>ERZ827458.929-NODE-929-length-28372-cov-7.476251_pt1 | contig 28372 bp, 29 predicted proteins | sample MGYA00519706_ERZ827458 | MGnify/ENA primary metagenome ERZ827458 (study PRJEB31778, sample SAMEA3449309) | human gut metagenome | biome: human gut; feature: human-associated habitat; material: faeces | place: United Kingdom | collected 2010/2012 ...
GCGAAGGATTCGCAGGATAAAATGGTTAACACCATTTTATCGAGAAATAGTATGACCGCCATCCATAACCGCTCCGGATACCATCGTCACCGCAAATCTCCCCCGGCTGTGCCGATTTTTTCGGTACAGCCGGGGGAGATTAAACATGTATTCTTTTCCCGCGCTCGCGGGGCTTCTTGGTATGCAAACGCATAGCAAAATGGATAACGTGCCATTTTCCAGCCCCTGCGGGGGCTGGAAAATGATGCACAAACCCTTCATGCACCGGCTTTTGCGCAGTTTTGGGGTGCGGTGCTTACCCGTGAAGCCTTATCCGTAGATCAGATTCCGCTCGGTTTCGGGATCGAACAGGTGCATGACCTCGCCGGGGAAGCTCACATGGATCTTCGCACCATTGACCAGCTCCGCCCGTTCCTGTCTGCGCAGGCCGAGGGTGGGTACCCGAACCACCAGCTGGGCGCCGTCCTCCGTCTCCGCGTGAATGTGCAGCTCGCTGCCCATCATTTCATTTACGATAATGGTACAGGGAATCGCATGGGGTCCCGGCTGGGACAGGGTGATGTGCTCCGGACGGACGCCCAGAACCACACTGCGGCCGTCCACGGCTTTCGCCGCCAGATTTTCACCGGTCTCACCGTCCACCTCGATCCGGCTTCCGAGGGGCGTCACATAGTACTTGCCGTTCTCCCGCACCAGCTCCGTGCGGAAGGTGTTCATCTGGGGCGCGCCGATGAAGCCCGCCACGAACAGATTCACGGGATGCTCAAATACCTCCGTGGGAGTGCCGACCTGCTGGATGAAGCCGTCCTTCATGATGACGATCCGGTCACCGAGCGTCATGGCCTCGGTCTGGTCATGGGTTACATAGATAAAGGTCGTGTTGATCTTTTCCCGCAGGAGAATGATTTCGGCACGCATCTGATTGCGGAGCTTGGCGTCCAGGTTGGACAGCGGCTCATCCATCAGAAACACCTTGGAATCCCGAACCATGGCACGGCCGATGGCCACACGCTGCCGCTGGCCGCCGGACAGCGCCCGGGGCTTCCGGGTCAGATATTCGGTAATGCCCAGCACCTTCGCCGCTTCCGTGACGCGCCTGAACACCTCATCGTTGGGAACCTTCTTCAAACGAAGGCTGAAGGCCATGTTCTCAAACACCGTCAGGTGGGGGTACAGGGCGTAGTTCTGGAACACCATGGCGATGTCCCGATCCTTGGGCTGGAGGTCGTTGACCACCACGCCGTCGATCTCCACGGTACCCTCGGAGATCTCCTCCAGACCCGCGATCATCCGCAGGGTCGTGGATTTGCCGCAGCCGGAGGGGCCGACGAAGACCACAAATTCCTTATCCTTGATGTCCAGGCTGAAATCGTGAACGGCCACGACCTTCTTGTCGTAGACCTTCTTGACGTTGGTTAATTTTACAGATGCCATAGCTTTCCTCTCTCCTTATCCTTTCACGGCGCCGCCGGTGACGCCTTCCACATAGTACCTCTGCAGGAGCATGAACAGGATGGTGACGGGAAGCGCCACCACCACGCCGCCCGCGCAGAACATGGTATAGTTGGTGGCAATCAGGGTCTTCGAGGAGATCCAGTATTGCAGACCCACCGCCACATTCATGCCCACCTCCGTATTGTGGGAGATATACTTGGCAAACATGAAGTCGCCCCACGGAGCCATGAACGCAGTGAGAACGGTATAAATGACAATGGGCTTGGACAGAGGCATGATCACCTTGTAGAACACCTGAAAGCGGGAAGCGCCGTCCACCCGAGCCGCTTCGTCCAGGCTCTTGGGGATGGTGTCGAAGAAGCCCTTGGACACATAGTATCCCATGCCGGAGCTGGCGCAGTAGACGAGAATCAGTCCCGGCACGGAGTTGGCTCCCGTCAGCCCCATGCCGCTGAGAACCTTATACAGCACGATCATGGTGACGAAGCCCGGGAACATGCCCAGAACCAGGCAGGTGTTCATCAGCAGCTTTCTGCCCTTGAAGCGAAGCCGGGAGAGAACATAGCTGACGCTCAGCACCATAAGGGTTTGCAGCACCGCCGTAGCCAGGGCGGTGATCAGCGTATTGCGGAACCAAATGGGGAAGCTCGTTTTGGTCCACAGATTGATGTAGTTATCAAAGCCCCACTGTTTGGGGATGATGTAGCCCACACGTCCGGTGGATTCAGTCCGGAAGGACTCCAGCAAGATGCACGCAAAGGGCGTTAGCCAGATAATGGACATGAGGACAAGGATCACATAGAGCACAGTATTGGAAACGGTACTTTTCGTCCTGATTCCCATGTGAGATCGATTCCTGCTCATTACGAATAATCCTCCTCATTTCTGGTAGACGGGATCACGTTGTAGACGATCAGGGAAAGAACCGCGACAACAACGAAGATCATGATGGCAATCACGGCGGCCAGCTTATAGTTGCTGGTGGCGCCGGTGGTAATATTGAACAGCCAGGTGATCAGAAGATCCGTAGTTGTGGCACTGCCGCCGCTGGTTACAAGATCCGGACTTGCCGGGCGGCCGTTGGTCAGCAGATAGATTACGTTGAAGTTGTTGATATTGCCGATGAACTGGGTCAGCAGGTAGGGACCCGTGACGAAGAGCATGTACGGAAGCGTGATCTTCACATACTGCTGCCAGATACTGGCGCCGTCAATTTTGGACGACTCGTACAGATCCTGCGGAATATTCATCAGAATGCCGGTGCTCACCAGCATCAGATAGGGGATACCGACCCAGATGTTGATTACGATGACGAGGATTCGGGCGGAGGTGGTATTCTCCCAGAAGCGGATGGCCTGATCGATAAAGCCCAGCTTCAGGAGCATGGCATTCACGACGCCGTTGGTATCGAAGAGCTTGGAAACATACAGCAGGGAAATGAACTGAGGCACCGCGATGGTCAGAACCAGAATGCCGCGCCAGAGCTTTTTGAAATGGATTCCCTTTTTGTTGATGAGGATCGCCACCAGCATTCCCAGAAAATAATTGGTGAATGTGGCAAAGAACGCCCACATCAGCGTCCACGAAAGAATCTCGCCGAAGGTGTAGCTGAGGTTCGCGTCCGCGCTGCTGGAGCTGATCAGCTCGTTGAAATTGCTCAGCCCCACCCATGTAAAGAGGTTGCTGTAGCCGTCGTGAGCGCCGTCATAGTTGGTGAAGGCAACGAGGATCATGAACAGAATCGGGATTACCGTGAAGACAAGGATGCCCGTGATGGGCAGCGCCAGCAGCGTCTTGTGGAACTGATCGTCCAGCACGGAACGAAGGTCGTCTTTTCCGCTTTTGAGCTTCTTGCCCGTGGCAAGGATCTCCTCCGAGATCCGGTTCTGCTTCACGTTCAGCCGCCATGTGTAGACAAAAGCGATGATGAAGAGAATGGTCAGGAGGCCATACAGCAGAATTTTAAAAGAGTCGTCGCCGTTGACCCGGACGTAGGTGTCCAGCACCTCGTTGTATACCTCTCCGGGGGCTACATCGCCCAGCGTGCGGAACTTGCCCAGCCAGTAGCTGCCGGTTGTGACCATATAAACGAGGAACACAGCTTCAAAGACAAGGAACAGCAGTCCCCGCAGCACCTGACCCCGGGCAATATTGCCGAAGCCCATCACAAGGTAGGATACCTTCGTTTTCCAGCTGCCCCTCGTAAAGGTGGTGGCGCAATCCGTCAGCTCGTTTCGGATGCCCCTGAAAGCGCCTGCGATCCCGTTCCCGACGGCTTTGACCAAAGAGGCCAGCCGGCCGGGGATGCCGAGAACGAACAGGACAATGTTGTACCACAGACGCTGAAGCGTGTTCAGCCTGAGGTATTCCAGATCCGTCAGTTTCTTCATGATCAATCGGGATAAACCTGCGTTTATCCGCCTACCTCCATTCTTTTTGGATTTGGCTGTCTCCGGGAACCGTTTTTCCCTTTGGCGGGAAATGCTGCCCGCCCAAAAGCCGGTTGCGGAGGCGACCATTCATTTCCGGTGTTCCGCCCAGAAAGGAAGCCGGCGGTGCCGGGGCTCCTCCTTCTTCGGCGGGACACCGGGCCGGAACAGGGAGCACGCTCCGAATCCCGTCGGGATCCGGAAGGCAGCGGCAGAGGGACCTCAAAAGAGCCGCTCGGGCAAACCCGAGCGGCTCCCCCTCTCAGAACTCTATGTCACTGCGTTTGCGGATGGAAGCCTGCCTTATTCGGCGGGAACCAGCTCCACGGTGCCTTCTTCGCCGTTGAGGGTCAAACGGACTTTGTAGGTACCGGCGGTCTCGACCACAAAGTTATTGCCGTCGGTGCCGTAGGCAACGTCCCAGGCCTTGCCTTGACGAACCTTGAACTCAACGCCGGCATCCATCTGGTAGGCCTCATCGGTCAGCCAGCTGCCGTCGTCCTGCTTGGTCATGGGGAGATCCACGGACCAGCTGTCGCCGTTGATGGAGCCGATGACCGTAAAGGCCTCCCGCTCCTCGGCGGACATGGAGAACAGACCCTTAATGGAGGTCTCATAGCTCTCCAGCGCGGCCTTCAGCTCTTCGTCGGTGGTAGCCTCCTTGGCAGCGGTGGCATAAACCTTGGCGATATCCCACCAGGAGCCGTCAATCTGTCCCTGCGGCGTAGCGTAGGCACTCTGAGCAGCCAGAGCGGCCAGAGCAGGATCACCGGCAACCTTTTCGGACTGCTGGGCAGCCTTGTTGGAGGGACCCCAGCCCACGGCGTCGAACCGGGCAAGCTGGCACTTCTCGTTGGTCAGGTACAGGGCGAGCTTCTGCAGAACGGCGGTCTTCACGGGATCGGTCTGGGGCTTGACACCCACCAGCTTGTTGCCGGAGAAGGAGCCAAGGTGGTAAGAGTTGCCGTCCACGGTGAAGCTGGGCAGATCGGTGCAGGCGTAGTTGTCGCCCAGAGCGGCCTTGGCGGAGCTGGTGCCCCAGGTGCCGACGATGACGACGGCGGCGGGGATAGCGGCGGAGAAGTCATCGGCAGAGCTGGAGGACTTGTAAGCGGTGGAGTTCAGCAGCTTCTTCATACCCTTCAGGGCGATAACGCCGTTGTCGGAATTGAAGTCGTCGTCAACGCTCTCGAAGCTCTTGCCGTCGGCGGACATGGTCCAGTTGGAGTGGCAGCCGGTAGCGAAGAAGAAGGCGACATTGTACCACGCGGAGGTCTCAAGCTCCATGGAGAAGCCGCGGCCGGCGGCCTCGCAGTCGGCAATGATGTCTTCCAGGCTGTCCACGTGCTCAGCGGGAATCACGCTGCTGTCGTAAATCATGAAGTAGCCGTTATCGGAGGTCATGGGATAGCACCACATATCGGAGCCAATGGTGGCGGCCGCAACGGCGCCGCTGTCGTTCAGCTCGGTGACTTCCGCGGCAGCCTTGGTGCCAAGCTTGGTCAGGGCGCCGGCCTGCACCAGACGAGCCAGCTGATCCTGCGCGAAGCAGAACAGGTCGGCACCGTCCTCGACGGAGGTGATCATCTGGGTGGCGGACTCGGACTCGGTGACGCCCTCAATGGTGGCGTTGATGACGATGCCGGGGTTCTCTTCCATAAAGTCCTTGATCTGCTGCTCGGTCAGTTCCTTTACACCGGCCATCTCGGAGACCCAGACGGTGATGTCATAGGTGCCGTCCAGAGAATCGGCCGCGGCAGCGGCGGTGGGGTTGGCAGCGGCGGCGGTGCCGGCGGGCGTTGTGTTGCTGTTACCGCAGCCGGCAAACAGGCCAAGAACCATGCCGACAGTCAGAAGCAGCGCGAGAATCTTCTTCATTTTACATTTCCTCCTTGATATGATAAATTCGCTGGCTGATCCCGCAGACCGGAAAGCGCTTTCCATAAGGGACGGGCAGAACGGAAAAATACTCGGGTATTTTCCTGTGTCCTCCGGTTGGAATCGTTTCCAGAAAACCGGGAAAAAACAGGGGGAGTGCTTAAAGGGTTATTTTCTTCACACTTCCCTCTAAAAAAAGAATACTCGATTTTTCGTAACAAGTCAACTGCGCAGTGTGTATAAAAAGTTGCATCAGAAATTGTTGAAACTGCCAATGTCCTGGGGAAATGCCGCCGGCAACGCCCTCCCATGCGCTTCCCGGCTTGATTTCTTTCCGGTTTTCTCAGCCATTTGCGCGTTTTTTCTTGATTTCTCTGCCGTTCTTTTCTATAATACATTTATCGCTTTCCGATTCTCCCCGTACCGGAAGCGGAAAGACTACCCGCGGCGGAAGTCCGCGGTATTTCCGCCGGAAACCATCCGAAGGCTTCCCGTGCCCCGCCATCCGCCCCTGTCCCGGCGGTTTCCGGTATTGGGTCGGATGATCCATACAAAAACAAAAACGGAGGAATTGTTATGTCTGCATCCTGGCTTCGTGACGCCGTATTTTATGAAATCTATCCGCAGAGCTTCCGGGACTCCAACGGAGACGGCATCGGCGACCTTCCCGGTATCACCGAAAAGCTGCCCTATGTGAAGAGCCTCGGCTGCAACGCCCTGTGGATCAATCCCTGCTTTGACTCTCCCTTCAGGGACGCGGGCTACGACGTCCGGGACTATAAGAAGATTGCGCCCCGCTACGGAACCAACGAGGATATGGCGCAGCTGTGCCGCCGCGCCCACGCGTTGGGGATCCGGGTTCTGCTGGATCTGGTTCCCGGCCACACCAGTGAAGAACACGAATGGTTCCGCAAGAGCGGCGAGGCCGAGCCAAACGAATATTCCGGCCGGTACATCTGGACGGATCATGCCTTTGCCGGGGGCGACGGTATGCCCTTCATCGGCGGCGAATACCCTCGCAGCGCCACCTATATCATCAACTTCTTCAAATGCCAGCCCGCCCTGAACTACGGCTACCGGGAACGCCGGAAACGCTGGCAGCAGAGCATCACCAGTCCTGACGCCCTTGCGACCCGGGAGGCCATGAAGGATGTGATCCGGTTCTGGCTGGATTTGGGCTGCGACGGCTTCCGGGTGGATATGGCGGAGTCTCTCGTGAAGAATGACGGCACGGAAAAGCTTGCCACCATGGAGGTCTGGCGGGACATTCTGGGCGCCATTCACAAGGAATATCCGGATGCCGCCTTCGTTTCCGAGTGGAATCATCCGGACAAGGCTCTGCGCTGCGGCTTTGACATGGACTTTTATCTCAACTGGGACGGCAACGGCTACAGCACCATGATGCGGGACTACACCCTCCGGGACGGCTGCGGCAGCTACATCGGCAATACCGGCTTCTTCTCCCGGGATTCCGGCACCGACGTGAGCCGGTTCCTTGCGGACTACCTGCCCCAATATCACGACAGCCGCGACCACGGCCTCTGGTGCTTCATTACCTGCAATCACGATACCCCCCGTCCCGCCGCGGGGCTGACAGACGCGGAACGGCGGCTGGCCTTTGCGTGGATCTTCACGATGCCCGGCGCTCCCTTCCTGTACTACGGCGATGAGCTGGGCATGGACTATCGGGTCATCCCCACCAAGGAGGGCGGCTACCACCGCACCGGCTCCCGGACGCCCATGCAGTGGGATGCAGGCCCCAACCTCGGATTCTCCGAGGGCGCGGCAGAGGATTTGTACCTGCCCGTGGAAGCCGACGCGCGGCACACCGTGCAGGCGCAGGAGCTTGACGAGAATTCCATGCTCTCCCATGTCAAGCGGCTGATTGCCCTGCGTCACGCCGAGCCGGAGCTTCAGAACTACAGCCCGTTTGCCGTCTATGCTGCCCGCGGCCGCCTGTTTGCCTACAAGCGGGGGAGTCTGCTGGTCGCCATGAACCCCGGCAGCGGTGAGGAGACCTGTCAGCTGGACGGAGCCTATATCCCCCTCTTCACCGTCGGAACCCCCGCCATGGAGGGAGATACGCTGCGTTTGCCTGCCCAGAGCTTTATCGTGCTGAAGCCCAAGGAGAAAGCCGCCCCTGCTCACGCTTAGGAAGCCTCTGATACCAGGGAAGCTCTGAATAAATCGGCTGCTGCCGGAGCGCGGGCAGGGTCTGGCTGAAAACCGTCATCATGCCAAAACAGCGAGGAATTTCCGCCTGCTGTGCACCATTTTTCCTTGCAATACACAAGGTGCTCTGCGAAAAAATGGCTTCATCAGACGGAAAATCCCTCGCTGTTGGTCATATTCCCGGTTTTTAGCTAGACCCTAGCCGGTTCGCTCGACAACTGCGTTATTTCGGCGTCCCTTGGGATGCTTACATTGCTGCGCTTTTTCTGCCTCAGGGCTGCCTCCGGACCCATAATGATGTTTTACGGTACCCCTCTTTTACCCCGCCGCGTCCAGCATATTCTCAATAAAAATCCCGTACCCCGTAGTCGGATCGTTCACCAGCACATGGGTCACCGCGCCTATCAGTTTGCCGTCCTGGATGATCGGGCTTCCGCTCATGCCCTGCACAATGCCTCCCGTGGCTTCCAGCAGCGTCTCGTCCGTCACCTTCAGCAGCAGATTTCGCCCGTCTGTCCGGTCTTTTGGATAAATTTTCAGAATTTCCACAGAATACTCCCGTGGCGTATCGCCGCTGACTGTGGACAAAATGGCGGCCTTGCCGGTGCGGATATCCTCTTCGGAGGCGGTGGGCAGCGGCTCGCCCTTCCAGCCCCGCTTCGTCACGCCGAAAACGCCCTGGGGCGTGTTGCGCAGAAGCTGCCCGATGACGGTATCCGTGTTCGCCGTGCCCTTCAGCTGCCCCGGTTCCCCGCATTTGCCCTTTTTCACGGTGAGAACCGCTGCGTCATAGGCGTCGCCGCTTTTCATGTGCAAGAGACTTCCCTTGGTGTTGCTGACGCCGTGCCCCAGCGCGCCGAATTTGTGGGTGTCCGGGTCGTAAAAGGTGATGGTGCCGATGCCCGCGATGCCTTGCCGCAGATACACTCCAAGCCGCGGCCCGGAGTCGCTTTGCCGGGTGGGAACGGTCACGGTGCAGCGGCGGTTTCCCCGGCGGACGATCAGCTCCGCGTCGCCGTCGCAGTTTTCAAGCGCCCGGCGGACATCCTCGGCACAGCCGATGCCGGTCGTGTCGATCTGGATGATCTCGTCACCGATTTTCAGCCCGGCGGTCCTGGCCTCGGCGCCCAGAATATCATCAAATGCAGCCACCGTGACGGTATTGTCGCTGAGCTGCAAGCCCACGATTTTTCCCACGGGGATCAGAAGCTCGGTCGCCCGGGCGTTTATAGGAAGCAGCGTCATCGTGACAGCAAAAATTGCCAGAAATTTCCCGATTCGTTTCATTTTTCAGCCCTCCTCATGTTCGTGCCTGCCTTGTTAATATGACCCGGGCAGAGAAACATAACCGCTGTAAATGTCGAAAAATGAGGAACAGACTGGGGGCTTTGGCGTTTTTTGACTTGATCATCGTTTTTATTTTGAAATTTGCTCCGTACCGCCGCGGCGGATTTTTCTTTCTTATTTTGCCTATTGACAAAGTAGGTTGGTGATGCTATATTACCCATAGACTTACTAGGTAAATACCTCAGGAGGAATTAACAATATGCAAGTTTATGCTGATAACGCGGCAACAACGGCCATGAGCCGGACGGCTATCGACGCCATGCTGCCCTATCTCGACAATATCTACGGCAACCCCTCCAGCCTGTACTCCGTGGGTCAGAGGGCGAAGGAAGCCCTGGACGCCGCCCGTGAGACGGTCGCCCAGTGCCTGGGCTGCGAGCCCCGGGAGATCATCTTCACCTCCGGCGGCAGCGAGGCAGACAACCAGGCCATCATCTCCGCCGCCCGTTACGGCGAGAAGAAGGGCAAGAAGCACATCATCACCACCGCCTTTGAGCATCACGCCGTGCTGCACACCCTGGCGAAGCTGGAAAAAGAGGGCTTTGAAGTCACCTATCTGGACGTCCGGAAGGGTCACAACGTCACCGCTCAGCAGGTGAAGGACGCCATCCGCCCCGACACCTGCCTGGTCACCACCATGTACGCCAACAACGAGATCGGCTCCGTCCTGCCCATCCGGGAGATCGGTGCCGTCTGTAAGGAAGCGGGCGTACCCTTCCACACCGACGCCGTTCAGGCCGTCGGCCACCTGCACATCAACGTCAAGGAGCAGAACATCGACATGCTCAGCCTGTCCGGCCACAAGTTCCACGGCCCCAAGGGCGTGGGCGCGCTGTACGTCCGCCGGGGCTTCCCCCTGGTAAGCATCATCGAGGGCGGCGCGCAGGAGCGTGGCAAGCGCGCGGGTACGGAGAATATCCCCGGTATCTGCGGCATGGCGGCAGCGTTGAAGGAAGCCTGCGACCACATGGACGAGAACATGCCCAGAGTTGCCGCCATGCGGGACCGGCTGATCGAGGGACTGAGCAAAATTCCCCACAGCGCCCTGAACGGCGACCCGGTGAACCGTCTGCCCGGCAACGTCAGCTTCTGCTTTGAGGGCATCGAGGGCGAAAGCCTGCTGCTGCTTCTGGACATGAAGGGCGTGTGCGCTTCCTCCGGCTCCGCCTGCACCTCCGGCAGCCTGGACCCCAGCCACGTTCTGCTGGCCATCGGCCGGGTACACGACGTGGCTCACGGCTCATTGCGGCTGTCTCTCAGCGAGTATAACACCGACGAGGAGATCGACCACATTCTGAAGGTCGTTCCCGAGGTCGTTCAATATCTGCGGAACATGAGCCCCGTGTGGCGGGATTTGCAGACCGGCAAACGGCAGTATATCCTGTAATTGTTCCTGCGAAAAATTGATTAGGAGAATGGAATTATGGCACTGTACAGTGAAAAAGTAATGGATCATTTTCAGCACCCCAGAAACGTGGGTGTGATCGAGGACGCCAACGGCGTCGGCGAAGTCGGCAACGCCAAGTGCGGCGATATCATGAAGATTTACCTGAAAATCGAGGACGACATCATCAAGGACGTGAAGTTCGAGACCTTTGGCTGCGGCAGCGCCATCGCCTCTTCCTCCATGGCCACCGAAATAATCAAGGGCAAGTCCATCCACGAGGCCATGGCGCTGACCAACAAGGCCGTGGCGGAGGCGCTGGACGGTCTGCCCGCCCACAAGCTCCACTGCTCCGTCCTGGCAGAGGAAGCCATCAAGAAGGCGCTTCAGGACTATTTCGACCGCAACGGCATTCCCTACGACGAGAAGGACTTCCCCGCCTGCGAACACTGCGCCCACTGCGAGAGCGTATGATCGTATCCACGAAGGGGCGTTATGCTCTGCGGGTGATGGTCTGCTTTGCCCAGCGGGGCGGGAACGAGTACATTCCCCTGAAGGAGATCGCGGAGTCCGAGGGCATTTCCCAGAAATATCTGGAAGCCATTATGACGACCCTGTCCAAGGCCGGGTTTGTGGACGCCGTCCACGGAAAGGGCGGCGGCTACCGCCTGAACCGTCCCCCGGAGCAGTACACCATCGGCAGCATCCTCAAGCTGACGGAGGGGAGCTTAAGCGCGGTGTCCTGCACCTCCGTGGGCGCGTCGGCCTGCTCCCGGACGGAGTGCTGTCAGGCCAAGCCCATGTGGGACAAGCTGGACAGGATGATCGACGGGTTCTTCGAGGGAATCACCCTGGCAGACCTGCTCCATGACAGCGTAACGGAATAAAACAAACTGGCATGATTTTTGATGGTAGTCGTAAAACAGCGAATGGAGCGTATCGGTACAGATACGCTCCATTTTTATGTAACGTGGTACAGCCCCTTGGCTCTCCCTCCGGGAGAGCTGTCACCGAAGGTGACTGAGAGGGTATTGCACCTTGGTTTTCCCTCTCCGTCTTCGCTTCGCTCAGCCACCTCTCCCATTGGGAGAGGCAAGGGGTGCAGTCCATCATCCCGCTGTGCCTGTTAACTGTCTGATACACTCCGCCCATTCGTCATGCCGGTTTTTGCTGTAAAATAGCCGTTTACATCTGGAAAATGTTCCCGAGAACTGCGCCCTTATTCTCCGGCTCCCGGGGGCGGAGGGAATCGTAGGCCAGGGCGTAGGTGACTTCCACCCGGCTGCGCAGGAAATAATATATGACGAAAATCACCGCCAGATACACGCCGAGGAATACAAAGTAGGCGGCCGTGTCGGAGAGGGGAAATGTGACGCCCAGCGCGGGCAGAAGCTGGTCGCCATAGGCGACCGCGGCGGACGCCAGCACGGCGGCGTAGTACCACCACATGCTCAAATCCAACCGGAACAAATTCCAGCGGTTGCCCTTTGTCATCATCCGGCTGTCCCGCAGGGCGGCCAGAGCGCCGGCGGCGGGGCGGTCGATGATGAGATAATCCGTCATGCGGTACCGGTAGAACAGCGGCGCGGCAAGGGCGAGAAACAGCACACCGAAAATCACCATGGCGGGTGCGGTGGCGCGCATGAGCTGGGCATAGGTGGCGTCGTCCAGCGCAATGCCGGAGGCACCGGCGTTTTTGACAAGGGGCATCAGAATATCCACCGCCGCATTGGAAAGGGGCGTCATCATGTAAATCATCATGGCGACGTACAGACTGGCTGCGGCCGCACCGCCGAAAATCAGCCCCTTCAGCAGTGTGCAGCGCAGCAGCACCCAGAACCGGTCAAAGCCCAGCCGCATCCCGTTGGGAGAAGCGTACTGCCCCCGGGCAATGCGGAGCATGGTGGCGAGGTACCCCAGCGTCAGGCACATGAGAAAACCCGCCTGGACAAGGGGCAGCAGCGTCTGGGCGGTGGTCAGGGCAGAGCGGACGCCCATGCTTCCTAAGCCCCCGGTTTTGGCAATCTGCCGGCTCAGAACATAGCTGGCCACGTTTGCCAATGCCGTTGCGGCAATGGTGATCAGAGAAAAATACAGGATGATTTTCTGCCCATCCCGGGCATTGGCAAGCCGTCCGGCGGAAAAATCTTTCAGCTGGCGGGTGTTTCGGATATCCATAGGTGCGTCTCCGTTTCAAAGCTGTGTTTATGAATGTTATAAACGAAATTTGGAAAAATAGCAAATGAAATTTTTGTAACAGTGGAAAACCGGAGGAATGTATGGTATAATCCATTCAACCGCGAAGACGGAATGGAGGGCTGCTATGGAGCTTGGAGAAAAACTGCGCTTGGCACGGCTGGAGGCAGGACTGTCCCAGCGGGCGCTTTGCGGGGACGAGATCACCCGGAACATGCTCTCCCGCATTGAGAACGGCGCCGCCCGGCCGTCCATGAAAACGCTGCGCTTCCTTGCCGCCCGACTGGGTAAGCCCGTGAGCTATTTTCTGGAAGAGGACACCGTCTGCTCCCCCAATCAGGAGATCATGACCGCCGCCCGCCGGCTGTTCGACGGGAAGGACTACGCCGGGGCAATGCAGGCGCTGGTGCAGTACCGCGCCCCGGACGAAATCTACGACCGGGAGCGGCAGCTGCTGGAAATCCTTGTCCGGCTCCACCTTGCCGAGGAAGCCATCTCAGGCGGGCGGGCGCCCTACGCTTTGGAGCTGCTGGAAACCGTTGCTGATTCCGGAAAATCCGCAGCCTATTATTCCGCGGATTTGGAGCAGCGCAGACTTCTGCTCCTTGGCCGCATTCCGGGGCAGACCGTTCATCTGCCCGGTCTGGATGAAGCGCTGATCATGCAGGCCGCGTCGGCGCTGGCCGGGGGAGACGTCAAACGCGCCGCCCATCTTCTGGACGGGGCGGAAGACCACGCCGCCCCCCGCTGGAACTTCCTCCGGGGGAAATGCCACATGGCCCTGGAAGAATTCCCGGAAGCGGCAACGTGCTTCCTCGCCGCCGAAGGGGCATACAACCTCCTCCGGGAGCTGGAAATCTGCTACCGGGAAATGGGCGACTACAAAAATGCCTACATCTACGCCTGCCGCCAAAAGGACACGAAATAGCAAAAACGCCGTGCCGCAAGAGAAAATCCTTTGCGGCACGGCAATTTTTACGCTTTTTCCATGACCCAGAGGTTCCGGATCTGTCCCTCGATCTGCTCGTAGCTCCACAGCTTTTCGGAATTGACCACGCTGTTGGGGTCGTTGACCTGAAATTGGCCGTCCTCCACCCCCCGCAGAACAATGTAGTGACCCGTGGTGGTGAAATCGCCCTCCCGCATGGCGCAGATAATGGGCTTACCCGCTTCCAGCGCATCCACCATCTTTTTCTTGACCAGCGGAATTTCCGTGGCTTTCAGCCCAAGCCCCCCGCTGCCCTCGCTGATGAGCGTCCAGGAGGAGCCGCTGCCCCGGGAATAGTAGCCGTTTTCCTGGGCAAATTGGGCGACCTGCCGGGGGTTCATGTTCTCGTCGCCGGTAAGGTAGTAGCCCACCATGGCAAGGCAGGTCGGGCCGCATCCGGTGACCGCAAGAAAGTCCTTTCCGTACCGTTCGTAGCCCCACATGGGATTCCACTGCAAAAACAGCGGCACGGTTCGGCTGCCCTTCCAGGCACTGAGATCGACCCCCGTGTCCTTCCGGAAGGGGTAGTTCAGCACGAAATCCTTCGTCTCGGGGTTGCGCTCGTAAAGGTCAATGAGGCTCTGGGGGTATTCACCGTAGGAAATGCCCTTTTCCTCGGCGAAGGCTTTCACCGTTTTCTCCGCCTCCGTGCGCTCGCCGTGGTAGAAGGAGATATCCCGGTACAGGTTGTACATGGGCTTCGCTCCCAGAATCGCCGCCGCGAGGAGCACAATAACGGCCACGGCGATCACCGCCCGCTGTTTCGTTTTCATCATAACCACATCCTTTTTGACGTCCCCATTATACCACGGCATCTTTAGGAAGTCTTTTCGGAGAGGTTAAGAATTCCTTATTTTTGCAAAAGCCGACAGAGAAGCGTCCCCAAAGGCCATCGGCCTTTGGGGACGGAGATCATGCGGGAATGTTCTCTTTCACAACGGCGACGCCGTCTACCAGGTTTGCCATTTCCAGCGTACCCTCCACGGCCATCTGGCGCTCCATCAGGTCGGTGAGGATCACCATGCCGTCCCGGCACTCGATCTTCATGACGTTGCGCATCATGACCGTTTCCGGGGTGAGCTTGTTCTTATAAACGGTAGAAAGACACATCGTTTGTCCCTCCTTTACTTGACCTCAAGGCTGGACAGCACAACGCTCAGGCGCATGTTGCCCTTCTCAAAGTCGGATACGGCGGCCATGACCTGCTCGTAAGCGGTGTGGTCGCCCGCCTTGTCCAGCTGGACGGCGAGGTCGGCCAGCTCCCTGGCATGGGCGGCGTTGTGACCGACCATGTACTTCATCAGCGCCACCAGCTCCTCCATGGGCGTATGCTCGCAGGTGCCGGCGCAGGACGCACAGTCCTGGCTGCATCCGTGGGAGTGGGTATGCTCCGCACCGTCGGCGTGGAGGTGGGCGTGATCGTGGGGGTGCTCGTGGTCGTGGGTGTGCGCATGGGTATGCTCATGGGTGTGGGCAACGCCGTCATGGGTATGCTCGTGGGTATGGGCGTGCGCATGGTCATGGCCGCCGGCCACGTGTTCGGAATCGATATGCATAGGATAGCCTCCTTGATTTTTCTAAGGAACCTCTGAATAAATCGCCTTCGGCTGGCGGCGAATCTTTTGCCCCATCCGTGCAGTTCTGAAAGCGGGAAATACATACAGTATTCCTCCGCTTTCAGAACTTTCGGCTGGGCCAAAATCTTCTGCCGCCAGCTCTCGTCGATTTAATCAGAGTTTCCCTAATATTATACCCGCGGAAAGCGTATCTGTCAAAACATTTATTTTTGCGCAGAAATCCCCCGGGAGGGCTTGCGAAATCGGCAGAAAAAAGGTATACTATAAAAAATATAGTTTATATTGTGACTTTTCGTTTAAGCGTGAAGACTGAGGTTAAACCGCAGGAGGGCGTTATGAAAAAATTTTTGTCAATTTTATTGGCAGCGCTCATGCTTTCTACAGTGTGCATTCTGGCATTTGCAGCGGAAAATGATCAGACGAAGATTACAAGCGACGAGCAGTGGTGGGATTGGTTCAACACTCTTTCAGAGGAAGAAAAGGCCTGTATCAGTTTCAGACCTGGCTCGGGCGCGAAAGCGGCCAATGAGAGCCTGCCTTCCGAAACGGACGCATCACAAAGCAGTGGTATCTCATCAGCGGCGGTCAGCCTTTTGCCGACTGGTGGAAAGCCAATATGTTTCACCCAAGAAAGAGGGGCAAGACGATGACCGACCATACCCACGAATGCTGCGGCGACCACGAGCATGAGCATGACCATGCCTATCTCCATGCCCATGGCATTCCCCACAGCCACGGCCATGTCCACGAAAATCAGAAGGCCGTGCTGAACCGGCTGTCCCGCGCCATCGGTCACCTGGAAAAGGTGAAGCGGATGGTGGAGGAGGGGCACGACTGCTCGGAGGTGCTGATCCAACTGGCGGCTGTGCGTTCCGCCCTGGACAACACCGGCAAGGTGATCCTGAAGGACCACATGCGCCACTGCATGGTGGACGCGGTAGCCGCCGGTGACCAGGACGCCATCGACGATCTGTGTCAGGCAATCGATAAATTCATGAAATAACGCGCAGGGGGTCAGGCGAACGCCTGACCCCCGTCATTATTTTTCTTTTTTGGATGTCAGCGCGTTCAGCAGGCTCACGCCCGCGATAATCACGCCGGTGACCAGGAAAACGCCCAGCATTCCCGTACCCACGATGGGCAGGACATTCCATAGATAATCCACATGCAGCTCCATTTTTAACCTCCTACCAGTGCCAGAATCAGACCGCCCGCAATAACGGAGGCAATCTGGCCGGAAACGTTGACCCCGGCGGCGTGCATCAGCAGGAAATTCTGCTTATCCTCCGCCAGACCCATTTTATGCACCACACGGGCGGACATGGGGAAGGCCGAAATTCCCGCCGCGCCGATCATGGGGTTGATTTTCTCCTTCAGGCACAGATTCATCAATTTTGCGATCATCACGCCGCCCACGGTGTCCATCACGAAGGCGACCAGTCCAAGTCCCAGAATCAGCAGCGTCTCTACCCGCAGGAACTCCGCCGCGTTCATCCGGGAGGCGATGGTCAGCCCCAGCAGAATGGTAATCAGGTTCGCCAGCACGTTCTGCGCCGTCTCCGACAGGGAATTCAGCACGCCGCACTCCCGGATCAGATTCCCGAACATGAGAAATCCGATCAGCGCCACGGCCTGGGGCGCGACGAGTCCGACAATGATCGTCACCGCAATGGGGAACAGGATTTTTGTGGTCTTGGAGACGGGGCGACCCTTATAGGTCATTTTGATCTTCCGCTCCGCCTGGGTGGTACACAGGCGAATCACCGGCGGCTGCACCATCGGCACCAGCGCCATGTAGGAGTAGGCCGCCACCATAATGGCCGCCGTGTAGCCGGAACCCAGCTGCTGGGCGACGAAAATGGAGGTAGGGCCGTCCGCCGCGCCGATGATGGCGATGGAGGCCGCGTCGTTGAGCTCAAATCCCAGCAGGGACGCCAGCCCCAGGGTGAAGAAAATACCGAACTGCGCCGCCGCGCCGAAAATCATCAGCTTGGGATTTGCCAGCAGCGGCTGAAAATCGATCATCGCGCCGATGCCGATGAACAGCAGCAGTGGAAACAGCTCATGCCCCGCGATGCCGAGCTGAAACAGATGGGCGATGACCCCCGCCGCGCCGGAATTGGGCAGGTTCACCAGAATCGCGCCGAAGCCCATGGGCAGCAGCAGCGACGGCTCCATCTCCTTGACGATGGCAAAATAAATCAGCGTGCCGCCGATGATCCACATAAGCACCTGCTGCCATGTCAGAAACGTCAGGTTTTCTACAAGCACTTCCATAAATAAGCTCCTTTGATAACGGTCAGGGGACATCCGCGCCGCCTGAATTGGGGTATATTATACTGCGCCGACGGTAAAAATGGGGCAAAGCTTTGCCGGGCAGGGAAAGTCTCTCCGGAAAGGCAGCGGCAGCCTTTCCGGAGAGCCTTTGTATTATTCGTCGGCAATGCGGTATCCTACGCCCAGCTCGTTGATGACGTACCGGCAGTCCCCCGGGCGGCAGCCCAGTTTCTTGCGGATGTTCGCCATGTTCACCTGCAGCTTCTTTACGCTCCCGTCGTCCATGCTGCCCCAGACGGAGCGGATGATGGTGGCGTAGGTCAGCACCTTGCCCGTGTGCTGGCTCAAAAGTGCCAGAATATTGTATTCCGTCTGGGTCAGGTGAATGGGATTTCCCCCGACGCTCACCTGCCGCCGATCGTAGTCGATGAGAAGATCGTCCACCGTGAACAGGTTGGCCGGAGCGACCCGCGCCCGGTTCCGGCCGGCACGAAGCGCCGCCCGCACCCGCGCCAGCAGCTCCGCCGTCCCGAAGGGCTTGGTTATGTAGTCGTTTGCGCCTAAGTCCAGGGCGGAGACCTTGTCGTTTTCCTCCGTCCGGGCGGACAGAACAATGATGGGCACCGTGCTGAAAAGGCGCACCTGCCGGATAAATTCGCCGCCGTCCATGTCCGGAAGGCCCAAATCCAGCACCACCAGATCCGGCGTGTAGGAGGAGAAGATCAGCAGCCCCTGACGGCACCGCTCGGCGGTCAGCACCTGATAGCCGTTGGTCTCCAGAATCGTCTGGACAAAGCCCAGAATGCTCTGGTCATCCTCCACAATGAGTACCTTATATTTGTTATTCCCCATTTTCGTCCTCCATTTCCAGCCGGAAGCCGACCTCGGTTCCGCCGCCGGCCCGCTTGTTTGCCCAGATTTCCCCGCCGTGTGCCTTGATAATGGCGCTGCACACGCTCAGGCCGATGCCCATGCTGCTGCGGCTCTGGTCTGTTGGCGCTTCGCTGTCCAGCATCCCCGTGAACAGCCTGGAAAGCTTTTCCTCCGGGATGCCGCAGCCGTCGTCCTCCACGTAAAAATACGCCCAGGAGCCTTTGACCTCCACCCGAAGCCGGAGATTCTCCATACCCTTGGCATGAAACACCGCGTTTTCCAGCAGGTTCATCAGCACCTGGGAGATCAGCATGGCGTCCATGGGGATGCTGACAAATTCCTCCGGGATCTCCACGTGAACGTCAATGTCCGGGTAGTGCTTGCGGAACTTCACCAGCACCGCGTCGATCAGCTCCTCCAGAACGGTGCCGTTCTTGGAAAGACGGACGGTGGCGGCGTCCACCCGGGTCACGGACAGCAGATTCTCCACCATCCGAACCAGCCATTGGGCGTCGGCGCAGACGTCCGACAGAAGCTTCATGTGGGTCTGCCGGGGAAGGGCGTCGAAATTGTCCCGCATGGCGGAGCAGGCGCCGTAAATGGAGGTCAGGGGCGTGCGCAGATCGTGGGACACCGCCCGCAGGAGATTGCCCCGCATCCGCTCCTTTTCCGCCTCGGCCTTCATCTGCTCCTGCCGCTTGAGCTGGGTGGTCAGGGTGCTGGTCATGATGGACACGATCAGCATCACCACCGCGGAGGCCAGGCACTCCGGACGGATCAGATTGAACGCCCAGTAGGGATATGTAAAGGCGTAATTCACGGCCATGACACTGACCAGAGAGGAAGCGACCCCCCAGAAATATCCCTGGGTTCGCCAGGCGATCAGGAATACGCCCAGCACGAAGACCATGGGCGTTACGGAGAAGATACCGATCCATTGCAGCAAAAACAGATTCAGAGCAAATGCCGTCACCAGAATGACCGCCGCATAGGCAAAGTCCCCCAAAAAGCGCTTGTGCTGCTTCATCATGCTCACCTCACTCGCCTATTATAGCATTTTTTGTCAGAAAAACATACCCCGAATCGGGGAAAGTTTGCCCAGTCGGCAAAGGTTTGGTAAAGAAACTATTCCGGTTCTTTGCCAGGGAAGCTCTGATTAAATCGGCAAGGGCTGTGAGCGAGAGATTTTTCGGCCAATCGAGGTACCGGAAACGGCGGAATACTGTATGTACCCGCAAGGGGTATGCCGCATCCGTAAGCCGGCTTACGCCGACAACGGCTGCGCTATATTTCCCGTTTTCGGTACCGAAGAGTGGGCGGAAAAGATCCGCTCACAGCCGCAGACGATTTAATCAAAGCTTCCCTAGATGCCCATTGACAAACGCCCCCTTCTTTCCTAAAATGACAAAAAAGCAAGGAGGCCGCGCCATGGGAAGAGCGTCTACAAAAAGCAACAAGAACCGTTACCAGCTCATCCGGGAGGAGCTGGGGCTTTCCAGAGAAAAAGCCGGGGAACTTCTGGAAGCCGTCACGCCGGAGCGCATTGAGAAAATCGAAAGCGGGAAATCCCTTCCTCACCCCGACGAGGTGCTGACCATGGCGGCCAAATACCGCCGTCCCACGCTGTGCAATTACTACTGCTCCAACCAGTGTCCCATCGGGCAGGCCTATGTGCCGGAGATCAAGATGAAGGAGCTGTCGGCAATCGTATTGGAGATGCTGGCATCATTGAACTGCGTCAACCGGGAAAAGGATCGTCTGATCGAGATTACGGCGGACGGCAGAATCGACGGGGACGAAATCGACGATTTCATCCGGATTCAGGAGGAATTGGAGAAAATTTCCGTAACAGTGGAAGCCCTACAGCTCTGGGCGGAGAAAATGCTGGCAAACGGCATCATCGACCCGGAGCAGTACCGGGCAAGAAAGCAGAAATAACGTAAGCGACGGAAGATTGAATGGGCGGCCGTAAAACAGTGGATGGAGCGTATCGGCATCGATATGCTCCATTTCTTGCGCCAACATGTCCAGCCCCTTGGCTCTCTCTGGGAGAGCTGTCACCGCAGGTGACTGAGAGGGCTTTCCGCATCCATTTCCCCTCTCCGTCTTCGCTTCGCTCAGCCGCCTCTCCCAAAGGGAGCGGCAAGGGGTGCTTGGGCGGTATAGAAATGCACCTCATTTGCCTGCGCCGCTATTTTTCTTTTAGAGTGGAAATAGCCCCGTCTATTTTGCCGCTGCCGCTATGGACGCTTCCCCGCGCAGGGGGTATAATAAGGACGTAAACAGACATCACGGCAAAGGGCGCACCCCGGAAAGTCTGTTGACACTTCACCGTATCTCTGATACAATGAAGTCACTATCATGGAAAGGAGATTATGATATGAAATCGGCTGCTTGTTTCTGGCTGGTGCTGCTGGTGGTGTTCCTGATCGCCGAGGCGGCCTGCCCCATTCATCTGGTTTCCATATGGTTTGCGCTGGGTGCGCTGACCGCGCTGCTCTGCGCCGCCCTGGGCGCTCCCGTGTGGCTGCAAATCACCCTGTTCGTGGCGGTGTCCGGCGTTCTGCTGGCGCTTCTGTGGCCGCTGGCGAAGAAATTCCTGAACCCCCAGGTCACGGCCACCAACGTGGACTCCGTCATCGGCTCCGTCGGCCGCGTCACGGTGGATATCGACAATGTGGAGGCCCTTGGGCAGGTGAAGCTGGGCGGCATGGAATGGAGCGCCCGGAGCACCTCCGGCGACCCCATCCCCGCAGGGATCGAGGTTCGGGTGGACAGAGTGGAAGGCGTGAAGGTCTTCGTGACCCCTGTGGAAGCAACCGTCACCGTCTGAGAAGAGAATCAATCATTACATGGAGGTTTTACAATGGGTTTTGTGATTTTAGCAATCATCGGGATCGCGTTCATCGTGATCATTACCAACATTTCCGTTGTCCAGCAGTCCCGGGCTTACGTCATTGAGCGTCTGGGCGCGTTCCACAGCGTGTGGGGCGTGGGTATGCACTTCAAGTTCCCCTTTATTGACCGCATCGCCCGCCGGGTCAGCCTGAAGGAGCAGGTTCTGGACTATCCCCCCCAGCCCGTTATCACCAAGGATAACGTCACCATGCAGATCGACACCGTCGTGTATTTCCAGATCACCGACCCCAAGCTGTACGCCTACGGCGTGGAGCAGCCCATGGCGGCCATGGAGACCCTGACGGCTACCACCCTGCGTAACATCATCGGCGATCTGGAGCTGGATCAGACCCTGACCTCCCGGGACGTGGTCAACACCAAGATGCGCGCCATCCTGGACGAGGCCACTGACCCCTGGGGCATCAAGGTCAACCGGGTGGAGCTGAAAAACATCCTGCCGCCCCAGGACATCCAGAACTCCATGGAGAAGCAGATGAAGGCCGAGCGTGACCGCCGTCAGGCGATCCTGCAGGCAGAGGGTCAGAAGAAGTCCGCCATCCTCATCGCCGAAGGCGAAAAGGAATCCGCCATCCTCCGCGCCGATGCCGAGAAGCAGGCCGCCATTCTGAAGGCCGAGGGCGAAGCCGAAGCCATCCGGAAGGTGCAGCAGGCGCTTGCCGACTCTCTGGAAATGCTGAACAAGTCCGCCCCCAGCGACCAGGTCATCAAGCTCAAGTCCATCGAGGCCATGCAGAAGGTCGCCGACGGCAAGGCCACCAAGATTATCATTCCCTCCGAGATGCAGGGTCTGGTGGGTCTGGCTAACGGCATCGTGGAAGGCACGAAGGAGTAAAAATGGCAAAAGTGGATGATCGTTTCGTCAAAACTTACTCTCAGGGTTCTGCCTTTGGCATGCTGGTGGAAGTTTGGGTGGACAAAAAGACCGGCGTGAACTACCTGTGGCAGGCCAGCGGCTATGCAGGCGGCCTGACGCCGCTGCTGAAGCCGGACGGCACGCCTGTGGTAACGCCGATTCCCAGTAGATATGACGAATAACGGTATGCCCCCGTCACGGACGGGGGCATTTCCGGTTTCGGGCTATCCGCCCAGCATCCTGTCCAGCCGCCAGTCCAGCCACCGGTACAATCCCATGGCCATCAGGGCGACCGGAATCCACAGCAGGGTAAAGGCAGGGCAGATCTGCCCCAGAAAATTTCCGGGGCGGCCGCGGTAGTCCCAGATCTGGTAGCGCCGGTTCACCAGCAGCCCCGCCGCCAGCTCCACCATGGTGATGATCCCCGCGCCGAGGATTGCCCGCAGCGGCCAGGGCAGAACGGGCTGCACCTGCCCCAGCTGCCCGATGAGCAGAAAGCACACCCCGCCTGCCGCGAACATGCTGATATGGCTGTATCCCCGCCAGAGCAGTTCCAGCCCCACGTAGGCGGCGCCGCCGATGCAGAAAAGCAGACATTTCTTGAGAAAAGCCATGTATTTTCACCTCGGAGGAAGTATTGCCAAAAATTCCGCCAAAAAAACGAAAAAACATCTTGACAATAACCGCTTGTTCGGATACAATAATAAAGCTGATTTCGGCGGTGCCGAAATCCTTTGACCACATGGCGGCATAACTCAGTTGGTAGAGTAGCCGGTTCATACCCGGTATGTCATCTGTTCGAATCAGATTGCCGCTACCAGGCCCGTTGGTCAAGCGGTTAAGACACCGCCCTTTCACGGCGGTAACATGGGTTCGATTCCCGTACGGGTCACCATGTAAAAATCCCGGTGCGTTCGCACCGGGATTTTTGCATGATTCCCCGTCCGGGAATCGAAAGGCCGACCCGGCAACGCCGGGCAAAAAGTGTCCGGCGGACACTTTAGGAAGCGCTGATTCAATCGGCGAGAGCTGACAGCGAGAGATTTTTTCCCTGAACGAAGGGTTCAAAAGCGGAGGAATACTGTATGTATTTCCCGCTTTTGAAGCCGCACGGGCAGGGAAAAAGATCCGTTGCTCAGCCGAAGGCGATTGATTCAGCGCTTCCTTTGGCCGTGGGAGATTCCCGTTTCTTACGAACGCAGCCCATAGGGCTGTGGGCGTAAGAAACCCTTTGTATGCAGTTGGATTATTGCCTGAAAGCAGTTCCCCATTGCCGCACTGTCAATATATCGCAACATTTTCCGTACAGAAACGGCCGCCCCGGAAAATTTCCGGGGCGGCCACATTATTTTATTGCCTGTCAGCGGCGCAATCAGAACGCGCACTTCTCCGCGATATAATTCTTCAGCTCGGCAATGGGGATCCGCACCTGCTCCATGGTGTCCCGGTCACGAACTGTGACGCAGTTGTCCGCAGGGGTGTTCTCGTCGCCCACGGTCTGGAAGTCCACGGTGACGCACAGGGGCGTGCCGATTTCGTCTTCCCGGCGGTAGCGCTTGCCGATGGAGCCGGCGTCGTCAAAGTCCACCATGAAGTCCTTGCGCAGCTCCCGGTAAATCTCCTCGGCCTTGGGGCTGAGCTTCTTGGACAGGGGCAGAATGGCGGCCTTGTAGGGCGCCAGCGCCGGATGCAGACGCAGCACGGTGCGCACGTCGGCGTTGCCCTTCTTGTCGGTGCCTACCACTTCCTCGTCATAGGCCTCGCACAGGAACGCCAGGGCGACCCGGTCGCAGCCCAGGGACGGCTCGATGACGTAGGGAACGTAATGCTCGCCCTTCTCCTGATCGTAGTATTCCAGGCTCTTGCCGGAGGCCTCCTGATGGCGGCCAAGATCGTAATTGGTGCGGTCGGCAATGCCCCACAGCTCGCCCCAGCCGTTGCCGAAGGGGAACTGATACTCGATGTCGGTGGTGGCACGGGAATAGAAGGCCAGCTCCGCAGGCTCGTGATCCCGCAGGCGCAGGGAGTCTTCCTGGATGCCAAGAGACGTCAGCCAGTTCTTGCAGAAGTCCTTCCAGTAGGCGAACCACTCCAGATCGGTGCCGGGCTGGCAGAAGAATTCGCACTCCATCTGCTCAAATTCCCGGGTGCGGAAGGTGAAGTTGCCGGGGGTGATCTCGTTGCGGAAGGCCTTGCCCACCTGGCAGACGCCGAAGGGCAGCTTGCGGCGGGTGGTGCGCTGGATGTTGGCGAAGTTCACGAAAATGCCCTGCGCCGTCTCGGGACGGAGGTAACAGGTGGAGGCGGTGTCCTCGGTGACGCCGATCTGGGTCTTGAACATCAGGTTGAACTTGCGGATGGCGGTAAAGTTGTGCTTGCCGCAGTTGGGGCAGACAACGTCCTCGTGACCCGCGATAAAGGCATCCATCTCATCAAAGCTCATGGCATCCACATTGACGCCCTTGCCGGACTCGGCGGCCTCGATGAGCTTGTCCGCCCGCTGACGGGAGCCGCAGCCCTTGCAGTCAACCAGGGGGTCCGAGAAGTTGCCCACATGGCCGGTGGTGACCCAGGTCTGGGGGTTCATGATGATGGCGGCGTCCAGACCCACGTTATAGTCGGACTCCTGCACGAACTTTTTCAGCCATGCCTTTTTCACGTTGTTCTTGAATTCCACGCCGAGAGGGCCGTAGTCCCAGGAGTTGGCCAAACCGCCGTAGATTTCGGAACCGGCGTAGACAAAGCCCCGGCTCTTGCAGAGGTTCACGATCATGTCCAGTGTTTTTTCGCTGTTTTTCATTGTATTTCCTCCAAAAATGGTTATTTATGGGGTGAAAACTCATTATACACGGTTCTGACCCAAAGGTCAAGCTTCTTCCATGCGGAAGGATTCTCCCAAATCGCCGATCATCATTTCGTAGACCTGATTTCCGATGTCCACGGTGGTCTTGCCCTTCAAATCCTCCGCTGGGATCACGTCCACCAGATGCAGCTCCACGTCGGTGGGCTTCAGGTGGGAGATGTTGGGGAAAATCTGCCGGGTGTTCCGGATGGTGCATACCACAATGGGGACGCCCGCCTTCTGGGCGATCTTGAACACGCCGCTGCGGAAATGGTGGAGCTTGCCGTCCTTGCTGGTGTAGCCCTCGGGGAAAACACCGATGGACGCTTCGTCGTCCTTCAGCAGCTGAATGCACTTGAGGATGGTTTTCAGGGCGGCGCGGTCATTTTCCCGGTCGATGGGCTGGCAGAGAATTTTGTGCATGACCTTGCCCACGATGAACAGCTTCTGATTTTCCTGCTTGGTGACAAAGGCCAGCTGGCTTTTGGGAAAGCAGTGCAGCAGCACGCAGGGGTCGGCGATGAACAGATGGTTGCACACCAGCATGAACCGCCCATCGGTGGGAACCTTTTCTAAGCCCTTCGTGTGGATGCGTATCCGAAGCAGGCCGATCAAAGCGCCAATGTACACCTGCGCGACCCTGCGGTAAAAGGGGCTGTCGTGCTCCTGGGGCTTGTCCATGTCCACGAGGGCGCAGACCAGACACAGAAAGCCAAAGGCCGCCAGGGTCAGTACCAGAAACGCCCCCACAAACAGTGCCGGAAGCCACCAGAACACCACCCCGCCGCAAGCACAGATCAAAACCGCCGCAACCGCAGACACGGCGGCAATTCCCTTCAATAACATGGTTTTCCTCCCTAGCTGAATCTTGAACCCATTATACTCCGATTTTAAGCATGAAACAAGAAGAAATTCTACACAAAGAGTTTTTTTACAAAGGGCTGGAAATTAGGGGAATAGACTGGTATAATAATGAAAAAAGTGCCGGGGCGGCGTGCTGCCCCCATTGCCGGATGTTTGCATCCATGGAGGATTCCGTTATGAAGCAAAAAAGCAAGCAAAACCGCCTGTCCATAGGCGTCATCGTACTGGGCTGCTGCGCACTGGTTCTGCGGCGGCTGCTCTACGGCGTGGCCGTGGACGTGAAAAACCTGCTGCCGGTAAACCATCCGCTGGAAATCGCCCTGTGGGTTCTTTCTGCCGGCGCCAACCTGTGGATCGTCGCGTCCGTGTGGAAGCTGGACGGGTCGCCAAAGTACGAGGACAACTTCCAACCTTCCCTGACGGCCGCCGTGGGGCATTACATCGCTGCGGCGGGCATTTTGCTGACGGTGCTGCTGCCCTGGGGAACGGTTGGGCGGCTGGTGCTGCTGCGCCGGGTGCTGGGCGTCGTGGCGGCGGTGGGGCTGATCGTGGCCGGGCGCTGCCGCAAGGCGGGAAAATGCCCGCTGTTTCTGACGCATCTGGCCGTATGTGCCTTTTTCGTTGTCCATATGCTGGGCAATTACGGCATCTGGTGCAGCAATCCCCAGCTCCAGGACTACTGGCTGGACTTGTCCGCCAGCGCAATGATGGCGCTGTTTGCGTTCTATGAGGCCGCCTTTGACGCCGGGATGGGCCGGCGGCGGATGCAGCTGGCCACGGGGCTGATGGCCGCGTATCTGGGTTACGCGGCGCTGTCCGGCTCGGGGTATCTGATCTTGTATTTCGGGTGCGCGGTGTGGGCGCTGACCGACCTGTGCAGCCTGACGCCCAAGCCCAAACAGGAGAACGCCGCATGAAGCTCCCCTCGTATGTTTTGGAATGTCTGAACGCCCTGGAAATTGCCGGGTATCCGGCCTACGCGGTGGGCGGCTGCGTGCGGGACGCCTGCCTTGGCTTGCAGCCCCACGACTATGACATCTGCACCGCCGCCACCCCTCAGCAAACCGAGGCGATCTTCGCCGGGAAACGGCTGGTGCTGGCGGGAGAAAAGCACGGCACCGTGGGCGTGGTCACGGCGGGGGGCGTGGTGGAGATCACCACCTTCCGCACGGAGGGCGCGTACCGGGACAACCGGCACCCGGACTGGGTGAAATTTGTGGACAGCGTGGAAAGCGACCTTTCCCGGCGGGACTACACCGTGAACGCCATGGCCTACTCCCCCACCCGGGGCTTTGCCGACCCCTTCGGCGGCCGGGGGGATCTGGAAGCCAAGGTACTGCGGGCGGTAGGCGACCCTGTGACCCGGTTTCAGGAGGATTCCCTGCGGATTCTTCGGGGGGTGCGGTTCGCCGTGAAATACGGTTTGAGCGTTGACCCGGCGACGGAAAGCGCCATGAAATCTCAGGCGCATCTGATGGATAATCTGGCGGAAGAGCGGATTTTTGACGAGTTATGTAAACTGCTGCCGTTGGTCAGCGCGGAGGATTTGTGCCGCTTCGCCCCGATTCTGGGGGCTGTGATCCCGGAATTGCAGCCCATGATCGGCTTTGACCAGCACAGTCCCCACCACGCCTATGACCTGTTCACCCACACCGCCCACGTGACGGCGGGCGTCAGCGCCGATCTGACGCTGCGCTGGGCGGCGCTGCTCCACGACACCGGCAAAGTCGCTGCCTTTACTCAGGACGAAAGCGGCCGGGGGCATTTTTACGGCCACGCCCAGAAAAGCGCGGAGATCGCCGACAATGTCCTGCGGCGGCTGAAAGCCCCCACGGCTTTGCGGGAACAGGCGGTGCTGCTCATCGGTCAGCACATGACCACGCTGACCCCGGATAAGAAGCTGCTGCGCCGCCGGGTCAGCCGCCTGGGTTGGGACACGCTGGACAAGCTGCTACTCTTGCAGGAGGCGGACATGGGCGGCAAGGGAACCGGCATAACGGAGGAAGGGGATGTATTTCCGGAAATCCGGGCGGTTCTGGCGGAAATTCGGGCAGAGAACGCCTGCCTGACGGTAAAAGATCTGGCGGTCAACGGGAACGACCTTCTGGCGCTGGGGTACCGGGGAAAAGCCATCGGCGAGACCCTGAACGCGTTGCTGGAAGGGGTACTGGACGAGACGCTGCCAAATGAGCGTCAGGCGCTGCTGGACAGGGCGGGACAGGAAATAAAAAATGACGGGATTCCCTCGGAATGAGCCGGGGGGATAATACTATTTCTTAATAAAATGATTTCATCATTTTATTCTGCCGTTTCACGGC
>ERZ827458.956-NODE-956-length-27494-cov-4.853092_pt1 | contig 27494 bp, 24 predicted proteins | sample MGYA00519706_ERZ827458 | MGnify/ENA primary metagenome ERZ827458 (study PRJEB31778, sample SAMEA3449309) | human gut metagenome | biome: human gut; feature: human-associated habitat; material: faeces | place: United Kingdom | collected 2010/2012 ...
GCCCGATGCAGCCGGCTGCCGGACGTCCCGCCTCTGTCCGGGCGGCTGTCTTTTTGACCGGCTGTTTCCTTTTTTCGGCATCATTTTAGCAAATTTTCAAGTCTTGCTTATGAGCGTACTTAAAACTTTTTATGGACGTGAGAGCAAACTCCGTCCCCGCGTCCCCGCGGCAGTTTCTGCCGCGGGGACGCGGGGCGGGGGCAAGGAACAAGGCCCGGCGCGGGGCCGGGCCTTACCGATTTCGGCTTCAGCAGACGACGACGCCCTCGAAGGCCAGCGCGGTTTCGCCGGTGAGCGTGACGCCGTCGGGCGTGTAGGAGACGATCAAGTCACCGCCGCGCACCTTGACGGTGATGTCCTCGCCCGCGTCGCAGTAGCCGTTTTCCACCGCCGCGACGACGGCCGCGCAGGCGCCGGTGCCGCAGGCGAGCGTTTCGCCGTTGCCGCGCTCCCAGACGCGCATCTTGAGCGTGCGGCGGTTGACCACGCGCACGAACTCGGCGTTGACGCGCTCGGGGAAGATGTCCGCGTTCTCGAACTGCGGGCCGACCGTTTCGACATCCACCGCGTCCACCCGGTCGCAGAACACGATGCAGTGCGGGTTGCCCATCGAGACGCAGTTGATGCGGTATTCCCTGCCGCCGATGACAACCGGACGGTCGAGCACCGTCGGGCCGGCGAGGGTGACGGGCACGTCCGACGGGTTCAGCGACGCTTTGCCCATCTCGACCGAAACGCTGCGCACCTCGTTGCCGTAGGTGTAAACCCGCAGCGTCTTGACGCCGCTGGCCGTTTCAATCTTCATTTTTTCCTTTTTGACGAGCTTTTTGTCGTACAGATACTTCGCCACGCAGCGGATGCAGTTGCCCGCCATGCGGCCCTCGCTGCCGTCGCGGTTGAAGATGCGCATTTTGGCGTTGGCGACGGTGGATTTTTCAATCAGCACGATGCCGTCGCCGCCGATGCCGCGGTGCCGGTCGCAGACGCGGATGGCCAGCGACTCGGGGCTGGTGATGCTGCCGTCGCGGTTGTCAAAGTAAATGTAGTCGTTGCCGCTGGTCTGCATCTTGGAGAAGGCGATTTTCTGCCGCTCGGCGCGCAGGTCGTTGATGTCGATGAGCTCGGTGTTGAACAGGCTGTATCGCGAGGCGGCGATGTCCGCGAGCGCGTTGGCCGTGTCCAGCGAGGTCACGCAGGCCACTGAGGACAGGAGCGCCTGTCGGTGCAGCGTGATGTAGTCGTCGTACGCGCTGCGCGAGGACGCGCCCGTGTAGACGATGAGGCCCAGCTTGTTCTCCGCCAGCAGCCGCAGCTCGCTGTCGTCGTCGCCGAGCTTGTTGACGACCGTCACGTCGATGCCCAGCGCGGCGATGGCCGCCGCCGTGCCCTTCGTGGCGTAGATTTTCATGCCGAGGTCGTCGAGCTTCTTGGCCAGCGTCACGATTTCGTACTTGTCGTTGTCCGAAACGGTGATGAATACGCCGTTGCGGCCCTCCCGCTCGTCGCTGCCGACGGCGAAGCCGGCCGCGGACATGCCCTTATAAAGCGCCTCGGTCAGCGTGCGCCCGATGCCGAGCACCTCGCCGGTCGATTTCATCTCCGGCCCGAGGGCGGAGTTGACGTCCGACAGCTTCTCGAACGAGAACACCGGCACCTTGACCGCCACATAGGGCGGGATTTTGTACAGGCCGCTGCCGTAGCCGAGGTCCTTCAGCTTCTCGCCGAGCATCACGCGCGTGGCGACGTCGACCAGCGGCAGGTTGGTCACCTTGCTGATGTACGGCACCGTGCGCGAGGCGCGGGGGTTGACCTCGATGACGTACAGCTCGTTGTCCGAGATGAGGTACTGGATGTTGACCAGCCCCTTCGTGCCGAGCGATTTGGCCAGCTTGCAGGACGAGTCCTCGATGGTCTTGATCATCTTGTCCGAGATATTCTGCGGCGGGTAAATCGCAATCGAGTCGCCGCTGTGGACGCCGGCGCGCTCGATGTGCTCCATAATGCCCGGGATGAGCACGTCGGTGCCGTCGGAGATGACGTCCACCTCCAGCTCGATGCCGCTCATATACTTGTCGATGAGGACGGGGTTCTCGATGCCCTGCGAAAGAATGATGTCCATATACGCGCGGACGTCGTTTTCGCCGTAGGCGATGGTCATATTCTGCCCGCCGATGACGTAGGACGGCCGCAGCAGCACGGGGTAGCCGATGCTTTCGGCGGCCCTGAGCGCCTGCTCCAGCGTCTTGACGCCCAGTCCCTTCGGGCGCTTGATGCGGAACTTGCTCAGCAGCCTGTCGAACCGCTCGCGGTCCTCGGCGGTGTCGATGCCCTCGGCCGAGGTGCCGAGGATGCGGATGCCCTTGGCGTCGAGGAACTTGGCCAGCTTGATGGCCGTCTGCCCGCCGAAGGCGACGACGACGCCGATGGGGTTTTCGGCCTCGATGACGCCCCAGACGTCCTCCTTGGTCAGCGGCTCGAAGTACAGCCGGTCGGAGACGTCGAAATCGGTGGACACCGTCTCGGGGTTGTTGTTGATGATGATGACCTCGTAGCCCAGCTTGCGGAGCGTCTGCGCGCAGTGAACCGAGGAGTAGTCGAACTCGATGCCCTGCCCGATGCGGATGGGGCCGGAGCCTAAGACGATGATCTTTTTCTTACGCTTTTTGGACGCGGCGATGTGCGCCCGCGCCTCGCAGTAGTCGTCGTAGCAGGAGTAGAAGTAGGGGGTGGCCGCCGCGAATTCGCCCGCGCAGGTGTCGACCATCTTATAGGACGGCAGGCGGGGGCTGCGGATTTTCTGCCCCGAGAGGGCGGCGATGCTCTCGTCGGTGAAGCCGAGCTTTTTGCCGCGCAGGTACAGCTCGTCCGTCAAATCGCTCTTGGCCAGCATAGCCTCGTAGTCGGCGAGGTTTTTGAGCTTGTGGATGAAGAAAAGGTCGATCTTCGTGACCGCGTTGATTTCCTCGGGCGAAACGCCTTCCTTGAGCGCCTTGTAGACGGTGAACAGCCGCAGGTCGTCGGCCACGGAGAGCCGCGCGCGCGCGTCTACGCCGTCCAGCAGCGGGCTGGAGAGGGTCTGCATCCCGATCTCGGCGCCGCGCACGGCCTTCATCAGCGCCTCCTCGACGCTCTGGCCGATGGCCATCGCCTCGCCGGTCGCCTTCATCTGCGTACCCAGCAGGCGCGAGGCCTTCACGAATTTGTCAAACGGCCATTTCGGCAGCTTGACCACGATGTAATCGATGGCCGGCTCGAAGCAGGCGTAGGTCGTGCCGGTCACGTCGTTGCGGATTTCGTCGAGCGTGTAGCCGAGCGCGATTTTGGCCGTGACCTTGGCGATGGGGTAGCCCGTCGCCTTGCTCGCCAGCGCGGACGAGCGCGAAACGCGGGGGTTGACCTCGATGACGGCGTATTCAAAGCTGTCGGGATTGAGCGCGAACTGGACGTTGCAGCCGCCCTCGATCTGCAGCGCGGTGATGATGTCCAGCGCCGCTTTGCGCAGCATGCCGTACTCCCGGCTCGAAAGCGTCATCGCCGGCGCGACGACGATGCTGTCGCCGGTGTGGATGCCGACGGGGTCGACGTTTTCCATGCTGCATATGGTGATGGCGTTGCCCTTGGCGTCGCGCATCACTTCGAATTCGATTTCCTTCCAGCCGGCGATGTACTTTTCAATGAGCACCTGATGGATGGGGGAGAGCGCCAGCCCGTTGGCGGCGATGGTCTCCAGCTGCGCGCGGTCCATCGCCGCGCCGCCGCCCGCGCCGCCGAGCGTGAAGGCCGGGCGCACGATGACGGGGTAGCCGATGCGGTCGGCGATGGACAGGCAGGCTTCAAGGTCCTCCGCCGTGTCCGACGGGATGCAGGGCTGGCCGATAGAGGCCATCGTGTCCTTGAAAAGCTGGCGGTCCTCCGCCCTGTCGATGGCCTCGGCGTTGGTGCCGATGAGGCGCACGCCGTGCTTTTCGAGGAAGCCCTCCCGCGAAAGCTGCATCGCGATGGTCAGGCCGGTCTGGCCGCCCAGTCCGGCGAGCAGGCTGTCCGGCTTTTCCTTGAGGATGATGCGCTCGACCGTCTCCTTTTTCAGCGGTTCAAGATAGATTTCGCTGGCCATAGACTTGTCGGTCATAATCGTGGCGGGGTTGGAATTGACCAGCACCGCCTCGATCCCCTCGGATTTCAGCACGCGGCAGGCCTGCGCGCCGGCGTAGTCGAACTCCGCCGCCTGGCCGATGACGATGGGGCCGGAGCCGATGACGAGCACTTTTTTGATCGATGTATCCTTAGGCATTGCAAACCCTTCCTTTCCTTCAGCGCGCGCCCGCGAGCTTATCGACGAAAGCGTCGTACAATTGCGCGGTGTTCAGCGGGCCTGCCGATTCGGCGGGGCGGAACTGCACCGAAAACGCGTCGAACTTCGTATACGTCACGCCCTCCGCGGTGCCGTCGTTGGCGTTGAGGAAGCTGATTTTGCCGACCTGCGCGGGGATACTGTCGGCGGCCACGGCGTAGCCGTGGTTCTGGGACGTGACGACGGTGCGGCCGCTTGCCTGCTCGGTCACGGGCAGGCTGGCGCCGCGGTGTCCGTAGGGCAGCTTGAACGTGTCGCCGCCCGCGGCCAGCGCCAGCAGCTCGTGGCCGAGTCCGACGGCGAAGAGCGGCGTTTTGCCGCAGAGCGCGCGCACCGTCTCGATGCGCTGCGGGCTGATTTTGGGGTCGCCCGGCCCGTCGCCGAGCAGCACGCCGTCCGGCCGGTCGGCGAGGATGGCCTCGGCCGGCGTGTCCTGCGGGTAGACCGTGACCGTGCAGCCGCGGCTTTGCAGCTCGGCGAGCAGCTCGGCGGACGTGCCGTAATCCAGCAGCGATACGCGGCAGCGCGCGTCGGGCGTTTCGTAATGCGTTTTTTCCTTGACGCTGACGCGGGCGACGGCATCGCCGACGGCGTAGCCGTTCAGCGCGTCCATATCCACGGCCGTCGGGTCGGCGCAGATGCAGGCGTTCATCGTGCCCTTGTCGCGCAGGATGGCGGTCAGGCGGCGGGTATCGACCCCGCAGATGCCGGGGACGTCCGCCTTTTGCAGATAGTCGCCGAGCGTCCCCTCCGAGCGGAAGTTGGAGGGCGCGCCGCAGAGCTCGCGGACGACCACGCCGAACGCGTGGACGCCGCCGCTCTCGAAGTCGGCGGTGATCAGCCCGCAGTTCCCGACAGCCGGAAAGGTGAACAGCAGAAGCTGGCCGTAATAGTTCGGGTCGGACAGGGTTTTGTTGCAGCCGACCATCGCGGTGGTGAACACCAGCTCGCCGATGGCGTCGCGCTCGCTGCCGATGCGCTTGCCCTTGAAGATCTGCCCGTCGCCGAGCAGAAGATATGCGTCTTTCATAAGAATGCCCTTCCTTTCCGCGGCGCTTACGCCTTGTCCTTCATCAGCCGGACCATCACGGCCTTCTGCGCGTGCAGGCGGTTTTCCGCCTCCTCGAAGATTTCGTCGGTGTGCGCGTCGAACACGTCCTGCGTGATCTCCTCGCCCTTGTGCGCGGGCAGGCAGTGCAGCACCATCGCGTCGGGCGCGGCGGCGCGCATGACGTCGGCGTTGATCTGATAGCCGGCGAACAGGCGTCTGCGCTCGGCCGCTTCGGATTCCTGCCCCATCGACGCCCAGACGTCGGTGTAGAGGATGTCGGCGCCGGCGGCGGCCTCGAGCACGTCCTCGGTGCAGGTGTAGCTGCCGGCTTGCGCGGCCCAGGCCGCGACGGCGGCGTCGGGCTTATGCGCGGCCGGACAGGCGACAGAGACGGACATACCCGTTTTGATGCCGCCGACGATGAGCGAATTCGCCATGTTGTTGCCGTCGCCGATGAAGCAGAGCTTCAGTCCGGCGAGCGAGCGCTTGCGCTCGCGGATGGTCATCAGGTCGGCCAGCACCTGACAGGGGTGGCAGTAGTCGGTCAGCCCGTTGATGATCGGGATTGAGCCGATGGCGGCCATCTCCTCCGGTTCGCGCTGGTCGAAGGTGCGGATCATAATCCCGTCCAGGTAGCGGGAGAGGACGCGGATGGTGTCGGCCGTGTCCTCGCCGCGCCCGATCTGCAGGTCGTTGGAGGACAGAAACAGCGCCGTGCCCCCCAGCTCGTACATCCCCACCTCGAACGACACGCGCGTGCGCGTGGACGATTTGCGGAAGATCATCCCCAGCGTTTTGCCCGCCAGATGCGGGTGGGGGATGCCGTTCTTTCTCTCGTATTTGAGCTGGTCGGCCAGATTGAGCAGCTCGATGATTTCCTCGCCCGACAGGTCGCCGAGCTTGAGCAGATGCTTCATAATCGTTCGTTTCCGTCCTTTCGCCGTTATTCGTCGAGTATCGATTGCAGAATGTCCAGTCCCTCGGCCAGCAGTGCGTCGGGGATGTTCAGCGCCGGCAGGAGGCGCACCTTGTCCTTTGCGGTGAGGACGAGCAGGCCCTTTTCCAGCGCGCGCGCGCAGACGGCCTTTGCGTCATGCGTCGTTTTGACGCCGAGCATCAGCCCCAGTCCGTCGACCGCTTCGACGGCGGGGTGCTTTTCGAGCGTTTCGCGGATGTACGCGCTCTTGCGCCGCACGCCGGCCAGCAGCGCGTCGTCGATGCGGTCGAGAATGCTGACCGCGCCGGCCGCGCAGACCGGGTTGCCGCCGAAGGTGGAGCCGTGCGACGAGGGCGTGAGCGTGTCGGCGGTCTTGGCGCCCAGCAGCGTCGCGCCGATGGGCAGTCCGCCGCCCAGTCCCTTGGCGGTGGTGACGATGTCCGGCGCAACGCCGTACTGCTCAAACGCGTAGAGCGTGCCGCTGCGGCCGTTGCCGGTCTGCACCTCGTCGATGAGCAGCAGAATATCCCGCTCGGCGCAGAGCGCGGCGGCGGTTTGCACGAAGTCCCGGCTGAGCACGTTCACGCCGCCCTCGCCCTGCACCAACTCGAGCAGCAGCGCGCATACGCTGCCGTCGAGCGCCTTTTCCAGCGCGCCGGCGTCCTCCGGCGGCGTGTAGGCGAAGCCCGTCGGGAAGGGGAAGAAGGAATGATGGAACGCGTCCTGTCCGGTGGCGGCGAGGGTGGCCATCGTCCGCCCGTGGAAGGAGCCGGTCAGCGTGACGACAGTGCCTCTGTTCGGGCCGTATTTATCGAAGGAATATTTGCGCGCCGTTTTGATCGCGCACTCGTTCGCCTCGGCGCCCGAATTGGAGAAGAACACGCGCGACAGCCCCGTGCGCGCGCAAAGCCGCTCGGCCAGCTCGGCCTGCGGCGCGGAATAATAGTAGTTGGAGGTGTGTGCGAACGCGCCGAGCTGCTTTTCGACCGCCGCCGTCCAGACCGGGTCGCAGTGGCCGAACGCGTTGACCGCGATGCCGCTGCCGAGGTCGATGTAGCGTTTTCCGTCGCTGCCGAACACCTCGCTGCCCGACGCGCGCGCGAACTCGAGCGGCAGCCGCCCGTAAGCGTGCGCGATATACGCGCTGTCCTTTTCAAATGTGTTCAAATGCGGCGCGCCTCCTTTTATTTGATGAACATGGTGCCCAAGCCCTCGTCGGTCAGCATCTCGACGATGATGGAGTGGGGCACGCGCCCGTCGATGATGAACACCTTCGGCACGCCGCGGCGCACGGCCTCGGCGCAGCACTCGACCTTCGGGATCATCCCGCCGGTGATGACGCCGTCCTTGTACAGCGCGGGGATTTCCGACACGCGCACCGTGCGGATGAGCGAGCTTTCGTCCGCGCAGTCGCGCATGATGCCGCTGATGTCGGTCATCGTGATCAGGCTTTCGGCGCCGAGCGCGGCCGCGATGCGCGCGGCGGCGGTGTCGGCGTTGATGTTGTAGATGCCGCCCTCGTCGTCGCAGCCGACGGTGGAGACGACGGGGATGTAGCCCTTGTCGAGCACGTCGAGGATCGGGTCGGGGTTGACGGCGGTAATCTCGCCCACATAGCCGAGCGACTCGTCGAGCATGCGGGCGCGGATCATATGGCCGTCGATGCCCGACAGGCCAATGGCGCGGCCGCCTTCGCCGTGGAGCAGGTTGACGAGGTTCTTGTTGATCTTGCCGGCCAGCACCATCAGCGCCACCTGCGCCGTCTCGCGGTCGGTGACGCGCAGGCCGTTGACGAAGTGGGTCGGGAGGTTCATCCGCGTCATCGTCTCGGTCAGCTCGGGGCCGCCGCCGTGCACGAGCACGACCCGTACGCCGATGAGCGAGAGCAGCGCCACGTCGCCCATCACGGCCTTTTTCAAATCGTCGTTGATCATCGCGTTGCCGCCGTACTTGACGACGACGATCTTGCCGCTGTACTGCTTGATATAGGGCAGGGCGCAGACGAGCACCTCTGCGCGCTGGTAGTTTTCCGTCATTTGACTTCGCTCCCTTTCGTTCAGGTTCTGTAATCGCCGTTGATGCGGACGTAATCGTAGGTCAGGTCGCAGCCCCACGCCGTCGCCTCCGCGCCGCCGTCGCGCAGGGCGACGTCGATGCGGATTTCGTCGGCGGAGAGAACGGCCTTGGCCTCCTCCTCCGAGAAGTCTACGCCCGCGCCCGATTCGCACACGCGTACGGCGCCGGCGGCGGAGGAAAAGGAGACGTCTATGCCGTTCGGGTCGGTCTCGACGCCGGCGTAGCCGACCGCGCAGAGGACGCGGCCCCAGTTGGCGTCGGCCCCGAACATCGCCGCCTTGACCAGCGACGAGCAGACGACGCTCTTGGCGAGTATGCGCGCGTCGGACAGGCTGCGCGCGCCGCGCACGCGGCATTCGAGCAGCTTGGTCGCGCCCTCGCCGTCCTTTGCGATGGCGCGGCAGAGCCTGCGCGTGACGAAGGCGAGCGCTTCGGCGAACGCGTCGTAATCGGCGCCCTCGGCGTCGATGGGCAGGTTGCCGGCCCTGCCGTTGGCAAGGATGCAGACCATATCGTTGGTCGAGGTGTCGCCGTCGACCGAAATCATATTGAAGCTGTCGTCCGCGTCGGCCGACAGCGCCTTTTGCAGCAGCTCCGGCGCAATCGCGCAGTCGGTGGTGAGGAAGACGAGCATCGTCGCCATATTCGGGTGGATCATCCCCGAGCCCTTGGCGATGCCGCCGAGCCGGCATTCCCTGCCGCCGGCGGTGAACGAGACGGCGAATTCCTTGACCGCGGTGTCGGTGGTCATGATGGCCTCGGCCGCGTCGCGGCTGCCGTCGGGCGAGAGGGCGTCCTTCAGCGCGCCGACCGACGCTTCGATGGGCGAAACGTCCAGCCTTTGCCCGATGACGCCGGTGGAGGCGACGATGACGTCGCGCGCGTCGATGCCGCAGGCGTCGGCCGCCAGCTCGCACATCCGGCGCGCCACGGCCGGACCGTCGGCGTTGCAGGTGTTGGCGTTGCCGCTGTTGCACAGCACCGCCTGCGCGCGCCCGTCGGCGAGGTTCTCCCGCGTGACGGTGATGGGCGCGCCCTTGACGAGATTTTTCGTATAGACCGCCGCCGCCGCGCAGGGGACTTCGCTGTAAAGGAGCGCCAAATCCTTCTTCGTTTTGTTCTTGCGGATGCCGCAGTGGACGCCGGCGGCCGTGAAGCCGGCCGGCGCGCAGACGCCGCCCTGAATTTCTTTCATATCGCTTTTGTGTCCTTTCGTTGCAAAATCAGTCTGCGCCGAGGACGAGCCCCTCCGTCTCGGCGGCGCCGGTCATCAGGTTCAGGCACTGCACCGCGGCGCCGGACGCGCCCTTGCCGAGGTTGCAGAAGCGGGCGAAAAGGTTGACGCGCTCGTCGTTGCCGCTGATGAGGATTTCCATATCGTCGCGCCCCGCATACGCGTTGGCGTAGAGCGTTTCGTTGCCGACCGGCTCGCGCACGGACACCATCCGCTGTCCGGCGTAGTAAGCGGCGAAATATTCGTACAGGGCTGCGGGGGTGACGGCCTTTTGCAGCAGGCCCGTGTAGAGCGGGACGCAGACGAGCATTCCGGCGTAGAAGTCCCCGATGATGGGATTGAAGAGCGGCTGCCGTGCGAGGCCGCAGACATGGGCCATCTCGGGCAGGTGCTTGTGGGCGGACGCGGTGGCGTACTGCGCGGGCGCGTCCATCGCCGCGCCGTCGGTGCGGGCGGCGTAGTCGGCGATCTTCTTTTTGCCGCCGCCGCTGTATCCGGTCAGCGAATGGGCGGTCAGTGGGTAGTCGGCGGGCAGAATGCCGCCCGCGACCAGCGGGTACACGAGCGCGCAGAAGCCGCTCGCGTGGCAGCCCGGGACGGCGACGCGGGATGCGCCGGCGACGGCCTCGCGCCGGTCGGCGGACAGCTCGGGAAAGCCGTAGACCCAGCCCGACGCGGTGCGGTGCGCGGTCGACGCGTCGATGATGCGCACATTGCTTCCGGCCATCGCGACGGCTTCGCGCGCAGCGTCGTCGGGCAGGCAGAGGACGGTGACGTCGGAGTCGTTGATGCGCGCGCGCCGCGCGGCGGGGTCCTTGCGCTCCTCCTCGCTGACGGTGAGAAGCTCGATGTCCGGCCGCGCGGACAGCCGTTCGGCGATGCGCAGTCCGGTCGTGCCGGCCGAGCCGTCTATAAACACTTTTGTCATAAAAGCTGCTCCTCAATCTTTTTGATCTGCTCGGCCACGCGCGCGGGCGCGGTGCCGCCCTGCGAATTCCGCAGCGCCATACAGGTGTGCATATCCAGCGCCTCGTACACGTCGGCGTCGAAAAGCGGCGAAAAACGGCGGTATTCGTCGAGCGGAAGCTCGGCGAGCGTCTTTCCCGCGTCGATGGCGTAGGCAACGAGCGCGCCGGTGACCTTGTACGCGTCGCGGAAGGGCAGGCCCTTCTTCGCCAGATAGTCGGCGCAGTCGGTGGCGTTGATGTAGCCGCCGTCGGCCGCCCTGCGCATGTCGGCGGCGCGGACGGTCATCGTCTCCAGCATCGGCGCGAGCACGCCGAGCGTGGCGAGGATCGTGTCGACGCTGTCGAACACGGCCTCCTTGTCCTCCTGCAAATCCTTGTTGTACGCCAGCGGCAGGCCCTTGAGCAGCGTCAGCAGCGTGTGCAGGTCGCCGTAGACGCGGCCGCACTTGCCGCGGGCCAATTCGGCGATGTCGGGGTTTTTCTTCTGCGGCATAATCGACGAGCCGGTCGAGAACGCGTCCGACAGCTCGACGAAGCGGAATTCATAGGACGCCCAGAGCGTCACCTCCTCGGCCAGCCGCGAGATATGCATAGCGATCATCGCGTTGACGAACGCCAGTTCGATGACGTAGTCGCGGTCGGAGACGGCGTCGATGCTGTTCTCGCAGACGCCGTCGAAGCCCAGCAGGCGGGCCGTCAGCGCGCGGTCGATGGGGTAGGTCGTGCCGGCCAGCGCCGCCGCGCCCAGCGGGCAGCGGTTGATGCGCGCGCGGCAGTCGGCCAGCCGCTCCAAATCGCGCAGGAACATATTCGCGTACGCCAAAAGCTGCTGTGCGAAGCTGATGGGCTGCGCGCGCTGCAGGTGCGTGTAGCCGGGCAGGATGGTCTCGGTGTGTGCCTTGGCCAGCGCGACGAGCGTGCGGACGAGGCGCAGAAGCGCTTCTTTTTCCTCGTCGGCCATCCGCCGCAGGTACAGGCGCGTGTCCACCGCCACCTGATCGTTGCGGCTGCGCGCGGTGTGCAGCTTCTTGCCGGTGTCGCCGATGCGCGCGGTGAGCGTTTTTTCGACGAACGAGTGGATGTCCTCGCAGGCGGGGTCGATCTCCAGCCGGCCGTCGTCCAGCTCGGCGCGGATTTCCCCGAGCGCGCGCAGAATCCTTTCGGCCTCCGCCTCGGTGACGATGCCGCAGGCGCCGAGCATGCGCACATGCGCCTGCGAGCCTTCGATGTCCTCGCGGTACATCCGCGCGTCGACGCGGATGGAGGCGTTGAAGTCGTCCGCCGCGCCGTCCAGCGCCGATTTGAATCTGCCTGCCCACAGCTTTTCCATCGTATGAACCCCTCTGTCTTATTTCTTGCCTTCGCGCTTGGCGTCGGCCATCGCCTTGACCTTGATCGGCAGCCCGAACAGGTTGATGAAACCGGCCGAGTCGCTCTGGTCGTAGACCTGATCCTCGTCGAAGGTGGCGATCTCCTCGTCGTAGAGCGAATAGGGCGACGTCACGCCCGCGTTAATCATATTGCCCTTGTAGAGCTTGAGCTTCACGGTGCCGGTGACGGTCTCCTGCGTCTTGTCCACGAACGCGGAGAGCGCCTCGCGCAGCGGCGTGAACCACTGGCCGAAGTAGACCAGCTCCGCGAATTTGGCGGCGACCAACTCCTTGTAGTGCTGCGTGTCGCGGTCGAGCGTGAGCGTTTCGAGCACCTTGTGCGCCTTGTAGAGAATGGTGCCGCCCGGCGTTTCGTACACGCCTCTCGACTTCATGCCGACGAGACGGTTTTCCACGATGTCGGCAAGCCCGATGCCGTTTTCGCCGCCGAGCCGGTTGAGCGCCTCCAGCAGCGCGACGGGGGAGAGCTTTTCGCCGTTGAGCGCGACGGGCACGCCCTTTTCAAAATCGAGCGTGATGTAGGTCGGCTTGTCGGGCGCCGCCTCGGGCGAAACGCCCATTTCGAGAAAGCCCTCTTTGTTATAAAGCGGCTCGTTGGCGGGATTTTCGAGGTCCAGCCCCTCGTGCGAGAGGTGCCAGAGGTTCTTGTCCTTGGAATAGTTCGTTTCGCGGCTGATCTTCAGCGGGATCTGGTGCGCGATGGCGTAGTCGATCTCCTCGTCTCTGGACTTGATGTCCCACACGCGCCAGGGCGCGATGATCTCCATATCCGGCGCGAACGCCTTGATTGTCAGCTCGAACCGCACCTGATCGTTGCCCTTGCCGGTGCAGCCGTGGCAGATGGCGTCCGCCCCCTCGGCGCGCGCGATCTCGACGATGCGCTTGGCGATGACCGGGCGCGCGAACGACGTGCCCAGCAGGTAGTCGCCCTCGTAGACGGCGCCGGCCTTGAGGGTGGGGTAGATGTAGTCGGTGATGAATTCCTCGCGCAGATCCTCCACATAGAGCTTGGAGGCGCCGGTCTTGATTGCCTTTTCCTCCAGCCCGTCCAGCTCGGTGCCCTGCCCGACGTCGCCCGAGACGGCGATGACCTCGCAGCCGGGGTAGGTCTCCTTCAGCCACGGGATGATGATGGACGTGTCCAGCCCGCCCGAGTAGGCGAGTACGATTTTTTTGAAGGTTTTCTTTTTCGTTCCTGAAGCCATAACGATACGCGCTCCTTTTGTTAAAATGTAAAATGTGTGCCGGAAGCCGGCGGTTTTGTCCCGCCCGACGCGGCGGAATGCCGCGGTGCGGGGGTATGGATTATATTATACGCCAAATTTGCATAATGTCAAGACATTATCGAATAATTTTGCAATAAAACGCATTTTTATGCAATATACACGGAATAATATGCATTGGATGCGGCTGCTTTGCATCAGCCTTCCTTCTTGGCCTTCGCTTCGCAGTAGATGCAGCGGTAGATGCGGTTTTCGCGGTCGGTCAGCTTGAACACATGGTCCAGTTCCTGCTCGGTGGAGGTGATGCAGCGCGGGTTTTTGCATCGGATGACGTTGGTCAGCCTTTCGGGAAGCTGCAGCGCGCGTTTGGCAACGATGCCGTCGTTTTCGATGATGTTGATGGTGATGCCGGGGTCGATGTAGCCGAGCACGTCGAAATCGAGGTCGATGAGGCTGTCGATTTTCATAATGTCCTTCCGGCCCATTTTGGAGCTTTTTACGTTTTTCAGGATGGCCACGCTGCATTCCAACTGTTCCAGATTCAAGTAGTTGTAAATGCGCATGCTGTTGCCGGCTTTGATATGGTCGAGCACGTAGCCATTCTTGATGCTGTCGATCTTCATAGAGCTTCCCGCCTTTCTTTTAACGAGGCAGTTATTCGGGCGTGCTCGAGTACATATCCGTTCTTAATGCTGTCGATTTTCATAGAGCCTCCCGCCTTTCTTTCAACGAGGCAGTTATTCGGGCGTACTCGAGTACATATCCGTTCTTTATGCTGTCTATCTTCATAGAATCTCCCGCCTTTCTTTTTACGCGCGTCCGGGGCATGCGGCCCTTTTTGACGCTGTCGGTTTTCATTGCATATCCTCCTCAGAGCAGGCCGAGCAGATACAGAATCAGCGCCTGGCGGATAAACTTGCCGTTTTCCACCTGCTTGAAGTAGCAGGCGCGCGGGTCGTCGTCCACCTTGGCGGAGATTTCGTTGACGCGGGGCAGCGGGTGCATGATGCACAGGTCGGGTTTGGCCGCGCGCAGCTTGGACGGCTCGAGGATGTAGCTGTCCTTCAGCCGGACGTAGTCGGCCTCGTTGAAAAACCGCTCGCGCTGCACGCGGGTCATATACAGGATGTCCAGCTCGGGAAGCGCCTGCTCGAGCGAATCGGTTTCGGCGTAGGCGAGCCGGTTCCGGTTGATGACGCCGTTTTTCATATACTCGGGTACGACCAGCTCGGGCGGGGAGATGAAGAGGAAGCGGATGTCCTCGTAGCGCGCCAGCGCCGTGATGAGCGAATGCACCGTGCGGCCGAACTTCAAATCGCCGCAGAAGCCGATGGTGAAGCCGCCCAGCCGTCCCTTCTCGCGGCGGATGGTCAGCAGGTCGGCGAGCGTCTGCGTCGGATGGCAGTGGCCGCCGTCGCCGGCGTTGACGATCGGCACGGGCGACTTCGCGGCGGCGGCCATCGGCGCGCCCTCCTTCGGGTGGCGCATCGCGATGATGTCGGCGTAGCAGCCGACCGTCCGCACCGTGTCGGACACGCTCTCACCCTTGGCCGCGCTCGAGCTGTCCGCGGAGGAAAAGCCGAGCACGCCGCCGCCCAGCTCGAGCATCGCCGCCTCGAAGCTCAACCGCGTGCGGGTGCTCGGTTCGAAGAAAAGGGTGGCGAGCTTTTTGCCCGCGCAGGCGTGCGAGAAGGCCGCGCGGTCGGCGATGATGCGGTCCGCCGTGTCGGCCAGCAGCTCGATTTCGTCATTGCTCAGGTCGGTGATGTCGATCAGATGACGCATAGAGGCAGAGTTCTCCTTTCCGGCCGCGTGGTCAGCGGCGTATCCAGCTTTCGTCGGCGGGGTTGTCGCGGAACGCCTTCAGGCGCGCGATGTCGTCGGGGGAGATGTAGCCGCTTGCGGCGGCCTCCTCGCAGACGACGTCAAAATTGGTCAGCGAGACGTTTTTCACGTTCGCCGCGGCCAGCCTTTCCAGCCCCTTCTGCATCCCGTAGGTGAAGATGGAGGCCACGCCCAGCACGTCCGCGCCCGCCTCGCGCAGCGCCTCGACGGTTTCGATCACGCTGCCGCCCGTCGAGATGAGGTCCTCGATGACGACGACCTTCTGCCCCGGCAGCAGCTTGCCCTCGATGCGGTTGGCGCGCCCGTGGTCCTTGGCGGACGAGCGGACGTAACCCATCGGCAGCCCGAGCAGATGCCCGCAGATGGCCGCGTGGGGGATGCCCGCCGTCGACGTACCCATCAGCACCTCGCAGTCGGGGTAGTGGGTGCGGAGAAGCCCGCAGAGTCCCTCCTCGATGACCGTGCGCACCGCCGGCGCGGTGAGCGTGAGGCGGTTGTCGCAGTAAATCGGGCTTTTGATGCCGCTGGCCCAAGTGAAGGGCTCGTCCGGCCGGAGGTAAACGGCCGAGATTTCCAGCAGGCCGCGCGCCGCGGCGCGCGCCGCATTCTGCATATCCATAGGTATCTCTCCTTATTTATAAATATATCTTTATAAATTCATCCCGCCGGTGAACGCCTCCAAGCAGCGCAGATACGCGCCCTGCGGGTCGGCGGCGGCGGTGACGGCGCGGCCGACCACGATGTAGTCGGTGCCGGTAGCGCGCGCCTTCTCCGGCGTCATAATCCGCACCTGGTCGTCGGCGGAGCCGTCGGCGAAGCGGATGCCGGGCGTGACGGTGAGGAAGCCCTGCCCGTTGGCGCGCTTGACGGCCGCCGCCTCGTGCGGCGAGCAGACGACGCCGTCCAGCCCGCTCTGTGCGGCGTTGGCGGCGTAGTGCGCGACGGTCTCCTCCATCGGCGTGCCGATGAGCAGCTCGTCCCGAAGCATTTCCGCGCTTGTGGAGGTGAGCTGCGTGACCGCGATGAGCAGCGGCCGCGCGCACTTCGCCTCCGCCGCGCCCTCGGCCAGCCCTTCGACGGCGGCCTGCATCATTTTCCGGCCGCCCGCGGCGTGCAGGTTGGTCATATGCACGCCCAGCCGCGCGAGGTTCTTCATCGCCTTGCGGACGGTGTTGGGGATGTCGTGCAGCTTGAGGTCGAGAAAGACGCGGTGGCCGCGCTCGAGGATGCGGCGGACCATATCCGGGCCTGCGGCGTAGTACAGCTCCATTCCGATCTTCACATAGGGCTTTTTGCCGCCGAAGCGGTCGAGGAACGTCAGCGTTTCCTCCGCGGAGGAAAAATCGCAGGCGATGATGACGTCTTTTTCGTTCATTTGCGTTCGCTTCCTTTCTGTTTGCCGCCGTGCGCGGCGCCGATGATGTCCCGCAGCGCGGTGACGCCGAGACGCGCCGCCGCCGCGGGCAGGTCGTTGATGATGTCGCGGCAGGCCGTCGGGTTCACAAGGTTGGCCGCGCCGACCTGCACCGCCGTCGCGCCCGCGAGCATCATTTCCAGCACGTCCTCCGCGCTCGACACGCCGCCCATCCCGATGAGGGGGATGTCCACGGCTTCGTACACCTGATAGACCATCCGCAGCGCCACGGGGAACACCGCCGGACCGCTCAGCCCGCCGGTGACGTTATGCAGCAGCGGCTTTTTCGTCCGCAGGTCGATGCGCATCCCCAGCAGGGTGTTGATGAGGCTGATGCCGTCCGCGCCCGCCGCCTCGACGGCGCGGGCGATCTCCGCGATGTCGGTCACGTTCGGCGTCAACTTGACGAACAGGGGCTTGTCCACCGCCGCGCGCACGGCCTTCGTCACCGCGCCGGCGCTTTCCGCCGTGGTGCCGAAGCCCATCCCGCCGCCGTGGACGTTGGGACAGCTTATGTTCAGCTCGATCATCCCCACGTTGTCCGCGCTTGCCGCCAGACGCGCGCATTCCACATATTCGTCGACAGAGAAGCCGCCGATGTTGGCGATAATTTTCTTATTATAGATGCGCTTCAGCTCGGGCAGCTCGTGCGCCAGCACATGCTCGATGCCGGGGTTCTGCAGGCCGACGGCGTTGAGCATCCCCGCCGGCGTCTCCGCAATGCGCGGCGTTTCGTTGCCGAAGCGGGGGTGCAGGGTCGTACCCTTGCAGGAGAGCGAGCCGAGGATGTTGATGTCGTAATAGGCCGCGAACTCCTTCCCATAGCCGAAGGTACCCGAAGCGGGGACGACGGGGTTGTCCAGCTCCATGCCGGGCAGCGTCACCGAAAGGTCTACCATAAAATCTCCTCCTTCTTCAGCACCGGACCCTCGACGCAGATGCGCTTGCTGCCCGTGATTGTGCGGCAGGAGCAGCCCATGCACGCGCCGAAGCCGCAGCCCATCCGCCGCTCGAAGGAAAACTGCCCGCCGCAGCCGGACATCGCGCAGACCGCCTTCAGCATCGGCTCAGGCCCGCAGGCAAAGGTGTAGTCGTATGCGAGGCCCGCCGCCGCGTCGGTGACGAAGCCGGACACGCCCGCGCTGCCGTCGGCCGTGGCGACGACGGTTGGGACGCCGAGCGACTCGAACTCGGCTTTGTAAAACACCTCGGACGCGGTGTTGAAGCCGAGCACCACCGTCGGCCGGACGCCGCGCGCGAGCAGCGCCTTGGCCAGCAGGTACATCGGCGGTACGCCCGCGCCGCCGCCGAGCAGCAGCGGGTGCGACCCCGTTTCGGTCAGGTCGTAGCCGTTGCCCAGCGCGGTGAGCACGCGCAGCGTCCGGCCGGGGCGGTAGTCCGACAGCGCGCGGGTGCCCGCGCCGACGACCTTGTAGATGAGGGTGACGCGGCTGCCCGCCGCGTCGCAGACTGAGATGGGACGGCGGAGGTAAAACCCGTCGACAGACAGGTTGAAGAACTGTCCGGGCGCGCGGACGTCGTCTGCTTCGGCGCCGTCGAGCAGCAGGCGGAACACGCCCGGCGCGAGGGGGGTATTTTCGAGAATAGTCAGGATTCTTTCCATACAATTTCTCCGTTTACAATCGTGGCGCAGACGGCGCCGGTCAGCGTCAGCCCGTCGAAGGGCGAGCGCTTGCTTTGCGTGTAGGTCTGCTGCGCGTCGAACACGCCTCTGCGCGTCACGTCCGCGACCGTCAGGTCGGCGGGCGCGCCTGCCGTGATGCCGTTTCGGCCGGGCAGCGAAAAGCGGCGCGAGGGGTTGACGCTCATCAGCGCCGCCAGCCGTTCGAGCGGGATCACGCCCGGCTCGACGAGCGCAGTGACGCAGGCGGCGAACGCGCTTTCCAGTCCCGGGACGCCCATCAGCGACCGCCGCAGGCCGCCCGCCTTTTCCTCCGCCGCGTGCGGGGCGTGGTCGGTGGCGATCATATCGATCGTGCCGTCCGCAATCCCTTCCAGCAGCGCGGCGCGGTCGCCGGCGCTGCGGATGGGCGGGTTCATCTTGAAGCGGCCGTCGTCCTCCAGCAGCTCGTCGCAGAAGTACAGATAGTGCGGCGCGGTTTCGCAGGTGACGTCTGCGCCCGCCCGCTTGGCGCTGCGGATGAGCGCGACGCTCTCCGCCGTGGAGATGTGGCAGACGTGGTAGGCGGCGCCCGTCTTTTTCGCCAGCGCAAGGTCGCGCTCAATCTGCGCGTATTCGCTCGCGGACGAAATGCCCGGCAGCCCGTGCGCGCGCGCGAAATCGCCGTCGTGGACGCAGCCGCCGCGGACGAGCGTGATATCCTCGCAGTGGGCGGCAAGGATGCGTCCGGCGGCTTTGGCCTCGCGCATCGCCCGCTCCATCACCCGCTCGTCCTGCACGCCGCTGCCGTCGTCGCTGAACGCGACGGCGTAGGGCGCGTTCTCCGCCAGCGGCGCGACGGCCTCGCCGCTGCGCCCGCGCGTGATGCAGCCGTAGGAAAACACCCGCACCGGCGCGTCCGCCGCATGCACGGCCTGCGCGCGCAGCCGCTCGGCGCTGTCGGGCGGCGGGTTCAGGTTGGGCATCGCGCAGACGGCGGTGAACCCGCCGTGCGCCGCGGCCATCGCGCCGGACCGCACCGTCTCCTTATAAGAAAAACCCGGCTCCCGCAGATGAACATGAACATCCGCAAGACCGGGAAAAACAGCTTTGCCGCCGCAGTCCAGAACGGGGACGGACGGGGACGCTTCGATATGCTCGGAAATGAGAACAATAAGGCCCTTGTCGATCAGAATGTCGCGGTGCAGGAACGCGCCGTTTATGTACACGCGTCCGCCCTTCAGCAGCATCGACATAGTGTTACCCCGCTCCTCTCGTTACTTTATCCTTTTTATTATATATGCTTGTCCGGCCCTTGTCAAGAGCCTTTTGCCGAACTTTTTCCGATCTGCGGATTTGTACAAAATATATTGACAAAAAAGCAAAAAATGGTATATTAAAGCAAGGCTGTAATCCAGTGCGGGCTGTGTTTTTCCGCCGTGCTGTGGTGCTGCGGTGATATGGAAAGAACCCCGCTTTCGCGCCGGCGGGAGCGCTTGTCCGGCGCATCGGGCCGGTTCGGCGGCCCATACGAGAGGGCGCACCCGCCATGCACTGCATTCGCGCGCCGCGGGAATGAGGCGGGAGGCAGGAGGGGCGTTGATGAAAAAGAAAACGGGAGCGTTTCAGGTCTATCTGCGTTTTATTGCCTCGGTTTACAGAAACAATAAGCTGTTCGTACTGTCCAAGGTTTTCATATCGGTTTTGGCCGGACTGCTCAGCGTTGTCACGGCGGTGCTTCCCAAATATATGGCCGACGCGATTTTGATCGACAACAGCGAGTACGGCTTTATCGCCTATGTGCTTCTCTATGTTCTGGCACAGTTGATCATAGGCGCGGTTTATAACTTTGTAGAAATCTATATCAACAAATCGCTGATTGTCGTAAAAGCCAAATGCACGGAAGAGGTGCTTGAACGGCTGTATCGGATGGTATATGCAAATTCCGAACAGCCCGAAAGACGCAACTGCATCGGGCGGGCGTTCCGGTCTGCGACGCAGACCGGAACGCCCGCCCGCGTCCGCCTGCGCCGACAGCCTGTCGGAACCTTGGCCTGTGCTGTGACGGTTCCCCGCCGCTTCAGCGGCGGGGAGCTTTTGTTTCGACGGATGTTTCGGCAGGACGCCGGAGGGAGAGGGAGACGGCGCGTCCGCCTATTTCCCGGACAGAGATGAAAAACGCCGTGTCTGCGGCGTTTTTTTGCGTTGCTCCGCCCAAATGGGCGGCGCAGACGGCGGGCATACGCCCGCCGTCTGCGCGTGATTCCAATTTGCAAAATCGGCCTGGCTGCCTTACAACAGGTACGGAAACATGACCACCGGCACGCAATTCCGGCCGCCGACTCCTGCATCATACAATCTCACAATAGTTGGAGTATGCCCGCCGGCGCACGATTTTGGGCTACTGGCGCGGTTCAGGAACGCCCCTCGGGGAGGGAACGCTTGTATGTGTGAATTTCAGCGCCGGCTTTTGCGTCATAATACCTTTGTAATCGTAAAAATACGCTCGTCTGCGCGCAATTTTGGAGTGCGGACACGGTGTGCGGATACCTTGACGGGAACACTCTCGTATAAGCTCCATTTCGCGCGTCCGCAGTGCCGCAGATTCTTTAGCCTTCTTACCTCTAAATAGGCACTCCGATTGCAAAATCATAAAACGTGGGTTGCGGCGTTGCAGTTACGCCCAACTTTTATATTCTAAATACGTTTTCCGCTTACAAGGCGCGGCCTGCGCGCCGGACGGCGGGACAGCGCGAATCGGAGAATCCCGCCGCGACGGGATTTGCAACACGGTCTCCGCGCCGGACGGTGAGACGGTGCGGATTGACGGTTCCGCCGAGGAAGCAAAGCTGTGTTACGGCCTGCACGCCGAACGCGGCGGAACGGCGTTCGGCCGCGCGCCGTCGGCGCAGCGCCCGCTTCCGGCGGCTTCGGCCGGATAGGTCCTGCGTTTTTGCGTCTTTTTTGCGATACGGTTTGCCGCGCGGCGCTTTTCGGCTTTGCCGGAATTTTTTCCTCCTGTCTTTTTTTGCTTTCCCTCTTGACAACAGACGATCAAGCGTGTATACTGTGCATATCAAATATATACAGAAAGGGGGCGCCGCCGGTGGACGTCATTGTCAGCAATGCGAGCGTGCAGCCGATCTACGAGCAGATCTATTCCCAGATCAAGGCGCAGATTCTTTCGGGCGCACTGCGGGAGGGCGAGCTGCTGCCGTCCATCCGCGCGCTGGCGAAGGACTTGCGCATCAGCGTCATCACGACCAAGCGCGCTTACGACGAGCTGGAAAAGGACGGCTACATCTATACCGTTGCGGGCAAGGGCTGCTATGTCGCCGAACGGAACGAGCAGCTCGTGCGGGAGGAATACCTCAAGCAAATCGAGGCGCATATGCAGGCGATCGTCGAGAACGCGGCGGCCTGCGGCATCCGGGGCGAGGCGCTGCGCGAGCTGCTGCTGACGCTGCTGGAAACGACGGAAGGGGCGGATTTGCCATGAATGCAATCGAAATCAAGGGTCTGCGCAAGCAGTACGGCGGCTTTACGCTCGGCGGGCTGGACTTTACGCTGCCGGAGGGCTGCATCACCGGGCTGGTGGGCGAAAACGGCGCGGGGAAAAGCACGCTGCTGCGGCTGATTGTGGGGATGACGCGGCCCGACGCGGGCGAGCTTCGCGTGCTGGGCGCGCCGGTCGGCGGCGAAGCGTTCCGCGCGCTGCGGGAGGATATCGGCTATGTGCCCGACGAGACCTATTTCCCCGAGATGCTCACGCCGCGCGACGTCGGCGCCGTGCTGTCCCGCGCGTATTCCCGCTGGGACGCAGCTTCGTACGCGGCGCTGCTCGAGCGCTTCGCGCTGCCCGTCCGCAAGCCGGTGCGCGAGCTGTCGCGCGGGATGAAGATGAAGCTGTCGCTGGCGGCGGCGCTGGCGCACCGGCCGCGGCTGCTCGTGCTCGACGAGGCGACCGGCGGGCTGGACCCGGTCGCGCGCGACGGGATTCTGGACCTCCTCAACGACTTCACCCGCGACGAGACGCATACGGTGCTGCTGTCGTCGCACATCCTGTCCGATCTGGAAAAAATCTGCGATTACGTCGCGTTCCTGCGGAACGGGCGGCTGCTGTTCTGCGAGGAAAAGGACCGCCTGACCGAGTGCTGCGCCGTCGTCCGCCTGCCCGCGCGGGAAATCGGCGCGCTGCCGGAGAACGCCGTCCTCGCCCGCCGCCGGAACGGTCTTGCCGCCGAGCTGCTCGTCCGCCGCGACGCGCTGCCGCGCGGCTTTACCGCCGAGCGCACGACGCTTGAGGAAATCGTGCTGCTGCTGTCGGCGTCCGCCGAAACGAAGGAGAAGATCGTATGAAAGGGCTGCTTTTGAAGGATGCTTTGATGCTGTTTCGCCAGTCGCGCCTGCTGGCGGCGCTTATGCTCGCGCTGGCGCTGCTCTCGGGCGGGGAACCCCTGGTGCTGCGCAGCATTTCGGTGCTGTATGCGGCGCTGCTGCCGATCAACGTACTCGCGTATGACGAGCGCAGCGGCTGGGATCGCGTCGCCGCCGTCCTGCCCTACTCGCGCGCGGCGGTCGTGGGAGAAAAATACCTGCTCGCCGCCGTCGGCGTGCTGGGTACGACGCTGCTGTCGCTGCTGTCCGAATGGGTCGTGGGCGGATTTGCGCTCCCGATGGAAAGCATCGCCGCCGCGCTGATGTACGCCTGTATCGTTCTGCTGCTGACGGCAATCTCCCTGCCGCCGATGTTCCGCTTCGGCGTGGAAAAGGGACGGCTGTTCTATTTCGTGTTCGTGGGGGCGTTCGTCGCGCTGATCTTCGGCTTCGGCGAGCGGCTGTCGGCGCTGCTTGCCGGCGACGCCGCGCTGCCGGTGCTGTTGCTCGCCGCGGTTGTCGTGCTGCCGAGCTCTGCCGCGCTTTCTGCGGCCGGCTACGGAAAGCGGTGTTTTTCCTAACCGGCTTGAAAAAATAACCGGCTTGAGAAAAGAAAAACGGAGCCGTCGGCTCCGTTTTTTGTTTGATAAAGGGAAAGTGCGCGTCAGTCCACCGAAACGAGCGCGTTCAAGCCGTATTTCTCGTCGAAGCGGTCGTAGATGCGCTGCCAGCGCGAGATATAGCTGCTCATATCGGAGCTCGGGCTTGCGGCCGGGCGGAACAGCACGGCCTGCCGTCCGTCGCCGAGCGTCTGATACGGCTCAGGAAGCACGCCCTCCTTTTCCACATAAAGGACGCGGCCGAACAGGACGTCTCCGTCGGCTTTCTGCGCGGATACAATATATTCGGAAAAGGCGAATTCGTTGGTGCTGCCGAGGGAGGACGTTTCCTGCTCGGAGATATGGATCCGCGCGAGCAGTTTGGCCTCGAATTCACCTGCCTCCAACGCGTCGAGCAGCCCTTGGACGCCGCCGAAATCGGTCTCGTATACGCAAAGCGGAGCGACTTGGTTGGAATACCATTCGTGCGTGTCGATGATGACGAGCCGCTCCTTTGCGGTCCCTGCGTTTCGCGCATAGGAAAAGCTGAGCGCCGAGAGGCGGCATTCGGGCGCAAGGCTGACGGTGACGACCGAGCCGACGCCGACGCTGTCCGCTTCGGGGATCAACTCTATGGCCGGCAGCGAGCCGGGCGGAACGATTTCCGTGTTGGGCAGTATATCGGGACGGCTGCAGGTGCAGACGTATGTGCTTGTATCAGAGGAATCGGAAGAATCGGAAGAATCAGAGGAATCGGAAGTATCCGCGCTGACGTCCGGGTCGGCGCTGCTTTCGCTGTCCGATGAGACGGCGACAGATTCTTCATCGGAGGCATCGCCGGATACCGCTTCCGACGGTGTGTCGGACGTCGCTTCGCCGCTCTCGCCGGACGTCGCTTCGGACGGGTCCGCCGGCAGAGCGGATTCGCTTGATTCGGCCGCGGACAAATCCTCTGACGCCGCCGGGGAAGGGTCGGCCGTGCAGGCGGCGAGAAGGAATAGAAACAGCGCGGCCAGCAGGAAACAGAAGGCAAAGCATTTTTTCATCGTTCGTTCTCTCCCTTTCGGCTGTTACGCACCGCATACGGCTTCGCCGTAGCGAAAAGGCTCGGCGCTCGGGCGTGGAATCGCCCGAAGCACGCGGCGCGGCAGACGGTTTGGCGCGAAAGCGGCGGATATGGCGCGCGATTCAATCGACCGAGGTCAGCGAAAGCAAGCCGCACCTTTCGTCAAAGCGCTCGTAGATTTTTTGCCAGGAATGCGAAAGCTGCTTCGTCTTGCCGCCGTCAACGTCGGACGATCCGCGGACAAGCGCCAGACAGCGCCCGTCGGGTAGCGTATGATAGGCGAGAAGAGGCGTTTCCAGACTTTCGGAAAAGCGGATTGTGCCGAAGAGACGGTCTCCTGCGGCCTCCTCGGCGCTGCCGATGAATTCGTCAGCCGCAAAGTAGCCGAAGGTGCCGGGTTCTTGATCGGTGATGCCGACGGACGTCGATTCCTGCTCGGTGATGTAAGTGCGCGCCAACAGCTTTGCGCGTAAGGAACCGGCCGCTATCGCCTCATACAGCTCCTTGCCGCCGCCAAGCTCGGTTTCATAGACCGATAAGGTCGCGCAGTGCAGGGAATAGGCTATATTATGCGTTTCGACGACTATGAGTCGCTCCTTGCCGGTCGTCTCGCTGCGTTCGTAGGTAAAGTGAAGCATGGCAAGGCTGCAGGAGGGCGCAAGGTCAAGTGTGCATGTTTTGCCGACATCCGGGTCGTTCAGCTCGGGAACACGGACGACGGCGGGCGGTGTTCCGGGCGGGACGAGCTGGGGATCAGGGTCGCGAAGCAGCGCGGGAATCGAGGCGTAGCAGTCGCACGGGGGCTGAAAAAATCCCGATGTATCAATGGGCATACCACTTGATGTCTCGTCCGACTGCTCGGCGGAGGATACCGCAGACGACTCGGCGGCGCTGTTGCCGCCGCTCTCGGCGGGGGATGTCGCAGGCTGTCCTTCGCCGCTCCCATCGGACGTCGTTTCGGACAGGTTTGCCGACGTCGCCGGGGAAGGATTGATTGCGCAGGCGGCGAGAAGGAGCAGAAACAGCGCGGCCAACAGGAAACAGAAGGCAAAGCATTTTTTCATCGTTCGTTCTCTCCCTTTCGGCTTATTCAACTGAAACGAGCGCGTTCAAGCCGTATTTTTCGTCGAAGCGGTCGTAGATGCGCTGCCAAACCGCCGCAAGGCTTTGCTTTTGCGCGTCGGCTTCGTCTGCCGCATACAGATAAACGGAACGTTTTTCGTTTGAGGTCCATACAGGCGCTTTGGTTTCGGAAACGTTTTCCGGGCGGCAAATCAGCCCGAAAAGGCATTGTTCGCTTGTTTGAGTCGCGCTTTGTAAAAATCCGTCCGTGTCCGCGCCTTTTATAAGGTGATGAAACGAATTTATTGTATACATGCCTTCGATCCAGTCGATATAAATTCGAGCGGCGAGTATAGCGTCGCAGCCGCCGGCCTCCAAGGCTTCGTACAACCCCTCGCCGCCGAGCGAGGTCTCGTAAACGGACAGCAGCATAACGCTTTCGTTATTAGGCAGACGTTCGATTGTGACGAGCCGTTCCTCGCCGGTTTCTGTATTTCGGCGGAATGCAAAGCTGATTTCAACCTTGCCGTTCAGCGCAAGGCCGACGGAGATCTTTTCTCCGATCTCCGACCCATCTGCGGTCGGCAGCTTATCGACGTCGGTCAGTGTTCCGGGCGCTTCTGGGCCGTCGTTTGATTCGGAAACTGTCGGGGTCTCCGAAAACGCCGAGCTGTCGTCGGAAAAAACCGGAAGCTCCTCCGAGAACGTCGAGGCATCATCGGAAATGGCCGGCGGCTCGGAAACCGAAGCAAGGCCGCAGGCCGAGAGACAGAGCAAAAAAGCAGAGGCCGACAGAGCTTTCAGCAGCTTATTCATCATTTAGGCACCTTCTTCAGACGCAGAGCGCGTTTCGATGTCGAATGAGCCGTCTTGACCGCCGAAAGGCTCGGCGATGGAACCCGTGCGGCCGCATCTTATGCATTTACCGAGCAGCGGATTCCAATGAGCGGAATGCGCTTCGGTTTCCGCATTGCCGCAGACAGTGCATGTGCGTATATGTGTATACAATCCGTTGTCTTTCCATACGCCGCTGTGTCCATTCAGACAAGTGAGATAACCGCATTCATAAAACCAGCTTATTGAAGCGACAAAAGCGCAGTGCGGCTCGTCGTCAAGCCAGCCGCAGTGCATTTGCAGTGTGGCGGTTCCCAGCGGATTCGCCGAGTCGAAGGTCGCGCGGTAAACGACCACGGAATGGTTCCATTCCGCGCCGAGGGACTTCTTCATCGACGCGATTACCGGCCGTCCGCCGGCGAGTTCGTTTAGAATTTTGGTTCGCGCGCTGTTGTTGGCTGCATATTCGGAACAGAGACGTGCCGCTACGTTTCTGGAGGACAAATAGCGGTTCAGGCCATTTGCGGCTTCATGGATAAAAATCGCGCCTTTCGGCTGCGACCCATAGACATAGGAATTGAGTAGCTGGTGAAATGCATCGTTTGTGCCGTTACCTTGTCTGTAATAGGTATCGACAAAAGCGTTGTTGACGTAAATGTCGTAATAACCGAACAAAATGGCGGCGGCTATGACGGTACAGGTTCCTTCCTCGTTTTTTCCGAAATCGTTCAAACTGGCAAAATAATCGGTTTGAACTTCATAGACGGCAGACTCGGATTGCGGCGAAATGTCCAATGTCCGCAATGTGCCAGAACAGGAAAGCCGAAGCGCTGTGCCGCGCACCTGCTCATCCAGCGCCGCGAAAGACGAGAGATCCGCTGCGGTCAGGGACTGTTGGGTATAAAGCTCGTGAAAAACACCGTTTTCGAGGATAAAATAGTTGAGCGGACCGCCGTAATAAAAGTCCTTCAAATGTGCGACGGGATATGGGGGCAGAGCGCTTTCCTCGTAGCAGGCCTCCATCAGCGCGCCGGTTTCGTCGCAGAGGATGGCGTAGCCATAGGGCAAAAGGGTGTACATGGTGTATGCGTAGCCGCCGGTTGAAAAGCTTTTCAGACGGACGGCGCGGTCGGCGGAAAAACGAATCGCAGACTCGGTCGAAGCGGCATTGATGACCGCATCGACCGTACCCGCCGTTTCTGAGCCGGATACGACGGCCGGCAGGGCGGAAACAGAAACAAGAAACAGGGAGAGCAGTAACAAAAGAGCCAAGAGTGTGCGCAGAGTGTTTTTGGTTTTTTTTATTTGTAAACCCTTTGTTGCTTTGCTTGCAGCATATTGTATCGTGTTTGTATTATACACAAATTTTGCGAAATTGTCAATAGAATTTGTGAATAAATGCGAAAATAAGACATAAAATGTAAATTTACATAACCCTTTTTCCA
>ERZ827458.959-NODE-959-length-27431-cov-46.981809_pt1 | contig 27431 bp, 27 predicted proteins | sample MGYA00519706_ERZ827458 | MGnify/ENA primary metagenome ERZ827458 (study PRJEB31778, sample SAMEA3449309) | human gut metagenome | biome: human gut; feature: human-associated habitat; material: faeces | place: United Kingdom | collected 2010/2012 ...
CTTTATTATTTTTGGTTTCTCAAAGGTTTGTTATTTACTTTTCAATGTGCTTTTTTAAGTCTTCAACAAGATGTTCTTGCTGAAGACAATATCTATTTTAGCACAGCAATTTTATAAAGTCAACACATTTTTTAAATTTTTTTAAATATTTTTTAAAGAATTTTTTATTAGTTAATTTTTCCTTTATTTTTCGCCATTTTTCGCGTTTGAATTTATAATATTTTTTATTGTTAATCTTGTTTTTTATAAAATTATCATTATAAATTTTCAAATGCACCTTATTTAATTTCTGTTTTTAACAACTTCATACATTATAATTCCAGCTGAGACAGATGCATTTAATGAAGTAATTTTGCCCTTCATTGGAATTTTTACTAAGAAGTCACAATTTTCTTTTACCAATCTACTCATTCCAAATCCCTCACTACCAATAACAATTGCTATTGGCATTTTATAATCTTGCTTTGTATATATTGTATTTGTATCCATGTCAGTTCCACAAATCCATACATCTTGTTCTTTTAAATATCTAATTGTTTCATTTATATTATTAACTCTGGCAATCTTCATATATTCTACTGCACCAGCAGACACTTTGCTTACTGTACTATTTACAGAGGCTGCTCTCCTTTTAGGTATAATAATTCCATGAACGCCAGCTGTCTCTGCAGTTCTAATAATAGAGCCCAAATTATGTGGATCCTCTATTCCATCTAATATTAGTATAAATGGCATTTCATTTTTTCTTTTTGCTTCTTCTAAAATATCGTCTATTTCACAGTAATCATAAGGTGGTACTATTGCAATGACTCCTTGGTTATTTGGAGTTTGTGCAATTTGGTTTAGCTTGTTTCTTTCCATTTCTGTAACAATTATTTTTCTTTCTTTAGCTATTGCCAATATTTTATGTATTGAACCATGTTTTTCTCCATTAGCTACTAATATTTTATTTATATCTCTGCCTGACTCTAAAAGTTCTAGTACTGCATTTCTTCCTTCTACTTGATCATTATATTCTTCGTTTTCCATCAAATATTCTCCTATTTTTTTATTTAGTAATTCTATTTAAAAGACATTTGGTATTTTTTTGAATATCTTTTACTAATTTACTCTTCATCTAATTTAAGGACAGACAAGAATGCTTCTTGTGGGATTTCAACATTACCTATTTGTCTCATTTTCTTTTTACCACGTTTTTGCTTTTCTAGCAATTTCTTCTTTCTAGTTATATCTCCGCCATAGCATTTAGCCAGTACATCTTTTCTCATTGCAGATATAGTTTCTCTTGCTATGATTTTACCTCCAATAACGGCTTGTAGTGGAATTATAAATAATTGCCTTGGTATGACATCTTTAAGTTTCTCTACCATTTTCTTTCCTTTTTCATAACTACTATCTCTATGTACTATAAATGATAAAGCATCCACACCTTCTCCATTTACCCATATATCTAACTTTACTAAGTCTGACCTTCTGTACTCTTTAAATTCATAATCAAATGAAGCATAACCTTTTGTCTTAGATTTTAGAGTATCAAAAAAATCATATATAATTTCATTTAAAGGCATTTCATAAATTAAGTTGACTCTTGTTGCATCTAAATATTTCATATCAATATATGTTCCACGTCTGTTTTGGCATATTTCCATAATTCCACCAACATATTCTTTTGGTGTAATTATTTCTGCTTGTACCATTGGTTCTTCCATATAGTCTATTTCATTCGGTGTTGGCATATCAGATGGATTATACAAATCTAATACTGTTCCATCTGTTTTATGTATTTTGTATATAACTGATGGAGAAGTTGTTATTAAACTTAAGTCAAATTCTCTATCCAATCTTTCTTCTATTATTTCTAAATGTAATAAGCCTAAAAATCCACATCTAAACCCTGAGCCTAATGCTCCTGATGTTTCTGGTTCATATTCAAGTGCGGCATCATTTAATTTTAATTTTTCTAATGCCACTTTTAAATTCTCATAATCGCTTCCATCTATAGGATAAATTCCACAGTACACCATTGGGTTTACTTTTTTATACCCAGGTAGTGGCTCTTGGGCAGGACCTTCCTTTAAAGTAATTGTATCTCCAACTCGTACATCTTGTAGACTTTTGATACTTGCTGCAATATATCCAACTTCTCCAGCCTTCAAATCATTGCTAGGCGCATATTTACCTGGTTCAAAATATCCTACTTCTGTAATTGTAAAACTCTTGCCTGAAGACATTAGAATCATTTCGTCTCCAACTTTGACAGTTCCGTCTTTAATACGTACATAAGCAATAGCACCTTTATAATTATCATAAATAGAATCAAATATTAAAGCTTTAAGAGGAGCTGTTTCGTCTCCTGTTGGTGCTGGTAAGTCAGTTACTATTCTCTCTAATACTTGGTCTACATTTAAGCCTGACTTTGCAGAAATACATGGTGCATCTTGAGCTGGTATTCCTATAATGTCTTCAATTTCTTTTTTTACTTCTTCTGGTCTTGCATTTGGTAAGTCAATTTTATTTATAACTGGTAAAATTTCCAAATCATTATCAATTGCCAAATATACATTTGCTAGAGTCTGTGCTTCAACACCTTGACTACTATCTACTACCAAAACTGCCCCATCACATGCTGCCAAGCTTCTAGAAACCTCATAATTAAAATCCACATGCCCGGGCGTATCTATTAAATTAAGTTCATAGTCATTACCGTCTTTTGCACGATACTTCATCCTAACAGCTTGTGACTTAATTGTAATTCCACGTTCTCTTTCTATATCCATATTATCTAAAACTTGATTTTCCATTTCTCTTTTAGATAATACACCTGTCATTTCAATTAACCTATCTGCTAAGGTAGATTTGCCATGATCTATATGTGCAATAATACTAAAATTACGAATAAACTTTTTTCTATCCTGCATATTCTTTCTCCTCGTTTTTACATATATGATATTTTAGCATATTTATATTTGAAAAGCAATTAAAAAGTTCTAACTAATATGTTAGAACTTATATAGAATTAGTCTCATTTAATCTTATATCTGGCAAAATGTTTCTATAATAATCTTGCCAATAATCTTCATTTAATTCATAATTGTCATATGTTTCATTATATAACTCAGGTTCATTTATTACGGCAAATATCACTCCTATAGTAATTATAGAGCTAATAATTATTACCGGAATTGCCAATGCACTAATAACCAAACCTGCTATTCCAATACCTTTTTTACCTCCTTCAATTTTGCTCTTTTTAGCAACATCTACTGCACCTAATATCAATCCAACAATTGCTAAAGCAAACATAATAAAACAAATAAATGGTATCCATCCCATTGATAATGAAATAATTCCTAATATTAACGAAGCTATTCCCATAAAAACTCCCCCTTATTCAATTTACTCTTTAATTATAAAATATTTAGCATATTTTGTCAATTTTCTTTACAAAAAGCTTAAGATAATATAAAATATGTTTAGATTATTTTTGAGGAAAGACTATGAATAAATTTATTTCAAAAAGTGAGCAAGATACTATAAATTTTGCTGAAAACTTTGCAAACCAATTACATAAAAAAGATATTATTGTTTTGTCAGGTGATTTAGGTTCTGGCAAGACAAAATTTGTGCAAGGTATATTGAAACACTTTGGATTAGAAAATGAAATTTCTAGTCCTACATTTACTATTGTAAATGAGTACAATGCAAATATTTGCCCTATATACCATTTTGACGTGTATCGTTTAGCTGATATTGATGAGTTTTACGCTATGGGTGGAGAAGAATATTTTGAAAATGGAATTTGTCTTATTGAATGGGGCGAAATAATTGAGGATGCATTGCCTTCTAATTATATAAAAATTACATTTAGTAAAAATGAGGAAAATGAAGATTATCGAGAATTAAATATCGAATTATTTGGTGATGAAATACAGAAAAGAAGTTGGTAAGCTTAGCCTACCAACTTCTTTTGAACTTATTTAAGTTCTTGTTTACGGAGACTTATTTGTTCAATAGCTTTTTTCCTTAACCACAAAATTTCTTTTGGATCATAGTCTGTTTTTTCCAAAAACATTTGAGTTAAGCGGTTAATGTAGTTCTTCTTTTCTATCAGCTTTAGTGCTGACAGAAATTCATATTGGCCAATCAAGCCAAGTCTTAGAGTCAATAAATCGATTTTGCTTCTTAAATTCTTTACAGAAATCGACTGACGCTCTGCAAAGAGCTGCTTGATTTCAGGAGTAATTTGTTTGCTTTCACCCCAACCAATTGTAGAAAACATGGTTTCAAATTGATTTGTAGACCTTTCAAAAAGGTCTGTCCGATCTGCATCACGAATTAACTTGACATGAGTCATAGTTCTTTTGTCAATTTCCTCAGTCGGCAAATCTTTTAGTCCATGATATTTTACTGCTGTGATGATAATTTCATCATACTCTCGCGTTTCAGGAAATAACTGTTGTAAAAGCCCTTCCTGCAACATCTTAGCTCCCTCTATCGAATGGTTATATCTTTCATCATCAAGGAAAGTGTTATACCTTTGGATTTGAGGAAACCTTCCTACATCATGTAGAGCTGCTGTGATTTGAGCAATAAAGATGTCTTCTTCGCCCATATTTTCAATCGTTGCAATGTCGGTCGAAAGTTCAAAAACATTTTGTACGTGTTGCATTTTGCTAATAACTCTTGGGGTTAGTTCAAAGTTAGACTTTACCCAATTTTGATGCCGTTGTAAAGCCATTGTTGCATTCATATAAAAATCTCCTTATATACATATATACCTTTATTATAGCTTATTTTACATAATATGTCAATTTCCGCCGTTTCCGGCTTTTCAAATTGTAAGTTAATAATTATTTTGTCATATGATATTTAAATTTTTAATTTTCTACATTTTTCAATAACTTTCTTACTATTTATTCTTTACAAAAATGATATCTTAATATAGAATATACTCATAAATAACAATGAAAGGATTTCAAGATGAAAATACTAGCAATTGATACTTCTTCTAAGAATGCAGCTGTTGCAATTTTAGAAAATCAGAATACAATAATTGAATTAAATAATGATGATGAAAAAACACATTCTCAAAAGTTAATGCCTATGATCGACGAGGCCTTTAAAAAATCAAATTTATCATTAGATGATATAAACTTAATTAGTTGTTGCCTTGGTCCTGGCTCTTTTACAGGTGTTAGAATTGGCATTGCTACTGCTAAAGCATTTGCAGATAGTAAGAATATTCCTACAGTTGGAGTTTCGTCTTTAGAAGCTTTGGCTCACAATTTGAACCAAGATGGACTTATTTGCAGTTTGATAAATGCCAATAATGGTAATGTTTATGCAGGACTTTTTGAAATTGTCGAAGGTAAAACTTTAAAGAGCAAATCAGATTTTCTTTCTTTTAAAGATTCAAATGGAGATATTTCACTAAATCCATTAAGAGATTTTGTTGAAGAAAATAACGAATTTTCTAACATTTCATTTATTGGTGATGGTGCAATTTTATATAAAGATTTAATTGAAAAAATGATTTTTAAAAAATATGATATTACTGTTATTGAAGAGCAAATTTCAACTGGTATAAGCATTGGAAAAATTGGTTATACTAAATACAAAAATGGTGAATATGGCGATTCAAGCTTTTTATCTCCTATTTATTTAAGAAAATCTCAAGCAGAACTTGCTTTAGAAGAAAAGAATGGAATAAAATATGATTAGTGAAATGAATTTACAAGATTTAGAAAATATTAAAGATTGCTTGTTAACCGACTTTGATAATTTTTGGTCATACAATATTTTAAAACAAGAATTAGAAAATGGTAAATCAAAGTATTTTGTTGCAAAACAAGAAAATGAAATTGTAGGATTTGCCGGAATACTGTTAATTATTGATCAAGTCAATATTATGAATATTGTTGTAAAAAAAGATAAAAGAAACTTTGGTATTGGCTCTTCACTTTTAGAAGAAATTATTAGATATTCTAAAATACATAATGCAACTTCTATTACATTAGAAGTAAACGAAAAAAACATCCCAGCTATTAAGTTATATAAAAAATATGGTTTTAAACAAGTTGGTCTTAGAAGAAAATATTATAATAATGAAGATAATGCTATTTTGATGGACTTAGTATTTTAATTGGAGGTTCAACATCTCTAAACTAACAAAGGAGGAAATAAAATGAAAAAAACAAATGAACTTAATTACAAAGATTTAAAAATGGTTTGTAACCCTGATCAATTCAATTTTGAAACTACTGAAGAACTAGACCCTATCAACACAGGTATTGGTCAAGATAGAGGTATTAGAGCTTTAGAGTTTGGCTTGAATGTTGATGTTAAGGGTTACAATTTGTATATAGAGGGTCCTAGTGGTGTTGGTAAAACAATGTATGCTCGAAATTATCTTAACACTATTTCTAAAAAGAAAAAGGTTCCACAAGATTGGTGCTATATATATAACTTTGATAACCCAAACGAACCAATTGCTGTTTCACTTCCTGCTGGTGGTGGTAAAGAGTTTCAAGATTTAATGGACCACTTTATAAATGACGTTAAAGTTGATATTAAGTCTACATTTAATAATGAAGAATTTGAAAAAGAAAGAGCTTTAATTAAACAAGAATTTGAAGAAAAACGTAGTGTTTTAATGGCCAGATTAAATCAAAAATCTTCTGAATATGGATTTCAAGTTAAATCTTCTCAAACTGGTATCTACATGATGCCTGTTATGAATGGCAAAGCTATGCCTGAGGAAGAGTTTAATAAATTAGATGAAAATATTAAAAAACAGTATGAAGAAAAATCTACAATTGTACAACAACATATTATGGAGGCAATTGGCGAAATTAAAGCTATTGAAAGGGAATCTGCTAAAAAAGTGGAAGAATGGCAATCTAATGTTGCCCTACTTACTGTTAATACTCATATAAACTATATTAAATCAAAATATAAAAGAAACAAAAAAATTAATCACTTTTTAGATAGTATTAAGAAAGATATTTTAAAAAATATTTCATGTTTTGTTGATGATGGCAAAGTTAAACAACAACCTAATGTTCCTCAACCAAAACCGGAATTGGTAAAACCTTGGTTAAATTATAGAGTTAATTTGTTTGTTGATAACAGCCAAACTGAAGGTGCTCCTGTGGTTATGGACTCCAACTATTCTTATCACAATATTTTTGGTAAGTTAGAATATGAAAATTATTATGGAAGCTTAAAAACAGATTTTACTATGTTAAAACCTGGATTGCTTCATAAAGCAAATGGTGGTTATATCATTTTCCAAGCAACTGATTTACTAAGTAATAGTTTATGTTATGAAGCTTTGAAAAAAGCTTTAAGAACTAAAGAATTAGGAATTGAAAATGCAGCTGACCCTCGTTCTTCAATGGTAATGATTTCTTTAAAACCTGAGCCTATCCCTCTTGATTTAAAAGTAATTATTATTGGAGAAGAAAACATTTATCAATCTTTACTTGCAATGGATAATGATTTTAGAAAATTGTTTAAAATTAAAGTTGAATTTGAGGATGATGCTCCTATTACTTCTGAAAATATAAATAAATTAGCAAGATTTATTGCAGGATATTGTATGCAAGAGGAACTACCTCCTCTTACTAAAGAAGCTGTTGCAAAAGTTGTAGAATATGCTTCTAAAGTTGCTGATAATCAAGAAAAACTTTCTACTCGTTTTAATGATTTAGCACAAATAATTGGTGAAGCAGCCACATGGGCTAGAATAGGTCGTTCTAAGTTAGTTACTGCTGAATATGTTGATAAAGCTTTAAGAGAAAGAGTTAATAGAGTTAAAAAATATGATTCTCGTTATATGGAAATGATAAAAGAAAACACTTTGCTTATTGATACTGACGGATTTGTAACTGGTCAAATAAATGGTTTAACTGTTATGAATGTTGGTGAATACAGTTTTGGTAAGCCAGTAAAAATAACAGCTAATACTTATACAGGTAAAAGTGGAATTATAAACATTGAACGTGAAGTTGAACTTTCTGGTTCTTCTCATTCAAAAGGTGTTTTAATTTTAACAGGATACTTAGGTCAGATGTTTGCACAGGATATTCCTCTATCTCTTACTGCTAGTGTATGTTTCGAGCAATTATATAATGGTGTTGATGGTGATAGTGCTTCAAGTACAGAGCTATATGCTATACTTTCTAGCTTGTCTGGTATTCCTATAAATCAAGCTATTAGTGTAACTGGTTCGGTTAATCAAAAAGGTGAGATTCAACCAATTGGTGGTGTTAATGATAAAATTGAAGGATTTTTCCAAATTTGTAAGATGCGTGGACTTAATGGAACACACGGAGTTATTATTCCAAAGCAAAATGTTCATAATTTAAATCTTTCTGATGAAGTTATTGAGGCTGTTAAAAATGGAGATTTTCATATTTATGCTATTTCTACTATTGAAGAAGGAATTGAATTATTAACAGGAGTTCCTGCTGGTAAGAAAGATGCAAATGGACATTTTCCTGCTGGTTCAATTAATTATCTAGCTTATGAAAAATTAAAAAAATATGCTCAAGTTTCACAAAAAAATAACTAGTTCAAAACTAGTTATTTTTTTATATATAAGTAGCATATAATACTTTTTTATTTTGCACTTATTATTTTCCCTCCACCTAGAACTATGTCATCTATATAGAATACTGCTGATTGACCTGGCGTTACACGTGCTGTTGGTTTTTCAAAGCACACTTTTATTAGGTCATCTCCTACCACCTCTATTGTTGCTTTGTCTTCTTTTGCTGAATATCTTGTTTTTACTAAGACTGGCATTTTACCTTTAATTTCATCAACTAATAATAAATTAATTTCATTTACTAACATTTCTGTGCTATATATTTCACTTTCTTTGCCAACAATAACTTGATTTTTTTCTTTATTAAATCCAATTACATACAAAGGCTCTTTATACGAAATTCCAAGTCCTTTTCTTTGTCCTATTGTATAATTATATAGTCCATTGTGTTTTCCTAATACTTCTCCATCTGAAGTTACTATATCTCCCGCTTCTGGCTTTATATTAGAATTATTTTCTAAGAACTTTTTATAATTTCCATCTGGAATAAAGCATATATCTTCACTGTCTGGTTTGTTTGCTACCTTCAAATTGTTTTGTCTTGCTATCTCCCTTATTTGCTCTTTATTTTTAAAATCTGCTAGAGGAAACAATACATGTTCAATTAAATCTTTAGGAATTTGCCATAATACATAACTTTGATCCTTTTTCCCTGCATTTGACTTTTTCAAAACCCATCTTTTATATTTTTCACTATACTCTGTTTTAGCATAATGACCTGTTGCAATATAATTACATCCAAGTTCTTTTGCTTTTTCATACATTGCACCAAATTTTAAATACTTATTACATTCAATACAAGGATTTGGTGTTTTGCAGTTTGCATAACAGTTAATAAAGTCATCTATTACATGTTTTTTAAACTCTTCTTTATAGTCATAAGTAAAATGTGGTACTCCAATTGAACTACAAACATTTTTAGCATCTATATATGTATTTATATTGCAACAACTGCTTCCTGCAAATAGTTCTAGTGTTGTTCCTATTACTTCATATCCTTGTTGCTTTAGTAATAATGCTGACACACTGCTGTCTACTCCACCGCTCATTCCTAACAATACTTTCTTATTTTCCATTTTTCTCTAATAACTCCTCCATTGTATGCCATGCTAAAAGTACACACTTAACTCTGGCTGGCATATTTGATACATTTTTAAATGCAATTGCTTCTTCTAACTTTTTTAGTTCTTCTTCACTTTTAGTTTCTCTTTTTATCATATTTATAAATGTTTTTATAATTTCTTTAGCTTGCTCTATTGTTTTACCTTTTAAAGTATCTATCATAATAGATGTAGAACTTTGAGATATTGCACATCCATGTCCTGTAAAAGCCATGTTTTCTATTATGTTTCCATTTAGTTTAACTTGTATTTGTATTTCATCACCACAATTTGGATTATGACCCAATTCACAATAATCATAGCTTTCTAGATTTTTCTTGTTATATGAATTCATGCTATGTTCCATTATAAGGTCATTATAAATATCATCTAGTCCTTCCACTATTTTACTCCTTATTTATATACTTTTCAAACATTTTATATGTTTTATTTAGTGCATCAACTAATTTATCTACATCTTCTTTTGTATTATATATAGAAAAACTTGCTCTACATGTAGAATCCATACCCATGTATCTTAGTAGTGGTTGAGCACAATGGTTTCCAGATCTTATGCATACACCATTTACGTCTAAAATACTTGCAACATCATGTGGATGTACTCCTCTTACATTAAAAGATACAACAGAAGAATGATTTTGTTTATTTGGAGTAACATACATTTCAATAAAGTTTAGCTTAGACAATTCATTCACAGCATATTCTGTAACTTCTTGTTCTACTTTATTTATTGTTTCATATCCTATGCTTTCTATATAGTCTATTGCTGCTCCAAGCCCAACCACTCCCTCTACATTTTGTGTACCAGCTTCAAATTTATTTGGAAGTGGCGCATAGGTAGTGTTTTGCTCATATACATATTCTATCATATCTCCGCCCATTAGAAAAGGGGGCATTTTATTTAATAACTCTTTTTTTCCATATAATACACCTATTCCTAAAGGTGCAAACATTTTATGACCTGAAAAAACTAAGAAATCTGCATCCAAATCCTGAACATCAACTTTTGTATGAGGAATACTTTGAGAAGCATCAACTATTACTATTGCACCTTTTTTATGTGCATATTTTATAATTTCTTTTACATTATTTATTGTTCCTAAAACATTTGATATATGAGTTATTCCAACAACTTTGGTTTTGTCTGTAATCTTACTTTCTATCTCTTCTTTCGATAGCTCAAACTCATTGTTTATATACATGTATTTAAGTATACTATTAGTTTGTTTAGTTACAAATTGCCATGGTACCAAATTAGAATGATGTTCCATAATTGATAAAACAACTTCATCATTTTGCTTTAAATTACTTAATCCATAAGAATATGCAATTAAGTTTAAACTTTCAGAAGCATTTTTAGAAAATATAATTTCTTCTTTATTTCTTGCATTTATGAACTTAGCAATTTTCTCTCTTGTATTTTCATATTGCTCTGTTGCTTCTAAGCTTAAACTATATGCTCCTCTATGTGGATTTGCATTAAACTTTTTATAAAATTCTTCAACTGCATTTATAACATATTGTGGTTTTTGTGAAGTAGCCCCACTATCTAAATAACTAATATCTCTATTTTCAAAAATTGGAAAATCTTTCTTGAAATTCATTTTAGTCAAGCCTCCTATCTATTTGTTCTAATATTTCTTGTTTTAATTGCTCATCTTTTATTGTTTGTATAATCTGATTAAACTTTGCTTTTACAAGTAATTTTATTGCATCTTTATAGCTTATTCCTCTACTCATAATGTAAAATAAATCTTTGTTATCAACCTTTCCTGAAGCTGTGCTATGGTTTCCTTCAACATCATCTTCAGTACATAAAAGCATTGGTAAAGCTAATGATTTTGCCTTATCTGATAACAATATACAAAATTCATTTTCATTTCCTTTTGCCTTTTTACATCCCTTTTTGAAATCTATTGTTCCTTTGAAATGTTTTTTGCTTTCATCTTTTAAAGCTCCTTGCACATCAATATCAACACTAGATGCTTGTCCATTTATATCAACTATATAATTTATATCTTTCAATTGGTTTTGAGTTCCTAAGTAAATAGTTTTTACATTATTTTCGCATTTTTTTCCTAACGCATTTGCATAATAATTTGAAATACTATTTTTTGCCCCTATATCAATAATTTTATAATTTACTTTTGCGTTGTTTTCTATAATACTTTCAATTGATTCAAAATTATCTGACAATTCATTTAGCATATTTACAATTGTAATATTAACATTTGCATTTGCTTTAAGTTTGATTATTCCATTATGAAAACATCTGCTATTAGTATTTGAACTATATTGTATAACAAGATTCAAATCATTTTCTGCTAATATTTCAATGTTATTTACTAAATTTAAATTATTAGCATCAAAGTTATATACTAGTTTTACATTAGCATTTTTGCCTTCTGTTACAATTTTTAAATTATTATTTGAATTTTGCACTTTTAGTCCAGTACCATAAATAAGACTTGTATCTGTAACATCTTTGCTTATACTACAATTCTCATTTATAATTTCGACTGTTTCAAACATTTTTAAATTGCTTGGAATATCTATGTCTAATTCAATATTATTGATATTAAAATTTTTTGATGTTCTTACTGGTGTTTCATTTAACCTCATCCTATTGCTCCTTCTAGCTCTAAACTAATTAAATTATTCATTTCTACCGCATACTCTAGTGGTAATTCTTTTGAAATTGGATATGCAAATCCTCTTACTATCATTGCTTTTGCGTCTTCTTCTGATAAGCCTCTGCTCATTAAATAAAATATTTCTTTATCACTTATTTTGCCAATTTTTGCTTCATGTGAAAACTCTACGTCATCTGTTTTTATATCATTTACTGGTATTGTGTCTGACCTAGAAATATCATCTAACATTAAAGATTCACAAGATACCAAACACTTTGACTTTTCTGCATTTTGTCCTATTCTTACAAGTGCTCTATATGTACAACTTCCTCCATCTTTTGATATAGATTTTGAGTTAACAACAGATGATGTGTTTTTAGCATTATGTACTACTTTAAAACCTGTATCTAAGTTTTGCCCTTTGCCTGCAAAAGTAATTCCTGTATATTCTGTTTTGGCCCCTTCTCCATTTAAAATGCTCATTGGGTATAGCATTGAAACTTTAGATCCAAAAGAACCTGTTACCCAGTCTATTTCAGCATTTTTACCAACAATAGCTTTTTTGGTATTTAAATTCATCATATTTTTAGACCAATTTTCTATTGTAGAATATCTTAAATAAGCATTATCTTTTACATATAATTCAACACATCCTGCATGTAAATTTACTTTATTATACTTTGGTGCAGAGCATCCTTCTATAAAATGTAAACTTGCATTTTCTTCCACTATAATTAGTGTGTGTTCAAATTGACCTGATTCTGGTGAATTAAGCCTAAAATATGATTGTAACGGAATGTCTAATTTTACATTTTTAGGTACATATACTAATGAGCCACCTGACCAAACAGCTGTATGTAAAGCAACAAATTTGTGATCATTTATTGGTACACATTTCATAAAATGTTTTTTTACTAATTCTGGATATTCTTTTACTGCTGTATCCATATCAGTATATATAACCCCTCGTTTTTTTAGTTCTTCTTTTATACTATGATATACAACCTCTGAATCATATTGAGCACCAACCCCTGCTAATGAATTTTTCTCTGCTTCTGGAATTCCTAATTTATCAAAAGTATTTCTAATATCTTCTGGTACATCTTCCCAATTAGAATTTAGCTTTGATTTTGGTTTAACATAAGTTGCAATTTCACCCATTTTTAGTTCTGATAAGTCAGGGCCCCAAGTTGGTAACTCTAACTTATTGTATATCTCTAATGCTTGTAGCCTTAAATTCAACATCCATTCTGGCTCATTTTTCTTTTTTGATATTTCTTCTACTATTTCTTTATTTAAACCTTTTTGCATTTTAAATTCATATTCATCTTTATTTTTAATATCATAGATATTTCTATCAATATCATTTACATTTGTTTTTGCCATTTTATACCTCTAAATTCTTGTATTTTTCATATCCATTTTCTTCGATTTCTTTTGCTAAATTAGCGTCTCCTGTTTTTACAATTTTTCCATCAATTAAAATATGTACAAAGTCAACTTTTAAGTTTTCTAAAATTTTCATGTTATGTGTTATAATTAAAACTGCATTTTCACTATTTTTATACATCTCAATACCTTTTGATACAGTTCTTACTGCATCTACATCAAGCCCTGAATCAGTTTCATCTAATATACTTAATTTAGGGTTTAATACAAGCATTTGTAATATTTCATTCTTTTTCTTTTCCCCACCAGAAAATCCTACATTCAAATTTCTGTCTACTAGTTTTGGATTCATATTTAATTCTTCTACATATTTTTGAATAGTATTTTTAAATTCAAAAATCTTTACTGGTTTGTTGACAATTTTGTTTTTGGCAATTTTTAAAAAGTTTGTGCATGAAATTCCTGGTATTTCTACTGGTGATTGAAAAGACATAAATACACCTTTTTGTGCTATTTTATCTGTTGATAAATCACTTATGTTTTCACCTTCAAAAATTATTTTTCCACTCATTTTTTTATATTCTGGATTATTAAATATACAATTTGCAAGGGTTGATTTTCCTGCACCATTTGGTCCCATTATTACATGAATTTCTCCTTTATTGATATTTAAATTTAATCCTTTTAATATTTGTTTATCTCCTACATTTGCATATAAATTATTTATTTGTAATAAATTTTCCATTATTATCTCCTTTTCATACTAGCATACTAGGAATTATATCATCTAATTCCTAGTAAGTCAATATGATATGTATGTTTTTATTTTTCTAATATATAAAAAATATGGTGTGTAGTTTTATACACACCATATAATACACTATTTTTATGTAATTTCTTATTATTTGCAATGCTTCTCTTACATATATAAGATTGGTCGAAAAGCCGTTCCTATTCTACTTCCCATATTGCGTCTTCCTGCGCAATATACAGAATTATATTGATTTGCACTATTTCCACCTCTAGCGGTATATGGATTATCATCATCCCATGTTGCTTCTGTTGAATATTCCATACTGTTACTTGCCATATCGTATATGTTGCACATTACATCTCTTGTCCCTGTATAGTTGCTTCCAGATGTTCCCTTGCTAGCAATACTAGAATTAACTGGTACCGCATTAGAATAAGTAGCATCTCCATTATCTCCAAAATAACTATATCCTTTTTCTAGAATATCTCCTCCAAATTCTTGGATAAAAATTATCGCTGTATCCCATGCATAACCATTTATCAAATCACTATCAAAAGGTTTATTTGTATACATGCTTTGACATCTTTCCGAAGCCTGTAATTGTGTTGCATATTTATATACATAATCATCAGCTTTTGAGGTCACAGGTGTTAGTGTTGTAGAACTTGATGTTCTTTCAACTCCTGTCCTAGCCTCATATCTTCCTATGTAATATCCTCCACTTTCAATAGCCTTATTACAGAATTCTCCTATATTCTTTGCTATTGCAATATTAAATTTTTTATTATGATTTTCTGGTGTATATTCTGTAAAATTATTTACACTTGTGGCTGTTGCGTAATTTTCTGCACTCTGGATAGGTGTATATACATTGTTTGTTTTTACAAAGTTAGAATACCTTCCCAATGTTATTGTTTGTGTTTTTTCTGCATTTTTTATCGTTCCAACTGGTACCCACACAAATTGGTTGCCATTTTCATCTTCAACAACTATTCCCTTTGTTACATCTATATTGCCTTTTGTATACCCAGTTGTACTGTCCACTAATATTTTAAATCCAGATGGAATTGTTATTTTATTTCCATATATATCTTCTGCTTTTGTATTTTTATCTACTACTGTTCCTACTAATGTTGAAATTTTCTGTGTTGTAGAAGTATCATCTCCACCAGTTGTGCCTCCTGTCGTTCCATTAATTTGATTATCTAGCCAATTGGTTAATTTACCTATTTCTTCTCGATCATTCTCTGTAGCTTTATCCATTGCATTTTGTGCTTCTTTTGCTTTTTCTATTATTCCATTGTTTCCAAATAGTGCATTTATACTCACTCCTGCTAATATTAGTAATACTACTATAGTTACTACTAACGCAATTAGGGTAATACCCTTTTCTCCTAAATTATTTCTTTTGTTTTTTGTTTTCATTTTTTCTTTCTACCTTTTATATGATATATTATCATACCCTTTCTTTTAATTTTTTTCATTCCTTATGAATTATATTTTGTTAATATTAAAATCGGTTTTAATCAGCCTCCTTTTATCTTCAGACACATGAAAAAGACAGGTTATAAGTATTTTCATACTTATAACCTGTCTTTAATATGCTTAATAAAGCTAATTTCTTAGCTTGGTTGTTATTTGTTAATGTTGTGGCTCTCTCTCTCTCTCTCTCTCTACTCCTGCAAAGGTTTTAGCTTTTTCCATATTTTGTGCCTCTCTCTTACTTTTCTTTTGGATTTGTTATGTAATAATGATACCATAACATTTTTTTATTTTCAATAGTTTCCTTTAAATTCATATTACTTGGTTAATTTAAAATTTGCACTTATCCTTACAGAATTGCACTTACTTTTCCACTTCACCTTTTTATTAAATATTATTTAAAATCGTATTTTTGTACGTTTTGTGGTATAATATATGCGTTAAATTTTAAGGAGGTAAAATTATGTTAGAACTTAAAAATGTTTCTTATTTTAGAGACAATCAACAAATTTTAGATAACATAAGTTTAAAAATATTTCTCTTGTAATTGCCACTACTGTTTTTACCAAAGAACAGCAAAATAAAATTATAGAAACTGCTAAGCATATTGCAATTTTTCAGTCTGCAAATATGTATTATGAGCTTGCTTTAATATTTATAGAAACCAAAAACAAACCATATAGTTGCTAAATTTCTTTTAACACTATGTGGTTCATTTATTGTAACTATTCTTTTGCTGTTTATTTGCTAGAATTTGGTTCACAGAAATATGATAGCCACCATTTAACTTGCTCATCATTTTCCATTGTACCACCTTCAATATCAAAAGTCCCATCCCAATCTTGAATATCTTCACTTAATAGTATACCTGGAGTGTTGGCAGGTAATGTCTTAACATAAGTTAATTTATCACTTATACTATATATTGCTTTAAAATTCAGTTTTAGTGCACTTAGATCTATTCCTCCTTCTCCCAAGTCAAATGTTAGACAAATTGATCTTATATTAACCTCTTTTCCATTAATCTTTATTTTTAATAAATCAGAAGTTATTCCATCGTAGCTTTTCGTTACATATATATCTAACCACCCATATTGTTTATCTGATTCCGAATCATGATAGAATGCTCTGTTGGCAGGTATGCCATAAGAAGATATATTAGTAGTTGTTCCTTTCCATTTTATATTTTTTAATTTATATTTACCTTCTGTTTTTTTAGTCTCTGTATCTTTCTTTGTATTTATTTTATCGTCAAGCCAATTACTTAATTGATTTATTGAATTAGAATCTTTTTGCTGTGCCTCATCCATTTTATTTTGAGCTTCTTGTGCTTTTTTAATTATTCCACTATCACTAAATATAGCATTTAAACTTACTCCTGCTAATATTAGTAATACTACTATTGTTACTACTAAAGCTACTAGAGTAATACCATCTTCTCTTAAATAATTTCTTTTGTTTTTTGTTTTCATTTTTTCTTTCTACCTTTTATATGATATATTATCATACCCTTTCTTTTAATTTTTTTCATTCCTTATGAATATATAATCAGTTTTTCATCAGCCTCCTTTTATCTTCAGACACATGAAAAAGACAGGTTATTTAAGTATTTTCATACTTATAACCTATCTTTAATATGCTTAATAAAGCTAATTTCTTAGCTTGTTGGTTATTTGTTAATGTTGTGGCTCTCTCTTTCTTTCTCCATTTCTCTACTCCTGCATGGGTTCTGGCTTTTTTCATGTTCTGTGCCTCTCTCTTACTTTTCTTTTGGATTTGTTATGTAATAATAATACTATAACATTTTTTTATTTTCAATAGTTTCCTTTAAATTCATATTACTTGGTTAATTATTTTATCAGGTCTGCTAATGTTTTACTGTCTACATATTCATTTATTACATTATCTAGTCCCTGCCAAAATGAGAATGTTTTACAATTTTCTTTTCTACAACATTCTTCTCCACTTACACATGCAATTGGCGCAAGGTCTCCTTCTGTTTTTCTTAATATATCTCCTACTTTATATTGTTCAGGTGATTTTGCTAGTTTATAACCTCCATTGTTACCTCTTGCAGTTTCTAAGTATCCTGCTTTATTTAATAAAGCAACAATTTGTTCAAGATATTTTAAAGACACCTCTTGTCTATTTGCTATATCTTTTAATGATATATAATTTTCATCATTGTGTGTTGCTAAATCTATCATTACTCTAAGGGCATATCTTCCTTTTGTAGATATTTTCATTTTTATCTCCTCCAATTGTTACTATTATACTACTATTTTAGTAGGATTTCAAGATAAAAAACGGATTACAAGAATTTCTACGCAGTGCAAACTGCTAGAAATTCTAATAATTCGCATATTTATCTTCTACGGAATTTACTCCTACCAGGAGCAAATTCCTAGAATATAAAAAAGAGTGAAAAGTCATCCTTTTAAAAAGATAATTTTCACTCTTTTATTTATAAAGTTATCTAGATTATTCTTTTACTTCGTCAACTTTTTCTTCGCTAACTGTATCTGTAACTTCTTCTACAACTGGAGTTTCTGTTTCAACAGCTGGAGCTTCTTCTGGAGCAGCTTCAACTGGAACTTCTTCAGCTAATTCTTCTTTTACAGTAATTTCTTTGTTTTCAATTCTAGCACCTGTATTTTCTTTTGTCTTAGCAGCTTTACCAACTCTGTCTCTTAAGTAGTATAGTTTTGCTCTTCTAGCTTTACCAACTCTTACTACTTCAACTTTTTCTACTAATGGTGAATGTACTAAGAATGTTTTTTCAACACCTACACCATAAGAAATTTTTCTTACTGTGAAAGATGCATTTACTCCTCCGTTTTGTTTTTTAATGATAATTCCTTCAAATACTTGAATTCTTTCTCTATTACCTTCTTTAATTTTTTGATGTACTTTAACTGTATCACCAACTTTTAAATCTGGTATCTTGTTTTTTAATTGCTCGTGTTCAATTGATTTTACGATATCCATAACTTTGAATATCCTCCTTTCTTTTTATTTTAATAAATCTGGTCTTTTTTGTTTTGTTATTTCGAGAGATTTTTGTTCTCTCCATTTTCTTATATTTTCATGATGTCCAGATAATAACACCTCTGGAACCTTTTGTCCGTGAAATTCTTCTGGTCTTGTGTATTGTGGATATTCTAAAAGGTTATTTGTAAAAGACTCTTCTTGCGTAGATTCTTGTTTTAATACCCCTTGTATATATCTACTAACACTGTCTACTAACACCATTGCTGGTATTTCTCCACCTGTTAGCACATAATCTCCAATTGATATTTCTTCATCTACAATTTCGTCTATAACTCTTTGATCTATTCCTTCATAATGTCCACATAATAAAATAAGATGTTCTTGTTTAGAAAGTTCTAAGACTTTTTCTTGATTTAACACATTTCCTTTAGGTGATAAATATATAACTTTTGCATTTTCTTTATTTGGTATTGAAGAATATGCATCATATACTATGTCTGGCATCATTACCATTCCAGCTCCACCACCATATGGTGTATCATCTACTTTTTTGTGTTTATCTTTAGAAAAATCTCTAATGTTGATTAAATTTATTTGTATTAACTGCTTTTCAATTGCTTTTCCAATAACGCTTTGCTTAACTGCTTCAAACATTTCTGGAAAAAGAGTTAATATATCAAATTTCATTATTTTTCCTTTCTTAAACTAATCCTTTTATTAAATGAACTATTATTTTTTCTTGCTCTAAATCAATTTGTTTAATTACTTCACCAATTCCAGGTAATAATATTTGTTTTCCATCTTCTGATTTTATAACATAAATATCATTTGCTCCTGAATTGTATATATCTTCTACTTTTCCAAGTAATATATCTTCGTCAGTATAAACTGATAGTCCAAGTAAATCTGCTATAAAATAGGTATCTTTTGGAAGCTTCCTTGCATTTTTTCTTGCTATTTTTATATAGCAACCTCTATACTTTTCAGCTTCTTCAACAGTATCAATTCCTTTTAGTTTAAGTAAAATTTGATTTTTACTATATTTTACTTCTTCAATTTGAATGTCTAATAGTTTTCCATTTTTTTCTACCAGAATAGATTCTAGTTCTTCAAATTGAGAAATATCGTCTGTAAAAGGATTTACTTTTACCATACCTTTAATTCCAAAGTGATTTACAATTTGACCTAATTCAAAATATTCTTGTTTCATAATTTTCCTCTAATCCACAAATTCAATAATTACCTTTTTGTGTTCTTTGGCAGCTAAAGATTTCATAACAGTACGAATTGCTTTTGCAATTTTTCCTTGTTTTCCAATTACTTTTCCCATATCTGAGTCTGCTACTTTTACTTCAAATACTGTAGCTCTTTCCTCTTCTCTTGAGTTTATAGTAACTTGTTCTTTATTGTCTACCAAGTTTAGAATAATGGTTTCTAAAATTTCTTTCATTTAAGTTTTACCTTCCTTATGAAAATTATTTTTTAGCTACTCTTTCTACTAATTCTTTTACTGAATCTGTTGGTTTTGCACCATTTTTGATCCATGTAGCTAATTTTTCGTTATCTATTACTATTGTAGAAGGTTCTGTCATTGGATCATATGAACCAATTTTTTCGATGATTTTTCCATCTCTTGGGCTTTTAGAGTCTGCTACAACTATGTGATAGAATGGAGCTTTTTTAGCACCTTGTCTTTGTAATCTGATTTTTACCATTTGTTTTTTCACCTCCTGAAAATTTGTTATTTATATTTTTTAAAATTAAAAACTTAGATATTTTTATATATAATAATGTTAAAAGAAAGCGTTAGTCCGCGTAAGGTGGAGCGAAGCGTAACGGTTGGAGAGTTCCGTCCGATAGTGTCCAAAAACAAATTTATTTGTTTTTGTGACATTTAAAGGAAGGAAGCTCAACACCAAGGACAAGCGATTTTAACATTATTATATTTAATATTTAAAATTTAAAATTCTTTGTGTCAATATCTTTCATCATTTTCTTCAATCCACCTTTGTTATTTTGCATTTGTTTCATCATTTTTTGTGTCATTTCAAAAGATTTCATGAATTTATTTATTTCTTGTACTGAAGTTCCACTACCTTTTGCTATTCTTACTCTTCTGCTTCCATTTAGTAGTTTTGGATTTTTTCTTTCAGCTTTTGTCATAGAACAAATCATTGCTTCTATTCTAACAAATTCTTTGTCATCTATTTTTACATCTTTTAGCTGATTCATTCCTGGAACTAGTTTTAATAAAGAAGAAAATGAACCCATTTTTTTAATTTGTCTTAGCTGTGTTAAATAATCGTCTAAGTCAAATTCTTTTTTCTTAAGTTGTTTTTCTATTTTTTCAGCTTCTTCTAAATCAAAACTTTCTTCTGCTTTTTCTATAATTGAAAGTACATCACCCATTCCTAAAATTCTTTGTGCCATTCTATCTGGATGAAATACTTCTATATCACTTAATTTTTCTCCTGTTGCTGCAAATTTAATTGGTCTTCCAGTAACTTTTTTTACTGATAATGCAGCACCGCCACGAGTGTCACCATCTAATTTTGTAAGAACAACTCCATCAATACCTAAATTTTCATTAAATGATTTTGCAACATTTACAGCATCCTGACCTGTCATACTGTCTACTACTAGTAGAATTTCATGTGGTTTTACATTTGTTTTTACATTTTTAAGCTCTTGCATTAGTTCTTCATCAATATGTAATCTACCTGCTGTATCTAATATTACGACATCATTTAATTTGCTCATTGCTGTTGACATAGCTTGTTTAGCTATATGTACAACATCTTTTGACTGTTCATTTGCAAACACTGGTATGTTAAGTTGGGCTCCCACTACTTGTAATTGTTTAATAGCTGCCGGTCTGTAAACATCACATGCAACTAATAATGGCTTTTTGCCTTGTTTACGAAGTAAGTTTGCAAGTTTTCCTGCTGTAGTTGTTTTACCAGAACCTTGAAGACCTACTAACATAATAACTGTTGGTGGATTTGGAGTGAAATTTATTTTACTTTCTGTTCCTCCTAGAAGTTCTACTAATTCATCTTTTACTATTTTAATAACTTGTTGACCTGGCGTCAATGATTTTAACACATCTTGACCTAAAGCCTTTTCTTGTACAGATGCAATAAATTCCTTAACTATCATATAGTTAACATCTGCCTCTAGTAATGCAAGTTTTACTTCTCTAAGCATTTCTTTTAAATCTGATTCTGTAATTCTTGCTTTACCTCTAAGTCTTTTAGTAATATCTTGAAGTTTTGAACTTAATCCCTCAAAAGCCATCTGTTAGCCCCCTTCTTCTTTATTGTATATTCTTTAAATTCAAAATAGAATTATTATTTAACGCGGAAGAATTTATTTAAAAAGTAAGGGCGCATACGTTGGTATGTTGCTGAGGCTGTTAAGGCTTTGCCTGTTACAGCATCAGTATGCAGTAGCAACCGCTTTTTAAATGAATTCTGACAAAGTTAAATAATGATTATCTTTTGAATTTTATGCTAAGCAACTCAACTCTTCCCTAACATGATTCAAAATTTTCTCAATTTTTTTATCAGAAGATGTAGTTTCAATTTTGCTTAACTCTTCTAATATTTCTTGAAGCTTGCGTTCTTGATTTAATGTCTTTTTCATAAATGTTAGCTTTTCTTCTAGTTCGAAAAGTTTATTTTCCCCCTTTTTTATTATGTCTCTTACTGCCTGTCTTGTTATATTATTATTTTCGGCAATTTCTGAAAGTGATAAGTCATTATTATAGTAATCATTTATTACTTGATATTGTTTTTCAGTTAGCATCTTCCCATATATTTGGCATAGCATACTTACTTTAACGTTTTTTTCCAAATGACATCACTCCTTTTTCCTGAGTAATAATTACTTTTCTGAATTAGAAAAGTTGTCTAACCGTTGGGCTCATGACCCAAAGGTCAAAAAAATATTAGCATCATTTTGTAATGCTAATATACTTTACACTATTTTTGTTGATTTGTCAAGTGTTTTTAGCAATTTTTCCTATTTTATAATATTTTACACTACCATTTAACAGTAATAATAAGAGTGCTAAAATAGCACTCTTATTCTCATTCTTTATCTAGGATTTTTGATTGCTGCTTGTGCTGCTGCTAATCTTGCGATTGGAACTCTAAATGGTGAGCATGATACATAGCTTAATCCTATGTTATGGCAGAACTCAACGCTTGATGGTTCTCCACCATGTTCTCCACAGATTCCTAATTTAATGTCTGGTCTTGTTGATCTTCCTTTTTCTACAGCCATTTTTACAAGTTGTCCTACACCTTTTTGGTCTAGTTTTGCAAATGGATCAGATTCATAAATTTTTGTTTTATAGTATGAATCTAAGAATTTTCCTGCATCATCACGGCTAAATCCAAATGTCATTTGAGTTAAGTCGTTTGTTCCAAATGAGAAGAATTCGGCTTCTTCAGCTATTTCATTTGCTAATAATGCAGCTCTTGGAATTTCAATCATTGTACCAATATGGTATTGCATGTCTGAACCTTTTTCTTTCTTAACTTGTTCAGCAACTTCTATTACTACATCTTTAACAAATTTTAATTCTTTCTTTTCTCCAACTAATGGAATCATAATTTCAGGAACGATATTGTATCCTTCTTCTTCTTTAACTTCAATAGCAGCTTCCATTAAAGCTCTTGTTTGCATTCTAGCTATTTCTGGGTATGTTACTGCTAAACGGCATCCTCTGTGTCCCATCATTGGGTTGAATTCATGTAGTTCAGCACATTTATTTTTTAGGTGTTCTACTGTAACTCCCATATCTTTTGCTAATGCAATTATATCTTCTTCCTCTGTTGGTAAGAACTCATGTAGTGGTGGATCTAAGTAACGTACAGTCATTGGTAATTCTTTTAATTCTTTGTACATTGCTTTGAAATCACCTTTTTGGAATGGTATTAACTCATTTAAAGCTGCTTCACGAGCTTCAACTGTTTCAGCTAATATCATTTTTCTGATTTTTGGTATTCTGTCTTCTTCAAAGAACATATGCTCTGTACGGCAAAGACCAATACCTTCTGCTCCTAAATGAACAGCATTTCTTGTATCTCTTGGGTTATCTGCATTTGTTCTAACTTTTAATGCTCTATATTTATCTGCCCAAGCCATTATTCTTCCGAAGTTTCCACTAACACTAGCTTCAACTGTTTTGATATCACCTTTGTAGATTTTTCCTGTTGTTCCATCTAGAGAAATATAATCTCCTTCATGGAAAGTATATCCACCAAGTTCAAATTGTTTAGCTTCTTCATTTATTTTTATTTCTCCACAACCTGATACACAGCATGTTCCCATACCACGTGCTACAACGGCTGCGTGTGATGTCATACCACCACGAACTGTTAAGATACCTTGTGCTGCAACCATACCTTCGATGTCTTCTGGTGTTGTTTCTAGACGAACTAGTACTACTCTTTCACCTTTTCCACCTTTACCAAGTTCTTTAGCTTCTTCTGCTGTAAATACAACTTTACCTGCAGCTGCACCTGGTGATGCTGGTAGAGCTTGTCCTATAACTTCTCCTGCTTTTAAGCTATCTTTATCAAATGTTGGGTGTAGTAATTGATCTAAAGATTTTGCATCTATTCTTAATACAGCTTCTTTTTCGTCAATCATTCCTTCATCAACTAAATCACAAGCAATTTGGATAGCAGCTGGTGCTGTTCTTTTTCCATTTCTTGTTTGTAAGAAGTATAGTTTTCCTTCTTGAATTGTGAATTCCATATCTTGCATATCGCGATAGTGATTTTCAAGTTTATGTGCTAATTCCATAAATTCTTTATAGCATTCTGGTAAATCTTCTGCAAGTTTTGAAATTGGTTGTGGTGTTCTAACACCTGCAACAACGTCTTCACCTTGTGCGTTAATTAAGTATTCACCATAAATACCTTTTTCACCTGTTGATGGGTTTCTTGTAAATGCAACACCAGTTCCTGATGTTTCTCCCATGTTTCCAAATACCATGGCTTGTACGTTTACAGCTGTTCCCCAATCTCCTGGTATATCGTTCATTCTTCTATATACTATAGCTCTTGGGTTATCCCAGCTTCTAAATACAGCTTTAACAGCTCCCATTAATTGCTCTGATGGATCTTGTGGGAATTCTTCTCCATTCATGTTCTCTTTATATACTTCTTTGAATCTTTTTACTAATTCTTTTAAATCTTCTGTTGTTAGTTCTGTATCAAAATGAACTCCTTTTTCTGCTTTAAGTTCATCTATAATTTTTTCAAAATATGATTTTGGAACTTCCATAACAACGTCTGAATACATTTGAATAAATCTTCTATATGAATCATATGCGAATCTTGGATTTCCTGTTTTTGCTGCAAATCCTTCAACTGCAATGTCGTTTAGTCCTAAGTTTAATATTGTGTCCATCATACCAGGCATTGATGCTCTAGCACCACTTCTTACTGATACTAATAATGGATCACTATTGTCTCCAAATTTTTTACCTTGTATTTCTTCTAGTGTTTTTAAAGCTGCAAAAATTTGGTCTTGAATTTCTTGTGAAATTGTTTTACCATCTTCATAATATTTTGTGCAAGCTTCTGTTGTAACTGTAAAACCTTGTGGAATTGGTAAACCTAAATTAGTCATTTCAGCTAAGTTAGCACCTTTTCCGCCTAATAGTTCACGCATATTTGCGTTTCCTTCTTTAAATAAGTATACATACTTTTGACTCATAAAGAACCTCCTTAAAATTTTATTTGTTTAACAATATGTTATATACACCATTATGCGCCTATAACAGCTCTATTATATATGTAAATTGAAAAAAAGTAAAGAAAATTTTGCTAATTTTCTTTACTTTTTTCATTGAACCAGTGGTCAGTGCTACTTTACATAAAGCAAGAGACGTAGACCATAATTGCGGTGACTGTAAGTCTGGTTAGTGCTGTAGCGACCAGACGTGTAATTGTAGGCTATGACATCAGCTGTGTCGTAATATCCTCCACGATAAACACAAGGGAGGAAGTAGCCAAAGTCAAAGTGGGTAGAGTATTCTGTGGTCCATTCACATGCATTTCCTGACATGTCAAATATATTACAATATTTGTCATTATTTTTTCCTGTTGCTGTAAATGCTTTCGTTGTTTTACTTTCATTATAACTTGCATAATCTCTTTTTCCCGAATATGTTTGTATGAATATTATTGCTGTATCCCAAGCATAACTATTTACTAAGTCACTTGCATAATCTGTTGTATCTCCATACATTGCTCTTGCTACTTTTGCTGCATTTGGCTGTGTTATACTTGTTAATACCGTTTTATTATATTGTGACTCTATTTTGTTTGTTGTTGTATTTTTGCTTGCTTCAAATCTTGCTATATAATATCCTCCATTTGCTAAGGTTGTTGATATGAATTCTGATAAATTTCTTGCTGTTGCATTTTGTGCTGTTGAATCTGTTGCTGAATTTCCTTCTCTAGATGTACTCAACTCTTGATACTTCTCATTTATTGTAACTACCTTCGTACAATTTTCTACTGATGCAACTTGTACTGGTGTGTTTGATCTTAGTGCTCCTGTACTGCTGTCAAACTCATATCTTCCAAGTGTTATCGTATTTGTTGTATTATTTTTGTTTTTTATTGTTCCTACTGGTATCCATACAAATTGATTTCCATCTGTTCCATTTTCTATTACTATTCCATCTTGTACTGCTGGAATATTGTCTCCACTATATGTATATGTTGCTGAACCTGCTACCGTTCCATGTGCTACTACTTTAAATCCTTTTGGTATTGTTATTTTATTTCCATATGCATCTTCTGCTTTTGTATTTTTATCTACTACTTTTCCTACTAATGTTGAGATTTTGGGTAATGTAGTTTGATTATCGTCACTACCTGTTGTTCCATTTACTTGATTATCTAGCCAATTAGTTAGTTCACCTATTTGTTTTTCATCATTTTCTTTCGCCTTAGTCATTGCATTTTGTGCTTCTTTTGCCTTTTCTATTATTCCACTATTTCCAAATAATGCATTTACGCTTACTCCTGCTAAGATTAAAAGTACTACAATAGTTACTACTAAAGCTATTAGAGTAATACCATTTTCTCTTGAGTAATTTCTTTTGTTTTTTGTTTTCATTTTTTCTTTGTACCTTTATATGATATTTTCCTATCATATCCCTTTCCTTTTATTTTTTGAACTTTGTAATTTATACATTTAGTTCTTTACTTTGCATTTTTTGCATATATATTTTTTTAATATTAAAATCTGTTTTACATCAGCCTCCTTTAGTTCTCTAAAAAAGTTTGCATAAATTAAATATTTTTCACAACAAAAAGACAGGTCATTTAAGTATTTTCATACTCATAACCTGTCTTATATACACTTAATAAAGCTAATCTCTTAGCTTGTTTGTTATTTATTAAAGTTGTAACTCTCTC
>ERZ827458.972-NODE-972-length-27123-cov-6.471738_pt1 | contig 27123 bp, 24 predicted proteins | sample MGYA00519706_ERZ827458 | MGnify/ENA primary metagenome ERZ827458 (study PRJEB31778, sample SAMEA3449309) | human gut metagenome | biome: human gut; feature: human-associated habitat; material: faeces | place: United Kingdom | collected 2010/2012 ...
TGGACACGGCACACCATAATAATAGGACACTCCCCCGCACGCTGTCAATATTCCGCGGGGCGTTTTGCCACCGTTTTGATACGGAACCTTAGTAAGGTCTTAAGCGTGTGTTCACGATTTATTCACATTTTGAGGGTCAGGCGCATGATATGATATTGTCGGGGGCAGCGGCGGAACGGAATGACAATTTCTGCCGTCTAAGTAAATAGGAAAATCATCCCGCGGGCGCGCGGGAAGGAAAAAGGAGAACACGACATGAAAAAAGCGGCTTTTGTACTGGCGCTGGTGATGCTGCTGGGCTGTATGTCCGGCTGCGGCGCAGCGGAGGGCGAGGCCTCCGTGCAGTCGGTGTCTATGATCTGCGGGCTGGGGTCCGTAGGTCTGGCGGACCGGTTCGCAGGCATCGTCAGCCCGCTGGGCGAGACGACCATCAAGAAAAACGACGCCATGACCATCGACACCATCAAGGTGAAGGTGGGCGACAGCGTGAAAAAGGGCGACGTGCTGCTGACCTATGACCTCAGCCAGATCCGCACCGACCTGGAGATGGCCCAGCTGGAGCTGGAGCAGCTGAACGCCACGCTGGAGGACCAGCAGGCGGAGCTGGAGCGTATACAGAAGCTGATGGACAGCACCTATGACGACGCCACCAAGCGGCAGTACGCCCTGGATCTGCGGGAGCAGAACGTGAAGGTGCTGGAGACGAAGGCCAACATCGCCACCAAGAAAAAGGACATTGAGAAGCTGAAGGCCAACACCGCCGACAGCACCGTCAAGTCCCCGGTGGACGGCGAGGTGCAGTCCCTGAACCCGGACGGCGGCACGGACAACTCCGGCAACGCCCTGCCGTTCATGACCATCGTGGAGACGGGCGGCTTCCGCATCAAGGGCTATGTGAATGAAAACAACGCCAGCGTGCTGACCGAGGGCACGGCGGTTGTCATCCGTTCCCGGGTCAGCGACCAGACGTGGAAGGGCAGCATCAGCTCCATCGACTGGAACAACGCCCAGCAGAGCCGCAGCGACTACGGCGACAGCGACACGGCCATGTCCAGCAAGTATCCCTTCTATGTGACGCTGGAGGGCGACGGCGAGGGGCTGCTGATGGGGCAGCACGTGTACATAGAGCCGGACTACGGTCAGGAGGACACCCAGGACGAAAGCCTGATCAACCTGCCCAGCTACTTCATCAACGACGCCGAGGGCAAGCCCTGGGTGTGGGCTCAGAACAGCAAGGGCAAGCTGGAGAAGCGGAGCGTCACCCTGGGCGAGTACAACACGGAGACGGACACCTATCCCGTGACGGACGGCCTGACGGCGGAGGACTATATCGCCTATCCCGACGACAGCCTGAAGGCGGGCATGACGTGCATCACCTATGACGACGCCACCTTTGACCCCAGCGCCAGCGGCGGCGAGGTATACCCCGAGGGCGGCGGTGAAAAAATCGACGAAAACGTGCCCATGGACGGCATGGACGGCGGCGATATGCCCGCTGAGAACGACACCGTCACGGACGACGGCGGCACCGCAGCCGTGATTCCCGGCGGCGAGGCCGCCTCCGCGTCAGCGGTCATTCCGCCGATGGAGGGCTGAGCATGATTTTGGAAATGCGCGATATATGCAAGGACTATCCCATGGGGAAGTCCGTGGCACATATCCTGAAAAACGTGAACCTTGACGTGGAGGAGGGGGAATACCTGGCTATCATGGGTCCCTCCGGCAGCGGCAAGACTACGCTGATGAACCTGATCGGGTGTCTGGACGTGCCCACCAGCGGCAGCTATCTGCTGGGCGGGCGGGACGTGACCACCTGCAACAACAAGCAGCTGGCGGAGGTGCGGAACAAGGAGCTGGGCTTCGTGTTCCAGAGCTTTAATCTGCTGCCGAAGCTGACGGCGCTGGAAAACGTGGCGCTGCCCCTGCTGTACGGCGGGGTGAAGAAGGCGGAACGGCTGGAACGGGCCCGGGCCGCGCTGGAGACGGTGGGGCTTTCCGACCGGGTGGAGCACAGGCCGGACCAGCTGTCCGGCGGACAGTGCCAGCGGGTGGCCATCGCACGGGCCATCGTGGGCAAGCCGAAGCTGCTGCTGGCCGACGAGCCCACCGGTGCGCTGGACAGTGCCAGCGGCGCGGCGGTGATGGAGCTGTTTCAGCAGCTGCATGACGGCGGCTCCACCATCATCATGATCACCCACGACCATTCCATCGCCAACCACGCCGCCAAGGTCATGACCATACGGGACGGCGTACTGTCGGGAGGTGACGACTATGAGTGAGAAGCTGACGCTGCGGGAAAAGCTGCATATCGGCGAAAAGCGCCCCGACGGTGAAAAGCCGCGCATGAGCAAGAAGCTGAAAAAGGGCATTATCGCCGCCGCCTGCGTGGTGGGCGTGTGCGGCGCGGTGTGGGGCGGACTGACCATCGCCCGGAACGCCCAGCGGGGCGATGTGAACGTATACGCCGTCAACGAGTGCGCCATGACCGACTACTGGGGAGACACCTCCAACACCAGCGGCATGGTGACCACGGACAAATTGCAGAAGATCTACATCTCCCAGAGCCAGACGGTGAAGAAGGTGTGGGTCAAGGAGGGAGACAGCGTCAAGAAGGGCACGGTGCTGGTGAGCTATGACTCCACCCTGACACAGGCCACCGTGGAGCGCGCCAAGATCGACTATGACCGGCAGACGGAGAACCTGGAGGTCATGAAAAACGAGCTGGAGCTGCTGAAGAAGGCGAAGAACAAGGAGACGCTGGAGGCGGAACTGAAAAAGCTTCAGGATGAGCTGCAAGCGGAGATCGACAAGATCAACAAGCACGAGGGCTATGATCCGAATGCTAAAATAACAAAACCCGGCAAAATCGAAGAAGTGGAGGGCAGCACTGGCAATGACAAGGACCATCCGCTATACTACCAGATCCTGTCGGGTACCAAGCTGAACGACGCTACACTGAACGGCATACTGAGAGAGTTTGGCCGAGCAGACCCCACCAGCAATATGCCGGAGATCACGACGTATATTGTGCTGGTCACGCGGGAAAACGACAAGAAGGGCGGCATTCCCAGCAGTCTGGGTCTGGCGCTGACAAAGACCTTCACGCTGGATGCCACCAGCGGCGGCAGCGAGGTCACGACCACCGCCAACGAAAACCAGGGCACGGGCCAGACCGAAACACCTACGACACCTGTGGCTGGGACGGTGAGTTTCTCTTTCCAGGTCTGTGATCTGGCCGATTACGTTGACCCGGGCCGAACCTATAATACCGAGGAATACAAGAAGCTGCAGCGGAAGATCGCCCAAATTCAGGAGCTGCTGGAGTCCTCCATGACCCAGCTGGATCTGAACAAGGCCATTCTGGAGAAGGCTCAGGCGGTAAAGGAGCAGGAGGTCAACCTGAAGGTGGCGAAGCTGAAGCTGGACAAGAAGCTGGCGGAGCTGGGCGACGGCAACGTGTACGCGGAGTTCGACGGCACGGTGAAGGCCGTGCGGGACCCGGACGAGGCCTATAACAACAGCGAGGCCGTGGTGGAGCTGTCCGGCGGCGGCGGATATTACGTCACCGGCACCCTCAGCGAGATGGATCTGGGCAGCGTGCAGGTGGGCGACAGCGTATCCATCAGCAGCTGGATGACCGGAGCGGCCTGCGAGGGCACCATCGTGTCCATCGACGACTATCCCACCAGCAACGGCAACAACTGGGGCGACGGCAACAGTAACGTGTCCTACTACCCCTTCAAGGTGTTTGTCACCGAGGACGCGAATTTGCAGCCCAATGACTATGTGGATATACAGTACCAGAAGGACACCAGCGCGGAAGAAAGCGGCAGCTCACTGTATCTGCAGAGTATGTTCATCCGGACCGACAACGGCAAGAGCTATGTGATGGCCCGGGGCGAGGACGGCAGACTGGAGCAGCGGTGGGTACAGACCGGCCGGGATCTGTGGGGCAGCTACACCCAGATACGGGGCGGGCTGACCGTGGACGACTACGTGGCGTTCCCCTATGGGCGCGACGTGGTGGAGGGTGCCCACACCCAGGAGGCCACGACCGACCAGCTGTACAACTACGGCATATAAAGGAGGCGGGATAACCATATGTTGGAAAATATAAATCTCGCCTTTCAGGGCGTGTGGAGCCACAAGCTGCGGTCGTTTCTGACCATGCTGGGCATTATTATCGGTATCGCCGCGATCATCACCATCGTGTCCACCATTCAGGGCACCAACGAGCAGATCAAGCAGAACCTGATCGGCGCGGGCAACAACGTGGTGCGGGTGACCATCGGCGCCACGGACAGCCAAAACTATTTCGACCTGAACTACTCGGCGCTGCCGGAGGGTATCGACCCAGTGACCCGGGAGATGCGGGATGAGATGGAGAAGCTGGGCAGCGTGTCGCTGGTGAGTATGTACTACTCCCGGGATTGGTGCGACAACGTATACGTGGGCAATACGGCGTTCAGCGGGTCGCTGTACGGCGTGGACGACCACTATCTGACGGCCGTGGACTACGCGGTGAACTACGGACGCTCCTTCACGGCGGGGGACTATGAGAACCGGCGGAATGTGGCGCTGATCGACGCGAAGTCGGCAAAGTCGCTGTTCCAGGGCGAGAACCCCATCGGCGGCACCATCGAGATCAACGGGATGCCGTTCACCGTGGTGGGTGTGGTGTCCTCCCGGTCCAGCAGCGGACCGGTAATCAACAACTTTAAGGATTATCAGATGTACGCCGGCAGCACAGCGGGGACCATTTTCATCCCGGACGTGTGCTGGTCGGTGCCGTACCGGTATGATGAACCCCAGTACGCGGCGGTGCGGGCCACCAGCACCAACGACATGACCGCCGCCGGCGACAATGTGGCCAAGTATCTGAACGAGAACGCCATCCGGACCACGAAGTACAAGTACGAGTCCAAGGACCTTCTGCAGCAGGCCAGCGATCTGCAGAGCCTGTCGGAGAGCACCAACAAGCAGCTGATCTGGATCGCGGCTATCTCGCTGGTGGTGGGCGGCATCGGCGTGATGAACATCATGCTGGTGTCCGTCACCGAGCGCACCCGCGAGATCGGATTGAAGATCGCCATCGGCGCGCAGCAGAGCCGCATCCTCTGGCAGTTCCTGACGGAGGCGGCGGTGCTGACCAGCATGGGCGGCATACTGGGCGTGGCTACGGGCATCGGCCTGGCGGAGATGATGTCCCACATCATGGGGACACCGGTGGCCATCAGCATACCGGCGTGCATCATCGCGGTGGCCTTCTCCATGGTCATCGGCGTGGTGTTCGGCCTGGTGCCGGCCATGAAGGCATCGAAGCTGAACCCCATCGAAGCCCTGCGGAGAGAATGATACGCAGAAGGAAAAGACCGGCTTTCGCCGGTCTTTTTCTCTGTCTGCTCCCGGCGAAGACACAGCGAAAGCAGAAAACAGCCCCCGGCAGGGGGCTGTTTCTTTATTTACTGCGGCAGCTCGCCGGGGGCGACCAGGATGATCTTGTCGGCCCGGTCATAGTCGCTGTACGCCTCCTTGGTGCTGCGGAGGAGCGTACCGTCGCCGGCGTAGACGTTGCGGTAGGTCTGGACGGCGTAGCCGTTGTGGCCGTACTGCTCCACCTCGGTGGTGCCGGGGGCGATGCGCTCGGACTCCTGATAGACCGTCTTGCGCTCGGAGTAGGAGAGGAACTGGTTGGTCATCTCCACATAGTGGTCGTCGGTCTTGGTGCCCAGCAGGGTGATGGTCAGCTGGTTCGTCTCGTCGTTGTAGCTGGTGGTGATCTTGATGGGGTAGTTGGTGCTGTTGCGGAAGGCAAAGTCCGGGCCGCCCCAGCTGACCGTGGCGTCACAGCCCGTGACGGGCATATAGCCGGGGTCGAACATATGGGCGTAGCGCAGGACGATCTGCAGGTCCGCCATGAGGGCGGAATAGTACAGCGTGGAGGATACCTGGCAGATACCGCCGCCGATGGAGGTAACGGTCTTGCCGCCGGAGTAGGCGGCGGCGGGCTGGAAGCCCCGGGCCTCGGTGCGCTGGCCCACAGTGGCGTTGTACCAGAACTCCTCGCCGGGGTTATAGATACGGCCGTTGATGGCGGCGGAGGCCAGCTTGATGTTCTGGCGGCGGCCCCAGGGGCCGGCGCAGGTGGTGGTGCAGGTGCCGATCACGTCCCGGAACATGGCCTGCTCCAACTCCTCGGTGGCGGCGGGCGGGAACTGCACCTGGGCGTCAGCCAGGAATTCCTCGCCCGGCTGGGCGGCGTCCAGTTGCTTTTGCACCGTCTCCACATCGAACTGTACGCCCACGCGGGACTGGGTGGGCTTGCCGGTGGATTTGTCGCAGATGGCGGCGGCCATGGTGCCGGCGATCTCGTCGTGGAGCGCCTGCACGTCCATGGGCGCGGCGGTGTGGGCCGCGAACACACATTCCACGGACCGGGCTGCCGCGGACAGGTCGCGGCTCTCGAAGCGCTGCGCCAACTCGGCGCGCAGCGCCGCCGCGTCCAGCTTCTCGCCGTCCTGCGGCTTGGTGATGTACAGGCCCTCACCATCCGCCAGCCGGTAGCCGCCGTCCGTTACGGTGCAGCCCACGGTGTCGGACAGCTGTTCACAGGCGGCGGTAAGCTTCGCCTCGTCCACGTCCAGCTGGGGCGTGACATCCACGGCCCTGAACCAGCTCTCGATAAAGCGCCAGCCGCCGCGGAGGAACGCGGTCACATCGCTGCCCCAGCCCCGGTCCTGCACGTCGCAGCCGGCAGCCTTGGAGACATAGACGGGAAGAACGGTGAGGCCCAGGTCGGAAAGGGTGGTGCTGCCGATCTCCTGCCCGTCACGGGTCAGGCGGATGGTCATGCCGTTCAGCAGGGCACTCCCCTGCTCCGTCCAGCGCTGCTCGGCCTCCTGCGCCGACAGGCCGGACACATCCATGCCCAGCACGGAGGTGTTGGGAAACGCCGTGTGGGAATACAGCGCGTTGGCGGCCACACAGCAGCCCGCGTAGGCCAGCACCAGCACCGCCGCGGCGATGCCGATGATCAGTCCGGCTCTTTTTCCGGGGGTCTTGGGAGGCTTTTCTTCCGGGGCCGCGCGCTTGCCGGCCGTCTCCGGCGCGGGATCGGCGGTAACAGAGGACATATTCAACTCGTCGCTCATGGTGTCCCCTCCTTTGTATCATCAGGTTTGGGCAATACCGGCAAAATGCCGTGCCATTACTGCATTGTATCACGGTTTGTCAAGGAATGGGTTACAAAAGCGTTACGACACCTCTTTCTGCGGCTTTGCGCGGGGAATGGTGACGGTGAGGCAGATGGCGTCCTCCGTGTCCCGGCGGGAGACTTTGGCGCCGACGCCGGCGGTCTGCATGAGCCTGACGCCCCGGTCCACGCTGTTGAGAAACAGCCGGACGTCTTTTAGGATATAGGTGCTGCGGCGGCGTGGCTGCGTCGTCTGGTTTTGCGCGACCAGACGGTCTATGTAGGCCTCGGCATCGGCGACGTTCAGCTGGTTTTTGCCGATGTGTTCGACGGCGGCAAGGCGCTGCTCCGGGTCCTCCAGACGTAGGAGGGCGCGGGCGTGGCGCTCGGTCAGGCCGTAGCGGTGCAGAGCCTCCGCCACCGGCTCCTCCAACCGCAGCAGGCGCAGCTTGTTGGCCACGGCGGACTGGCTGCGGCCCAGCTTTTCCGCCGCCTGCTGCTGGCTGAGGCCGTAGCGGCGGAGCAGGCGGGCGATGGCGGCCGCCTCCTCCATGTAGTCCAGGTCGCGGCGCTGGAGGTTCTCGATCAGGGCCAGCAGGGCGGCGTCCTCCTCATCCACCCGGGCCAGCAGACAGGGCACCTGCCGCAGCCCGGCGATCCGCGCCGCCCGCCAGCGGCGCTCGCCGGCCACCAGCTCGTAGACTGCGCCCTGCTGCCGGACGGTGATGGGCTGCAGAATGCCGTAGGCGGCGATGCTGGCCGCCAGCTCCTGCAAACTCTCCGAGTCGAACCGGCGGCGGGGCTGCTGGGGATTGGGACGGATATCGTTGATGGGTATGTATCGCACACGGGCAGAGAGGAAATCGGTCTTCTGGTCTTTTTTCATGGCGGTCGCCTCCTTTTTTCGCCTATTGTACGGCGGGAGGCCTGTCGAAAGCGGGCGAAGACCGTCGGGAAATAAAAAAATGCACCCGCCCCTGTCGGGACGGGTGCGGCGGTCACTGCTTTGTGCGGATATCCTCGCCGAAGAAGGGCAGGATCTGGTAGGCGCCCTCGATGCGGGAGAGGATGGGCGCGCCGTAGCGGCGGCCCAGTTCGTCCGGGGCCATGTTGGTGCTGATGATGGTGGACCTGCCGGAGAGCATACGGCCGTTGACGATCTGATAGAGGGCGCTCTGGACAAAGGCGGTGGTCATCTCGGTGCCCAGGTCATCCAGGATCAGCAGGTCGCAGCTCTCACAGCGGCGGACGTCGGCATCGCTGACCTCGTCGGGGCGGAACTTGGCGTCCTCATAGCGGGAGAAAACGCTGATCGCGGTGTCGTAGACCACGGAGAAGCCGGCGTCGCTGACCTCCCGGGCGATGCAGGCGGAGAGGAACGTCTTGCCCAGGCCGGTGCCGCCGGAGAGCAGCAGGCTGCCGCTGCCCCGGGAGAACTGGCGGGCAAAGTCCCGGCAGACATCGAAGTTGCGCTCCATGTTGGCCCGGGGCGAAACGCCGTAGCTGTCCCACACGGCGCTGTCGTACAGGTCGAAGCGGAAGGTGTCGAACCGGGCCTCGCCCAGCGGCAGAAGCCGGGAGAGCTCCGCCAGCTGTTCGCGGGCGTAGTACTGCTTCAGGCAGGCGCAGACGCCGGACCGGGTATAGCCGGTGTCGCCGCAGAGGGGACAGGCGGGCTTGTCCTCCAGGTAGTCGGCGGGATAGCCCATGTCCTCCAACAGGGTGGCGCGCTCGCGCTGCAGGGAGAGATTTTCGTCCCGCAGGACCCGCAGGGCGGGCAGCGGGTCCTCGCCCTTTTTGGCGGCGGCGGCCACGATGCGGCTCATGGTGGTGCGGAGGGTTCGGTCAATGTCCCGCAGGCGGGGCTGGCGGGCAAAGACCTCCCGGCGGCGCTGGTCCAGCTCGGCCTCCCGGCGCTGGCGGGCCTGGTCAAAGCGGGCAATGGCCCGCTGCATGATGATACCGTCGTATGACATACTCTCACCTCTTGATATAGCGGCGCATCCAGGCGTCCTTGTCCCCGGCGGGGGCAGCGGGCTTACTGGCAGCGGGCCGCTTGCCGGCCGCCTCGCCCTCCTCTACCTGGCGGGGCGTATGCCAGCCGGCGTCGTGCCAGCGGCGCAGGATGCCGTTAAGATAGCGCCAGTTCAGGTCCTTCTTGTAGAACACCGTGCGCTCATAGGCCAGAGCCACCGTCTCCGGTGGGAAGCCCATGTCCATCCACTGGTCGATGTAGCGGCGTTCGGCCTCCACCGGCGGCCTATTAAGAATTCGTAAATTCGACAAATAGGAAGTGTACTTCCTGTTGCGCTCTGCCCATTTTTTCAGGTATACCGCGGCGGAATTCTGGTCAAATATGCCAAGTTGTGCCCAGCGATAGCCCTCTTTTTCCACCTGGCGCATGGTTGGTCGTCTGCCCTCGCCCCACTGGCTGCGGGCCCGTTCGACACAGTGGCACACCAGCAGATAGATCACGTCGGCGGGCATACCCAGGTCATCGTAAAGACCGGCCAGGATCTGCAAGTCGGCGGTGCGGAGCTTCTTGCCCAGCTGCTGCTCCGTCTGTGGCACCAGCAGGCGGAAGCCCTCGTTGTCCGTCAGCAGTCCGGCGATGTCCTGGGCGGTGTAGACCGGGCGTTCGTCCGCCGGATCGGGCGGTGCCTGGCGGGCCGGTCGAGGCAGCAGGTCCAGGTCCTGAAGGACCTTCTCCGCCGCGTCGATCCGCAGGCGGCTGATGGGCAGGACCTTTTCCAGCTCCTCCGGCGTGACGCCCCGGCCGAAGCGGCGCAGGGCCAGATACAGCAGGGCGGCGTCGCCCTGCCCGCTTTGCAGCAGCTTGTCGGCCGCATCGGCGGGCAGCGTCAGCTGCTCCTGCCTGTTCCGAAGTATATAGCCGTCCATGGCGATGACCTCCCCTCTCATTCGTGCTCTCCATTCTACACGAAAAAGGGGTCGGCGTAAAGCGGGGCGGGACAACTTTTTACAAATTTCCGCTTTTCGCCAAAATAGACTTTTCTCCGGCGGGTTTTGTGGTATAATGCTATTTGTATAAGTATATATACCCAACGAAATGAATTAAGGAGGGTTTTGGCATGGCGAACCGGGTAACGATGTCTATCTGCGGCACGGAGTATATCCTCGTAGCGGAGGAGGACGCCGCCTACATTGAGAAGATCGGCGGTATGGTGGATGCGGAGATGCAGAAGCTGATGGACAGCGCCCACATGAGCCGTGACGCGGCGGCGGTGCTGGCGGCGGTCAATCTGGCGGACCAGCTCACCAAGGCGCAGGAGGGCGCGGAAAATCTGCGCCGGCAGGTGAAGACATATCTGGACGAGGCCAGCCGCGCCAAGAACGAGGCCGCCGAGCTGCGCCGGAAGCTGCAGAACGCCCAGAACCAGAACAACCGCCGGTGATGATGGAGCTTTTGGCCCCCGCGGGGGGATATGAGGCACTGACCGCCGCGGTGCAGAATGGCGCGGACGCGGTGTATATGGGCTTCGGTGCGTTCAACGCGCGGCGGAGCGCGAAAAACTTTACCGACGAGGAATTCGCGTCGGCGGTGCGGTATTGCCATCTGCGGGGCGTGCGGGTCTTTTTGACCCTGAACACCCTGCTGACCGACCGGGAGCTGCCCGGGGCGGCCGCGGCGCTGCGGAAGGCCAGCGCCATGGGCGTGGACGCGGTGCTGGTGCAGGACTGGGGCCTGCTGACCCTGGCAAAGGAGATCGTGCCGGACCTGCCTCTTCACGCCAGCACGCAGATGAGCCTGTTCACGCTGGGCGGCGCCAATGCGGCCGCGGCGTTGGGCATGGAGCGCGTGGTGCTGGCCCGGGAGCTGGACCGGGACGAGGTACGGGAGATCTGCGCCGGCTGCGGCGCGGAGATCGAGGTGTTCGGCCACGGGGCGCTGTGTATGTGCTACTCCGGCCAGTGCGAGATGAGCGCCGTGCTGGGACAGCGCAGCGGCAACCGGGGCGCCTGCGCCCAGCCCTGCCGCCTGCCCTACGGCGTGAACGGCCCCTGCCGGGACGCGCATCCCCTGAGCCTGAAGGACGCCAACCTGTCCGCCTATCTGCGGGATATGGCGTCTATGGGCGTGGACTGCCTGAAGCTGGAGGGACGGCTGAAGCGGCCGGAATACGTGGCCGTGGTAACGGGCATCTACCGCCGCCTGCTGGACGAAAGGCGGCTGCCCACGGCGGAGGAGTCCCGGGCGCTGGAGCAAGCCTTCTCCCGCAGCGGCTTTACGGACGGCTACTGGCTTGGTAAAAAGGGCAAGGCCATGTTCGGCACCCGGCCGGAGAACGTACCGGAGCCAAAGGCGCTGTTCGCCGCGGCCCGTGAGACCTATGAAAACGGAAAAGAGAACCGGAGGATACCGGTGAACCTGCGGCTGACAGTACGCCGGGGCGAACCGGTGCGGCTGAGCGGCGCGTGCGCCGTCCGGAACGGCGTGGCCATGGGCATGGCTACGGGCGATGCGCCGGAGGAGGCGCGAAACCGCGCCGTGACGGCGGAGGAGCTACGGCAGCGGCTGACCAAGACCGGCGGCACGGTGTTCGCGGCGGATCAGATCGAAATAGAGCTGGACGAGGGGCTGATGGTGTCCGCCAGCGCGGTGAACGCGCTGCGGCGGGAGCTGCTGGACGAGCTGGCGGATCGGCGGATGGACACTCCGAAGCGCCGTGAGCTGCCCGCCTCTCCCCTGCCGGAGGCCCCGGCGGGCGCGGCGGAGCTGGACTTTACCGTGTCCATCAGCAGGCCCGATCAGCTGACGGCCGAGCTGCTGGCGGAACGCCCCGCCATCGTGTATATCCCGGCGGAGCTGCTGGATAAGATGGACCTGATGCCCTATACCGGGCAGGCGGAGTTCTGCGCGGTGCTGCCCCGGATATTCCGCACGGCGGACGAGCCTGTGTTCCGGGATATTCTGCAGCGGCACCCGGAGGTCGCCTCCGCGGCCATCGGCAACCTGGGCCATCTGGCCATCGTGAAGGGACTGGGCAAAACGCTCCGCGGCGACTTCGGCCTGAACGTGTACAACAGCCGGGCGGTGCGCTTCTGGCAGGAGCAGGGGCTGTCGTCCGTGACGGCCAGCTTTGAGCTGCGGTGGCAGCAGGTGCGGGACCTGGGAAAATATGCGGACTGCGAGGCCCTTGTCTACGGCCGCCTGCCGCTGATGATCACCGAAAACTGCGTGACGAAGAACAGCGTGGGCTGCGCCCATGGGGCGGGCAGCGTGCTGACCGACCGGCGGGGCGAGCAGTTCCCGGTGCTGTGCGCCTACGGGTGCCGGTGCGAGATCGAGAACGGAAAGACACTGGTGCTGGCGGACAAGCCGGAGGTGTTCCGGTGCGGCCTGCGGTACGGACGCCTGCGGTTTACCACAGAGACGGCGGCGGAGTGCGCGGCGCTTCTCCGCGCCCACAGGGCCGGGACCGTCACCGCCGACGACAACAGCACACGCGGGCTGTTCTACCGGGGCGTAGAGTAAAACAAATGGTATAACACTCGTTATAATTTACAAACCGTATTCAATTCAGGAGAAAAAGGTGTTACTATGGAGCTGAAGATCAAAGCCCTGTCCCCCAAGATCGGGACGGAGATACCCCTCCCCCGCTTTGCCACCGCCGGCGCGGCCTGCATGGACCTGTGTGCCTGCATCGACGAGGCGGTGACGCTGGCAGCCGGGGAACGGCGGCTGGTGCCCACCGGCATCGCCATCGCCCTGCCGTCGGCGGACTACGCGGCGCTGGTGTTCGCCCGCAGCGGGCTGGGCATCAAGAAGGGCGTGTGCCTTTCCAACGGCGTGGGCGTCATCGACAGCGACTACCGGGGCGAGATCGGCGTGGGGCTGGTAAACCTGGGAAGCGAACCGTACACGGTGCAGCCCGGGGACCGGATCGCCCAGCTGATGGTGGTGCCGGTGGTGCAGCCCACGGTGACGGTGGCGGAGGACCTGGACGAGACGGACCGGGGCGCCGGCGGCTTCGGCTCCACAGGCAGGTGACGTATATGGCAAAGATCGTGCTGGCCTCCGGGTCCCCCCGGCGGCAGGAGCTTTTGCGTCGGATGGGCATCACCGACTTTACCGTCCGGGTGCCGGAGGTGGAGGAATACTTCCCCGCCGGGCTGACGCCGGAGGAGACGGTGTGCTACATCTCCCGGGAGAAATCCCAGGCGGTGGCGTCCGACGCGGACGAGATCGTCATCACGGCGGATACGATGGTGTTTCTGGACGACAAGAAGCTGGGCAAGCCCGCCGACGAGGCGGAGGCCCTGCAAATGCTGACGGCCCTGCAGGGTCGGCGCCACACCGTCTGTACCGGTGTGACGGTGCGGCAGGGGGAGAAAGCCCTGACCCGCGCCCAGCACACGGACGTGTATTTCCGTCCGGCCACACAGCGGGAGCTGAAGGCCTATATCGCCGGGGGCGAGCCCATGGACAAGGCCGGGGCCTACGGCGTACAGGGACAGGGCGCGCTGCTGGTGGAGCGCATCGACGGCGACTTTTTCAACGTGATGGGGCTGCCGGTGGTGCTGCTGGCGGAGATGCTGGGCGAATTCGGGATACAGCTGCTGGGATAATGCCCCTTTCGCTCCCTCTGAGAGGGTGCGCTGCCGCCTCCCCTGCCGGGGGAGACTTCAGAGAGGAACAAACGACACATGAAGCGATTTTTTAAGAAAACGGGAATATGGCTGCTGGCCGCGGCGGCCACCATCGCGGTGGTGCTGTGCGTGGTGTCGGCCCTGAGCTCCGGAACGGGGCTGCTGCACAACGCCCTGGGCGTGATCGCCTCGCCCTTCCGGGCGGCGGGTTCCGCCGTGGCGGGCTGGGTCGGCGGCATTAGCCAGCGGTTTGAGGACGTGGAGACCCTGCAGCAGGAGAACGACGAGCTGCGGCAGCAGATCGCGGAGCTGGAGGAGCAGCTGCGGCAGATGGAGCCGGCGGCGACCGAAAATAAAGAGCTGCGCCAGCTGCTGGGCCTGCGGCAGCAGCGCAGCGACCTGGTGTTCGAGGCGGCCCGCGTCACCCAGCGCGACGTATCCAACTGGGCCAGCACGCTGGTGCTGGACCGGGGCAGTCAGCACGGCGTGGCCATAGGCGACTGCGCGGTGGACAGCGCCGGGAACCTGGTGGGTGTGGTCACAGACGTGGGCCTGAACTGGTGCCGGCTGTCCACGGTGCTGGACACGGACTCCCAGTTTGGTGCACGGGTATTCCGCACCGGCGAGACGGCGGTGGCCGGCGGCGACCTGGCGCTGATGGCCGAAGGCCGGCTGCGGCTGCAATACCTCAGCGACAGCGCGAACCTGATCAAGGGCGATGTGATCGTCACGTCCGGACTGGGCGGCTACTATCCCGCCGGGCTGGTCATCGGCACGGTGGAGTCCGTGCAGACGGATGACGGCGGGCTGGCGCGGTACGCGGTGCTCTCGCCCAAGTGCGATGTGGCGGCGATACAGGAGATGTTTATTATCACGGATTTTGACGTGATCCAATGACGGAGGACGGCTATGACACGGCGGGCGATACTGCTGAAGTGGATATTGTACTGTCTGTGCGCGCTGGCGCTGGCACTGCTGCAGGGGCTGGTGCTGGTATACGTGCGGGTATGGGGCGTGCACCCCTTCCTGCTGCCGGCCATCGCGGTGATACCGGCCACGCTGGAGCGCAACGAGCAGGCGCTGCTGTACGCGGTATTTTTCGGGCTGGCGTGCGACCTTCTCTCGCCGGTGGCGGGCCTGCCGTGCTTTTACGCGCTGGCGTTCCTGCTTGGCGCGGCGGCAGCGTGGCTGCTGAGCGGGCAGGTCATCATGGCGGGCGTGGTGTGCTCGCTGGTGGTGACAGGCGTATGTATGCTGCTCTGCGGACTGCTGCACATGGCGGTGCTGGCGGGACACAGCGGCGCGGGGCTGACCGCGGCGGGCCTGCTGCTGGGCAGGGAGCTTTTGGTATCGCTGCCCTTCGCGGCGGCGGCGCACCCGCTGTTCCGGTGGGCACAGCGGCGGACACTGAGCGAATGACCATAGGAGAACCAAGCTATGATGAAAAATCCTCACCCCTCCCGGCGGCGGGTATATGTGCTGCTGGGGTTTTTCTGTGCGTTTCTGGTGCTGTTTTTTGCGGTGCTGTATGACGCACAGGTGGTGCACGGCAGCGAAAATCGGGCCAGATCCATCACCAGCAACACCGCCAGCGAAACGGTGACCGCCTCCCGGGGCATCATCACCGAACGGAATGGCAAGGTGCTGGTGAGCAACCGGCTGGCCTATACGCTGGTGGTAGACAAGAGCAGCTTCGGCAAGGACGAGGCCGCGCTGAACGACGCCATCTGGCAGCTGATACAGCTGTGTCAGGAGCAGGGCGTCACATGGAACGACACCCTGCCCATGACCACAGGGTCCTCTCCCCAGCTGACCAGCAAAAGCCTGACCAAGAGCTTCCGGGAGTATCTGGACGACAACAAGCTGCCCACGGACGGCGGCAGCGCGGAAGTGCTGGCCGCCATGCGGAAGCTCTACAAGGTCGATGACAGCTATACCGACGCGCAGGCGCGTCTGATCGTGGGCGTGCGGTATGAACTGGACGGGCGCAGCAGCTACACCTTTGCCGAGGATGTATCCACGGAGCTGCTGGGCCGCATCACCGACGGAAAGTACCGGGGCGTGACCATCAAGACAGCGGCGGCGCGGGTGTACAACACCAAGCTGGCGGCGCACATTCTGGGCACCGTGGGCGCCATATGGCAGGAGGAGTGGCGCAGCGACGAGAGCACCGGCTATGTGGGCTACGCCGACAAGGGCTACAATATGAATGACCTGGTGGGCAAGGACGGCGTGGAGAAGGCCTTTGAGGAATATCTCCACGGCAATGACGGCAAGCGGCTCATCACCACCGACGAGAACGGCAAGATCACCGGCGAGCTGTACACCCGGGAGCCCCAGCCCGGCGGCACCGTGGCGCTGACCATCGACATCGACCTGCAGCAGGTGGTGGAGGACACGCTGGCCAGTACCATTCAGGGCATGATCGACAAGGACAGCAACGAGCGCGGCGGCGCGGCGGCGGTCATTCAGGTCGGCACCGGCGAGGTACTGGCCATGGCTAGCTACCCCACCTACGATCTGGAGACGTTCAACCAGGACTATGAGGAGCTGGTGAAGGACGAACGCCTGCCCATGTTTAACCGGGCTACCCAGGGCGTGTACGCCCCCGGCTCCACCTTCAAGCTGTGCACGTCCGTGGCGGCGCTGGAGGAGGGCATCATCACCCCCAGCACCATTATCGAAGACAAGGGTATCTACACCTACTATGTGGACCCGCAGCCCATGTGCTGGATCTGGCGGCAGGCCCACACCACCCACGGGCGCATCAACGTCAGTCAGGCCATCGTGGACTCCTGCAACTACTTCTACTACGAGGTGGGCCGGCTGACAGGCATCAAGAAGCTGGACGAGTACGCCACAGCCTTCGGCCTGGGGCAGTCCACGGGCATTGAGATCGGTGACGTCAGCGGCGTGCTGGCCTCCCCGGAGTGGGCGGAGGCCCACGACCGGGAGTGGACCGACGGCCAGACCATCACGGCGGCCATCGGCCAGTCCTACAACCTGTTCACCCCCCTGCAGCTGGCCAACTATGTGGCTACGCTGGTATCCGGCGGCGAGCACTATGAGGCACATCTTCTGAAAAACGTAAAATCTTATGATAATTCACGAGTTGTCGGCGTATATGGCAAGGGGCCGCTGAACGACCTGAACATCTCGGACAGCACCATGGCGGCGGTGACCAAGGGTATGCACGATCTGACCTACGACTCCCTGCGGAGCGCGTTTTCCCGCTGTGTGGTGGAGGCCGGCGCCAAGACCGGCTCGGCCCAGGTGGGTACGGATATCGCCAACGGCACCTTTGTGGCCTACGCCCCCTATGACGATCCGGAGATCGCCATCGCCATCGTGGTGGAGAAGGGCGGCAGCGGCAGTCTGCTGGCCAATGCGGCCGTGGACATCATCAACGCCTGGTTCACCCGGGACGGCACCGGCGCCACCGCCGCCGGCGAGGACGCGCTGATGCGGTAAATCTGTTATAGAGACAAGAGGCACACATGGGACCCTATTTCAATTCGAGAGACAAACATTATAAAGACCCCTTCGGCGCCGTCCCCTGCGGCGCCGAAGTGCGCTTTGCGCTGGCGGACGACACCTACTACGGCTGCGAGCTGCTGGTGCTCCGGGAGTTCGCAGGCACGGAGGACACGTGCGCCCTGCCGCCGGCGGAGGGCGGCTTCGCCGGCACATACACCGCGCCGGCTGGCGGTGAGCTGTGCTGGTACTGCTTCCGCCTGACGGACGTGGACGGGCGCTGCGTGTGGTACGGCAAAAATGGCGTGCAGGACGCGCCGGAGAAGGCGGCACGCTGGCAGCTGACGGTATACGAGCCCTCCCCCGCCCCGGACTGGTTCGGGCGCGGCGTGACGTACCAGATCTTCCCGGATCGGTTCCGCCGTGTATCCATGCCGGACGTGAGCCATATGCCCGGGCACCGGTGGCTGCACCGCGGCTGGAACGAGCAGCCGGTGTTCCTTCCGGACGAGCACGGGCAGATCACCAACCGCGACTTCTTTGGCGGCTCGCTGCAGGGCATCACGGAGAAGCTGGACTATCTGGCGGGCCTGGGTGTGACGACACTGTATCTGAACCCCATTTTTGAGGCCGCCAGCAACCACCGCTACGACACCGGCGACTATCGGGCCATCGACCCGCTGCTGGGCACAGAGGCTGACTTCCGTGCCCTGTGCACCGCCGCCCATCAGCGTGGGATGCGTGTGATACTGGACGGCGTGTTCAACCATACCGGCAGCAACAGCCGGTACTTCAACGCCGAGGGCTACTATCCGGAGCCGGGGGCGGCCCAGAGCCAGAATTCAGAGTATTACAACTGGTACAGCTTCCACCCGTGGCCGTCGGACTACGACGCCTGGTGGGGCGTGAAGACCCTGCCCGCCGTCAATGAGGCGCAGCCGGCTTACCGTGACTTCATCTTCGGCGATCAGGACAGCGTGGTCCGGCATTGGCTGCGCTGCGGTGCGGACGGCTGGCGGCTGGATGTGGCCGACGAGCTGCCCGGCGACTTTATCGAGGGCATCCGCTCGGCCATCGACGCGGAAAAACCCGGGGCTTACCTGCTGGGCGAGGTCTGGGAGGACGGCAGCAACAAGATCGCCTACTCCCAACGGCGCAGATACCTGCTGGGCCGCCAGGTCCACGGCCTGATGAACTACCCCTTCCGCACGGCCCTGCTGAACTGGCTGGCCGGCGGCGACGCCGCGGTCTTCCGCGACAGCATGGAGACAATTCGTGAGAACTACCCGCCCTTCGCCTTCTATGGCGCCATGAACTTCCTGGGCACCCATGACACAGCGCGCATTCTGACGCTGCTGGGCGCGGAGGGCACACCGAAAACCAAGGCGGAGCGTGCGGCGTACCGCCTCTCCCCCGCCGAGCTGGCCCGGGGCCTGGCAAAGCTCCGTCTGGCGGGAATGCTGCTCTACAGCTTCCCCGGCTCTCCCACCCTCTTCTACGGCGATGAGGCCGGCGTGCAGGGCTTCGAGGATCCGCTGAACCGGGGCGCCTTCCCCTGGGGCAGCGAGGACGCGGCGCTGACGGACTTCTTCCGCACTCTGGGACAGCTGCGGCGAACGCGGGAGAGCCTGCGCTCGGGCGCCCTGCGCTATCTGCTGGCCCGAGGCGGCGCTCTGGCCATCGAGCGTGAGCGCGGAGGCGAGCGCACGGTAACGGCGCTGAACGCCGGGGACGCGCCGGCAGACTTGACGCTGGCCTGGGACGCGCCCACCGCGCAGGACGCGGTGACCGGACAGCGATTTCTGGTCATCGACGGGAAAGCACATCTGACATTGCCGCCGCTGAACGGCGTGATACTGATATGAGGAATGGGGCGGCTGTTTCACGTGAAACAGCCGCCCTGTTTTCGTCTTTATGTTTCACGTGAAACAAAAGGGCGAAAATTTGCATTTTCCCTCTTGAAACCCTCCATGCAGGTGGTATATACTATCATAATGAACTCAGACAGAAAGAGGAATTTGCTGTGGCGAAAATCATTGCGATCGTAAATCAGAAGGGCGGCGTGGGCAAGACCACCACCTGTGTAAACCTGGCCGCTGCCGTAAAAGCCGCTGGCAAGCGGGTGCTGCTGTGCGATTTTGACCCCCAGGCCAACGCCACCAGCGGCATGGGCGTGGACAAGACCACCAGCAACGGCGTCTACGATGCGCTCATCAACGGCGCAGAGACGGCCCAGCTGATCGTGACCACGCCCTATGGCGACGTGCTGCCCAGCAGCAAGGCGCTGGCCGGCGCTGGTGTGGAGATGATCAACATGGAGGACCGACAGTTCCTGCTGAAGGCCGCGCTGCGGCAGGTGGCGGACAATTACGATTTCATTTTCATCGACTGTCCGCCCTCGCTGGAGCTGCTGACGCTGAACGCACTGTGCGCCGCCAACAGTCTGCTGGTGCCGGTGCAGGGCGAGTATTACGCGCTGGAGGGACTCAGCGACCTGATGAACACCGTGCGTATCGTGCGGCGCAGCATGAACCCGGGGCTGGACATCGAGGGCGTGCTGCTGACCATGTTCGATGGCCGCACCAACCTGTCCATTCAGGTGGCCCAGGAGCTGAAGCGATTTTTTGCCGGGAAGGTGTACAGCACCGTGATCCCGCGGAACGTGCGGCTCAGCGAGGCGCCCAGCCACGGCAAGCCCATCACCGCCTATGACAAGACCTGCCGGGGCGCGGACGCATACACGGCGCTGGCGGCGGAATTTTTGCGGAAGAACAACTGCTGAAAGGAGACGCGGTATGGCGAACACAAAAGGTCTGGGCAAGGGACTGAGCGCACTGCTTGGTGACGACGTCATCGCCGCCAAGGACGAGCGCGCCTCCTCCCTGCTGCTGCCCATCAGCCAGGTGGAGAGCTGCTCCACCCAGCCCAGAAAGAGCTTTGAGCCGGAGGCCCTCAGTGACCTGGCGGACTCCATCCGGATACACGGCATCATCCAGCCGCTGACCGTGCGGAAGCTGCAATCCGGCTACTATCAGATCATCGCCGGTGAACGGCGGTGGCGGGCGGCGCGGATGGCCGGGCTGACACAGGTGCCCGTGGTGGTCATCGAGGCCGACGACCGCAAGGCCATGGAGCTGGCCATGATCGAAAACCTCCAGCGAGAGGATCTGAACCCCATTGAGGAGGCCGAGGGCTACCGGGTGCTGACGGAGCAGTACGGCATGACCCAGGACGAGTGCGCGCAGCGGGTGGGCAAGTCCCGCCCCACCGTGGCCAACGCCCTGCGCCTGCTGGGGCTGACCGAGCCGGTGCGGGCCATGGTGGAGGACGGACGGCTGTCCGCCGGACACGCCCGCGCCCTGTTGACGCTGGGCAGCAAGCAGCAGCAGGCCGCCGCGGAGACCGTGGTCAAGGACGCCCTCTCCGTCCGGCAGACGGAGCTGCTGGTGAAAAAACTCACCGCCGAGAAAAAAGAAAAGCCCCAAAAGGACGCGCTTTCCGTCAATTATGTTGAGGAGGCCGCCCGTGAGCTGGGCGAAAAGCTGGGCCGCCCCTGCCGCATCGTCAACGGCAAAAAGAAGGGGCGCATCGAGCTGGAATACTACGGCACCGAGGACCTGAACGCCCTGCTGGAGGCCCTGGAGAAGCTGGGAAAGCGATAAGCGTTTCACGTGAAACATCATCGAATAGAGGTATAGAATATGCTTGACATCAAGTTTATCCGGGAGAACCCGGACCTGGTAAAGGAGAATATCCGCAAGAAGTTCCAGAACGCCAAGCTGCCCCTGGTGGACGAGGTCATCGCCCTGGACAGCGAGCGCCGCGAGGCCATCAACGAGGGCGAGGCCCTGAAGGCCGAGCGCAACAAGATCTCCAAGGCCAACGGCCCCCTGTTCGGCAGGCTGAAAAAGTGCGCCGACGAGGCGGAGAAGGCCGCCCTTCAGGCGAAGATCGACGCCAACAACGCCGCCGTCAAGGCCAACGCCGAGCGCATGACCCGTCTGGAGGAGAAGAAGGCCAACGCCGAGGCGGCCATGAACAAGCTGCTGCTGGTCATCCCACAGATGATCGACGAGTCCGTGCCCATCGGTCCGGACGACAGCTGCAACGTAGAGGTGGAGCGCTTCGGCGAGCCCAAGACCCCCGACTTCCCCATCCCCTACCACACGGAGATCATGGAACGCTTTGACGGCGTGGATATGGACGCTGCCGCCCGTGTATCCGGCAACGGCTTCTATTACCTGATGGGCGACATCGCGCGGCTGCACTCCGCCGTCACCGCCTATGGCCGTGACTTTATGATCGACAAGGGCTTCACCTACTGCATCCCGCCGTTTATGATCCACGGCAACGTGGTGGAGGGCGTGATGAGCCAGACGGATATGGACGCCATGATGTACAAGATCGAGGGCGAGGACCTGTACCTGATCGGCACCAGCGAGCACTCCATGATCGGCAAGTTCATCGATCAGATCCTGCCGGAGGACAAGCTGCCCCAGACGCTGACCTCCTACTCCCCCTGCTTCCGCAAAGAGAAGGGCGCCCACGGCATCGAGGAGCGTGGCGTGTACCGCATCCACCAGTTCGAAAAGCAGGAGATGATCGTGGTCTGCAAGCCCGAGGACTCCAAGGCCTGGTACGAGAAGATGTGGCGCTACTCCGTGGAGCTGTTCCGCAGCCTGGATATCCCTGTGCGGCAGCTGGAGTGCTGCTCCGGCGATCTGGCGGATCTGAAGTGCAAGTCCTGCGACATCGAGGCCTGGTCCCCCCGCCAGCAGAAGTACTTTGAGGTGTGCTCCTGCTCCAACCTGGGCGACGCCCAGGCCCGCCGCCTGAAGATCCGCGTCCGCGGCGAGGACGGCAAGCTGTACCTGCCCCACACCCTGAACAACACCGTGGTGGCCCCGCCCCGTATGCTCATCGCCCTGCTGGAGAACAACCTGCAGGCGGACGGCTCCGTGCTGGTACCCAAGGCGCTGCAGCCCTACATGGGCGGCAAAGCACGCCTGGTACCGCTGCACTGATAGCGTATCGTAATAGTTATCCGTAATTATACTTTTAGTATAGGAGCTTTTACACATGAAGAAGTTTTTTGCGGAATTCAAGGAATTCGCCATGCGCGGCAACGTCATGGACATGGCCGTCGGCGTGATCATCGGTACCGCGTTCGGTAAGATCACCACCTCTCTGGTGAACGATGTGTTCATGCCCCTGATCGGCCTGCTCATCGGCGGCGTGGATCTGGGACAGCTGAATATCGTGCTGAAGCCGGAGGTGCTGGACGAGGCAGGCCAGGTGGTCACCGAGGCCGTTACCCTGGGCATCGGCACGTTTCTGAGCACGGTCATTGACTTTGTTCTGGTGGCCTTCGTCATCTTCCTGATGGTCAAGACCATCAACCAGCTGCACAAGCTGGGCAAAAAGGACGAGGAGCCGCAGGAGGAGGAAGAACCGGCTCCCACCAGCGAGGAGCTGCTCACCGAGATCCGCGACCTGCTGAAAGAGCAGCAGAAATGAGGGACCTCCTGACCGCCGGCCTGACGGCCCTGGACCTGGACCCCGCCGCCGCGGACAAGCTGGCGCGCTACGCCGAACTGCTGCTGGAAAAAAACAAGGTCATGAACCTCACGGCCATCACCGCGCCCCGGGACGTTGCCACCCTGCACCTGCTGGACTGCGCGGCGCTGGCGGCGCAGCTGGACCTGTCCGGCAAGCGCGTCATCGACGTAGGCACCGGCGCAGGCTTTCCCGGCATGGTGCTGGCGATCTTGACGCCGGACGCCCGCTTCACGCTGCTGGACAGTCTGGGCAAGCGGGTGGACTTCCTGAAGGAGGTCCAGACGGACCTGGAGTTGAAAAATGTGACCTGCGTTCACGCCCGGGCGGAGGAATTCGCCGCGCAGCACCGGGAGCAGTTCGATCTGGCGGCCTCCCGTGCCGTGGCCCAGCTGAACGTGCTGTGTGAGCTGACGCTGCCGCTGGTAAAGGTAGGCGGACAGTTCGCCGCCATGAAATCCGTCTCCACCGACGAGGAGATACGGCAGGCCCACAGCGCCATCGCCCAGCTGGGCGGACAGCTCTCCGGCGTCACGGACTACACCGTGCCGGAGACGGACGTGGTGCACCGCATCGTATCCATCGAAAAAACACAGCACACACCGAAGCAATTTCCCCGGGCCTTTGCCCGGATCAAAAAAGCGCCGCTGGTATAGGCGGCCCGTGAAAGGAGGAAGTCCATGGGCAAGATCATCGCCGTGGCGTCCGGCAAGGGCGGCACCGGCAAGACCACCTTCACCGCCAACGTGGCACTGGCGCTGGCCCACATGGGGCAGCGGGTGCTGTGCCTGGACTGTGACATCACCCTGCGGAACCTGGATCTGGCGCTGGGGCTCAGCGACCGGGCGCTGATGGACTTCTCCGACGTGCTGGAGGGCCGCTGCACCCTGCATGAGGCGGCGGTGCCCCATGAGCGATACCCCTCCCTCTCCCTGCTGACCGCGCCCATGGCCGACCGCCCGCTGTCCCTGTCGGTGCCGAAGCTGCAGGCGCTGGCGCGTGAGATACGGGAAAGCTACGACTGGTGCCTGATCGATGCGCCCGCCGGGCTGGGTCAGGGCTTCCAGATGGCAGCGTGCATGGCCGACCAGGTGATCGTCATCACCACTACGGACGTGTCCGCCATGCGGGACGCCCAGCGCACCGCCGCAGAGCTGTCCGCCTTTCCCAGCGGGACGGTGCATCTGGTGGTGGGGCGCGTGTCCAAAAAGGTGCTGCGTCAGCTGCACACCACCATCGACGACGCCATCGACGCGGCGGGCCTGCCGCTGCTGGGCGTGATACCGGAGGACCCGGACGTCCCCTACTGCCTGAACCGCGGACTGGTGCTGCGGGAGCAGAACTACTACGCCGCCCGGGCCTATGAAAACATTGCGAAACGCATCATGGGGCAGAAAACCCCGCTGATGAAGATATAAGGAAAGGAGCCCTCCATGAATATTGCATTGATGGCACACGACAACCGGAAAGAGCTGATTGTCCAGTTCTGCACCGCCTACTGCGGCATCCTGGCCAAGCACACCCTCTGCGCCACCGCCCGCACCGGCCAGCAGATCGCCGACGCTACCGGGCTGACCATACACCGCTTCCTGTCCTTCGCCCACGGCGGCGGACAGCAGATCGCCGCCCGCATCGCCTATAATGAGATCGATATGGTGCTGTGCTTCGGTGACCCCAACCAGAAAACGCCGGACGCGGACATCACGTATATTTCCCGCCTGTGCGACCAGAACAACGTGCCCTTTGCCAGCAACCTGGCCACCGCTGAGATGCTGGTGCTGGGTCTGGACCGGGGCGACCTGGACTGGCGTGACATCGTCAACCCCAAGAACAAGCCCTTTACGGCTTGACAACCATCGGCAAATCGCATACAATAAGGGATAACCGTGCAGACCTCGCAGGAGTAGCCTGTACACCGCCGCTGCAAGAGAGGTGCGCCATCGGCTGAAAGTGCACCGCGGCAAGGCACAGGTGAAGACAGCGAGTTAGCGGGGATGGAAACATCCACGGCGCGCTCCCCGTAACAGGAGCAAAAAGGGCCGCAAGGCCGAATTTGGGTGGCACCACGAAGTGTTTTACGCTCTCGTCCCAATGCAGGGACGGGAGCGTTTTTTCGTCCGCGCCGCCGACACAAACACAAAGGAGAACGCTATGCAGGCTGTTTTGGACTTCATCAACAACCACGTGCGGGACATCTTCATCCCGCTGACGGCGCTGGCGCTGCTGCGGGTCGGTATGTGCCTGGCGCAGCTGAAGCGAATGACGCACCTCCGGGAGAAAAAAGGTGCCTACCACGCCGTCCGGGGCCACTGCGAGGAGCTGGGCGTCTGGTTCGGTGCGCTGGCGGGCCTGCTGCTGCCTGTCATTGTACCGGGTCTGTGGTATGCGGGCCTGGCGCTGGCCATAGTCGGCGGTGTCATCGGCCAGCGCATCGGCGTGAAGAAGGGCCGGGCCCTGGATGATATCTACCGCGAGGTCGCCTGGGAGCTGAAGCACGAGGCGGAGGCCGAGGCCGCCCGCGAGGCCGCCGCCCACACGCTAACGCCCGGTGCGGAGGAGCTGCCGGAGACAGGCGAGCAAAACGAAACCACCGAAGATAAAGGAGAGACGGAAAATGGCTGAGATGACCCCCCGGACCCTGTCCGGCTTTATGGAGCTGCTGCCCAAGCCGCAGCAGCAGATGGAGCGCATGATGGACATCCTGCGCCGCACCTATTCCCTGTACGGCTTCACCCCGCTGGACACCCCGGTGATCGAGGCGGCTGAGGTGCTGCTGGCCAAGGGCGGCGGCGAAACGGAGAAGCAGATCTACCGCTTCAACAAGGGCGACGCCGACCTGGCCCTGCGGTTTGACCTGACGGTGCCGCTGGCCAAGTATGTGGCCCTGCACTACAACGACCTGTCCTTCCCCTTCCGCCGCTACCAGATCGGCAAGGTCTACCGGGGCGAGCGCGCCCAGCGCGGCCGCTTCCGTGAGTTCTATCAGGCGGATATCGACGTGATCGGCGACGGCAAGCTGGACATCACCAACGAGGCCGAGATGCCCGCCATCATCTACCGTGCGTTCAGTGAGCTGGGGCTCAGGCGCTTCTGCATCCGGGTGAACAACCGCAAGATCCTCAACGGCTTTTATGCCATGCTGGGCCTGACCGACAAGGCCGGCGACATCATGCGTACCGTGGACAAGCTGGACAAGATCGGCGCAGAGAAGGTCCGTACCCTGCTGACCGACGAGGTGGGCGTGTCCGCCGAAAGCGCCGATGAGATCCTGAAATTCATCGCCATCACCGGCAGCAACGATCAGGTACTCTCCGCCCTGGAGGGCTACGCCGGCCGGAACGAAACGTTTGACGAGGGCCTGGACCAGCTGAAAACCGTGGTGAAATACCTGTCCGCCTTCGGCGTGCCGGAGGAGAACTTTGCCGTGGACCTGACCATTGCCCGGGGCCTGGATTACTACACCGGCACCGTGTATGAGACGGCGCTGCTGGACCACCCGGAGATCGGCTCCGTCTGCTCCGGCGGCCGGTATGACAATCTGGCGGAATACTACACCGACAAGCAGCTGCCCGGCGTGGGCATCTCCATCGGCCTGACCCGGCTGTTCTACGTGCTGGGCGAGCAGGGAATGCTCAACGGCGATCTGCCCACCGCTCCGGCGGATGTGCTGATCCTGCCCATGACCGAGGACCTGTCCGCCGCCGTCACACTGGCCACAAAGCTGCGGGACGCCGGCGTGCGGACCCAGCTGTACACCGAGCAAAAAAAGTTCAAGGCCAAGATGAACTACGCCGACAAGACCGGCGTGCCCTATGTGGTGTTCCTGGGCGAGGACGAGGTGAAAAACAACGTCATCGCCTGCAAGGATATGACCAGCGGCGAGCAAACCACCCTGGACTTTGCCGCCACCCTGGCGCGGATACGGGACGGCCTGGCCGAGAGGAACAAGGGCAAGGTCATCGTGGAGAAGTAAGCGCCTTACCCTACGGCGCAAAGCATTTCCGGCAGGCGGGTGTAGGGGGCGGCGTTTTTGATAAACGATCCGTAATAATTCAATAAGGTTACCATCGATTGACAAGGGCAGACACGGTTTTGGCGGGCAGAAATGTGCCCATACTGCGTCAAGCCCCTTGACAATACGGCAAGTATTCTCTGCGGGTCTTTTCTTGTCTGGACCCATTTCTGCTCCGGCAAAACTGCTCCGCACCTGCCGGCGATGTATTTTCGAATGTTTTTTGGCTTTTGAGACGCAGGCGGGCTGACGCCCGCCAAGGCGAAAAGGGCAAAAA
>ERZ827458.977-NODE-977-length-26975-cov-9.679421_pt1 | contig 26975 bp, 20 predicted proteins | sample MGYA00519706_ERZ827458 | MGnify/ENA primary metagenome ERZ827458 (study PRJEB31778, sample SAMEA3449309) | human gut metagenome | biome: human gut; feature: human-associated habitat; material: faeces | place: United Kingdom | collected 2010/2012 ...
ACGGCCCGGGAGAGTAGATCGCTGCCGCATTCCCTTTCTCCGCTGGATTTTTCCCAGCGGAGTTTTTGTGTTTGTTTGAGGAAAAGGGAAACGAAGAAGTGGACGGATGGAAATAAAATAGGAACTAATAGTCGTATAAAGTGAACAGATGGCCGTAAGGAACAACGCATCCTTAAATCACGCTCTTTTTGCTCCATCCTAATAAATGTGGTATACTTGTCATATAAAGGCAAATAAATGAGGTGGTATCAGTGGCCGTCCCCAAATATAATGAATTCTTTTCTCCGGTATTGCGCGCGCTAGAAACTGGTGAAATCAAGCATGTTTCTGAAATTCGTAAATTTGCATTAGACTATCTAAATGTGTCTGAGGAAGATAGAAAAGTGATGCAGCCCAGTAATACACAGCGACTGGCGGATAATAGAGTAAACTGGGCTATTACATACCTTTGCAAGGCAAATTTGATTGAAAGGATTGGCAAGGGAAAGTATAAAATTACGAATACCGGCATTCAAGTTTTGCATGAGAAGAAGGATCGCGTTGAATTGGGTGACCTATATCGATTCGACGGTTTTAGGATCTTTATAGGTGTGAAAAATGCTGCAGAAAACGAAACAACCCCCTTTGTCGATATACACGGAGCACAGGATGGAACTCCGCAGGATAATCTGAATGCTTCCATGGAGCAGATCAACAAGGAGCTGTCCGCCAATTTGCTTTCAGAAATCATGGAACGATCTCCTGCTTTTTTTGAGAAAATGGTGGTTCAGCTCCTTCTGAAAATGGGCTACGGCAGCGCTCTGGAAGATGGTTTTGTGACCGGCTGCTCCGGGGATGAAGGCATAGACGGCATCATTCGAGAGGATAAGCTGGGGTTCAGCAGCATTTATATTCAGGCGAAACGCTGGGCGGAAGATAAAGCAATCGGTCGCCCGGAAATTCAGAAATTTGTGGGCGCACTGGCAGGTCAGGGGGCGCAGAAGGGTCTCTTTATTACGACGGGCACTTTTACAAAGGAAGCACGTTCCTATGTGGAAAAGCAACTTTCAACGAAAGTCGTCTTGGTGGACGGAGAAAAATTAACGAAATTGATGATTGAATACAACCTTGGCGTTTCTGTTGAAACGGTCTATACCATCAAAAAGATCGATACGGACTTTTTTAGCGAAGAAAACGACTGAAAAGATAAAACGATGCAGGCAGGGGACGCAGGGTCAATGCTGTTATCCCAAACAGAATTTTGACCGAAAAACCCCTGCTTTTTTCTGCCCTCCCCAACGGCTCCAAATCCCCTAAAACCCTTTGCAAATCTACGAAAAAATGTTATAATACCTTAGTTCCCATAATAATGAAGTTTCGGCTTCCGGGCGCAGATTGCCTGGCCATTTCAGCCGAAAGACAACCGATTCGCCAAGAAAAGGAAGTGTGTATTTTGGCCGATTTGACCCCAGAAGAAAATAAAATTACCGATATTCCCGTGGAGGTCGTGGAGGGAATCGCCACGTCCGCTACGGCCGTGACCGAAAAATACGATGAAAACCAGATTCAGGTGCTGGAAGGCCTGGAAGCTGTTCGCAAGCGCCCCGGCATGTACATCGGCTCCACGGATTACCGCGGGCTGCATCACTGCGTTTATGAGATCGTGGATAATGCCATTGACGAAGCGCTGGCGGGCTACTGCACGCACATCGAGGTCATCCTGCACAAGGACGGCTCCTGCGAGGTGCGCGACAATGGCCGCGGCTTCCCGGTGGGCATCCATCCTAAGCTCCATCGTCCGGCGGTGGAAGTCTGTCTGACCGTGCTGCACGCCGGCGGCAAGTTCGGCGGCGAAGGCTACAAGGTTTCCGGCGGCCTGCACGGCGTGGGTGCGTCCGTAGTAAACGCCCTGTCCAAGCACCTGAAAGTGACTGTCTATCAGGACGGCAAAATCTACCAGCAGGAATACGCCCGGGGCAAGGTGCTGTACGATCTGAAGGTCATCGGCGAGACCGACCGCACCGGCACCACCATTCAGTTCTGGCCGGACAGCCGGGACGAGAGCAATCCCGACGGCGTGTTTGAAACCGGCGATTTCCAGTACAACATCCTTAAGGCCCGTCTGCGGGAAATGGCCTTCCTGAACAAGGGCATCCGCATCACCTTCACCGACGAACGTACCGATCCTATCACGGAGCGCGTGTTCTACTATGAGGGCGGCATTATCGAGTTCGTCAAGTACCTGAACAAGAACAAGGAAGTCCTGTTCGAGGAGCCTATCTACATCGAGGGCATTATCAAGGGCACCTCTGTGGAAGTGGCCTTCCAGTACAACGATTCTTATCAGGAAAATATCTACACCTTTGCCAACAACATTCACACGCCGGAGGGCGGCACCCATCTGACCGGTTTTTCTACCGCGTTAACCCGGGCGATCAACGAATACGGCCGTCAATTCGGTTTCCTGAAGGCGGCGGACGCGAATCTGAAGAGCGAGGACGTGCGGGAAAGCATCGCGGCGGTCATCAGCGTAAAGCTGGTGGAGCCTCAGTTCGAGGGCCAGACCAAGTCCAAGCTGGGCAACAGCGAGGTTCGAGGCATCGTGGACAGTCTGGTGTACGACAAGCTCTCCACCTATCTGGGTGAGAATCCCGCCGTTGCCCGAATCATTCTGGAGCGTTGTGTAGGCGCTGCGAGGGCTCGTGAGGCCGCTCGCAAGGCCCGCGAGCTGACCCGGCGCAAGTCCGTGTTGGAGACGGCCTCCATGCCCGGCAAGCTGGCGGACTGCTCCGAGCGCGACCCGGAAAAGTGCGAGATCTTCATCGTCGAGGGCGACAGCGCCGGCGGCAGCGCCAAGACGGGCCGCGACCGCATGTTCCAGGCGATTCTGCCCCTGCGGGGCAAGATCCTGAACGTGGAAAAGGTGCGCATCGACCGGGCTCTTTCCAACGCCGAGATCAAGGCCATGATCACTGCCTTCGGCTGCGGCTACGGCGACGAGTTCAACATTGACAAGCTGCGCTATCACCGCATCGTCTGCATGACCGATGCCGACGTAGACGGCGCGCACATCCGCATTCTGCTGCTGACCTTCTTCTACCGCTACATGCGGCCTCTGATCGAAAAGGGCTACGTTTACGCGGCCATGCCGCCCCTGTACAAGGTGACGAAGGGCAAGAAGGAATACTACGTCTACGACGACGCCGAGCTGGAAAAGCTGATGAACGAGATCGGCCGCGATCCGAAGCCGGACATTCAGCGCTACAAGGGCTTGGGCGAAATGAGCTCCGAGCAGCTCTGGCAGACCACCATGAACCCGGAGACCCGCACCATGATGCAGATCACGGTAGAGGACGCCATGGCGGCGGACGAAACCATGTCACTGCTCATGGGCGAGAAAGTAGACCCCCGCAAGGAATTCATCGAGCAGAACGCCAAGCTGGTCACCGACCTGGACTTCTAAGCCAAGGGGCAGTGCCCCTTGACCCCACACCGCGCCCATAGGGCGCGGGGCTGCTCGAGAAAAGCCGATTGGCCGCGGAGTTACCGCCGCTCGGCAACGGGCCTCGCGGCTCGCGCAAGGGGCAGTGATCCTTGACCCCGTACTGCGCACCGGTGGCGCGCAGGGGCGTAGGGAGACTGAGAGTTGGCCGGGGTTTTACTGCCGTGGCACGACATGTGCCACGGCTCGCGGGTCTGGAAGCGGAGATGGGGCTTGACTGGGAGCGCGGGTGTTCCCGGCAGGCAGCAGGCGGTTTTCTGCAATCCGTTCCATGAGCGTTTTGAAGCATTCATCAGCGATTTTTGACGACGCCTTTGCTTTTCACCGGAGGGCGGAAACCAAGGGTTTGCAAGTGAGGGAAACAAATGGCATCTACGATTAGCGACAAACTGATCCCCACCGATCTTGAGCACGAGCTCAAGAAATCCTTTATCAGCTATGCCATGGCCGTTATCATCAGCCGTGCGCTGCCCGATGTGCGCGACGGCCTGAAGCCCGTTCACCGGCGCATTCTGTATGCCATGAACGAGCTGGGCATGACCCCGGACAAGCCCTACCGCAAGAGCGCCCGTATCGTCGGCGACGTGCTGGGCAAATACCATCCCCACGGCGACAGCAGCGTATACGACGCCATGGTGCGTCTGGCGCAGGATTTCAACATCCGCTATCCGCTGGTGGACGGTCAGGGCAACTTCGGCTCCGTGGACGGCGACGGCGCAGCCGCCATGCGTTACACGGAAGCCCGCATGTCCAAGCTGACCCTGTCCCTGCTGGGAGAGATCGACAAGGATACGGTAGATTTCTATCCCAACTTTGACGAGACGCTTTTGCAGCCCAGCGTTTTGCCCTGCCGTTATCCCAACCTGCTGGTGAACGGCTCCAACGGCATTGCCGTGGGTATGGCCACCAACATTCCGCCGCACAATCTGCGGGAGACGGTGGACGCCTGCATGTACATGATCGATCACCCGGACTGCACGGTGGACGACCTGATGCAGTTCATCAAGGGGCCGGACTTCCCCACCGGCGGCATCATCCTGGGCATGAGCGGCGTGCGCGCCGCCTACCACACCGGCCGCGGCCGCATTCTGGTGCGGGCCCGGACGGAGATCGAGGCCATGAGCCAGAACCGCAGCCGCATCGTGGTGACGGAGATCCCCTACATGGTCAACAAGGCCAAGCTGGTGGAGCGCATCGCCGAGCTGGTGCATGAGAAGCGGCTGGACGGCATTTCCGACATCCGCGACGAGAGCGACCGCAACGGCATGCGCATCGTCATTGAACTGAAGAAGGATGTTCATCCGCAGATCATCCTCAACTACCTCTACAAGCACACCTCCATGCAGGAGACCTTCGGCGCCAACATGCTGGCGCTGGTGGACGGCGAGCCCAAGGTACTGAACCTGCGGGAGATGATCTATCACTACATCCGCCATCAGAAGGAAGTCGTGACCCGCCGCACCCAGTACGACCTGAACAAGGCGCTGGCCCGGGCTCACATTTTGGAGGGCCTGCTGAAGGCGCTGGATCACATCGACGAGATTGTTGAGATCATCAAGAATAGCCCGGATTCCAACACGGCCCGGACGCGCTTGATGGAAACCTTCGAGTTCAGCGACAAGCAGGCGCAGGCCATTCTGGACATGCGTCTGGCCCGTCTGACCGGTCTGGAACGGGAGCGGCTGCTGGAGGAATATCAGGAGCTGGAAAAGACCATCGCCTATCTGCAAAGCCTGCTGAACGACGAGACCCTGCTCATGGGCGTCATCAAGCAGGAAATGGGCGACATCCGCGACAAATTCGCCGACGAGCGCCGCACCGAGCTGACCCATCTGGAAGGCGAGATCGACATTGAAGACCTGATCCAGTCCGACGACATGGTGGTCACCATGACCCACTTCGGCTATGTGAAGCGTCTGCCCAAGAGCACATACCGGGCTCAGCACCGGGGCGGCAAGGGCGTCAGCGGCATGACCACCCGGGACGAGGACTTCGTGGAGCGGCTGATTATCGTCAACACCCACGAGGACATCATGTTCTTCACCAACCGGGGCCGGGTCTACACCCTGAAGTGCTACCAGATTCCCGAAGCGGGGCGCACGGCCCGCGGCATGGCCATTGTAAACCTGCTGCAGGTCTCCAGCGACGAGAAGGTCACGGCCATGATTCCCGTGCCCAAGGACATGCAGGATCATTATCTGGTCATGATGACCCGCAAGGGCATGATCAAGCGCACCCCCTACAGCGAGTTCGCCAACCTGCGCAAGACGGGCCTGATCGCCCTGACCCTGCGGGAGGACGACGAGCTGGTCTCCGTCAACCTGACCGACGGCAGCATGAGCCTGATTCTTGCCAGCCGGCAGGGACGGGCGCTGCGCTTCCAGGAAAGCGCCATTCGCGTCATCGGCCGCACCGGCATGGGCGTGAAGGCCATGAAGCTGCGGGAGGACGACGAGCTGATCGACATGTCCATGCTCTTGCCCGGTCAGCAGGTGCTGGCCATCACCGAGAACGGCTACGGCAAGCGCACCGACCCGGAGCAGTACCGGGAGCAGGGCCGCAACGGCATGGGCATCAAGGCCATGAATCTGACCGACAAGACGGGCCTGCTGGCCTGCCATCTGGCGGTCGATCTGGACGAGGATATCCTCCTCATCACCGACGGCGGCACCATCATCCGCATGGCGGTTTCCGACATTCGGGAGACGGGCCGCGCCACGCAGGGCGTGCGGCTGATGCGCATTGCCGAGGGCACGAAGATCGTCGCCGTAGCCCGTGCGGAGCAGGAGCCGGAGGAAGACGAGACCGCCGAGACCACCGAAATTTCCGACGAAGCCTACGAGCAGGCGCTGGACGCTCTGACCTCGGACGATTCCACGGTCATGGACGGCACCCAAGACGGCGACACCGACATCTAGCAGGGGCAGTGCCCCTGCACCCCGGACTGCGCGCCGTGGGCGCGCAGGGGCGTAGGGAGACATGCCAGTTGGCCGGGGTTTTACCGCCGTGACCCGGAAGGGGTCACGGCTCGCGGGTCTGGAGTGGTTTCCTGCAAGTTGGCTGAAACAGGCCGCAGGGGCGTAGCGAGACATGCCAGTTGGCCGGGGTTTTACCGCCGTGACCCGAAAGGGGTCACGGCTCGCCGGTCTGATGAGATTTCCTGCAAGTTGGCTGAAACAGGCCGCCGTGGCACGACGGGTGCCACGGCTTGCGCAAGGGGCAGCGCCTTTTAAACACGGTCAGCTGATACAGGCGGAACAGCTTGCAAATTGGAATTACGACTTTTTTCCTTTTCCCCCTAATGGTTTGAGAACCCGACGCAACGTCTCTGCTTTGAACCGTCTTGACCCAAAGAGGTCAGAGCGGAGGGGCAGAGGCGCTGTTTCTATTTAGAGCAGAGCATTCTGAAACAGTCGTTTCGCTGCACGAAAGGAGCCTTTTATGCACAGAAGGACGCTTCCCCGCTGGCTGATACCGCTGTTTTTCGGGCTGGTGCTGGTTTTGGGGCTGGTGACGGTCCCCCAATATGGCCGCCCGTGGGACGAACGGCTGGAAATGGACATCCTGCGGATGGATCTATGGGAGTATGTCCGGTCCGCGGGAGCGGACGAAAGCGCCTTTGCATACTGGCGGGAGCAGGGCAACGGCACCACGTCGGAGCTGCTGCCCATCAGCGAAAGCATCGAGCGGGATCACGGCGCGGCGGCGTTCTATCCGCTGGCGGGCGTAGTGATGGACGAGAACCTGACCGAGCACAGCCGGATGATTCTATGGCACGGTTGGTGCTGGGTCTTATTCACGCTGGGTGCGCTGGCGCTGTACGGCTGCTGCCGGGAGCTGGAGCTGCCCCGGGGTATCAGTCTGGCGGCGGTCTGCTTTCTGCTGTTAAGCCCCCGCTTTTTTGCGGAGGGGCACTATAACAACAAAGATACCGTGCTGATGGCCCTGACCCTCTGCGTCCTCTGGACGGCCCTTCGATTGATGAAGCGTCCTGGCGTCCTGCGGGGGCTGCTGTTTGCGTTGGCGGGAGCCTTCTGTGCCAACATGAAGGTGATCGGCTTCGCCCTTTGGGGGCTATGCGCCCTGTTTGTGCTGCTGCGGCAGCTGCTCCGCCGTCAGGGCGGGGGCAGGGTTTGGGCGGCCGGGCTGGCGGCGTTTTTCGGATTCATCGGATTTTACACCCTGCTGACCCCGGCGCTGTGGCGGGAACCGACCGGGTTTTTCCGCTATCTTGTGGAAAACGCGCTGGATTTCAGCCGGTGGAAGAACTACGTCCGTTTCCGGGGCACGACCTTCCTGTTAGGGAAAGAGCGGCTTCCATGGTACTATCTGCCCTACATGATCGTGGCCACCACGCCGCTATGGACGCTGTTTTTGTGCGCCGTCGGCCAACTGGGCGCGCTGAAAAGCTGGAAAAAAGGCTTTCATAGCAGCGACCGGGCGCTGGGATTGCAGCTCTGCTCGCTTCTGTGGCTGCTGCCGCTGGGAGCGGCGGTGCTGGCCCATGCCACGGTTTACAACGGCTGGCGGCATTTCTATTTCCTCTACGGGCCCATGCTGGTGCTGGCGGCTTACGGGCTGCACGGTCTGTACCGGCTGATGGAAGGCAAGCGTCTGGCAAGCCGCCTTTTGACCGTTCTGTTGAGCCTGTGCATGGCTCTGACGGGCGTGGGTATCGCCACTCAGCATCCGTACCAGTACGCCTATGAGCAGCCCGTCATCCGCCTGCTGACCGGGCAGGACGATCTGGAGCGGGACTACTGGAACGTCAGCGTCCTGAACGCGCTGGAAACGCTGGCCGGGCAGGCGGAAGGCGAGATTGTCATCGCCCCTGCCGACCTGTGGGCCCGGGCCGGGCTGGAAAACGCCCTCTATGTGATGGAACCCAGGCATCGGGAACGGTTCGTTGAGGTGGAAGAGCCGGCGAAGGCGGAATATGTGCTGTCCAATCCCACCTACGCCTTGTTCAGCGGATGGGAGCCGTCGGAGGAGCAGGAGGAAGCCGTGACGATCCGCGCCTACGGACGCACACTGATGCGCATTGACCGTGATCGGGCATGGAAAAAGGAGAAGGGCGAATGAGTGAAGCAATCAGCCGCAAACTGCGGCCCGAGACCCGGCAGCGGCTTGCCAAAGCGGCGATCGCGCTTCTGTTTGCGCTGATCTTCCTGCTGGGGCTGTGCACAGTAGACGATTACGGCCGTAACTGGGATGAAAAGGGCGAGATCAACATTTACCGCATGGCCCTGATGGAATACAGTGAGCTCCTGCCCTTTGAGACGGGCTTTCATCAGGCGCTCAAGGCCATGGGGGTCATTCCTCTGTCTCAGAGCATCGAAATGGATCACAACAGCTCGGCTTACTATCCCCTTGCGCCGCTGGCCTGCGACCCGAACGTGACCGACCAGCAGTTCACCCACTGGTGGCGCGTCTGGACGTGGGCGCTCTTTACGCTGGGCCTGTACGCCCTGTATGCCGTCTGCCGCCGGATGGGCCTCTCCCGCCCGCTGGCCGCGGCGGTGGCGCTGCTGGCCCTGTGCTGTCCCCGCCTGTTTGCGCAGGGGCATTATAACAACAAGGACGCGGCTCTGATGGATCTGGCGGCGGTGGTGCTGTGGCAGACCCTGCGCCTGCGGGAAAAGCCCACGGCGGGCCGGGCGCTGTGCTTCGCGCTGGCGGCGGGTTTCTGCACCAATACCCGCATCATCGGCGGGGCGGTCAGCCTTCTTTGCGGCGGCATGGCCCTTCTGTCGCTGTTGCTGGAAAAGCGCTTCACCCGCCGCACATGGCGGGCGGTGCTCGTGGCGGTACTGGGGTCTCTTGGCTGCTATGTTCTGCTGACCCCGGCTCTGCTTCGGGACCCGGCGGCATACCTGACCTACGTGCTGCGCAACTCCTACAGCTTTTCCCGCTGGAACAACACGGTGCTGTTCTGTGGCCGGGTGATCGACCTTTCGTGGGAGCGCCCGCCGTTCTATTACCTGCCGGTGATGATCGCCCTGACCACGCCCCTTGTCCAGCTGGGGTTGATCCTGCTGGGCGGAGGGCTGATTCTGCGCCGGTGCGTCCGCAGGAAAGCCCGGGCCTTGTGCGGGCAGGAGAACTTTGCGGCGGTTCTGTGCCTTTCCTGCTGGCTGCTGCCTCTGCTGGGCATGATGGTCATGCGGGTGCGGGTCTACAACGGCTGGCGGCACGCTTATTTTCTGTTTTTCCCCATGATGGCCACGGCGGGCTGGGCGCTGGGGCGCATTCGAACGCATCTGGCACGGCGGACGGTTCCCCGGCGGCTGGCCGCGGGCGGGCTTTGCGCCCTGCTGGCCGTGCAGGGGACGGGCCTTGCGCTGAACCACCCCTTCCAGTTCGCTTACTATCAGCCGCTGGTCAGCCGAAACGGGCTGGAGCAGCGGCACGAGCTGGACTACTGGAACGTGGGCATTGACGCGGCCCTTCGCTGGCTGGAGGAAAACGCGCCTGACGGCCGGCCCATCCGGGTGACGTGGACGGACAATCGTACCCGCAGCGGCGTTTTGAGCAATCTGGATCACTGGCCCGAGGAGCGCCGCGCCCGGTTCGAAGCCGTTTACCCGGACAGTGAGGAAAGCGGCTCTGCCTATCGGATCGTGAACACCAGCTATGCGGTGCTGGCGGGCGAAGTCCTTCCGGCGGCAGAGGAAATTCTGTGCCGGTTCGATAGCTACGGAGCCATGATCTGCTGCGTCTGCGCGCCAAAGGAGGACGTTCAGCCGTGAGAAAGAAAAAAATATCCGCTTCGGTGGTTGGCCTTGCGTTAATTTTTACATTGATTTTTACATGGGGCCTTTGCACCGCCGCCGATTACGGCGTATACTTTGACGAGCCGTCCGAACAGGAGATTCTGCGGCAAAATCTGAAGGAGTATGCCGTTCGCTTCGGAGACGGGCAGGCGGTGGCCTACTACGACCGGCTGGGCGTTCAGCGTATTTCCGAAAGTGTGGAAAAAGACCACGGCCAGAGCGCCTATTACCTGCTGGCCCCGGCGTTGCGGCTTGCCGAGACCGACTCCGCCCTGCTCCATTGGCTGTGGCACGCCTACAGTTGGGGGCTGTTCACGCTGGGGCTGCTGGGGCTGTACCTGCTCCTGCGGGAAATGGGCCTTGGCTTTGGCCCGGCGCTGGCCGGGGTGGCCATGCTGCTGCTGTCTCCCCGCCTGTTTGCGGAGGGGCATTACAACAACAAGGACATGGCCCTGCTGACGCTGGTGCTGTGGTGCTTCTATCTGGCCCTGCGGCTGTGGAAAAGCCCAACGCCCCTGCGGGCGCTGCTCTTCTCGCTGGCGGGCGCGCTGGCGGCCAATACCAAGATCGTCGGGCTGGCGATCTGGGGGATGCTGTCCGTGGCGGCGCTGGTCTCTGTGACGGCCCGGAAGCAGTGGAGCCGCTCTGCGGTGCTGGCCGCGCTGACGGCGATGGTCTCCTTCGGCGGGTTCTTCCTGCTGCTGACCCCCGCCGCATGGGATGGGCCGCTGGAATATTTTCAGTACGTCCTGAAAAATGCCTCGCAGTTCAGCCGGTGGACGGGCGTGGTGCTGTTCCGGGGCCAGCGGTACGATCAAGCGATCGCCCCCCTGCCCCGAAGCTATCTGCCCCGGATGATGCTCTACACCCTGCCCCTGTATTTCTTCCCCCTGTGCGCCGTAGGCCAGCTGGCTGCGGCACGGGAATGGTTCCGCCATCCGGGCAAGTGCCTGCGGGAGCCGGAAAAGCTGCTGCTGCTCTGCGCCACGCTGCTGTGGGCGCTGTTCATGGGGTATGCGATGCTGCGCCAGCCGGTGATCTACAACGGCTGGCGGCATTTCTACTTCCTGTACGCCGGGTTCATCGTGCTGGCGGCATGGGGGCTGGAGACCCTGCTGCGGCGGGCGAAAGGGCTCAACGGCGCGGCCATCGCGGGCATTCTGGCCCTGTGCATGGCGGCGGAAGGCGTGGGCATCCTGCAAAATCACCCCTATCAGTACGCCTACTACAACTTCCTGGCCCCTGCGGACGCGGAGGAGACCATGGAGCTGGACTACTGGGACGTGAGCGCAGTCAACGCCCTGCGGCTTCTGCTGGACTCCGAGCGGAACGAAGCCCTGCCCCTGACCGTGTCCGGCACGGACGCTTTGAGCCAGCTGGGGCTGGAACAGGCCCTTTCCGCCCTGACGGAGGAGGAAAATGCTCTTCTGACTGTCACGGAGCAGCCGGAGGACGCGTCCTATCTGTTGATGAATACCACTTACGGCCGTATCTACGGCGTGACCGTCCCCCGGGACTATCACGTTCTGGCAGAGATCAGAAGCTACGGCCATACCATCTGTACCGTTTACGAAAGAATGGAGAAAGGAACGTGGAGGGATTGACACGATGATTCGAAAGTTACTCAAAAGCGTGCGGGAATATAAGCCCGCGTCCATCAAAGCGCCCGTGTACGTCTCGCTGGAAGTGGTCATGGAATGCATCATTCCGCTGATCATGGCCAGCCTGATCGACAAGGGCATCGCTCAGGGCAGTATGCCCTATATCTGGAAGGCGGGGCTGGTGCTGCTGCTGTCGGCCTTTGCGTCGCTGCTGTTCGGCATTTTGTCCGGCCACTATGCGGCGGTGGCCTCGGCGGGCTTCGCCAAGAACCTGCGGCGGGATATGTACAGCCATATTCAGGAATTTTCCTTCGCCAACATCGATCGTTTCTCCACCGGCGGTCTGGTGACGCGCCTGACCACCGACGTGAGCAACGTGCAGAACGCCTATCAGATGATCATCCGCACGGCGGTGCGTTCGCCCTTCATGCTGATCTTCTCGCTGGTGGCGGCCATCGGTATCGACGCGAAGCTGTCCGGCATTTTCGCTATTTTCATCCCCGTGCTGGGCGTGGGGCTGTATCTGGTGGCCTCCCACGCGCATCCCATCTTTGAGCGGGTCTTCAAGCGCTACGATCGTCTGAACAACGTGGTGCAGGAAAATCTGAACGGCATCCGCGTGGTCAAGTCCTTCGTGCGGGAGGAGCACGAAATTCAGAAGTTCGATGAAATTTCGGAAGAAATTTATCAGGACTTCAGCAAGGCGGAAAAGCTGCTGGCCTTTAATATGCCCCTGATGCAGTTCTGCATCTACGGCTGTATGCTGCTGCTCTCGTGGCTGGGCGCCAAGGCGGTGGTGGCCTGCGGCGGCGAAGCGGCGCTGGGTCTGTCCACCGGCGAACTGACCAGCCTGTTCACCTACACCATGCAGATTTTGTCCAGCCTGATGATGCTGAGCATGGTTTTCGTCATGATCGTCATCTCCCGGGCTTCCGCCGAGCGCATCGCTCAGGTGCTGGACGAGCAGAGCGACATCGTCAGCCCGGAAAACGCCGTCACCGATGTGAAGGACGGCTCCGTGGACTTCAACGACGTGGTCTTCCGCTACAACAGCCGCTCGGAGAACCCGGTGCTGGATCATGTGAACCTGCACTTCCGCAGCGGCCAGACTATCGGCATTCTGGGCGGCACCGGCTCCAGCAAATCCAGTCTGGTGCAACTGATTCCCCGGCTGTACGACGTTACCGAGGGCAGCGTGGAGGTCGGCGGCGTGGATGTGCGCCGCTACGATCTGGACAGCCTGCGCAGCGCCGTGGCCTTCGTCCTGCAGAAGAACGAGCTTTTCTCCGGCACCATCGCCGAGAACCTGCGCTGGGGCAATGAAAACGCCACGGACGAGGAAATTCGCCATGCCTGCCAGCTGGCGCAGGCGGACGGCTTCATTCAGGGCTTCCCGGACAAGTACGAAACCCACATCGAGCAGGGCGGCACCAACGTATCCGGCGGTCAGAAGCAGCGCCTGTGCATCGCCCGGGCCCTGCTGAAGAAGCCTAAGGTACTGGTGCTGGACGACTCCACCAGCGCCGTGGATACGGCCACGGATGCCCTGATCCGCAAGGCGCTGAAGGAAGAGCGGGGCGATATGACCAAGATCATCATTGCCCAGCGCATCGGCAGCGTGATGGAAGCCGACCAGATCGTGGTGCTGAATCAGGGCCGGGTAGCGGCGCTGGGCACCCATGACGAGCTGCTCAAGACCAGCGATATTTACCGCGAGGTATACGAATCCCAGATGAAAGGAAGCGATGCAGAATGATGCGAGGACCCCGCGGACCCAGGGGCGGCGCGAAGCCGCAGAACCTGAAAGCCACCGTGGCCCGGCTGATGGGCTATGTGGGCCGCTACCGCCTGCGGCTGGTTTTGGTGCTGTTCTGCATTCTGGGCAACACCATTGCCAGCGTGACGGCTTCCACCTTCATCAAGACTTTGATCGACGACTACATCACCCCCATGATCGGCCAGATCAACCCGGATTTTTCCGGCCTGCTGACCCAGCTGGTATATATGGCCTGCATTTATGGGGTCGGTATGGTCTGCGGCTACCTGTACAACCGGCTGATGGTGGTGGTGGCGCAGGGCGTTTTGAAAAACGTGCGGGACGATATGTTCGCCCATATGCAGACCCTGCCCATCCGCTACTTTGACACCCACAGCCACGGCGAGATCATGAGCCACTACACCAACGACACCGACACCCTGCGTCAGATGATCGCGCAGGCCCTGCCGCAGGTCTTCTCGTCCATGATTTCCATCGTGGCGGTATTCGTGGCCATGCTCAGCCAGAGCCTGTGGCTCACCCTGACGGTGGTGCTGTTCACCGTGCTCATCATGTGGGTCACGGGCCGGGTCTCCGGCAAGAGCGGCAGGTTCTTCGTCAAACAGCAGCAGGCGCTGGCCTCCGTCAACGGCTACATCGAGGAAATGATGAACGGCCAGAAGGTGGTCAAGGTCTTCTGCCACGAGGGCAAGGCGGTGGAGGAATTTGACCGCCGCAACGAGGAGCTTTGCATCAACGCCACCGAAGCCAACCGCTTCGCCAACATTCTTGGCCCCATCAACAACAACATGGGCCACATTCTCTACGTCATTCTGGCGGTCATCGGCGCGGGTCTGAGCCTGAGCGGCGTGACCAACGTCAGCCTGTCCGGCGCGGGCGGAGCCATTACGCTGGGCATGATCGCCTCCTTCCTGACCCTGTCCCGTAGCTTCGTGATGCCCATTTCGCAGGTAAGCCAGCAGCTTTCCTCCGTCATCATGGCGCTGGCGGGCGCAGAGCGCATTTTCCGCCTGATGGACGAACCCAGCGAGGCCGACGAGGGCTACGTCACGCTGGTGAACGCCAAGCGGGATGAGAACGGCCAGCTTTGCGAAAGCGACCATCGCACCGGCCTGTGGGCGTGGAAGCATCCTCACAGCGACGGTACCACCACCTACACCGAGCTGAAGGGCGACATTGTGCTGGACGACGTGGACTTCGGCTACACCCCGGAGAAGATCGTGCTGCACGACGTCAGCATCTACGCCAAGCCGGGCCAGAAGATCGCCTTTGTAGGCGCTACCGGCGCAGGCAAGACGACCATTACGAACCTGCTGACCCGTTTCTACGACATTGCCGACGGCAAGATCCGCTACGACGGCATCAACATCAACAAGATCAAGAAGGACGATCTGCGCCACTCGCTGGGCATGGTGCTTCAGGACGTGAACCTCTTCACCGGCACGGTGATGGAAAACCTTCGCTTCGGCAAGCCGGACGCCACGGACGAGGAATGCATCGAGGCAGCGAAGTTGGTCAATGCGGATGGCTTCATCCGTATGCTGCCTCAGGGCTACGACACGGTGCTGACCGGCGACGGCAGCGGCCTTTCGCAGGGCCAGCGGCAGCTGATCTCCATTGCCCGGGCCGCCGTGGAAGATCCGCCTGTGATGATTCTGGACGAGGCCACCTCCTCCATCGACACCCGCACCGAGAGCATTGTGCAGAAGGGCATGGACGCGTTGATGAAGGGCCGCACGGTTTTCGTCATCGCCCACCGGCTGTCCACCGTGCGCAACTCCGACGCGATCATGGTGCTGGATCATGGCCGCATCATCGAGCGGGGCAGTCACGCCGACCTGATCGCCCAGCGGGGCACCTACTACCGACTCTACACCGGCGCCTTCGAACTCGAATAAGGCAGTGCCTTAAGCCGGACTGCGCGCCTACGGCGCGCAGGGTGCTCGTGGGACATGCGGCTTGGCCGGGGTTTTACCGCCGCTCGGCGACAGGCCTCGCGGCTCGCGGGTCCGGCAGGGCTAAAGCCCTGCACCCATCTCCGCGCTGGCGCGCAGGGGCGTAGAGGGACATGAAAGTTGGCCGGGGTTTTACCGCCGTGGCACGGAAGGTGCCACGGCTCGCGGGTCTGGCAGGGTTTCCAGCCAGCTGGCGTGTACAGGCCGTCATTCGGCGGAAGGCCTCATGACTTACAAAAAGACCAGCATGGTTTTTGTTCCATGCTGGTCTTTTGTTATGCATTTGGGGTCAGGCGACGGTATGCTTGACGCGGTCATGCTCCTCGGCGCGCTTGGCGTTATTGAAGCGATCCAGCGTACCCACGAGGTAGCCGGTGATGCGGCGGATGCGGTGGAAGGGCTGCGCGCCCAGATCGTAATCCAGTTCTACCTCGTCGCCGCAGACCTTGATGTCGATATGGCGGGGTTCATGGCCGAACTTTTTGGTGGCACGGTCGATATATGCCTGGATTTCAGGCTGTTCCAGCGTTCCGTTGCTGACAGTAACAGTACAAGCCATAGTATGACGCTCCTTTATATCACCCAGTCGGGCACAAAATATGGTTATTTGGACGATGAATAGTATACCACGTTTTCGGAGGGGTGAAACACAAAAAAGAACTTTATAAATCGGGGACGGATCATTAGAAAAAACGATGGAATTTTTCCAAACGCCGCCGCATAGACTTTTGCAAAACCAATGGGGAGGGGAACGGCGTGAGCGAGGTGCAGAGCATTCAGCTTCCCGCGGCGGGGAGCGTCACCAGCCAGACCGCGTCTAACGGCTGGCGCAGCCTGCTGGAAAGCAACATGGGGCGGAGAGTCGTGGCGGAATTTCTGATCGGTCAGGACGGCATGGCGGAAAAAACGGGGGAAATTTACGCGGTGCAGTCAGATTATTTTCTTTTGAAGGACGATAACGGCAATTATGTGGCCAGCGACCTGTTCAGCCTGAAATTCGTTACCTTCTGTCCGGGCTGCGAAACGGCCGCCCAGTCCGGCACGGCAGCACAAAGCGAAACTTCGGCGGATAGCGGCGCGTCCGCCATGGTGGTAACGCCTCTGCGCGGCACGGCCCCCGCGGCGGCGCTGAATTACGCCAAACGAAAGGCCCGTCGGTAAGCCAAAAAGCAACAGCCGTTTTTCTCCGACGGATGAAACCGCGCCCGCCGGAGAAAACTGGCCTTGAAATCCTGCTCGAATCGCGTTATACTGGGGGACGATTCAATACATCTTATCCAAAGGAGCAAATGTATGGCAAGACTGTTCGGAACCGACGGTGTGCGCGGCATCGCCAATACGGAACTTACCTGCGATCTGGCCTTCCGGCTGGGACAGGCCAGCGCCTATGTGCTGGCCAGCGACGTTCACCGGCCCACGATCCTGGTGGGACGGGACACCCGCATCAGCGGGGAGATGCTGGAAAGCGCGCTGGTGGCGGGCATTTGCAGCGTGGGCGCGCGGGCGGTGCTGGTGGAGGTGCTGCCGACCCCGGCCATCGCCTATCTGACCCGGTTCTACGAGGCGGACGCAGGCGCGGTCATCAGCGCCAGCCACAACACGGTGGAATATAACGGCATCAAGTTCTTTGACAAAAACGGCTACAAGCTGCCCGACGCGGTGGAGGACAAGATCGAGGAGATCGTCCGCAACGGGATGCCGGCAGACTTTGAGGCGCCCACCGGCGAGCGGGTGGGCCGTCCCGTGCGGCAGCGCAACGCCACCCGGCGCTATGTGGACTTCGTCAAGGAGACCACGGATGTGCGTCTGGACGGCCTGCACGTGGTGCTGGACTGCGCGCAGGGGGCCAGCTATGAAGTAGCGCCCATGGTTTTTAAGGAGCTGGGCGCGCAGGTCAGCTGCTACTATCACGAGCCGGACGGCACCAACATCAACGACCATTGCGGCTCCACCCATCCCCGCCGCCTGTGCGAGCTGGTGCGGGAGCTGGGCGCGGATGTGGGCTTTGCCTTCGACGGCGACGCGGACCGCCTGATGGCCGTGGACGAGCGGGGCTCCCTCATCAACGGCGATCAGGTCATGGCCATGCTGGCCGTCTATCTGAAAGGGCAGGGACGGCTGCGGCAGAACACCATTGTGGCGACCATCATGAGTAACATGGGCCTGGATATCGCCATGAAGAAGCATGGCATCCGGGTGGAAAAGACCAAAGTGGGCGACCGCTACGTGTTGGAAAAGATGCTGGCCGACGGCTTTGTGCTGGGCGGCGAGCAGAGCGGCCATGTGATTATGCTGGACCACAACACCACCGGCGACGGGCTGGTGACGGCGGTGCAGGTCATCAGCGCCATGGTGAAGGCCCAGCGCCCCCTGAGCCGTCTGAGCGCGGTGATGCAGATCATGCCACAGAGCCAGTACGCGGCCAATGTTTCCGACAGCCGGAAGTATGATTTCGACAAAAATGAAAAAATCATGGCTATGATCCGCCAGCTGGAAGAAAAGTACAAGGACAAGGGACGGCTGGTGATCCGTGCCAGCGGCACCGAGCCTCGTGTTCGGGTGATGATCGAAGGCCCCGACCAGCGGGAGATGGATCGGGATGTGTACACCCTCAGCAAGCTGATCGAAAAAGAACTGAACTGATTTTCCGCACGTCAGGAGCTTCCCGGAGCAGCGTTCCGGGGGCTCCTTTTTTTGCGCCTTCCAACGTTCACAAACCGTTTATTTCTCTTTTTACGCAAAGTATGGTATAATGCAAAATGTATGATTCTATCATGCGTTCATTATCGCTGTTTGTTTGGAGGGCTCTGGTATGTTCGGGAAGCTGATGAACCGCTATTTCTACGGAAAGAGCGGACAGGGAGATTTTGAAAAGGAAGACCTGCCCCAAAATCGGTGGCAGCTGTTCTGGGAGATGCTGCGGGTGCGGTTTTCCGCGCTTTTGCGGCTGAATCTGATGTATGTGGTCGTGTGGATTCCCGCCATTTTCTTCATCGGCCGTTTTCTGATGTACGGCTATTCCGGGCTGGTGAGCCTGAGCGACTTTCAGGCGCAGCTGGAGGCCGGCTCCATCACCGCCGAGGCCTATCAGGAGAATTTCGCCCTGTTCCAGGAAGGAATGCGGTCGCTGCTGTTTTCCACACTGGTGTTCCTGATCCCCTGCATCGGCATCACCGGCCCCGCCACCGCCGGTCTGTGCTATGTGACCCGCAACTGGGCCCGGGACGAACACGCCTTTATCTGGTCGGACTATAAGGACGCCATCAAGGCCAACTGGAAGCCCGCCCTGCTCAACAGCTTCATCACCGGTCTGGTGCCCGTCATGCTGTATGTGTGCTGCACCTTCTACGGCTCCATGGCGAAAAGCCAGAGTGGGGTGTTTATCCTGCCCGAGGTGATCTGCATCATGATCGGCGTGGTGTGGCTGATGATGCAGATGTACGTCTATCCTCAGATCGTCACCTACGACCTGAAATACAAGGGCGTGCTGCGCAACAGTCTGCTGATGGCTATCGGCCGTCTGCCCATGACGGTGGGTCTGCGGCTGCTGGCGCTGGTGCCTACGCTGATTTTCGCTGTCGTGTCGCTGCTGACTCCCTACTTCCAGTATGCGGTCATGATCTATGCGCTGTATTACATCCTCATCGGCTTCAGTCTGGATCGCTTCATCTGCGCCAGCTACACCAACGGTGTGTTTGACAAGCTCATCAACGTCAAGATCGACGGCGCGCAGGTGGGCCGCGGCCTGTACGTGGAGGAAGACGACGACGAGGACAAGGAAAACGAGGAAGGCACAGAGGCCGCGGACGAACCGGCGGCTCTCCCGGACGAAAACAACGCTCCCTCCGAAAAAGAATGAACCATGCATGGACGGCCCCGCCCTTCGGCAAGCTATGACCGAAGGAGGGAGCGTCTATGGACCATAAACAGGGCTGGGCGTCCGGCGCAATGCGTCGGAACGCCTTTGCCTTCCTTACCCGGCAGGAGCGCCGGAAGTATGAGATCGCCCGGGAGCTGGGGCTGCTGGACCGCGTGAAGGCCGTGGGCTGGGCCGGACTCAGCGCCAAGGAAACGGGCCGCATCGGCGGACTGATGGGCCGGGAGGCCCGCGCAGCGCCGTCGGCAGTGCCGAAGCCGTTGGCAGTGCCGGTGCCATTCGCAGTGCCGAAGCCGTTGACAGTGCCGGAACCGCCGGACTCACAGGCGACAAAAGAAGGAGAATGAACGCATGTACACCGCATTTGCATCCGTATACGACCGGCTGATGACCGGCGTGGATTATCAGGGCTGGGCCAACTTCTACCACGCCCTGATGGAACGCTACGGGATCCCCCGGGGAAAGGTGTGTGAATGCGCCTGCGGCACAGGCAGCCTGACCATCCCGCTGGCCGCCATGGGCTACCAGATGACGGGGGTGGATCTGAGCCCCGATATGCTCTTCGAGGCCAGCCAGAAGGCCCGCAAGGCCGGGGCCATGATCCCCTTTGTAAAGCAGGATATGCGCCAACTGCACCTGCATCGGCAGATGGACGCGGTGCTGTGCACCAATGACGGCGTCAACTACCTGCGCAGCGAGGACGAGCTGCGGCAGTTCTTTCAGGCGGCGCATCGGGTGCTCCGGGAGGGCGGCGGTCTGTTTCTGGACTTGAGCACCCCCTACAAGCTGCGCCGGGTGCTGGGCAATCATTTCATCGGCGACGAGGACGAAAATATCGCCTACCTGTGGCAGAACCGCTACCATGAGCAGCAGAACTGTGTGGAGATGAATCTGGCCATTTTCGTCCGGCAGGAGGGCGAGACCTATCTGCGCATCGGCGAACAGCAGCGCCAGTACGCCCATACGGCGGAAACGCTGGGGACGCTCCTGCACGAATGCGGCTTTACCGACGTAGCTGTTTTCGGCGATAAGCACATGGAAGCGCCGGGCGAAAAGGAATGCCGCTGGTTCGTTGCCGCCCGCAAGCCGCTTGGCGGCGCGGAAGTCTGATTTCCGGGAAAGGAACGGAAGAAAAATGAGCGAGATCAAGGAACTCTATAATCGCAAGGATCAAATGATCCACTTTACGCTGGCGGACGGCATGGTGCGCGGTCTGCTCTGCACGGCGGTGAATACCGTTGCAAAGGGCGCGGCCATCCACTGCGCCACGCCGGTGGTGGCCGCCGCGCTGGGCCGCACCCTGATGGGCACGGCCATGATGGGCGCGATGCTCAAGGGGGATGAAGCCTCCGTTACCGTCACCATCGACGGCGGAGGGCCCATCGGCAAGATCATCTGCGTAGCCGACCGGGAAAGCGTCCGGGGATGCGTGGACGTGCCCAACGTAGAGCTGCCCCTGCGCAAGGACGGCAAGCTGAACGTAGGCATGGCCGTAGGCAGGGAGGGCCGTATGTCCGTGGTAAAGGACTTGGGCATGAGGAACCCCTATGTGGGTCAGACGGCGCTTCTGTCGGGAGAGATCGCGGAGGACTTTGCCGCATATTATGTGCAGAGTGAACAGACTCCCACCCTGCAGGCGCTGGGCGTACTGGTCAGCGGCGACACGGTGCTGAGCGCGGGCGGTATGCTGTTGCAGACGTTGCCCGGCTGCCCGGACGACATCGTCAGCCAGCTGGAGCTGCGCAGTCCGCTGTTTTCCGATATCAGCCGGGAGCTGTGCTATGACTCCGCCGAGAATCTGCTCAGCCAGTGGTTCGATGGACTGAAGCCCGTGGTGCTGGAGACCCATCCGCTGGAATACCGCTGCTATTGCTCCCGGGATCGGATGGAAAAGGCCCTGATCGCGCTGGGCAAGGACGAACTGACCAGTATGATTGAGGACGAGATCGACGGCGCGGAGCTGGTCTGCCACTTCTGCAAGGAAAAATATCATTTTACGCAGGATGACCTGCGCCGTCTGCTGGAACAGGCGACGCGCTGACAGAAAGGAGCGGGCATGGCTTTTCAGAATCACGAGGGGCAGGTGCGTTCCTTCCAGATGCCGGCCTATTTCTGGGTCAGGCGGGCGGAACGGAGCCGGGAAGAGGGCCAGCCCGTCCGGGCGCTGTCGCTGCTTCGTCAGGCGACTCACGAGGAGCCGGAGGAGCGGGACTGGCGGCTGGAATATGCCTGGCAGCTCACCCGGCTTTCCTGCTATGAAGCCAGCAACCGGGAATGTCTGGATCTGCTGGCCCGCTGGCCCGCCGCGTTCTCCGCTTTCGGCCTGCTGACGCTGAATATGATGGCGCTGGGCCGCATGAGCGAGTGCATGGATGCTTACTCCATCTATACCCAGTTCATTCGGATGCACCCCGACGCCATGCCGGAGTGGGACGAGGACGTTTATGAGGTGGAGGATACGATGTTCTCCATGGGCAAGGAGCCGGAGCATTTTCACCGGCTGAACGCCCTGCTGCGCATCGCGGGCAAGTGTATGGCTCGTGGAGATTATCAGCGGGCGGGAGAGCTGCTGGTTCGTTCCCGGCAAACGCCCTTTTATGCGCCGTCCCCGGAACGGGACAGCCTGATCGCAGCCTATTTGTTCCACACCGCGCCGAAGGAAAACGCGCTGGAAGCCATTCGCGTCGCCCTGCACTCCAACGCCCGTTCGTCCTCCGTATTGCTGTCCATGGCCCTGCTGCTGCGGCGGCTGAACGACCCGGGCTGGAAACCCGCGCTGCTGGCCGCGGCGCTGTATGCCAAAACGCCGCCGGAGGAAGCGGCGGTGTGCAACGCGGCGGATCGGTTCCAGTGCGCCTATGTGGCCCTGGGAATGCTGCGCCGCAGCCTGAAGCAAACGCCCACCCGGTTCAGCGCCGCCTATAACCTGTGCGTGCTGCAGCTTCGCCGGGGCGATCTGGCGGAGGGAACGCGGCTGGCGCATCTGCTGCGGGAGCTGGACCCGCTGGATCGTCAGGTGGAGCGGCTGTTTGCCACCGTGCGCCAGCTGGAAGAAGCCCAGGCGGACGAAACGGAAGTCCGCCGTGCCGGGAAGCAGCAGTGCTTTTACGGCGTTCCCGACGGCGTGATCGTGGCGGAGGACGTCATGGAGTTTTCCAGCCGCCTGACCGATCATCTGGGCGATTTTTTCACCGCCCTGCGGCAGGACGAACGGCTGCGGGGACAGCTTTTGCGGGTGCTGCATCTGCACCCCGACCTTTATCACATGATCCCCGCCCTGTGCGAGGAAATGCCGGAGCTGGACGCTCAGACCCTGCTGCGTCGTCTGCTTTTAGACGAGCCGGAAAGCATGGAGATCGTCCGGGTGCTCGGTAATCTGCTGGAGCACTACGGCTGCCAGCCGCCTTATCTGGTGCGCCGGGACGGGCATCTGACGCTGTTCGACCCCTATGCCCCGGAGCCGGAGCAGCCCACTTTCCTGCAAAGGATGTGCTTCCGCCGTCTGCGGGAAATCCGCAGCGTACTGGGCGGCTCGGCATTGCCCAGCGCGCTGGCCATTCAGGATCGCCTGACGGAAAGCGAGCGGAACGCATGGGCCGGAGATCGGATGCACGTATGGGCAGCGGCTTTTGTGACAGTCTATTCCCAGAAGCACGGGAATCCCGTGCCCCGGCTGGACGGAACGATGCTTTCGTTCCCCGAGCGCTGGAAGGCGTATCGCCGGGCGGTCAAAAGCATTCGCAGAGCATGGAATCAGAAAGGGAGCGCAAACTATGGAAGAGAAGAATGAAAAGATGGAACTGATCGACTTTGACGACAAGTTCACGCAGGTGCTCAACGACTGGGTGGAAAAGAACCAGACCAAGTTCGCCAACGCGGACGAGATGGAAGCGGCCATGCCGGACGTGTATCTCCGCTTCCTGAATACCCCCGCCGACTGGCTGGGCGGCAAGGCCCCCGGCAACGCCTTTGACGATGTGAGCGACGCGGGGGAATTAGTCGCCCTGATGAAACGTTATATTGAGGAGGAAATCCCCGTGCCCGATCCTTTGCTGGATCGTATCGCGGAGATCGCCGACGACCAGCCCCTGATGGAGCTGGTGAAGGACAAGTCCGCCCCCTGCGAAGCCCGCATGATGGGTATCGAGCTGCTGCGGCAGATGGATTCGACCGCGCCCATGGTGGATTTCCTGCGCTGGCAGGTGGAGCGGGAGGACGAGGACGATATTCTGGACAACGCGCTGGAAAGCCTGCGCCAGATGGGCCAGCAGGCGGTCAAGCCCGCCCGGATCGCCTTCCATGCTGCGGATGAGGCGGGCAAGGAAGCCCTGCTGGATCTGCTGGCGGATTATCCAGGCGATCAGGAGGTCTTTGACTTCGCCCTGAACCAGTTCAAGAACACTAAGGACAAGCGTGCGCTGTACGCCGGTTATCTGGCCAAGCTGGACGACGACCATGCGCTGGAGGCCCTGCTGGACGTAGCCGAAAGCGACGATGTGACCTACATCGACTTCATCGAGATTCGCAGCGCCATCGAGAGGCTGGGCAGCGAGGCCCCGGTGCGGGACTTCTCCAACGACCCCACCTACAAGGCGGTCAAGCGGCTTCAGCTGAAATAACCAACGATACCCGGGGGTGATACACGATTGATTTGTGAACGCTGTGGAAGTTTTCTTCCCGACGACGCGCTGACCTGCGACCATTGCGGCGCGTTTCTGGGGGATAAGGGTTCCTCCGCTATGAAAGACACGGGCGTGCGTGCCATTCGGCAGGGACGCTCCGGCTCCCAGAAGCCGACACTGCCCGTGCGGCAGGGCGGTATGCGGGAATATGGAGACTATGATCTTTCTCCCCTGCCGCTGGAACCGGCTGACAGGGCCCAGCGCCGCAGACCGGTGCAGCCCATGAGCGACACCGTCCGCGGCAGCCGCCCGGACACCCGCAGGGGCGTGCCGGTACAGAGCGGCCATCTGCGGGCGAATCCCACGCCCCGAAAAAGCGTGCGTCTGCACCCCGTGCGGCGGCACAACGTCAACTGGATGCTGATCGGTCTGATCGTGGTGGTGCTGGGGCTGGGCGCGTTTATCGGCTACGAGGTCTACATGGCCCGCAGCGACAGCGGCCAGCGTTCCACGGCTCGGAAGAACGTGCTGTCCACCTTTGAACCCCAGCTGGAGCTGGCCGTTTCCAAGGACGCGACCCGTACGACGGAAAAGGAAGACCTGCTTAAGCAGTGGAACAGCGCGACGGCTCAGTCCTACTGGGAAGTGGCGCAGGAGTTTGCCGACGGCGGCGATCTGGAAACAGCCATCACCGCGTACCGCATGGCGGACATTCTCGATCCGGACAACTACGACGGTCTGCTGGACATGGCCTCCACCTACGAGATGATGAATCAGAACGACAAGGCGGAGGAGCTGTACCTGAACCTGATCGAAAATGTCAGCCCCTTCCGCAGCGAGGCCTACACCGCGCTGATCCGACTGTATCAGAACACCGACCGGGGCCCTGAGGCGGCGGAAATGATGAAGCTGGCCTACGAGAACACCGACCGGGAAACCTTCCGCCTGCAGCGCCGGGAATACATTCCCCAAAGTCCGCAGGTCAACCTGAGCGCGGGCCGCTACGACCTGAGCAAGATGGATCGGGAAGTGGATATTTCATCGCCCCAGAGCTTTGATATTTACTACACCTACGACGATAACGCCGTACTGCCTCAGGACGGCATCCTGTACGACGGCGTCAGCCTGCACGCGGAGGAAGGCACCGTGACCCTGCGGGCCGTATGCGTTAACGGCACACTGGTCAGCGACGAACTCAGCGTGAGCTACACCTTCTATTATCCCACCCCGCCTGCCCCCAAGTGCAATCTGGCCCCCAACACCTACAAGACCGCCAAGACGGTCAGTTTGAGAGCCGGGACCCGGGAGGAATACACCAAAAAAGAGCAGGCGGAGATGGAAAAGAATCTCACCTATTACTACACCATCGACGGCTCCACCCCTACGGAGGAAAGCCCTGTTTACGACGGCACGCCCATTCAACTGCCCTCCGGCAAGGTGACGCTGAAGGCCATGTGCAAAAACCAGTACGGCAAGCTGTCCAGTATTCTGGAGGTGGGCTACAAGTTCAACATCAAGCCCGCGCCGCTGGAAATGTACGCCGAAACGGACACCCTCGCCGACATGGTGCTGCTGACCACCACCCAGCAAGAGTTTGAGGCGGCGTTCGGCAGCCCGCAGCAGGAGATCGACACCACCTACCTGACCTTGGAGGACACCGCCCGGCATCTGGAATATCCATGGGGCTATGCGGTTTTCGCTACGGTCAACAAGCGCTGGGTGCTGGTGCGGGTGGAGATGACTTCCTCCGTGACCAGCACGCCTCGGGGCGTGGGTCTTGGCTCTACCGAAGCTGAAGTGACCGGCGTATACAAGGACTTCGGGCAGGTGCAATCTCCCAACGGAACGCGGGGCCTGTACTACGATTATCCAAACGTGGGCAAGGTGCTGATCGACGACGATGGAGATTGCTACGTTCAGTACACCTGTCAGAACAAGGAAAGCAAGACGCTGGTACTACAATACTGGCTGAAAAACGGCACGGTGAATCGAATCGTGAATTACTACCAGCCGTAAAATCAAACCCCGCCTGCGGAGGTTTTCCCGCAGGCGGGGTTTTTGATATAAAAAGAAGCTGTCGAGATCTTACCCGGCAGCCCCTTTCTTTCAGCCCTTGAGGTGCTTGAGTACTTTTTCCTCAAAGAAAGCATCGGTCGTGGCGGGGCTGACGGAGCAGAACTCGCCGTCTACCAGCACGCACACGCCCTCCTGACAACGGCCGATACAGAAGGTGCCGGTCATTTCCACCTGATCCTTCAGTTGATGCTCGGTAATCAGCTGTTCCAGACGGGCCACCACTTCATGAGAGCCTTTCACATGGCAGGAGGATCCAACGCAAACGGTAATTTTCATACTGACTCCTTCGGCGCTGCGGGGGGTTATTTCCCCGGCGCAAAGTGAATTTTTGGGGGATTCTCAGGCGTTCTGGCTGTCGGCCAGCTCGTCCAGCTTCTTATTGCGGAAATACAGGCCCACATCGATGCTGATTTCCACAAAATTGAGCACGTAGAAGAAGAAGCTCAGGAAGAAGATGAAGCCGGAGCTGCCGGCGCTCACCTGAATGATCTTCCGGGCGATGCCGCAGGCATAGCCGATCAGCAGGAACACCTCGAAGAACAGGCTCTTGCCCTTGGCGGTACGGGAAATGATGGACTTCCGAATGGAAATGGGCCAGGACAGGCCGAAGCAGAAGATGGTCAAGGCTTCGAGGATGTCGGTAATCATCGCAATATTCATGGTGAGTTTCTCCTTTGATTCTTCTTCTGGATGGGGAAGGGAACCCCTTGCCGGGCATGACGCGCCGACTGCGGCGCGGGAGTGGGACTTGCAGCCCTATGGGGCGTTCACACTTTTCTTTCGATGGCGAAAGAAAAGTGTGCAAAAGAAAGC
>ERZ827458.987-NODE-987-length-26642-cov-6.891601_pt1 | contig 26642 bp, 32 predicted proteins | sample MGYA00519706_ERZ827458 | MGnify/ENA primary metagenome ERZ827458 (study PRJEB31778, sample SAMEA3449309) | human gut metagenome | biome: human gut; feature: human-associated habitat; material: faeces | place: United Kingdom | collected 2010/2012 ...
TACGAGGTCGACGGCTGGTTGTACCTCTACTATGGCGACCACGGCTCCGACCCGATGGGGGTGCTGACAGAGGTGCTGGCCAACTTACACACTCCCTTGCGGGACCGGGTGTCCATCGTCAATGCCATCATCGGCCACTATGAGATGACGCAATCGACTAAGACCGACCCCGACCCGAACGGAACACAGCCGGTCATGGACGTTGTGCGCCAGGCGCGCGACTGCGGCACCGCCGCCGCAAAAAATCTGGAAGAAGCCTATTCTGTGAGGGAGGTGCAAGGGAATGCCAAAAAGTAAAAAAGCCCAGCGCAAAGATGGGCTGTTTCAAGTCAGGCGAACAATGCCGGACGGAAAAATGAAGTCATTTTATGGACATACCAAAACGGAAGCGGAAATAAAATATAAAAATGCGATTCAAACGTGGAATGAGGAAAATGAAAAAATCAAGAAAAGGGGTGGTCTCAATTACGCAGAAGTAGCAGAAAAATTTCAAGCCTATATTACTTCGCCAAATGCGCCGATTCGGCGCGGAACAGCAAAATCTTATCTAAAACATATAAGGCCGACAAAGGAATATTTTGGCGACACGCCCATGCAGGACATAGATGCTCAGCAGATAAAAGGCTATCTTGACAAGATAAATACTGAAGGAAAAGCCAAAAAGACCGCTGAAAATGCCCGCTCCGTGATAAGCTGCATTTTTACGTACTGGTGCAACTACTTACACGGGACGCGCAATCCCGTGCGGGATGCAAAAATTCCAAAGCGAATGCGCGTAACTGAACGGAAAGAACCGACCAAAGAGCAGCGCGAGCTGATAGAAGCGCATCCGGAAGGGTGCGGATTCTGGGCGCAGCTCTTTGAGTACACCGGTATGCGTCTGGGCGAAGCAAACGGCCTACAATGGAAAGACGTCGATTTAGCCGCCGGGAAGATCACACCAAAAGAAGCACAGCCGTGGGATGGAAATCAGTCCTATCAGGAAGAGCTGAAAACGGCCAAGGCTTACCGCTCCATCCCCATCTTGGACAAATTTCGCCCCGCCCTTGAGGAAGAGGCAAAAGAACATTCTCCAGAGGATTATGTCATGTCCGGTGAAAAAAAGCCGCTCACAAAATCGCAGTATGAATGGCGTTGGGCAATATACTGCCGCCCGCTGGGCTTGAGTGAAAAGCGCGAAAAGCATTCTAAAATAAAAAATCAGCCCGGAAAGATACGTACTTACTACAAATGGACGGCCAAAGTGACCGCTCATCAATTCCGGCACCTGTATGCTTCCAATCTTTTTTATGCCGGTGTTCCTGACAAGGTAGCTCAAAAGCTGATGGGTCACGCCGACATTAGGACCACCCGCCAAATCTATCAGCAACTCCGCGACGAAGAAGATCTCCAGTATACAGATATGCTTAACGAATATCTTGCCCAAAAAGATAAGAAAAAGTGACCAGGTTGGTAAAAAGTTGGTAAACACTAAGAAATAGACGTAAAATCGAAAAACATGGAGGGGTTCGAGTCCCCTCCTTCGCACCAGATGAAAGACCCGCATGAATGCTTGAAAATCAAGCGCTCATGCGGGTTTTTGGCTTTTTCTGCTTCTCAAATACTAACGAATACTAACGGATATTAACGCATTTTTGCCGACCTAGATTGGTAAAATGTTGGTAGTAGATTTTAGCCGTCCACAATGACGTCCAGATACTTCACGATTTTTCCGGGAACAGCATCTTTGTCGCGCAGAAAAGCTGCGGCCATATCGGCATAGAAGTTTTGATTGTCCGCGCTGTACGACCGAGCGACCGTGCAATAGTCCGAGTACATCATGTTCATCGCTGCCCAGAAATCATTCGGGTCGCAGTTGATATTGCGCTGCTTGGCCACGTCCTGCGTCTGCTCCAGCGTCCAGTGACAGCCCTTTGTGCCGTCGGCGTTGATCATGTTGTCGCACCATTCCTCGGCCTCATCATAAGAGAGGTGAGGACGGGGCATCCTGATCGAGCGGCTGTCTGCACCGCCGCGTTCATACTGCCCAGACCGTTTATCCCAGTCTCCGTTCTGCGAGAAGCCGATTTGCGGCATTCTGCGCCCATTCTCTACGTCAGGGTAGCGGGGGACGGGGTAGGGGTCGATGTAGCGGTTTTCCTCCTGCGGATAATAGGGATAGCGGTCGTTGCCGCTTTCCAGCTTGCGCAGACGGCGTTCCAGCTCACGCTCCCTGCGGTCACGCTCTTCCTCAAGGCGGTCACGTTCCGGCTCACGGTTTTTTTCGTGGTCACGGAGCATCATCATGCGGCGAAAATTAGTCTTGCCCATAATCTACACCTCCTCAAGAAATAGACGCGGGCGCACCAGCGTGGGAACGGCAGAAGCAGCCAAGATACTTGAACGTTCCTGTGCCGGTCGCAGACGTTGTAACGCGGGTAGCATAGCGGGTGCGAGTGTGGATGCTCTCAGCGGTTGCCTGAGCGCAGTTGCAGTCGGTCAGAGGGTATGCGGTCGTACCTGCGCCGATGGTAATGACCACAGGGGCGTTGATGGTGGTCGTGTCCGGCAAAGCCTGAGCAATGACCAGACAATATTTTTCTCCCGCTGCGTAAGAGCCAGCAGGGATGTTGATGGTCAGCGTGTCATTGGCGAACGTCACCGCATCCGAGATGACGAGGTGCGGGCACAGACGGCAGCTTGTTTTGCAAGCCATAATGTTTTCCTCCTATAAAAATCAGGGGCAGAGGTGTCTTACCCCTGCCCCGATGGTTCACCCGGTGTTATCGGGGAGTGTGTTGGTTAGCAGCAGCCACAGCAGTTCACGCCGACGTTGGGGTTCGCCACCTGATAAGCGGGAATCGGACGAGGATTGACCCGGTTCAGGATGGTATCAGTCTGCTGGGACATCACAGTGGTCAGAAGCGCATTCTGACGATCCTGAGAAGCGGCGAACTTCAGGCTTTGGTTCTCAGCGGTCAGAGTGGCGATCTTGTCCTGCGTGAAGTAGTCCATCATGCTGCGGAAGTTGGCGTTGCAGTTGTCCACGATGGCGCGGGCGTTGTCTGCGATAGCCTGCCGGGTGGCACAGTCTTCCGTTGCGATGGTGTACTTCAGGTCGCCGATCAGCTGCTTGTTCTCGCAGCAGCAAGATGCAAGCTGCGTAGCAAGTGCGGTCTGACCGGCCTGCCGTGCATTGCCCTCCTGCATGATAGCAAGGTTGATGGCGTTGTCGCCGTTGGACACGCTGCGTTCCAGACCGTTCACCAGCTGCGCGTTCTGGTAGCCAAGCTGACAGATCGCCTGATTGGTGCCAGCAAAGCCGCCAGCAATAGCGGCGTTGATGCCGTTGAGCTGCGCCAGCTGGTCATAGCCCAGAGAGCAGATACCGCTCTGGATGCCCGCCAGAGAGCGGGAGGTATCCTGCTGATAGAAGCCCTCAGACAGAGCCGCGCGGGTGTCTGCGCCGCCCTGCCCGGTTGCGCCAGTGCCGACCAGATAGGGGATGTAGCTGTTCATGCCGTTGTCACCACCGTTTCGCCCGTTGCCGTAGTTGCCCCAGCCGAAGATGATGGCGAGGATGATAACCGCCCACAGACCCTCGTTGCCGAAGAATCCGCCGTTGTTATTGCCGCCGTCCTGCCCAGCCAGATAGCCAGTTGCAAAATCGTCCATAACAAAACTCCTTTCGGTTTTGCGTTATGCTATCCCACCGCCGTATGCGATGGGCGAAGCCAAACAAAAGCGGTTTTTGTCAAGTCCGCAAAACTGAGAAGCGTTTCGCTTAGAGGGATGCGTTATCGGGGCAGCGTCAGGTTCAGGACGCTTGCCAGCTGGTTCAGGTCGATGCCGCGCTCTTTGGCGAGGTTCTGCGCCATCGTTCGGAGCTGTGCTTCGTTCTTGCCCTGAATCAGGTTCAAGCCCTGCATGATAGGAGCATTCTGCCCGCTTAACTGCTGGATAAGCCCCATCGGGTTTTGTCCGGCGCGAGCCAGATTTGCAAGCTGCATGATAGGGCTGTGCGTAATCACATCAAACGGAGAGGACATCGCTTATTCTCCTTTCTTTGCGGTGGCAGAGGGCTTGGAAAAGCTCTTCTGCCATTTTTCCAGTTCATCCAGCCGATGCACAAGGGCGTTGTACTGCTCAATAGGCACATACTGCTGCTTCGGTGCAGCGGTCTGCTGTGCCTGTTGCGCCTGCATCTGCCTCCACGCTTCCGGGCTGTAAAACTCCTGCACATAGGATTCGCAGGTGTCCGGGTTGAGCCGCTTGCAGTAGATCACGCCGCTGCGTAAGTCTGGGCAGTAGGTCGGTCTGCCGTACAGGTCAGACGGTATCGCCAGAAATTCTTCCCTGCTGGAAACGGGTCTGCCAAGCAGCCAGCCGCCATCTTGTGCCGACTGCTGAACAGGCTGTTGCCCATTCATCGGCTGCGGACGCTGCGGTTGTGCCTGTTGCATCTGCGTGTTGGGCAGGGGAGTGGCAAGCCCAACTGTGCCCATGCCGCCGTAAGGATTGACAGGCTGCTGCGGAACGTAGGGCGCTCCGGGTGCCGGATAATAGCTCATAATACATCCCTCCTTGTGCATTTAGTGTACCGCATCAGCAAAAAACGAAGGACAACGAAGGTACAACGAAGGACAAAAAAAGAAAAGCGCCCACACGGAAAAATCCGCATGAGCGCTTAACTGATAAGGGCTTCACTCTGGAAGCAAAAATAAAATATCACGTTTTCGTTTGCACGGCAAGGCTTTCGACAAAACTAGTGCGAATAGCACAAAAAGTGTATCGTTCCGCTCTGGGATTGATTTTCAAAAATATTTTTGCAAATCAGAATCTTTTTTGCGTTTTCCTATTGCAAAAATGATTCTTTTATGCTATAATTAAATCACGGTAAGGAACACAAAATAAACGGAGGAACGAACAATGAAAAAGTACAATCTGCACGAGATTATGAGCAACGCTTGGAGGATGTTCCGCACCTATCGCCATATGTACGAAGCTCGTCACGATGCAATGTGGCTGCTCACTTTTGCCGATGCTCTGAAAAAGGCTTGGGCATCTGCAAAGGCCGCAGCCGAAAAGGCCGCAAAGATTGCCGCTGCTGGTATCGTCCGTATGCACTATAGCCAGTACAAAAACGAGTACAGCAACTGCCAGACCGTTGAGGGCAGCTACGACAAGAAGACCAAGACCATCGAGGTCATGACCAAGGTTGCCCGCGTCTTTGAGCGCCGTCCCAGCGTGACCGCGATCCGCGGCCTGTGCCCCCGCTGCCACACTTACTGCTATGGCGATTGCATGGCTCGATAACGATAAGGGTGGATAACTATGACTCGATTTTTTGATGGAAAACGCATCCTGAGTATCAATATGGTCGATTGTAAATCTGGCATCTGCTTTGAGGATGAGTTTTTTGACATCCAGAAGCGGACTTATGATAAGAAAAGATGCGCATACATGGCTAAAAATGTTTATCGGCTTGCCCTTCGCGCCGAAAGGTATGCGAACAAAAAAAATCCGGAAAGAGAATGCACCGTGGACGCTGAAATCGAACCGATCTCCAGCATAAATATCGAAATTGACGTTGATGTTGATCTCGATTTTGAGATTGATGGACGGGGTAAATAATGATGGCTGAGAAGCGCAAGAAAGAACCGATTTTGAAATTTTGTAAAATGTGCGGAACGTCTTTTTATGGATATAGCGCATCCAAATTTTGCAAAGACTGTGCAAAAGTCAGAAAGGCTCAACGACAAGATGAAAGAAACCAGAAGACGAGGGACATTGACACAGTCGAAGAAGCATTAAAAAACGCTTCCGAAATCAAGCGTCAGGAGCTTGAGCGGCAGTCCAAAAAAGGTCTTGTCCCCCGCAAGTGCAAAAAATGCGGCGAAGTTTATTGGACAAGGTCAAATGACAGTTACCTTTGTCCAAAATGTGCGGAGGAAAGCCGCAAAACCGGTGTGTATCAGAACCGCACCTGTGCAACATGTGGAGTCACTTTTTTGGGGTATCCTCGGTCAAAATACTGCCCCGAATGCCAAAAAGCCGCAAAGATAGAAGCGGCGAAGCGATGCAAAGAGCGGAAAAAAGCCGGAAAAGTCCGCGAGATCGGCAGTACTGACATTTGCCAGCACTGCGGGAAACCGTATATCGTGACTTCTGGTTTACAGCGTTATTGCCCCGACTGCTCCAAATATGTGGTTGCAGATAACATTCGGGAGCACAAGCGGGAGTATATGGACCAAAACAGGGAACGATTTAACGAGCATCACCGCGAAATGCGAAAAGAAAGACGTGTTTGCGTAATTTGTGGCAAGACGTTTGACAGTCCTACATGCACATCTGTGTGTTCAGCCGATTGTGCAGCTGAGCAGTTACGGCGCAACAACGTCAGAGGGCAGGTCAACGCCGGGCGAGCAAAACCCATTCGACTCCTGGGACCGCGAGGGCCTGTCAACCCTCAATCTGGGATCCCCGGTATCCATTTACATCCAAAGACCGGGAAATGGGAGCTCGTTTTGGACGGAAAGTATTGTGGATTGTATGATACGGTAGCCGAGGCCTCGGCCGCACGAGAAGAAATTTTGAAGCAAAAGCAGGAGGATGACAATGTACAAAGTAATCAATAACCGCCGCTACAACACGGAGACCGCAAAGAAATTGGGATACTGGGAGTCCGATCAGGACTATCGCGGTCTCTACCACGAGGAGGAGATCCTCTACCGGAACAAGGCCGGAAACTATTTTTTGTACGGCTACGGCGGAGCCGGGAGCAAATACAGCCAACAGATCGGGGTCAACGAATGGTCCAGCGGCGAGTCGATTCTTCCGCTGGAAGAAGATGACGCCCGCAAGTGGGCAGAAGCGCATCTGGACGGGAACGAATATGAGATGATCTTCGGAGAGCCGGGTGCAGCCGAGGATGTCCAGGCGACGGTCCGCATCCCTGCCGCAGTTGCGCAAAAGCTCACGGAGCGGATGGAAAAAGAAAAGTGCAACAGAAACGACCTGATCCTTGCCGCGATCCGGGAATATCTGAAATAAGACAGGCCCCTGGCACGACATCGGTGCCGGGGGCTTTCTTCGAAAATATTTTTTGCAAATCAGAATCTTTTTTGCGTTTTTCTATTGCAAAAATGATTCTTTTGTGCTATAATTAAATCACGGTAAGGAACACAAAATAAACGGAGGAACAAACAATGACGAAGTTTTATGACGGCAAGAAGATCCTGAGCATCTCCATGACGGATGACCGGACGGGAATCGACTTTGAGAACGAGTTCTTTGAGGTTGGTCAGCTCCCTTACAACATGGAGCTGGATGCGTTCAAGGTGGATGATGTCGATTATCTGATCGACTACGCCGTTACTTACGCAAACGGCACCAATACCGATTTTGAGTACCAGTACGACGAGGACGGCAACCTGCTGGACAGCTCCAGCGTGTCTTACACCGTCGAAGATATGTGACCGAAACAACAAAACCCCCGGTGTCCACAGTGGACACCGGGGGTTTTTCAAATATCCACCCTCTTGCGCTTCTTCGAGAGGCCGGGAGGATTTGTTGAGATGATTATACCACAAATCGTGCAAAAAGAAAAGCCAGCGGGTAAACGTTCTTCCGCTGGCTCTCTGTACAGATTTCTCCGAAGTGTGTGTACTCTACTTCGGACGGTATAAATATTATATCACACATCCAGCATTTTTTCAATGCCTTTCAGCCGGTAGCCTATCGCCGTCCGGCTGTAATGCATTCGTGCTGCAATGTCCGGCAGCGGGAGCCGCTCAACGTACCGCAAAAGAGCTATCTTTCGGTCTACCCTCCCAAGCGGTGCGCTTTTGATGGCGGCGGTCATCTGCTTTCGGTCAAGTCCTCGCAGCGCAGCGGGCAGCACTACGCGAGCCGCCGCCATGAGCACCGAGCCAGAAAGGCTGCGGCAGCTGTCCGGCGTTGCGCACCATTACGGGGACGTTGCCGAGACAGTATGTTTTCGTGAGGCCACGAAAACGTGCGCAGACCATTTTCGTGACGTGCCGAAATTGCTCTTGTGCGGCGTACATTTCGGTGACGTCACCGAGATGGCGGTATGTAGTGCTTGCCATGATATCCTCCTTATTGCTTTTGCAGAGCAGCCTTTGCGCGGTCAAAGAAAAACTGAATCACCTTGCTCATGGTCTCCTCTGTGATCGCCCACGAGACCAGCCTGCCCCACTTGCTGTTATCCAGATAGGTGCGAAGCATCTTGACGCACCACGCCTTGCGTTCTGCGCCTCTCTTGGTGCCCTGAATTTCGTGCTCTGCCCTTGCGATGAGGTCGAGCACAGTGCCCTTGACCGCCGCGCCGTAGCCCAGGCGGATAAGCCCCAGAACAAGCGAAACAGCGCCAACAACGATGAGCACCAGCGCCAGCCACGAGGGCAGCGGGGTGAGAATGGTGTTAAGGATGTTTTCCATGTGTTACTCTCCTCTCTCTTTTTCGAGGTCTGCAATGCGGTGGTTTACCACCTTCATTTGTTCTTCCAGCACCGGGATGCGCTGGGCAAAATTGTTGTGCGTCCGGACTTCGCGGGTCAGCTCTTCCAGCTTGGTTTCGGTGACGGCCTGCTGCTTGTCCAGCTTAGCGTCCATGCTCTGGGCAGTGTGGTTGTTGGAGATAATCACGCCGATTAGGCTCAGACCGCCGGTGATGATTGCCACGATGATTGGAACGATGATTGCTTCGCTCATGCGCCCTCCCGGAGCCGGTCCAGCCCCTTTTTCGCGATAATGGCTGCGTAGTCCTTGTAGGCGTGGGAAAGGTCTGCGTTGCCCGTGATGCCCGGCACACTGGCGGTGCTGGTGTACTGCCACATCCCGTGCCTGCGGGTGGGGCGCCTGCCGCGGTAGTCCGCGATCCACAGGTCGTAAGCTGCGAGTGCGTCAATGTCCAGCGCGGTATCCGCAAAGTTCGAGTAGGTGTACACCATCGCATAGAGGCCCCAGCGCTCGATCTCGGCAGCATAGAGCCGGACAAGGGCCGACAGCTCTGTCGGTGTCAGTGCCTTGAGCTTCGGGTCCTCCACGTCGATGGCGATGGGCAGCTGGAAGGTCTTCCCCTCCAGCACACTGCGCAGCATGGCAGTCAGATCTACCATGCCGCCTGCAACGGTCGAACCCAGCCAGAAATACACGCCGACCGGGATGCCCCGTGCGGCGCAGGCGGCATAGTTTCGCTCGAAGGTCTGGTCTACATAGGGCTTGCCGCCCTTGTACCCCAGTGCCCGCAGCATCACGCCGTCGATTTTGCCGCTGGCCTTGACGGCATCCCAGTCAATGCTACCCTGCCAGCGGGAAACGTCTAAAATTGTTTTTGCCATCATGTCACGTCCTTTCTGTTAGTGGGATAAAGCATCCTTTAGTTAATAGGCGAATTCTCTATTTTCGCCTGCTCCAATGCGTACAATTTTTACATTTCTTTCTTTTTTATTAATGCAGAAAACGTCAAAGCACTGTTCGCTTGTAGTCCCAAGCGTTCTCGTCTGCGCGCCTTCTCCTCGGATGAAGCAGTCTCCGTTAGTCACAACCATGTGTGTGCCATGCCACTCAATAAGTGCATCTCTGTGCGTATGTCCAGCAAGCCAACACACAAGTGTGCCTTTGTGTGCAGAGAATTCTTCCGTTTTTGACGTGTATCCGCTTATGACTTTCCCAATTTTTTCAGCATTTACAACTAGTGTACTCGTCCCAAAAGGCCGTTCTGATGATGTCCACAGTGGCACATGAGAGAAAACAACACATAACCAATCATTGGAGGGCAGATTTAAGGAGCTTTTGAGCCATGCAATTTGTTCTTCGCTTATGGAAAAATACCACTCTTTGTTATATTTGGATATATCCAAGTCGTCAGCATAATCCATACAGTTCACGGAAATATAACGGATTTTATTGGTTTTATCATCGGAATAAAAATACGTCCCATTTCCGTTTTCAGGATACACAATTTCAGATTTTGCCTTTTCTTCATCAGAGCGATAATAAATATTATACGCTTCATCGGTGGAAATATTGTATTGATTGTTTCCACCGTATGCCCATTCATGATTTCCTATAGTTTTTATCATTGGCAAGTCAAAGAACAAATTGCGAATCTCTATCATGTCATCGACAATAGCGTTTTTACCTTGCTCGTCTGAGTTCCATGCAGTCTGCCAATCGCCTCCTCCGAGAATGGTTTTTATCGCACACGATGTTTTGATTCGTCTCATAAGAGCAGGTGAATGTTTTGTATTCCGCTGGATATGAATGTCTGTTATAAATGCAAATGCAAAGCTGTTAAAGCTATCAATATTTTCAAGAATTTCTTTTTCTTTCTGAGACATATAATCTCTATAATATTCGGGTATATGAAACCGATTATCAACCACATAAACATGGAGATATTTATACACTTGGCCAGCAGATATAGGGGAATTATCTTTATTCCGAATTAAAATCGTATAATATCTCTCTGGATACACATTGCAATAAAATGTTCCATTAAGCCATACGTTAATGTTTGCTGCGAAGTCTTTATACATATATTTCTTAGAGTAAACGCCATCTTTTAATATAAATTCTTCGACTATTACGTCAATTGTGTCTGGAACGGAAATCATAATAGTTTCTTTTTGCGGAGGGTTAAATAAACTTGTAACAACTCGAATATCCGACGGCTTAAAAGGAATAGTAGAATTTGACGCTTGATTGTAGGTAAACGTATTTGTTATATCAACACAATACGGTTTAGCAACAACATCATGCGATTTTTTGCTCAATGCAACCATCATAATATCTTCGCCAGTTGGAACATCTTCAAAATCGGTATTTTTATCATTTTGTATGGATAGCCAAAACCCAGTATCTTCCTTACGGATCATTGCTTCTTTAGTCCATACGTTTTTGTATGAAATATTAAATTTTCCTACGCATTTGATTTTGATGTCACAATTTGATTTTGGGCAGTATAGTGCCGCTCTTTTTGTGGTATTTGGGACGTAAGATGAATCCAATTTTCCATTATTGACTGTACCTTTTAGGATAATTATTGGATATACATCAGCATCCTCTCCGTTATCATTGGTATAAAATGGGACTCCTTGAATTTCATCAATTGATATACACGCACTAACCAACAGTGCTCTCTGGTCTAGAGTTGGAACACCCGTTGTGATTGCGATGTATTTTGCATTTTCTGGCTTGGTGACATACATTTCAGATTTGACAACTCCGTCTGAGGAACTGTTTTTCACATATCCAACAGTATTCATGCTTTCATCAAGGAACGTCACAAAATTCGTATATGCAGGAGAAGACGCTGTTACAATATACCTACCCGTATTATATGGAGACAAATCGAAATACCATGTATAATAGTCCGTTTGAGAAAAGCCTCTGTCCAAATAATAACTGCCTCGTACAACTTTTTGTGCACCCAAATTAACCCGATTCCTTTTTGCATTGCTAACTATATCTTCCTTTAGCTGACCAACCGCATCTCCAGTCGCTTTTGCATCTGCCGCCTTGCCGGAGAGGGAGAGGGTGGGGTCGATCATGTTCTTGAGCTCTTCCCAGGCTTTGATCGCCGAGGTCCAGTCCGCGTTGGTGACCTGAGTGATATAGAAGAAGCTCTCCACCGACGTTCCGCCGGTATAATTGTCGTTGCGGCAGTTGCAGTCAATGGGCCAGCCATGGAGCATATAGCCATTTCCGCCGGTCACGCAGAGCACGACGCTGACATGGCCTGGGACGCGGAGAGCCTGCCGTGCGATCTCGCAGGTGACGACGTTGCCGGATACCGAGCAGGCCGCCCGCTTGCCAGCGCCGTCGTTGATGGTATCATACCAGCCCTCATTCTGAGGACCGAATCCACGGTACATGATGCTGTACGTTGCACCGGACGGCGCAGCGTATGCCTTGCCGTCCTTGTACAGCACCGCCTTAAAAAAGCGGCTCTGCGCGTCATTCTCCACAACGTCCAGACGCTGCGGAAGGCCGGGGTTGTCGAAATCAATTTTGATCTCTCGCATCATTGTCCTCCTTGCTCAAAATAAAATCGCCTGATTCGGAAAGCAGATAGTCCGACACATTTCCGTCCGGAAGTGTGTCAGAGTATGCGGCCCCATCGGGCAGGGTGGTCAGCGCGTAAGTCGGGTTGATAACGCCCGCCGATGTGATCCGGCGCGTGTCAGGCCGGAACGTGATAAGATACATAGACTCCTCCATCACATAAAGCCCATCACAACGTATGGGATACAGCACTTTTTGTTTTTGTTCATCGTCGCGCCGACCGGGACACCACTCACCTTTTTGGATTCCAGCCATCCACCGGGTCCAAACTGGATACCGGTTTTGCTGACCGAAAATTCCCGGATGCGTGGATAGTCCCAGGTGTACGTTGCTCGGACACTTTTTCCGTTGACTGGCGCGATTGCCCATTGGATACTCTTGTTGTCGATGACACTGCTGTCAAAAATACTGCCCAAATTGTCGATGAAGCCAACGGCAACGACCGAATAGCTTGCCAGATCCAGCGGAATAAAAACATTGCCGTCCAGACCACCCGAAGCGTTGGCGGAGTTGTCCCAGATGACGCTGGAATTTCGTACCCCGCGAAATTCCAGGCCGTCCGGGTTGATGATATACGAGTGATCGCCGACGCCGAAATTGATACTTCCTGTTTCGCTCTCCTCGATATAATCCGTCGCAACATGGCTTGCACGTTCTGCGGCTTCTGTCGCGTCCGTGGCCAATGTCCCGGCATCCACCGCCCGGTCGTTGGTGGTGGTCACGCGGCTGCGCTCCCGGATGGTCGTGCGGGCCAGGCGCTCTTTGGCGTCACCCACTTGCAGGGAGTCATAACGTTCCAGCAGCGCGTTGTAATCCGTCTTGGTGATCCGCGCCGTGGCGCTCACGCCCAAACGCAGATACCGCACCTCGACCGTATCACCGCGCAGGATAATCCCGCTCTGGCCGGAGCCTGTGTACTCCACACACTTTTCCAGCTGGACATAAGAGACTGTCAGGCTGACGCTGATCTTGCCGATCTCATTTTTCTGGATGAACTCGTCGGCCGTCTTTTTCATGCTGGCGTCCGAAGGCGCTTTCTGGTAGTAGCTGGTGAGGTCGAGCGGGTAGATTTTCCGGTAGCCGGTGATGCTGGAAGCCGCGATGGGCTCCAGGTCATAATACTTGTTCTTCTCGGTGCTCATCCAGAAGGGATAGACGTGGGTGTAGACGTCCTCGATATTTTTTTCCTGGGTGACGTCCAGCAGGTTCAGGCCGTATGCAATTTTGACTCCGCGGTCAACGGTCTCTTTTTTGCGCAGCACACAGCTCAGGCCGTCGAACGTCCAGATGCCATCATAGGCCGAGGCGAGGTTGTCGCTGTTGCTGGACAGCAGCGCCGCACGGACAGTCATCGGCTTCGAGACCGAAAATGTGCCCGCAGTATCGTAACTGGCCAAAATATCGAACGGGCAGTCTCCTACGATTCCGGCTTTGAGTTTTGTGATGGCTTCGCTCAGCGACGCAGCCGTGAAAGGTTTGACGATGCAATTGTTGAGGTCATACGAGATGTGATGCGCATAGGCCTGGATCTTGCCGTCGATGGGCCGCGTCATCCGGTAGATGCGGAACAGCTGCCGGTTTTCGTACCGGGACGGGGCCGCGCTGATGAGCCTGCGTTCGACCAGCAGCTCCGCATGGAGACCGGTCATCGGATAGATGAGGGTCAGGTCATACGCACCGTTCTCTTCGCAGCTGACGGTGCAGCTCAGGGCGTCTTTCAGCGCGCCCAGACCGTAATTGCCGATGGATGTTACATCGGCCTCGTGTAAGATCGGCGTCATAATGTCCACCACCTTGGAGTCAGGGTCACGCCGGTCACGCCGCCGCTCCAGCTGATCGTATTTTCGCCCGGCCGCAGCGTGGGCCAGGTGCCGCCAACAAGCGCGTTTGCGTTGGTGCCGCCGGTGACGTAAGCGTCCCAGTTTTCGCAGTCGGCATAGAGTACCCGGTCTGCCGGGGGCATGGCGGAAAATTCCACGCCGTTGACGACGACTTTTCCCTCTGCGCCGTTTCCGGTGATCTCCAGATAGGGGAGCGCCACCTGATCCAGCGGGTTGAGAAGGGTCTGTCCGTTTTCCAGTGCCGCAGCCTGATAGCCGGACACAAGAAAGTGGCGCGGATCACAGTCAAAATCAACCGACAGCCGGCCGTACTTGTTGAGGATGTTCGTGATGCTGCCCGGCTTGGCCGTGGCGAAATAAAAAAACGACGGGTCGTATCCGTCGGAGAGCTGATGCGCTCCCGGCGTTCCGGCCAGCCATTTCTTGACGGTGCGGGCGTCTTCCTCCGTCGGGTTTTTGCCGTGGAAGTACAGCTGATACGTCACGGTGATATTGTCGTAATAGCCCAGGTCAGCATGGAGCTTTCCGTTTCGGCCCGGCACCTCATACTCCTCGTATTTGGCTTCCGGGACCGGGATCTCCGGCTTGTGCTCGATGTGGCAAAAATACTCATCCGAGCTGTGGCCGTTAAAATACAGGTATTTCTCCATTGGCGGAGGCCTCCGAATTGATCATCATTTGCAACTTGTCGATGGTGTACTGGGCGATCTCCTCAGCGTCCTGCCCTTCCTGCGGGTAGATGCTGATGCTGACGCCGCCCATGCTGATGCGCCGGGTGTTGTAAGCCGTGGTGAGCGCAGAGCTGGCCCGGCCCACATCATAGGTGAGCTGAGTTTCCATCTGGCCGCTCAGCCCGCGCACCGCGTCGCGCAGCACATAGGCGTTATCGGTGATACCTTTGGCCATGCCCTTGACCATGTCCGGCATCCACTGTTCATATTCCCGCAGCGGGCCAACGTCCGGGCGAGAGAAATGTAAGAAACTTGTTACAGTCTCGGCCAGCCCTTTGGCGGCAGTGGCCAAAAATCCGCCAGCGTCTTTCATGCCGTTCGCCATGCTGGTGACAAGGTCTGCGCCCCAGTGGTTCGACTCATTGGCCAGGCCGGAAAGATTTGTCCCGATCAGGTTGCCCACAATGGACAGGCCCGCGCTTGCAATCGCTCCCGGTATGCCGCCCTTCATATAGCCCGTAGCCGCTGAAACAAGCCCTCCTACAATAAGGCCGGGCACGTCGATGTTGTCAAAAAAGCTGTCACTTGCGCGGTAGCCTTTCGCCAAGTCCGAAAACCAGCTTCCGAGCGGGCTCTTGCTCAGGTTGGAAGCCGCCTGTTCCAGACCGCCCAGTTTTGTATCGAGGTCGAGGATGAACTGAGAGAAGCTGCCCACCGTGCCCTGAACGCCCTTGATCTCGGTCTTCAGGTCGTTTGTCTTTTCCTGCACGTCGGTCACAATGCCGTTGACATAAGTTGTCGTGCGAGTGACTGCCTGGGCGACGCCGTCCACAATGGCTGTATAGGAGTCCGTCACCACATCGGTCGTAGAGACAACGTTTTCTTTTACCTCGCCGGTCGTCTGGTCAACGACTTGCTCGATCTTCTTGGTGGTCTGGGTCGTCCGGTCCAGAGCGCCGACAACGCCGTCCACACCATAGATCTTCTCTGACTTCGAGGCAACCGCGGTCTTTCCGGCAGTCGTGACGTTTTCAACGGTCGTTTTGCTGCTCTGCTCCACGCCGTCCAACAGGGTGACGACCTGCTTGTAGTTTTTCTGGATGCCGTCCACCATCTCGGTCCATGTCCGGGTGACGGTCTGGGCGGTTTCCTGCGTCGTGCCTTTGAGCTGCTTGGTCGTTCCGTCGTAGACGTTGTAAGTGTTATCGGCGGTTTCTGTCACCTGCTTGATGGCCCCGACGATGTTGCCGGTGCCCTCCAACAGCTGGGTGTTGGTTTCGGTCACGCTTTTAGCGAGCTTCTTCTGGTCGGCAGCGGCCTTTTTGGTTTTTTGGGTCGTGCTCCCGGTCGGCGTATCGCTTCCGCTGCTTGTCGGGGTCGTTACGGTCGGATGCAGCCGGTCGTATTGCTTTTGGTTTGAGATACCTTTTCCGGCCAGGGCTTCCTGCCTTCGGCGGTTTTTGTTTTTCTGGCTGTCCGTCTGTGAGCGGTAGTCCTCGTAGCTGTCATACCCTGCATAGGCGTCCTTGCCCAGCGCCTTGTTGAGCTTGTAGCTCCACTGATCGAGGACGCTGATAGCATTTTTGGCAATGGTAGACAGTCCATCTCCCAAAGCAGACATCTCGCTGATTACGCCTGAGATCAGCGGATTCAGCGACGCAATCTCCTTCGCCAGACCGACCCAGCCGTCCGTTTTGTATGCCTCTGCCGCCGCAACGGTCATATCATTGAGGTTGCCAACGACCATTTTGATGCCGTCGGTCAAATCAGCAGTCATAAGGCCCGCCAGCTGGGTGGCGTTATCCGTCAGCGTGGACATCTGGCCGTTGAGCGTCTCGCTCTGGGTGGACATGGAGTTGTAGTACCGTCCGCCCTCACCTGAGGCCTTTTCCAGTGCAGCAGTCAGCAGGTCATAAGTGACCGTCATTTTCTGCACTTCGGCGGTCGATTTGCCGGTGTAGTCGGCCAAAATGCCATAGACATCAATGCCCGCATAGGCAAATTGTTTGATGTCTGCCGCCGTGGCCTTTCCGGCATTTTTGATCTGCTGGAGGTTCTGGGCCATTCGGCTCAGCTCTTCGTTGCCGCCACCGGTGGCCGAGACTGCATCGCCCAGTGCCAGGATGACTTTGCGAGAGGAATCTGCATCAACGCCGGTCGAGATCAGCAGCTCGTTGGCCTTGACAAGGCCCGCCGTGTCGAAGGGGGTCCGGGCCGCGTCCTGCTTGATCTGCTCCAGTGTGTTTTCCGCAGCGGATGCGCTGCCGAGCATGTTGGTCAGTGCCGTCTGATACTGCTCCAGCTGGGCGTTATAGCTGACGCCCGCCTCAACGACCTTTTTGCCTGCCGACAGCAGAGTGCTGCCGATGGTCTCATAGGCTTTTGCGGCCAACGTGCCCGCCGTCACAGAGGCAGAAAGGTCGTCGCCGGACGTTCTTGTCTGGTCCGAAAATTCGCCCAGACCGTTTTCCGCGTCAGACAGGCGGCTCTTGAGGGTTGCCAGTTCGGCGCTGGTCTTGTTGATGGCAGTGCGAAAGCCGGATGCCTCTTTGCTGGCGTCGCCCCATTTTGTGACTGCTTTTTGGAGCATCGTGTTTTGTGCCGAGAGGGCAGACTCCTGATTCTGAATCTGCTTTTTCAGCACGGAGGCAATGGAGGAGGCCTTTTGCTGTGCGGTGGCGTTTTTTCCAAGCTGTGCAGTGACAAGATTCAGCTCAGAGGAATACTCCTTCTGCTGCTGGATGATGTTTTGCATCTGTTTGCGGTATTCGCTTTCGCCCTCAACGCTGATTTTTGGGCCAATATCCGTTTTTGCCAAGCGCTACCACCTCCTCATCGTATCGCCGCCAGCGTATCGAGGGCGGCATAGACTTTCTGGTCTGCACCGTTCTCAATCTGCATACACGCCATATAATCCAGCATTCGGCCAAGCGGGCAGGCCAGAACTTCGCGCTCTGTCATGCCAAGCTTTCGGCCGTAATACAGATACCATGTGGTATTCAGCCGGATCACATGGCGGTTTCGCCGTTTTTTGGGTTGTTATCCGGTGCGACCTCCACGTCGCGGGAGGACCCGCCGCGCAGAGCCATGGCAACGTCGGCCCAGATCTCGACGATCTCAGCGCCGGACAAAATCGCCTGAAGAACATCATCTGCCGGAAGGTCTGCGGTATTTTCCAACTTTTCGCCGGAAAACGAAGCGCTTGCGGCGAGATACGCCTTGCCAGCTTCCGCCAGTGGGCGAAGTACGGTCAGGATCACGCGCATCATTTCGGCCAGTTCCTGCTTGTCGGCGTGAGCGGTGACGCTCTCCACGACCGCGTTGACATTGCCGAACGCTTTTTCCAGCACATCCGCCGCCCCGATGGTCAGGCAGAGCGGATATTTCTTGCCCTTGATATTCGTCCACACAACATACTTGTCGTTCATCTGTTATTCGCCTCCCAGAGCTTTCTTGACAAAGGCCACTGCCGCGCTTTCGGTCGTGAACAGGGTCTTCGGGATGATCTTCCAGCGGTTCTTCGCGCTGTCGTCCCGCATGATGGTGAAGTCGATGTCCTGGGTCTGCCAGTCGATCTGATCCTCCTGCGTGGTGGCGTCGTCACCGGGCACCTTGCAGCGGCATTTTGCCAGAACCATGGCGCCCCAGTAGCTCTTGCCGTCCCGCTGGAGCTTTTTCACGGCACCGATGCCGATGTAGGGCGGCTCCATCTCCGCACCATACTCCAGCGTCTCAACGCTGTTGCTGCTGTCCACCTGCACCGGGTTGCCCGCTTTCAGGCCCATGAGGAAGGCTTCGTCGTCCGGGCTCAGGCCGTCAATGGTCATGGTGCCGGAACCGTCCGTGAAGGCGGAGCCGGTCTCGGTCTCGGCCAGCCGGTCATCGGCGTAGAAATTGTTATCGTCGCTGGTCGAGATATCGGTGCTCATACTCACCGAGCGGCCCAGCTTGCGGACGCCGGTGTACGTGACGTTCCCGCCGTCGGCTGCATACAGCGCGACATGGATGTTGGAAAAACCGGTCGTCACAATGCTTTTCGGATTCTCAGGCATGTTTTTTCCTCCAAATAAAAAAAGAAGAAGGTGTCCACTGTGGACACCTTCTTTGGGTTATTCGTCAAATAGAGCTGCAATAGATTTTTCAATTGCAATATCCATTGCCTTTTCAGCCGATTTCCTGATTTTTCTCACAGCGGGCGCAATAAATGGCGTCTTATTGCGGATAGAGCTTCCGCTTTCCACGCTGCGAGCAATCAGGGCATTCGGCTGGCCTTTTGGGTAGGTTTTGGTATGGACGTCATTGTAACCAGCAAAACCAATTTTGGTATTCCAAGCGTTGTCGCTGTACTGCATCTCAGCAACGCCAAGGCCCTCATGAAGCCCATCGGCTTGTTCTTTGGTCAATCCGTCCAGCATAACACCGTTGTCCTTGTCTTGTTCGGACAGGTAATAGTATTTTGCCCCAGAAGGCAAACTGTGGACGGTGATATCATCAATGGCTGCGTCGATTGCGTCACCTGCCACCCTTGCGCCTTCATGGACGGCGTGCTTGCAAATGCCATCTGTGTTTTTGTTCAGCCGTTCAAGCTTCATGAGGTACTTTTCGGAACCTTTTGCACGGATTTTAGCCACAACCGGCCACCTCCCAGCTCCACTCGTAGTGCCAGATGCCCCGGTCGGCCTCAAACTGGATGCTGTTCAGCCGCCAGGCAATGGAATCGAACGAGTCGAACGACCGCTCCAACGCCTCGCGCCAGGGGTCGAACTCGTTCTGGGTGAAAAGGTCGGTCGTGCCAGTGACGCAGCCCTCGACGTGCTTGCCTTCCGCCTCAAAATCGGAGGCTCCGTCTTCCTGCCAGACGAAATACCGCTTGGATTTCATCCGTCCGCCATGGCTCACCTGATCGGTGACGGCGGTATGGGCTGCGATGATGCACTCGCTCCACGTCATTTGCCATCCTCCTTCAGGCGTTTGTCGAAATCTTCCTCGACAGCCCGCAGGCTGATATCCATCGAGGGCGGGTGGCAGTTTTCCACCACCTGCACCGTGTCGATGCGATAATACTGGCCGTCTTCGGTCTGGGCCACGTCCTGGCTGCTGATTTGCACCGGGGCGCGCGGCACCCGCACCACGCGGACGATCTCCGCGAGGTTCTGGCGGCTGAGATACAGCCGGTTGATGCCGAGCCGCTGCTCTTCGTAGCAGGCCGAGAGCTTCCTTTTCAGCTTGATTTTGGGTTGGTGGCCGACATCGGCGACGTCCTCGGTCGAAAAGACAGCCAGAATGCCTGCGTTGAAGTTCTGCGAGATGTCATTCGTTGGTCTGGTCGGCATTTTGCGCGGCATAAGCGCTCACCCGCCTTTCGTTCTGCGCTGCCAAAATGAGATGACGGTAGTTGTTCTCGAAGATATCCGCCGCGCCGTCACGGGCGTAGCGGACGTAATCCATGAGCAGGTCCCGGTGCAGACCGGGCGCGGTGTAGTCCTGTGGCTCGCCGATCTTGCCGTCCAAATAGGACATACCGCCCACGGTGAGGTTCCAGACCTTCGTGTCCACGGCGTCGTCATCCCACGTGATGTCGAGATAGGTCTTGATATCCGGGAGCAGCACGTCCCGGATGCCATCCCATACGGTCTTCATAAGGTCAGGACTTGGTGACGGTGACGGTGTAGGCCTTGGTGGTCGTGCCGTCTTCCGCCGTCACGTTGATGGTCACGGTGTTGGAGCCTTCGGCCCAGGTGGCAGACTTGCCGTTCTCGATGATCTTGCTGCCGACCTTGACCTGCACGGTCGCACCGGCGTTTGCGGGGGTGGCAGTGATGACATTGGAGGCCGTATCGGTCGTTGCGGTGTAGCTGGCAGTGGTCGCGCTGAAGGCCGGGTTCAGAGTCAGGTTGCCCAGCTTCAGGGAGGCCAGGTTGGCGTCAGCGGACGGTGTAGGAGAGGTGACGGTCTCGACCTTGTAATTCAGCGGGCGCAGGCCGGAAATGTCGAGGTTCAGGAAGGCGTTGTTGTCCACCGGGAAACCGTTGGCATACAGCTTGATGAGGTAGACGCGCTCGTCCTCCAGGAAACGGTAGGAGTCGTCGTACTCCAGCCGACCGCCCTTGTTCATGCCGACCGCTGCAAAGTACAGCCGGCCCACGCCGAACACAGCCTGGCCGCGCGGCAGAGCGGAAACCGGAATGATGGTGGCAGGGTAGGGCAGGACGTTGTTGCGATAGGTGCCGTCCGGGGTGCGGATCGTGGTGGCGGGCATGACCTTCTCATAGTAATCCTGCGGGTTGACCAGCAGAATGAGGTCATCCGGGTTGCGGTCCTTGCCGTTCGGGGTGACGGCCAGCAGAGCGACCAGCTTGCCCATGGTGGTGGGCTCGAAATCCGAAACCTTGATCTTGGCCTTTTCGGGGTATGCGCCGCCGACAACGGAAGCGCTCTCGCTCACATCGCGGATCATGCCGATGGGCTTGTCGTTGCCGTCGCCCATCACGATGCCGTCTTCCAGGCCGTTGGCCAGTGCTTCGGCCAGGATGGCGCGGATATAGCGGTCCAGCCATTCGGGGCCGAGGTCCAGCTGAGCCTTGCAGACCGGGATGAACGCAGAGAGCTTGTACAGGCCGACGTCCACTTCCTTGAAGCCGGAGGTCAGCTCCTCGATGATCTTCCCGCACAGCTTACCCCATGCGGCCTTGTGGCGGCCGTCGGTGTTCAGCATCATGCGGATAGCGCCGCCGGTCGGGGTAAACTGGATCTTGCTCAGCAGCGGGTGGCTCTCGGTCAGGTCTTCCATGACGCGGGAGATGATGGTCTGCGGGAAAACGACACTCACATTTTCGAGGGCCTGCTTCGGGTTCTCGCTGCGCATGGCGTCGCTGATCTTCTGGTAGTATTCCTTCTCTTCCGTGGTCAGCTGCCGGACGCCGCGCGCATACAGAACAGAGTTGTTGAGTTCCTGCCTCAGACCGTTCAGCTGAGCCTCGTGCTCCTCCGCAGTAATGTCGCCGATGGTCTGGCACATCTCCGAAAAGACGTCAGACAGTTCGTCGGGCTTGTTGTCCTTGATGGCAGCGGCCAGCCGCTGGCGCAGATCAGACAGTTTCTGATTCTTCTGGTACATGTCTTTCAGATTCATGTTGTTGTCTCCTTTTTGGGTATTCAAAAAGGCGTGTCCAGTTTGGACACGCCTTTACGGCAAATTATTTTTTCTTGCTGATAATGGCGACAAGTTTTTTCTCCAACTCATTGCCATTGCCGCTTCTTCCGGCCGCATAAATAGTGGCCATGATGCTGTTTGCGTCAGCCTGCCAGTTCTTTCCTTTTACTCCAGAAAAGCTATCAATAAAATTTCCGGCACTTGTTTCACTTTTCAGAGTTTTGATTATAGAATCAAAACGTGCCGTTCCCTCTTTAATCATAGCCTCTGACATGTTGGCTTTTTTGCTTGTTTCGATTGCATTTTTTTTGAAGGATGTCATCGCATCAATTGCATTTTCGCGGATAGAGGTGGCCCATGCAACCTGACGGTCACTCCCTTTGAGATTGGCGAGCCTGCTCTTTCCGGATGATCTACTTCCGCCGCTGCTCATTGTTTTTCCTCTCTTCCAGACTTTTATAAAACGGTTTGATGATTGTTGCATTTCTGCCTTCTATGCACTCTATCGGTTTTCCATACCACAAAATTTTGCTTGGGTTTAATTCATCCAGTGCTTTTTTGCATCCTTTTTCAAAAGTTTTCTTAACCTCTGGGTCTTGCATCAAGCCAAGAGAGGATATCGCGATAATGCTGTTTTTGGGTTCTCCGTCAAAGCACCATTCGTAGCTTTTTTCTTCGACCCATCCAATAGAGGGGATAACTTTTATCCCGTGCATCTGCCAGTAAGCCGCGAGCCAATGGCGCTTGTAATGGTTAAAAATTTGGACGGCTTCCGGGTGGTCAACGTACATGGAAAAATCAGGCGAAACTACCGCACCAAATTTTTGCAAGATTGGGATATACCGGTCCGGATCATTCCAGACACGTTCGAACTGATAATCATGGATAAAAAAGTGAACGCCTTTTTTGGAGCAGTCTTTGGCAGACATGGCGAAATTGAATGGAATCCATACCAGCTTATCAATGGGAATATCTGTTTCAGGCTCGATTTGCGGGATGCCATAGCGTCCCACTCCACGAAAAAGCGCCAATTCCGTGTTTTCAATCGGATATTTCATAACTTCGCAAAAAGCCTCATTAGATTGTTTTCAGGTGGAGCGGGCGGTTCCTGGGGCGGCTTTTGGGGTACCGGGGAGGGAACGGCCAGCGTCTGACGGATGAGCATGTCGTGCACACTCTGGGTGGCTTCGTCGCCACGCACACCCTTCTGGATGCTGGTGGCGAGGCCCATTTCCAGTACAGCTTCGGGGCTGTACCACGTTTTGCTGTTGATGAGGTCCCGCGCCGCCTGCTCTTTCATGCCCGCGTTTGTAAACGCACCCAGGCCGATTTCAGTCAGCTTGTCCAGCTCATCCGCAGCCTCGCGGAGGTCTTCGGAATATCCGTAGGTGCCGCCAATGACGGGATGGAAATAAAACGCGCTCACATTGTTGGCGATGCGCTGCGTACCAGCCAGAAACGGGTAGATGGCCGCGCTGGCCACAAAGCCGTCGGCGTGGGTCGTGATCTGTGCGTTTTTGGCCCGCAGGGCGTTGTAGATTGCAAAGCCCTCCGAGACATCGCCGCCATAGCTGTCCACATGGACGTTGATCTCGGCAAAGTTCCCGGCCTGCTCCAGCTGGTTGGCCAGGTGATAGGCGCTGACATCATTTTCGATGCCCCGGAAACTGGTAATGTCGCCAAAAATATAGATGTTGGCTTCCTCGCCGCTCTGTTGCATATCAAAATACGGTTTAGGCACTGTTCTTGTCCTCCTTTTTGTTGGCTTCGGTCGCGGCATTGCGGGCAATGGCTTCAACCGTTGCAATGTTTTTGGTCATCCAATGGATGTTTGCCCAGTCCTCTGTAATGGTGGAATCTCCAACCTTTTCACGCAGCTCGTTGATGCTCCATGCCGCGCTTTCCACGATTTTTTCGATCTTGTCCGCATTGCTCAGGATGTCAAAATGCTGGATGGTCGAGGTATCCACGTTCACGCGGTCGCCGCGCTGCCAGACCCGTCGTCCATACAGCTTGCGGTTCAGTTCCTCGCTGATCTGTGCCGCCAGCGGGTCGATGCAGGTGGTGAGCCAATGCGTGACCACGTCGCTGATCCCGGCAATTTCGCCCTGTACCAGGACGGGCGGGATACCGAACCCCCGCGCCGTGAAAGAAAAAATGTCGTCCACAAGCGCCCGGATATCCCGCGTGTCGCCGGTCTTGCCCGATTCCGAGAACTGCTGGAAGTCGTAGCCGTCAAATTCTGGCAGAATGCCAAAATCATTTTGCAGGAACGGCTTGTACTGCTCGTTCAACCGCTGCGCAAACAGATCCTCAAAGTTGTCCTTCCCGGAATTGACCTGCGAAACATGCACTTTCATGTGCTGGCCGGAATTCCAGCTGTGGTTTTTCATGCTCGCTTCCAGCAGCTTGTTGTAGCTGGCATAGAGCGCATCCACCACCGCCTTTGCATCGGCGCTGTTGAGCACAAGGTGGATGACTTCGTTTTCCTTCAGGTCGCGGGTGTACGGTTCATCGCCCACCTTGATCTGCCGGTAGATGTTTTCCGCCGTCGGAAAGTATTCCGGTTTTGTCCAGCTGTCTGCCACGACCAGATTCAACATGCCGCCGCGCTGAGTGGCAAGGATCAGCGCCTCATTGTTTTTATAGAGCCGGTAGACAACCTTTTGCCAGAACGCCGTGCTGTTTTCGTTGACGTTCGGCTCCACGTTGAGCATGTAATAGTAATCTTTTTTGACGGCCTGTCCGCGCTCGAACGTCTTGAACTCGCTGTTTGCAATAGCTTTTGCGATGAGGTTCACGCAGCAGTTGAACGCCAGATCCCTCAGGCGGTATTCCTCCCAACAGGTCATCCAGTCGGCAAGGGAGGCTTTTGCAGCCGAGGCGTTGATGGGCACATTGGTTTCATCCACATGCTGCGCGGGGAGCTTGAGCCCCTCGGATTTCTGAAATCCGAAGAACTCTTTTACTTTTTTGGAAAATGACATGGTTTGAACTCCTTACCAGCATATTGGTCCGATTTTGGGGAGCTGAACTTGTCCAGTGCCCAGCTCGGTTTCGATGACCATGGAAGCTACCAAGGCCATAAAGGGGTCTGTTTTTCGGGATTTTGCCTCAATCTTCGCATAGACGAAGTTTCCGGTATCCACGCCCTGACTGCGGCTGCTGCGCACACGTTTTGTGTTGTTGACTGCCCAGCGCAGCTGTGGCAAGTCTCCCCAGGTGAAAAGGCCTCGGTCGAAACAGTCCTGGATCACCGGGTCCACCTGCATGATGTCGCTGGGACGGATCAGCTTCACGCGGGTCTTGTCCTTTGCGTCAAAACCGATGCTCTGCAACGCTTCGGCCATCATGGTGTAGCGGAAGTTATCCAGCGCCAGTTTTTTGATGTTGTAGATGCGCCCGGAATCCCGGATGTAATCCGTGAGCAGATACGGAGAAATGCTTACATCATCCACATAGGTGCACACGCCCATATCACACCACGTTTTCCACGGGGCCTTGATGCGGGTCAGTGTTTTGCTCTGTGCGCAGATCCAGGCGTGATTGATGTCGAAGCGCTTATCGCCGCGCCGGAAGTGGAGGTTGACCGCCGCCCAGTCGCTCAACTCGGCATAGTCGATACCCACCGTGCAGCTCCACCCGGCCAGGTCGGGCAGGGGGGTGTTGGTGGCCCTGACTTTTTCGTAGTCGGTGACGGCGATCTCTTTTGCCCCGTCCCGGATGCCCATGCGTTTCGTCATGAAATCACCGTTCTGTTCCGGGCGCTCCCGCCAGTCGCGGTACTCGTCCCGAATTTCCTGCATCAAATGGGGCAGGTAGGGGAGTGATGGGTTTGCCATGCACCAATTGTTTTCATCGTGCACCTGGTCTTTCGCGTCCAGGCAACAGATAAACGGCAAAAAGCCCTCATCCGCCTCGCCCTCAAACAGTATCCTGCGGCCTCGTGCAAGATAGTCGTCCAGCGGGCCGTCGCTGATATCGCCGTTGGAAGTAAAAAAGCCCACGCGCGGCTCGGCAACTTTGCCCTGGCCGGTGACGAAGACTTTGATGTTGTCGTAATTCTGGTATTGGTGGACCTCGTTGAAGATGACCGCGCCGGAACGCATACCGTCACGGCCCTTCGGGTTGTTGGTTCGGCCTTTGACCTCGCCCAGGTTTTTGCGGCCCCGAAGGATCTCTTTTGTGTGGTAGTAATATTTTGACAATTTGGCTTCCCACGTCGGATTCTCCAGCGCTTCCACGATATCTTTGACCGGGGTGACGGCCTGCTCCTCGTTGTTGGCGCAGATGTCCACATTGTAATGCGGGACCGGGTTGTATGGGCTGATGAGCGCTGCCGAAGAAATGGCGATCACGCCGTCTTTGCCCGCACCACGGCCCACCATTGCAAACAGCGTTTTGAAGCGGGGGGTATTATCCGCGCGGTAGGTGCACAACCACAGCCCCAGCGCAAAGGTCTGCCACGGAAAAAGCCTTTCATACGGAAAATACCGGGCGAGTCGGAAATATTTCCGCATTCGCTCGGTATCCACATGAACGTTTTCTGTTTCAAAAATGCGCCGCACAAGCGCAACAAGCGCATGCTGCTCCCGGCAGGCGCGAGGATGATCGGCCTCCACCTGCTCGATGTACTCCAAAATCTCCGGGGGAATGTTAGAGGTCATCGTCCTCACCGGCATTCGCCACCATAAATTTGAACTGCTGGATGACGCGCAGCAGGGTCGAAACGGTGGAGTTTGCCGCGCTGGCCGTCTGGTTATAAATCTGAATAGCAGGATTGGCGATTTCCATTTCGGCACCCTTTGGTGTGACTTTCGTAACGGTCAGGCCATTTTTGTTCATGTCCGTCTGCGCCTGCGTCAACAGATCCAGCTGGGTGACGTAGCGGTCGAGCGTCGAGCG
>ERZ827458.988-NODE-988-length-26603-cov-3.838896_pt1 | contig 26603 bp, 25 predicted proteins | sample MGYA00519706_ERZ827458 | MGnify/ENA primary metagenome ERZ827458 (study PRJEB31778, sample SAMEA3449309) | human gut metagenome | biome: human gut; feature: human-associated habitat; material: faeces | place: United Kingdom | collected 2010/2012 ...
CCCATGACGGAGGAACATATCCGTAATCTGGTGCGGAGCAGGGCCGCCTCCTTCAAAGTGCCGCAGCAGGTACTGTTTTTCGAAGAATTTCCCCACAGCCCTTTGGGCAAGATCCAGCTCTCCGCCCTGAAGGCGGCGGCGCTGGACCGGCTGGGCATCACAACCGGGGTATAAGAAAGAGATAAGAGTATTATGAAAAAACTAAATCGTTGGGTCTACGCCGCCTTCGGCGTGGTGATTCTGTTGTTCGCCGGTATGGTCTACGCCTGGAGCGTGCTGTCCGGCCCTATCGCCCAGGAATATCCCCAGTGGACGAACGCGCAGCTGAGCCTGACCTTCACCATCGTCATGACGCTGTTCTGCGTGGGCTGCATGGCGGGCGGCTTTCTGTCCGGCAAGGTCAGCGCCAAGATCTTGGGCGGCGGCAGCCATGTTCCTGGGCGGCTTTATGCTGTCCGCCCGCATCACGTCCCTCATGGAGCTGTATATCGGCTTCGGCGTCATCTGCGGCTTCGCCTCCGGCCTTGCCTACAACGCGGTGATGGGCACCATCAGCCGCTGGTTTCCCGATAAGCAGGGTCTGATCTCCGGTGTGCTGCTGATGGGCTTCGGCCTCAGCAGCTTCCTGGTGGGTAAGATCTTCCAGATGTGTACCCCTGAGACCATCGGTGCGTGGCGTCAGTCCTTCACCGTGTTCGGTGTCATCACCGCCGTGGTGCTGGCCATCTGCGCCTTCTTCGTGGAGAAGCCTCCCGCGGACTACCAGCCCCCCGCCGCCGGCAAGCAGGCCAAGCGCTGGGTGAACCCCGTGGCCATGGAGGCCGCCACCGGCACGATGGTCCGCAAGCCCGCCTTTTGGCTGTACTACCTGTGGGCCATCCTGCTCAGCGCCGCCGGTCTGGCGCTGGTGTCGCAGGCCAGCGGCATCGCCCGGGAGATCGGCACCGATGTCTCCGCCGGTACCATCGCCACGGTGGTGGGCCTGATCTCCATCTGCAACGGCGTGGGCCGCGTCATTTTGGGAGCGCTGTTCGACAAGGCTGGCCGCAGCAAGACCATGCAGACCGTGAACGTCCTGTTCCTGCTGACCTGCGGCGTGCTGATCCTGTCCCTGTCCCTGAAGAGCTTCCCCATCCTGGTGGTCGGCTTCATTTTGGGCGGCTTCTCCTACGGCGGTGTGACCCCCACCAACTCCGCCTTCGTCAGCTCCTACTACGGGCTGAAGCACTTCCCCCTGAATTTCTCCATCATCAACACCAACCTCATTATCGCGTCCTTTGGCAGCACCATCGCCGGTGCGCTGTACGACGCCTCCCAGTCCTTCTTCAGCACCGATGCCATGATCGGCGTGCTGGCGCTGCTGGGTATCTTCGTATCTTTGGCTATCAACGTCTGTGACAAGCGGACGCTGGCCGCCAAGTGATATAGCTTTACCTCCCTCACAAAACCTCACAAAGGGAACAGCCCGGCTTTTGCCGGGCTGTTCTCGTGTACTTCTGTGCATTACCGTAAATCCATACATACTCACCATCTTCTCAGTTCAGAATGCAATTCCAATCACAATCACCGTTAGGCCTTTGCAATTTTCGAACGTCTTCAACTGACTTATATCCCCACTCTCACCTATCCTTGTTTCTTTGTTTACTGCGTCACTGTTTTTGAGCCGCGAACCTGCTTGCGGTCACCGCCGCATTGAGTATACTTATCAGCAGCACAATTTACGGGAGGTGACAGCATGGCCTACTGCGTATCAGACATTCACGGTGAGTTGTCCCCCGACCCACACCGTGACCCACACGGGAAAAATACCATGCGGAAACAGCGGGATATGCGCTGTCAAAGAGCGATCTCCACGCAGTGAAAAGCACCGCAAACCGTTGTGTCCCAACGGATAGCAGCTACCGACCGCAGCTCATAACCCGGAGGTCGGAGGTTCAAGTCCTCTCTCCGCAACCAGATTGAGTGGATGTAACTGATTTCAGTTACATCCACTTTTTTTATTACCCTGTACGGAGCCGGTCACGCCTGCTCCGTTTCTTCCTAAAAAAATCTTCAAAAAGACCTTATGACATTTTTCGCGGTCAGAATTACTAAGCACAGCGGGCTGGACGGCGACTATCGCATGCTGTTGCGGGGAAGTTCTCTTTATGCTATACTATACACAGCAAGGATGCGTGCGGTGATATATGCGGAGAGAAAGCGAGGGCGTTACCTCTTGAAAGGAAACACGAAACATCTGTCGGCTGTGATCTTTGTTTTCACGGTGATCGCCATAGCCTACGCCTGCCGGATGATGGCAAAATTTGACATCGGCGGTCCTGTCATGAACCATATCCGGACGGCGCTCTATCTGCTGCTTTTCGCCCTGTGGGGCTTTTCCCTTGACCGGCGCATCATCCAGCGGCAGGCGCTGCACTGCCTGCGGCTGACGGCGGCGCTGATCCTGCTGTGGCTCATACTGCGGACGCTGAAATACAGTGTCGTCACCGACCTGACAGCGGCGCGGTATGTGTGGTACCTCTACTACCTGCCGATGCTGTTTCTCCCGCTGCTGGGGGTGTACATCGCCCTGTCCATGGGGAAACCGGAGGACTACCGTCTGAGCCGAAGAACCGGTATGCTGTTGATCGTCCCCGCGGTGCTGTTTCTGCTGGTGATCACCAACGACCTGCATCAGCAGGTATTCGCCTTCAAAAACGGCGTTCCCGGGCTGCCGCTCTCCGGAACGTATTCCCACCGCCCGCTGTATTTTGTCTGCCTTGGTTGGATAGTGGGCTGCATGGCCTTCTCCCTCGTCTGCCTGTTTCGAAAGAGCCGTATGCCGGGCGGCAGAGGGAAGCGGATCATGCCGTTTGTGCTGGGCTGCGTGATGTTCCTGTACGGTATTCTCTATCTGTCGGGCCTTCCCGCCGTCCGGTGGTGGCTCGGCGACATGAACGTGATGTTCTGCCTGCTGTATGCCGCCATCTATGAAAGCTGTATCCGCTGCCGTATGATACCGTCCAACACGGGATATGTGGAACTGTTTGAGGCCTCAACGCTGGCGGCCTGTATTGCGGATCGCAGCGGCCGGATCGTCCTGCGCTCCCGTGCCGCAGGTAAGGATATGACCTGCCCGCAGGAGGGGCAGCGGATCGTTCGACCCGATGGCATGCGTATTTCCTCGGCGCCCATCAGCGGCGGCTACGCCGTTTGGCAGGACAATGTGCGCCAGCTGGCGGAGCTGCGTACCCGGCTGAATGCGAACAAGGAGGAAATGGAGCGCAACAAGAAGAAGCTGAAGGACGCCTATCTTGTTCAGAAAAGTCTGCATGAGCTGACCGAGAAGAACCGTATATACAATGAGCTGGAGGCCAGGCACAGCAGGCAGACAGTCCAGATGCGGCAAATGCTCGCCCGATGCGAAAAAGCCGACCCCACCGAAAGGCGAAGTCTGCTGAAGCGGGTGCTGCTGCTGGGCACCTACATCAAGCGCAGTGCCAACCTGTACTTTCTCAGCAGTGAGTACCAGTGGCTGCCGCAGCAGGAGCTGCGGCTGACGGTGGATGAAGCCGTGCGCGCCCTGACCGCCTGCGGCACGGAGTGCGGCGTGGTCTACCGCACAACAGGACCCATGCGCGCCTCCGAAGTCGTAAACCTGTTTGAGCTTCTGAAAACCGTCGCGGAGGCCACGATAGATGATCTGCGCTCGCTGTTTATCTCCGTTTCCGACAGCGCGATGGATCTGTCGGTGGAGTGCGCCGCCGATCTGTCGGCGATCGCCTCCCCGGAGGTAACGGTGCGGCAGGAGGACGGTCTGTGGCTCGTCCGCAGAAGGATAAGGGGGCGGGAGGATGCATAAGCTGAAGCGCTTCGGATTCAATGCCATCAAGGAGAGCTTTGACCGGCTCCCCACCGCCGTATGCTTTTTCGACCGGTCGGGCGGCATCGTGCTGTGCAACCGGCAGATGTATCGGCTGAGCCAGCATCTGCTCAACAGCGATCTGCAATACCTGGAGGAGCTCCAAAGGGCGCTGGCATCCCCGCCGGAGGGCGTGACGCCCCTTGCCGGCATGGAGGGCACCTTTCACTTCCCCGACGGGCTGGTATGGAAATTTGAGAGGGCGGCCGTGACCGACCGGTACGGGGAGACATATATACAGCTGAGCGCCGCGAATGTCACGGAGCTGCACCGGGCGCTGGAGCAGTTGACCGAGGACAACCGAAAGCTTGCGCAGGACGCGGAAGAGCTGCGCCGTCTCTCGGAAAACGTGGAGGCGGTGGCCCGGGAGCGGGAGCAGCTTGCCGCCAAATCCGCCATGCACGACAGTCTTGCCGCCTGCATCACCGTTACGAAACAGTATCTGTCCGGAGACCTTGGTGCCATCGACGCAGACGTTGTGCTGCGGGAGTGGGAGAAAAGCATCGTCTTTCAGGACGCAGGCCTTTTGTCGGCAAGGGAAAAGCTGTATGAAAGTGCGGACAGCAGCGGCGTGACCATCAGGATGCGAGGCACAGAGCCAGCGGGCGGCGCAGCGGAGTTGATGTATACCGCCATGCAGGTCTGCCTGAGCAATGCCATACAGTACGCGCAGGCAACCGAGCTGGTGACCAACATCTGGGAGGACGGTGACAGATATACCGTTCTGATCCGCAATAACGGAAGGCCGCCGGAAAAGACCATCACAGAGGGCGGCGGGCTGTCCAATCTGCGCCGCAGGATCGAAAGGATCGGCGGGACCATGACGGTGCAGAGCCTGCCGGAGTTTGCGCTGGTGATAGGGATACCGACTTTTGAGAAGCTGGGGGATAACAAATGGCTGTCAGAGACATATTGATCGTCGAGGATCAGGCCCTTGCCCGAATGTACCTGTGCGCCTGCGTGGAAAAATGCGCGGATTGCCGGGTGGCGGGCACCCTGACCCGTGCCGACGCGGCGCTTCGCCGGTGCGGTGATGGGCATATCGACCTGATCCTGATGGACATCTGCACCGAAAACGATTCGGATGGTCTGGCCGCCGCCGAGTCCATCAAAAGAGCCTATCCGCATATCAGAATCGTTATGGTGACCTCCATGCTGGAGGGGCGCTTTCTGGATCGGGCGAGGCAGATCGGGGCTGACAGCTTCTGGTACAAGGATTCCCCCGCCGGCGATCTTGTGGGCGTCATCGAGGGCACCCTGTCCGGCAAGCGCTTCTGGCCGGACGGTACGCCATCGGTGCGGCTGGGGAATGTTCTGTCCTGTGATCTGTCCGATCAGGAGCTGGAGACGCTGCGCTTGCTCTGCGAGGGCCAGACCTATGCGGAGATCGCCGTGGGAATGAATGTAGCGGAATCGACAGTGCGCACCTATATCAACCGGATGCTGGAGAAAACCGGATACCCCAACCGCAACCGGCTGATGGTTGCCGCGGTCAGCAAGCGGCTGGTGGTGCCGGGGAGCCTGTTCGGCACGGCAGAAGAAAATTGAACGGAAATACGTCTATTCAAAATATTATCCGCCATCAGCGGCCCTGTCTGTCCTCACTTTTGTGGACAGACAGGGCCGCTTTTCCGTGCTACAATAGCTACATATACTGGGAACGGAAGAGGGATGGCTCGATGCGTAAAATTGTGATCGATATGCAGAATTACCTGTTTGCCGACGCTGTGGCGGCCGCTTTCAAAAGCTCTGACTACGATATCGAGGTGATCCGTGCAGAGTCCCCAAGGGACACCGTGGAGCTGTGCCAGATATACGAGCCCTTTGTGCTTGTGATGGAGGTGACAGGGTATGCCCCGTGGAAGCTCGGCGAAAGACTGAGACTGCGCGGCGAGGTAAAGGCGCTGTGTCCCAACTGCAAGATCGCGCTGATGGTGGACTCCAACACCGAACGGCAGACGGCAAAGGACATCCGGGACGCCAAGAAGGACGGGCTGATCGATCAGTTTTTCTACGGCTCCATGCCTGCCGAGTACCTGATGGATCAGATCTATGCTATGTGAAGGAAAGATCCCGCAATGGGATATTTCATAAGCAGCTACAGGAACCTGCCGAATCGGGCAACGACGGAAAGGAGAAAATGTTATGGCGAACAAGTGTGGAATTTGCGGCGCGGACATCAACCTGATGCAGACCCAGAAGCTGGCGGACGGCAATTGCATTTGCCGAAAGAATTGTAGAAGCAGGGGCTTCAAGGTGTACGACTATGTGCATGGCAACCTGCCCGGCGTGAAAGCGCATCTGGACCAGGTGGAGCGGGGAACGAAGCTGTGGGATCACTACTTTGTGCCCCGTCTGAAGACGAAGGATAAGAACCAGAAGCTGACGCGCTTCGGCGCGCACCTGTATGTAGCGGAGGACATCGGGCTGGTGGCCTTTACGCAGGTGGACTACAAGATCCTGATCTTCGGCAAGACCACGCGAGCCTGCGTGTACCGCATCGCCGATCTGCGGAACTATAAGTATGAAGAGCAGATGGTGAGAAACGGCGACAAGACGGAGAAAAAGTCCACGGTGCGGATGGTGTTCATCAACACAGAGGGCATGAACGCCTTTAACCTTGAGGTAAACAACTTCAAGGAGTACGAGAAGCTCAGCAAGTATTTCGATACGCTCTTCGGCGTGCAGAAGACGCTGGGCAACGCCGCCAACACATGGAAGCAGCAGATGACCGCCATCAAGGATGTGGCCTCGGGTCTCAGCGCCGCCATGCGGGGTCAGGAGGACGCCGGGGAGAAGGCGGCCGCCGCCATCGATTCTCTGGACGCGGCGGTCTACGGCGACCGCACCGAATGGATCCGCCGGGCGGACGCGGCTCTCGCCGCGTTTAACGGATAAAAGTATTTAGGAGGAAGGAACCATGAAAAAGCAGTGGCTCAGCATTGTACTGGTGCTCTGTATGGTGCTGTGTCTGGCGCCCACAACGGCGCGAGCAGAGGAGAGTAAAACGGGTACGCTGAAGATCACCGTGAATGTGCAGGGACTGTATGGGGGGGTCGATGCAGGAGGCAAGACATTTAGCTTTGAGATTCTCCGCAAACACGCTACTTATGGCCACTATAAAGATGTGAACATTACCATTGAGCCGGGCAAAACAGAGGGCACAGTGGATGTGCCAGTCGAGGAAGGAAAATATATCGTAAAGCAAACCAGTTATGCTACGATAGACGGATATGATTGGGAGAATGCGTCCCATCAACCCGGCAACACAGGTGAAAGCGACGAGCAGGAAGTGTTTGCAGACAAGACGAAGTCGGTTACCGTACATAACTTTTACAAATTATCGGTAACAAAGGAGATCACAGAGCTGCCGATCACGGTGACCGGATATGCGCTGGGTGCAAAGGTGGGCGACATCAAGGCTTCAACAGGCCAGATGCGCGTTGCTATCCCAACAGTTACCATCAAGAAGCGCAATGCAAGCGGCGGCTGGGAGTCTCTGACATCTGGCGATACGATTCAGGCAGATACTCAGTATGCGGTAGAAATCTTTGTTAACGCAAAAACGGGGTATACCTACACCGGGCTTACAGGGGATAAGGTGACCGTAAACGGGAAAAAGGCAAGCGAATTTGAGAATCCATCGACTCAATCTGGCGTCGATATGCTGGTATTCCACGAGCTTGATGTGCTGAAGGCCGTCAAGCCGGTGAAGGAGATCAAGATCACAACACCGCCCACCAAGACCACATACAAGGCCGGCCAGGATTTTGACCCGACGGGCATGGTGGTCACGGCGGTTTACAAAGATGACTCCACGGATGTCCTCCCTGAAACCGGCTATACGATCTTCTATGGTAAAAACCTCCAGAAGGAAAGGACGTATGTGACGATCCAGTATAACGATGGCAGCCACAGCAGCAATATCAAGACCTACCAGAACATCACCGTGAATCCGTATGAGGGAGATCATCAGCATACCTACGATGACTCGTGGTATTCGGACGCGAACAGCCACTGGCATCAGTGTACCGCTGAGAGGTGCCCGGCTCTGAGCGGCAGCACAAAGGATCAGAAGCCTCACACCTTCGTGTGGATGGTAGACAAGGCGGCCACCACGACCCAGACCGGATTGAAGCATGAGGAGTGTACCGTCTGCCACCATAAGCGCAGCGAGAATACGGTGATCCCCGTGCGGTCCGGCAGCGGTACGACCACACCCGGTACGACCACGCCCGGCAGTGCCACATCTCCCAAGACCGGCGATGCGGGCATCGCCCTGTATGCAGGGCTGTCCCTGCTGGCGCTGAGCGGCAGCGGCTGGGTCGTTGGCAAAAAGCGCAGAGAAGAGAAGTAAAATTTACATTCTGTGGGCGGCAGGGATCGGTTTACCCTGCCGCCCCGCAGAGATGGCGGATGCGCTTTGACGGCGCAAGCAGCCGGAACGCCGTATTCCACGGTATTTTTCACGAAAAGGTGAGGCGCGACCATGAAAAAAATCGGTATAATTTGTCTGTTGGTGTTGCTGCTGTCGGTAACGGGCTGCGGGCAGAAAAAGAGCACAGAGCCGCTGACCGTAACGTTGTGGCATGTCTATGGCGGTGAGGTGGATTCTCCGCTGAACAGTCTGATCGAGCGGTTCAACAGCACGGTGGGCGCGGAGCAGAACATCCGCGTAAAGGTGGAGCTGGTCAGCAACAGCGGCAGCATTCACAAAAGCGTGCTGGCCGCTGCCAACAGCGACCCGGGCGCACCGGCGCTGCCGGATATGTTCGTTTCCTATCCCAAGACGGTGCTGGCTCTGCCGGATCAGAACATTCTGGTGGACTACCGGGACTATTTCAGCGAGGAGGAGCTGGCGGCGTTTATCCCCGCCTTCCGGGAGGAGGGGACGATCGGCGGTCGGCAGGTGATCCTGCCCCTCGCCAAATCCACCGAGGTGCTGTTTGTCAACCGGACGCTGTTCGACAGATGGGCGGCTCAGTCCGGCGCCGACTATGACGATCTGGCCACATGGGAGGGCGTTTACGCACTGGCGGAGCAGTACGCCGCGGATACCGGCAAGTGCTTCTTTGTCCACGATTACCACTTCAACTATTTTCAGGTAGGGGTGGAATCTCTGGGTGAGGACTTCTTCCGGGACGACGGCGTAAGGTTCGGCTCCGGGTTCGAGCGTGCCTGGGAGCCGTATGCCCGGGCGGGGCTGACGGGCGGCCTGTGGCTGCACGACGGATACGCCACAGAGCCGCTCCGCACGGGAGACGTAGTGGTATCCGTGGCCTCCTCCGCCAGCGTGCTCTACTACTCTGACACGGTGACATACCCGGACAACACCTCGGAAAAGGTAACGATCACCTCCATGCCCTGCCCGGTGTTTGAAGGGGGTGACAAGCTGGTGATGCAGCGCGGTGTGGGAATGTGTACCGTGAAGTCCACCCCGGAACGGGAGAGGGCGTGCATCACGTTCCTGAAATGGCTGACCGAGCCGGCGTGCAATGTGGAATTTGTGACCAGTCTGGGCTATATGCCGGTGACGCAGGAGGCATTTGAGAAATATCTGCCCGGCGCCGTGGAAAAACTAAGCGACCCGATGTATGTGTCGCTGTACGAGACATACCTGCAAACACAGGAGGCATATACCTTCTACTACCCGCCTCAGATGGAGAATTATCTGGATCTGGAGACGCGGTTTGAAAATCTGGCGCGGCTGAAGCTGACGGCGGGCCGGACACAGTATCTGGAGGGTGGCAACACGCTGGACGCCCTGATCCGGGAGACTTTGGACAGTTTTAAGCTGGATTACGGCACATGAAAGAGGAAAGCACATGCGATCAATTCGGAATGCGATTCACAATCCATATGCAGCCAGCCGCAGCATGGGTGTGCGGCTGCTGCTGTATTGGTCTGCCATGGCGCTGCTGCTGGTGGCGACGATCCTGTCTATCCTGATGGCCACGGGTGTGCTGTCCCATCCTGCCCGGCAGCTGGCCGGCGCTCTCGACATTCAGCAGAGAAATACATACGCGGCACTGGATGCGCAGATGGGTGATCTGACAGCGCGCGGTGTGGCTCTGTCGGAAAAGCTGGGACGGGAGCTGGATGCCTTCCTGGCGGCCAAGGGCATTCCCTTTGACGCGCTCAACGACGATCCGGGCACCATCGCGGAGCTGGAAAAGCGCCTGTATGCGCCGCTGAGCAGTACGCTGAGCGCCACCTCGTGCAGTGGGAGCTTCTTCTGTCTGAACGTCACCGCCAACACGTCGCTGCCCGATGCGGACGCTCTCAGAGCGGGGCTGTATCTGCGCTATAGCGGGCTCCAGCCCACGGTGGCCTCGGAGCAGGATGTGATCTGCTTCCGCGGCGCGGCGGAAGCGTCGCGGGGGCTGCAGCTTCAAATGCACAACCGCTGGAATCCGGAGCTGAACACCGCGCTGATCCCCGGCAGCGAGCGGGTCCTCAGCAGTCAGGCCACTCGTCCGGCAGAGGGCAGCCTGTGGACAAAGCGCTCGGAGCTGTCGGACACATGGGAGCATGTGATGCTGCTGTGTGTGCCGATCCTGGACAGCAGCGGCGCCGTGCGGGGCTTCTGCGGTGTGGAGATCAGCGATCTCTATTTCTCCCTTTCCCACGACACCGTGTCCAGCTCCTATGGCAATATGCTGACCCTGCTGGCGCCCATCGACGGTGACAGGCTCGACCTGTCGGGGGCCATGCTGGGCGCCACCTCCGGCTCGCGCCTGACGGCCGACGGCACGCTGCACATCGAGCCGGGGAAATACTATACCACCTATACCGATGGCAGGGAGTCCTATCTGGGACGCCACCGGCTGCTGGATGCCGTCACCTCGGACGGCATCCCCCTTGCCGCGGTAACGCTTGTGTCGGCCAACGCCTTCCGCAGCTATGAGCGTGGCGTGCAGTCCGCATGGCTCCTGGGCTCGCTGCTGTTCCTGCTGGCGATGCTGGCTGTGTCGGCCGTGCTGTCCCGCCGCTTCGTCAAGCCGATCAACGAGAGCCTCGCGGCGGTCAGAGGCGGCACAACAGAGGTGGTGGCCTCCGGTATTCCGGAGATCGACGAGCTGCTGGCCATGATCCGGGCGCGGCCCGTGGGTGCGCTGCCGCCCGATGTAGAGGCGCGGCTATGCGGCTTTGCAGAGAGGGCGGGCACGCTGACCGGCATGGAGCGCACCATCCTGCAATACTACATGGGCGGCTATACCGTCAAGGATATCCCCGAGCTGGCGCGCATCAGCGCCAGCACCGTAAAGACCCATAACCGCAATCTGTACCGGAAGCTGGGTGTGGATTCCTTCGATGAGCTGAAGGTGTATATCGAGCTGTTTGCCGCCTGCGGCCGCAGCGGTGAGCTGCTGAAACGATAACAAGAATACGTACAATGAGCAGAGTGCACAACCCGGTGTGATCCGGATTGTGCACTCTGTCTACGCCTGAGGGTGATTTTGCCGTTTGCAGGCAAAATTCACCCTTGGGGTAATAGACAGTTCAAGAGATAACTGCTAAAAAGGATATATACCTGCATAGATACTTTGGACATAAGTACGGAAGAAGGGACTGGCGATAAAGGCAAGGAGGGAACCCGAATGCGCCGCATCATCAAAGCATCCATGGAGGACGTATCCACTGTGGAAAGATTTCGTTTTTCGCTGCGCTGCGCGGCATGCGGCTATTGCTGGGAAAGCCAGCCTGTGCGGTTTTCCAAGGCGGGGGTGCAGCCGGAGAACGAGGGAAAGCGCGTGATCTTTCAGGCGCTGTATCAACGGGAACGGGAGGATGCCTTCGAGCGAGCCGTCACAGAGGCGCTGGAGCATTTCAGCCTGTGTCCCATCTGCAAACGGCTGGTCTGTGACCGCTGCTTCCTTTTAGGGGAGGATATCGACCTGTGTACCGACTGTGCGGCGTTTTTGCAGGAGCACGGCGAGCCGGTGGAAAGTCTGTCCGCGGAAAACAGACGATAATGGGAGGCGGCACAGATGAAGCGGAAACACTGGATAGGAGGTGTACTGCTGGTCATGGCGCTGTGGGGAATAACGGGCTGCGGCAAAGCGGAGGCTCCGCCGGCCGGGCAGATGGTGGACGGCCCCGGTATGATGTATACGCCGGAGGATCAGAGTCCCTTTGCGGGGACGTGGCAGAGCCGGGACGGCAGCATTGTCATGGAGGTGGAGAGCAGCGACCCGTTTGAGAGCTCCCGCATACAGGTGCTTGTGGACGGCGAGCCGGACTTCGCATCCGACGCATGGGTGTACAAAACCGGGCATGTAAAGCTGACGCAGGAGCATAAGGATATCCCCATGACGGGTATCTTCAACCGGCTGACGTTCAGCCACAAGGAAAATGCCTTCTGCGTCCATTACAGCGACGGCAGCGGCCTGAGATGGCTGACAAAGGACGGCGCGGCGTGCGGCGAGGAGGACGTGATCTTCTCCCCGGAGCCGAAAACGCCGCCGCCCGCAGCATGGAGCTGTCCTGCCTGCCGAACGGAGAACGAGGACAGCTTTTGCACCGGCTGCGGTCTGGTGAAGCCGCTGACCTGCAAAACCTGCGGCTGGCAGCCCAAGCCGGGCGCTTCAGCCCCGGCATACTGCCCGGAATGCGGCAACCGTCTCAAGTGAGACGTGCCGATATATGCACATTCAGACAGGAAGAAACTATAGGAGAAAACAGTAAAAACAGGAGGAACGATGATGAAAAGCATGAAAAAGCTGACGGCACTGCTGCTGGCGCTGGTGATGGCACTGACGCTGGTGGCCTGCGGAGGCGGCAAGGGCGGCTCCAAGACCAACCCCGTTGTGGGCAAGTACATCGGTGAGGAGGTTCTGTCCTTCGACGAGTGGATACCCATGGACGAGGTATACGATCTGGGTGACAACTACATTGAGCTGAAAGAAGACGGTACGGGCTGCTTCATGCTGGATGGCGACCCGACGACCATCGAGTGGAAGCTGACTAAGGACGGCGCCCTGACGCTGGACAGAGACGGATCGATCTGCAACTGCACGCTGAAGGACGGTTTGATCACGGTGAACGACTACTTCGGCTTTGACCTGCAATTGACCTTCCGGAAGAGCGGCGGCAGCAGCGGCTCCGGCACTGCGGAGCTGTCTCTTGACGACTTTGCGTCCGTCTATGGCGGCGACTGGCACGGCATGGCCGGCCTCTCGGACGCCACCGGCGACCTTGAGGCGCTGAACGACACCGCCCACGAGATCCTGGCGCGTCTGGTCTTTGACGGCAACGGCGGCTGCGAGGTCTGGCTTGCCATGTATCTGGAGGGCGAGAACGACTTTAACTTCGCCAACACCTATGCCCGCGTGGTGCCCGATGATGAGACCGGTCTGGAGCTGCGGGGCGAGTTCATGGGCGGCGAGATGCAGGAAGGCATCCTGTCTGTGGACGAGACCGGCGCACTGTATGTGAGCTGCGAGGTGGACTCCGATCTGGTGGACGGCTCCATCAGCCTGCTGGCCAACCTGCGGCATCTGGACGATGAGAACTGGACGGACGATGACTTTATGCCCCTGCCGGCGGACGCCGTGGAATATTACCGCGGCAAGACCTTTATGGAGATCGCCAATACCTACGAGATCGACACCAGCCTGATCCCCGATGACGGCAGCGGCGATGCAGCCGTTTCCCTCCCCAGCGGCGGCGACAACGGCGGCCTGCCGGAGAACTATCCCTACGAGCGCACCACCACCAACGGGCAGGGCGAGTACGGCAAGTCCAACCCCGACGCCACCGGAAGAGCGGATCTGCCCACCATGCAGAAGGTACGGCAGGAGCTGTGGGATATGGGCTCCGCCGAGACCTCGAAGCTGACGTATGACGACATCAAGGAAATGCTGGGCGGCGAGGACGGCATCCCCCATACCGGCATGGACGAGAAGAGCTGGAACAGCGAGAAGCACGCTTACGGCTGGTTCAACGGCGAGGGTGACTACTATGTGCTGTACTTCAATGTCCAGGACGGCAACGAGTACTACACGGCCGCCACCTTCTCCAGCAGCGTGAGAGGCGACAGCTGACGAACGGTACGGAAATCAGAGAAAGGAAGGACGAGATATGCAAGTGACATTGAACGCACTGCCCGCTTCGCTGGCAGAGTTCCGGAACCTGTCCCTGAATACCCCAGACGAGGTAGTGGCGGGCTTCCTGTGCGCCCTGCACCTGTATGTGAAGAACCCCAACGAGGGCGTGGAGGCCATGAACCTTCTGCGCGGCCCCCGGCCCATGACCCCCTATGACAGCCAGTTCCTGCGGGATCGTCTGCGGGGCAAGGAGTACCTGCCGCTGGCATACTTTGCCGGTGCCACACCTCAGAACAGCTATGCTCCCACACAGCCCTATGTGCTGGATGTACTGCCTGATCCCCGTCCGCAGGACATCGAGCCGGGCTACCTGCGGCTGTTTATCGCCACACCCGGCGCGGACTCGCCCCGGCCCATCAAGCTGCGGCAGAAGCCCTCCACCGGCGAGTGGTTCCTGTGGGAGTATTCCAGTCCCCTCAGCGGCATCCGCATCCCGGCCGCCCAGGACCCCTGGGCCTGAGCCGTGAAGCGGCGGTGGATCGTGCTGGCGCTTCTTCTGGCGCTGGCGGTAAGCCTGACGGCCTGTCAGGTGGAGTTCATCCCCCACGGGCAGCCGGAGAACAACGGCGGCACCACGATAGACACACCGCCCCTGCCCGGCGACAACAACGATGTGTCAGATCCGGTGGACGGCGTTGACCCGGTGGGCGGCGATGAAGACTTCTACGATGGCGGGACGGACTACACCATGGAAAAGTACCGGAAGTACCTGAGTGGCGAGTGGATCGCCGTCGAGGGCGAGGTCGAGGGCGACCGGTACAAGATGGAAGAAGAAGGAATTACCGTGACGCTGGAATTCCAGGAGGCTGACGGCGTGACCGAAGACGGGCGCGGCGCATGGTCCATGGCCGCATGGTACGAATATACCGACAGCTATGGCAACCACCAAAAGCTGGACGGGCTGCACGTGAGGTTCCACAAGGGAGCCATGTACGACGGCTGCGCCAACGAGGAGTGGTACGCGGAGCTGATGAGCGGCCAGGATGACGTCCCGGAGGACGTAGAGTACACCGTGACGGTCATTGACAACAACTATCTGGAGCTGCACCGCTATATGGAGGGCTCCTACGTGGTGTGGGTAGCCCACTTTGAGCGGGCGGACGGACGGTGGCTCGACGAATACGGGCGGTTCGTCGAATAACAAGGGCAGCAGTCCCCGGAGAAGCGATATACGAAACAACATAACGACAATAAAAGATGTAAAGGAGAAAGATCATGGGACTTATTAAAGCGGCACTGGGCAGCTTCGGCGGCGTGATGGCGGATCAGTGGAAGGAATACTTCTACTGCGAGGCCATTCCTGAAAACGTACTGGCGGTAAAGGGTCAGAAGAAGACCTCCAAGCGCTCCAGCAACACCAAGGGTGACGAGAACATCATCACCAACGGCTCGGTCATCGCGGTGGCCGACGGCCAGTGTATGCTCATCGTGGATCAGGGCAAGATCGTGGACATGTGCGCCGCCTCCGGCGAGTACACCTATGACCAGTCCACCGAGCCCTCCCTGTTCGTGGGCGACCTGGGCGAAGGCATCAAAAACGTATTCAACAACATGGCCAACCGCTTCACCTTCGGCGGCGAAGCGCCCAAGGATCAGCGCATCTATTATTTCAACACCAAGGAGCTGATCGGCAACAAATACGGCACACCGTCCCCCGTCCCGTTCCGGGTGGTGGATCAGCGCGCCGGTATCGACATCGATGTGGGCATCCGCTGCTTCGGCGAGTACAGCTACCGTATCAGCAACCCCATGCTGTTCTACACCAACGTCTGCGGCAACGTCAGCGAGGACTACACCCGCGACCGGCTGGACAGCCAGCTGAAAACGGAGCTGCTGACCGCCCTTCAGCCCGCCTTCGCCAAGATCGGTGAAAATGGCATCCGCTACTCCCAGCTGCCCGGCCACACGCTGGAGCTGGCCGACGCCCTGAACGAGGTCCTCTCCAAGAAGTGGCGCGACCTGCGGGGCATCGAGATCGTCTCCTTCGGCGTGTCCAGCGTGACGGCAGACGAGGAAGACGAGAAGATGCTCAAGGAGCTGCAGCGCAATGCGGCGTTCATGGATCCCACCCGTGCGGCGGCGCATCTGGTGGGCAGCCAGGGCGATGCCATGAAGATGGCGGCAGGCAATCAGGGCGCAGGCCCTGCCATGGCCTTCATGGGCATGAACATGGCTGGTCATGCCGGCGGCATGAACGCCCAGAATCTGTTCGCCATGGGACAGCAGCAGGCGGCACAGCAGCAGGCGCAGCAACCCGCCGCACCGGCCGCGCCCGCCGGATGGACGTGCGCCTGCGGTCATGCGGGAAATACCGGCAAGTTCTGTGCCGAGTGCGGCCAGCCCAAGCCCGCGCCCGCCGGCGAGTGGAAGTGTGCCTGCGGCGCGGTGAACACCGGCAAATTCTGCGCTGAATGCGGCCAGCCCAAGCCCGCCAGCGACGAGTGGACGTGTTCGTGCGGAACGGTCAACAAGGGCAAGTTCTGCGCCAACTGTGGCACGCCTCGCCCCTGACGGTGAAAAAGGTGATGATCGGTCTCCTTGCGCTGGCGCTGGCAGGTGTGCTGACGGTGGGCGGTGTGCAGCTCTACCGCTATCTTGTGACCGACCGGATATCGGACGGTGACGGTATGGTGAACGAGTTTGCCAACGCCTTTCGGGACGGCGACACGCTGAAAAGCATCCACTGGACGCAGAGCGGCTCAAGCTACGACCACGGGTTTTGCTTCGATTTGGAGGAGGCGGACGGCGCGTATACCATCTCCGGCTGGTGCATTGACACCGGGGGAAGCGGGGAGAGGGTGGAGCGCACAGACGCTCCCCTGACGGCGGAGCAGTGGGCAGAGGTGGAGCAGTGCCTGCGGGATAACTGGCACCAGCCGCCCAAGGTGCTGCCGGAGGGTCTGTCCGTCCTCGACGGGATGGAGAGCCACCTCAGCATCACCAGCGTGAGAGAAGGCGAAACGCTTACGGCGGAATACAACGGCGAGTACGAGCACGCCCTTGAGGGGCTCCTGCGGGAGCTTCTCATGGGCACCTCCAAGGAGTACGCTCCCGCGGAGGATACGGAGTAAAAGAAAACAGGAGCGACCACACCTGTGGAATGTGAAAGGAGACGTCTATGAACGACTATTACGACTATTACAGCTACAGCAGCCCCCCTGCCTACAACCCGGTGTTCACCATTATCTCGCTTGTCCTGTGCGTGTTTGTTCTGGTGTGCATGTGGATCATCTTCCGGAAGGCCGGCAAGCCCGGCTGGGCGGCCATTGTCCCTTTCTATAATCTCTACGTGCTGTTTGAGATCACCTGGGGCAGCGGTATGCGCTTCCTGCTGCTTCTGATCCCCATCTACAACATCATTCTGAGCATCCAGACACAGGTACGGCTGTCCAAAGCGTTCGGCAAGAGCGGCGGCTTCGCGGCAGGACTGATCTTCCTGCCCTACATCTTCATCCCCCTGCTGGCCTTCGGCGGCACGGCGTATCAGGTCGTGCCCGTCAAGACCGCCTATCAGCCCCCTCGTCCGAACACCCCCTATCCCAACAACCCGTACCAGCAGCCCGGCGTCGGCTATCAGCAGCCCGGCCAGCCCCAGGGTCCGTACTCCCAGCCGCAGCAGGCTCCCTACGCCCCGCCGCAGCAGGCTCCCTACACCCCGCCGCAGCAGGCTCCCTACACTCCGCCGCAGCAGACCGCTGCCGCCCCCGCCTTTTGCCCGTCCTGCGGCGCCAAAAGCTCCGGCGAGAAGTTCTGCCAGAACTGCGGCGCACCCCTGCGCTGACCATTTCCCTGACCGCCCCTGCGGGCGGAAAATAAATCGTTATGTAAACAAAGAAAGGAACTCTACCATGAAAAAATCGATCACGCTTGTATTGGCCGCATTGATGATGCTCTCCCTCGCTGCCTGCGGCGGCGGCAGCAAGGATAAGGGCGGCGCTCTGCCCGGCATTGATATGAAATCCACGGACACACAGACCGTGACCTCTGACAGAGCAACACTGGAAGTGCTGAATGAGACATTCTTCACCTATCTGGGCGGCTTAAACTACTTCACCGACAGCGATCCCCAGGCGAAGCTGACCTATGCGGATCTCAAGGAGCACATCGGCGTGGACTGCTCCGAGTACCAGTACCAGGAGGAGTACCAGCGCGGTGTATACACCTGGTACGCCGCCGAGGATGAGGCGTGCTGCCTGTCCCTGTTCTTCGGCGACAACGGCAAGCTGATGGCTGCCGGTGCGTACAACCTCAGCCTTTGATCGACCCTGACTGACCGTATTCCTATCTGAACGCCATTTTCCACGGGAGCGGCTCAAGGCCGCTCCCGCAGCGGAAAGGAGAGAGAACAATGGCATCCCAAATCACCAACTATAAATGCCCGGCGTGTACCGGCCCCCTGCACTTTGTAGGTGCCTCCGGTATGCTGGAATGTGATTTCTGCGGCGCGAAATATGACGTGGCGCAGATCGAAGCTCTGTACGCAGAGAAAGAGGCCAAATCCGTGGAGGCCACGGAAAAGGCCAACGCCAAGGCAGAGGAGAACCGCCAGAAAATAGCGGAGATGGAGGCACAGGGGTGGGATACCTCCGGCCTCAACAGCGACTGGGGCGCGGAGGCCGACGGCATGAAGGCCTACAACTGCCCCTCCTGCGGCGCAGAGCTGATCTGCGACGCCAGCACCGCCGCCACCTCCTGCCCCTATTGCGGCAATCCCACCGTGGTGCCGGGGCAGTTCAGCGGCGCACTGAAGCCGGACTTCGTGATCCCCTTTAAGCTCAGCAAGGAGGACGCGGTGGCAGCCCTGAAGAACCACTATAAGGGCAAGCCCCTGCTGCCCAAGGCCTTTACCAACGGCAATCACATTGAGGAGATCCAGGGCGTGTACGTCCCCTTCTGGATGTTCGACGGTCAGGCGGAGGGCTCCGTGGACTATGAGGGTCTGATCATCCACGTCTACGAGAGCGGCGACTACGAGATCACCGAGACGGAGCACTACGACGTGCACCGCGGCGGCTCCATCTCCTTTGAAAAGGTGCCGGTGGACGCCTCCAGCAAGATGCCCGATGACCACATGGACTCCATCGAGCCGTATGACTACGCCGGTCTGAAGCCCTTTTCCACCGCCTATCTGCCGGGCTTTCTGGCGGATAAGTACGACGTGACGGTGGAGGAGAGCCACGATCGGGCAGACGGACGGTGCTCCGCGTCTCTGGAGGGCGCGCTGCGCCGCACCACCACGCAGTACGACAGCTGCGTTCCCCTGCGGCAGGACATTCGCCTGCGGCGCGGCAAGGTACACTATGCGCTGCTGCCGGTGTGGATGCTGCATACCAAGTGGAACGGCAAGGACTTCCTCTTTGCCATGAACGGGCAGACCGGCAAGCTGGTGGGCGACCTGCCCACGGATATGGGCAAGTTCTGGGCGATCTTCGCCGCCGTCGCCGCGCCGGTGACGGCCATCGCCGCGGCGATCCTGATGCTGTTTTAAGGAGGGCGGCCGAGATGAAAAAGAGAATTTTTACATACCTGCTGGCGCTGCTGGCGGCGCTGACGCTGGTTGTGCCCGCTTGGGCAGAGCAGACGGAGGACGACCTGTTCGTGTACGATACGGAGAACCTGCTGACCGAGGACGAATGGCTGGAGCTGGAGCTGCTGGCCGACGAGATCTCCTGGCGGTACGATTGTGCCGTCTACATCGTCACCATCTACGACTACGAGGACTATGACAGCGACATCCACTACGCGGCGGTGAACATCTACGACAGCAACAGCTTCGGCATCGGCGAGAACCGCGAGGGCATCATGCTGATGCTGAGCACATACGACCGCGACTACGACCTGTACGTTCGCGACGGCGGCACCGCCGAGTACGCAGTCAACAAGTATGGCCGCCACCAGATGACGGAGGAGTTCCTCGACAACTTTGCCGACGACGACTGGGCGGGCGGCTTCAGGGACTATCTGAACGCCTGCGCCGAGTATCTGAGCCTTGCCGAGCAGGGGCACCCCGTCAGAAAGCCGCTGATCAAGGTGCTGCCTATGGCGCTGGGCATCGGCGTGGTGCTGGCTCTGGCCGTATGCCTGTTCCTGAAGGCCAAGATGAAGTCCGTCCGTCAGGGCGCGGAGGCGGATACCTACGTGACGGCTGAGGGTCTGAACCTGACGGAGCAGTACGACAACTATACCCACACCACTGAGACCCGCCGCAAGATCTCCCAGGACAGCGACGGCGGCAGCAGTGACCATTCCGGCGGCGGAGGCTCCAGCACAAGCGGTAAGTACTGAGCGGTGAAAGGAGGATCCGATGAAAAAGAATCCCATCCTCTGTCTGCTGCTGGCGCTGGCGATGATGCTGACGCTGACAGCCTGCCAGATAGATATCCCCGGCGTCGGGACCGTCCGCATCAGCGACGGCAGCAAAAACGACCATGATGCGGATGGCCCCCCTGCGGGGAACAGCTATGACACCTCCCTTGTCCAGCTGCGTGAGGAGGCGATGGACTTGCCCTCCTACCTCTTCGCAGCGGCGTATATCGGCAGCTCGGCGGGCGGCCCCGACGATCTGGAGCTTCCCCTGCAGGAGTGGGTGCGCACGGCGGCGCCGGAGCTGTGTGCCCAGTATCCGTTCGTCCAGAATATCCCCCGTGAACGGGTGGTGGGCAGCGGCGGCAGCCTGTTCTGCGTGGTGCCCCGCGACCCCGACGCTACCCTTGCGGTGAACCGCATCCGGTGGAACCCCCAGAACGAGGACTACGACAATCTGGAGGTGCTCTACCGCAGCGAGAGCGGCGACCCGATCCTGCTGTATGCCTGCGCCGATATGGGCGAAAGCCCCTATCCCGACACGGAGGTCATCGTGACGGACAGCACCGGCAAAACCGTCACGTGGTACCCCATCTACGGCATCACGGCGCTGCCCTATGACTATGAATATGACCTGCCTCTGGGCTACAGCTTCACCGTCTGCGACGAGGACTACGGCGGCGACATGATCGAAGAGTCCATGTGGACGGCTCCTACGGCGGAGCAGCTGGCCAGGTACGTCTGGACGTGGCAGGGCGATTTTGCGGAGCAGCCCGCCATGGCCACCATGTCCCTGACGCAGGGCAGCGGCGCGGAGCCGGGGCAGATCACCTTCACATGGTGGTATACCAAGGACTACGGCGATCCGCAGGAGATCTATGAGGGCAGCTGGTCCCTGACGGACAGCGGAGAGCATATAGATCTGACCATGACCCGCAGCGGCGGCCGACAGTATACGAAGGGCGAGGCGCCCACCACGGTGTCGGGTATGTTCCCTGTGCAGGTACCCGCGGCCTTCGATGTCTTCCCGGTGCTGAACGTCTCCGGCGGTGGCGGCGCCTACGGGTTCCCCATCCAGCAGATCCCCAACGAGCTTCTCATGTTTGAGCCCGCTCAGGGGTAAATGACGGTAAAATACAGAAAGGAGGTGCCCATGCACAACAACAAAAAAAAGCTGGTCAGGTCGCTTGCGGCGATGCTGCTGGCCTTGGCCATGGCGCTGCCGCTGACGGCCTGTCAGGTGGAGATCCCCGGCGTGGGGACCATCAACATCAACGACGGTGCATCGGACGGTGACACCGCCAAAACCAACGGCGGCGAGCCGGGGGCCTACGACGACTCTCTGGATCTGCTGCGGCAGGAGCTGGATGAGCGTCAGCAGGACGAGCGCCTCGCGGTGGCCTACATCGGCGATATCAACGGCAGCCTGAGTGATCTGGCGATCCCTCTGCGGGACTGGATCAACGATACGGCGCCGGGGCTGTGCGCCCAGTATACCTTTGTTCGGAATATCCCGCAGGAGCGGGTGGTGGGCGACAGCGGAAGCCTGTTCTGCGTGGTGCCCCGTGACCCCAACGCCACCGTGGCGGTGAACCGCGTCCGGTGGAACGAGGCGAAGGGCGGCTACGAGACCCTTGAGGTGCTCTACCGCAGCGAGAGCGGCGACCCGATCCTGCTGTTCGTCTCCAACGATCTGGGGACTGTCCCCACCGATACCACGGAGCTGCTCTTGACCGACAGCCACCCCGATACCCTGAGCTGGTATCCCATCCCCGGAATCGTGGCGCTGCCCTACGACTCCGAGAACGAACGGAGGCTGGCCTACGACTTCACCTTTTACTCGCAGGAGGGGAACGACGGCTTCGGCAGCGACATCGGCTGGACGTGTCCCTCCGGCTCCCAGCTGACGCAGGAGATATGGGCGTGGCAGGGTCATACGGATAAGCCCGCTCTGGCCACTCTGGAGCTGCACGCCAACAGCAGTCAGGAGGACTATTGGGGCGCGGCGACCTTCACCTGGTGGTACGAAAGTGACTTCGTCACACCGGAGGAGGTCTATGAAGGCGAATGGGGGCTGACCGCCAACGGGGAATACTCCGGCGTACTGATGCTGGATATGACCCGCACCGGCGGCAAGAGATACACGCCCGGCGAGACGGAACGGATCATCCACGATGGCTTCATCGTGCAGGTTCCCATGGCTTTTGAGGACTACACCTATCTGTCCGTTGACAAGGGACAGCACGGCTCCTATCTGCCCATTCAGATGGAGCCGGACACGGTGATCTACTTCTATCCCTGGTAGGGCATATAAGCGACAAAGCGATCTGGCGGCGGGCAGATACTGTCCGCCGCCCTTTGTATCCTGAAAACCACTCACTTGGCGAGTGGTTTTCGATATACAAAAAGGGAAGGCCCGTATGGGCCTTCCCTTGCTTTTCATTGATCGGTACGCGGGCAGGCTGCTGCCCGCGGGACGGTCATCTCCGGTTGGCGGAGTCCACCACCACCGCCTGGGCGGCGGCCAGCTTCAGGTCGTGGCGCAGCCGCAGGGGCGGCAGCTGCTGGCGCAGCAGCTCCACGGACAGACCATACTGTTTGGACAGCTCGGCGTACTTGGCGTCCACGTCGGCCTCGGAAATGTCGATTCCCTCGCGGTGGGCGATCTCGGTCATGGCCAGCTCATAGCGCGCCGCCGCGGCGGCCTGCTCGCGGGCGTGGTCACGCAGCTGCTCCATCGTGGTGTTCCCCATCTCCAGATACTGCTCCAGGGACACGCCCTGGGCCTGCAGGTGGCCCCGCAGCTCGTTGATCAGCCCGTCCAGCTGGTTCTCCACCATGGCAGCGGGAATGGTAACGGTCATGGCCTCCGTCACCTGGCGGATCAGGTCATTGGCGAACTGCTCGGCGGCCTGGGCCTGCTTTTTCTGCACCGCCGTCTCCATGACGGCCCGGCGCAGGGCAGAGACATCGGCAAAGCCCTGCCGGCGGGCGAAATCATCGTCCCACTCCGGCATGGCCCGCCGGGTGATCTGGTGGACCTTGATATGGAACACCGCGTCCTTGCCGGCCAGCTCCGGGACGTACTCCGTGGGGAAGGTGACCTTTACGTCGCGCTCCTCGCCCACGGCGGCGCCGGCCACCTGCTCCTCAAAGCCGGGAATGAAGTAGCCGCTGCCCAGCAGCAGGGGATACTGCTCGCCCTTGCCGCCCTCAAAGGGCACGCCGTCCACAAAGCCCTCGAAGTCCAGCGTCACCTCGTCGCCCATGGCGGCTCTTTCCGGATGCTGCACATCGGGGTTGGCCCGGGCGTACTCGTCCAGGGCGGCCTCGGTATCGTCATTGCTCAGCTCCACCTGGGGATAGACGGCGGACAGGCCCTTGTACTGGCCCAGCTCCACCTCCGGGTACAGATCGATAACGGCGGCGAAGGTATAGCCGTCGGGGCCGATGGTCTCCACCGACAGGGTGGGGGTCCCGGCGATCTGGATATCGCTCTGGCTGATGGCCTCCACCAGCGCCTGGGGATAGGTGTCGTTGACGGCCTCCTGGTACAAAAACTCGGGGCCGTAGGCCTGTTCCAGGTTTTCCCGGGTAGGCTCGCCGGCCACGGGGCAGACGGACTTGACGCCCTGGTAGCATTTGGCCAGGGACGCCTGCCAGGTGTCCTTGTCCACGGCGATAGTCAGGCGCACCTGGCGCTGTTCGGGAAGCTCCTCCCGCTTGATGATCTGCATGGCAGTTCCTCCTGTGTCTGTATTGGAGACAGTATACTATACGCCGCCCCGGTTTGTCCAGTCCGTTCAACACCTGCGGTGATTTGCCTGAGTTGTAAAAATTCTGTGATATTTGCGGGGCGGGGGTTGCCTTTTCCGGGGCGGTTCTGGTACAATACGGGATACGAAATCATCAAGTCTGTCGGAGGGATCGTATGCAGGCGATCAAGCAATTCTTCAAAACCCATCCCCACGCCTGGTGGGGCGCATATCTGCCGGTCTATCTGGCGATGTTTTTTACCATCGAGCACTTTATTACCGATAACTACTGGGCCACACAGACGGTGCTGGACACCTATATCCCCTTCTGCGAGTGGTTCATCTTCCCCTATGTGTCCTGGAGCCCGCTGCTGGTGGTGCTGGGCATCTATCTGATCCTGAAGGACGCCGAGGGCTTCCGCCGGTATATGTGGTTCATCATGGTGACGTTCACAACGGCGGTGGTGTTCTGCATTCTGGTGCCCAACGGGCAGGATCTGCGTCCGGCGGTGATGGCGCACCACAATGCCGCCACCTGGCTGGTGGAGTACACCTATTCCATCGACACCAACACCAACGTCTTCCCCAGCATGCATATTCTGGGCTGCATGGCGGCTGTGGCGGCGGTGTGGCACACGCCGGGACTGCGGAAGCCCGGCTGGCGCTGGGGCGTAACGCTGTACGCTATCCTCATCATGGCGGCCACCGTGTTCGTCAAGCAGCACGCGGCCATCGATGTGCTGGCCGGACTGCTGACCGGCGCCATCGCCTATGTGTTCGTGTATGTCATCGTTGGCCGGCGCCGCGACAGGCGGCTGGGCCGGGATTGCTGAAAAAGCGCCCTGCGGGGCGCTTTTTTGCGGCCTTTTTGCGGCGGCAACTTGACAAGTCACATGGCGGCGGGTAAAATGTGAAGTTGGCACACACCCTATATACTAACAAAGGAATGGTATGAAGCTATGGCTAAGGATCAGAGAAATGTAGAGGCGATCACCCCCATGGAGGAGGATTTCGCCAAGTGGTATACGGATATCTGCCTGAAGGCGGAGCTGGTGGACTACGCCAGCGTCAAGGGCTTTCTGATCCTTCGACCTTACGGCTATGCCATTTGGGAGAATATCCAGAAGTACATGGACGCGGAGTTCAAGAAGACCGGCCACGTGAACGTGGCCATGCCGGTGCTGATTCCCGAGAGCCTGCTGAAGAAGGAGGGTGAGCTGGTGGCCGGCTTCGCCCCGGAGGTGGCCTGGGTCACCCATGGCGGCAGCGAACAGCTGGAGGAGCGTCTGGCCTTCCGCCCCACGTCCGAGACTATGTTCTGCGACCACTGGAGCCACGTGCTGCACAGCTACCGTGAGCTGCCCATGCTGTACAACCAGTGGTGCTCCGTCATCCGCTGGGAGAAGACCACCCGCCCGTTCCTGCGGAGCCGCGAGTTCTGGTGGCAGGAGGGTCACACCATCCACGAGACGGCCGCCGAGGCCGAGGCCGAGACGGAGCAGCAGCTGAACTGCTACGCCGACGTGTGCAAAAACGCGCTGGCCATGCCCGTGGTGAAGGGCCGCAAGACCGACAAGGAGAAATTCGCCGGTGCCGAGGCCACCTATACCATCGAGTGCATGATGAAGGACCACAAGGCCCTGCAGTCCGGCACCAGCCACTTCTTCGGCGACAAATTCTCCCGCGCCTATGATGTGACGTTCACCGGCCGGGACAATACCCTGCAATATCCCTTCCAGACCAGCTGGGGCACGTCTACCCGCCTGATCGGCGCCATCATTATGACCCACAGCGACAACCACGGTCTGGTGCTGCCCCCGGTCATCGCCCCCACGCAGGTGGTGGTCATTCCCATCGCCCAGCACAAGGAGGGCGTGCTGGAGGCCGCCGCCGGTCTGCGTGACCGTCTGACCGCCGCCGGTATCCGCGTCAGCATGGACGACAGCGACCAATCCGCCGGCTGGAAGTTCGCCCAGTATGAGATGAAGGGCGTGCCCCTGCGTGTGGAGATCGGCCCCAAGGACATGGAGAAGGGTCAGTGCTGCATCGCCCGCCGCGACACCGGCGAAAAGACCTTCGTGCCCCTGACGGAGCTGGAGAGCGCCGTGCAGCAGCTGCTGCAGGACGTGCACGACAACCTGTACGCCATGGCGGAGAAGAACCTGGAGGACAACACCTTCGATATGACCTCCTGGGAGGAGGTCAAGGAGATGGCCCAGGGCAAGGGTGGCTTCGCCCGTACCAAGTGGTGCGGCAGCCTGGAGTGCGAGCTGGCCATGAAGGAGAAGGCCGGCGTGTCCAGCCGCTGCATGCCGCTGAAGCAGTCCGGCACCACCGGCAAGTGCGTGGTGTGCGGCAAGGCGTGCACCACCGACATCTACTGGGGCGTGGCGTACTAAGAAGAATCAAAAAAGAACAGTCCGTGAAGGACTGTTCTTTTTTTGCTATGCTTTCTCCCATTCCGCGGTGAGGGTGACAGAGACGGTGGTACGCCAGTCCGTTTCGCCGTCGGCGGTTTTGGCAAAGAAGGCGGAG
>ERZ827458.1003-NODE-1003-length-26343-cov-8.880516_pt1 | contig 26343 bp, 31 predicted proteins | sample MGYA00519706_ERZ827458 | MGnify/ENA primary metagenome ERZ827458 (study PRJEB31778, sample SAMEA3449309) | human gut metagenome | biome: human gut; feature: human-associated habitat; material: faeces | place: United Kingdom | collected 2010/2012 ...
ACTATAAAATAGTCCAGTGCAGAGGTTATAAAAACAACTGGGTTACAAACGGCGGGCAGGAAAAGCCACAGGAAATAATCAATGTCGAAAAGATGTATCAGCAGTACCTTGACGGTATTGCGGCGAAAAAATCAAAAACAAAATCAAGGAGGAAAACAGCATGATAATTCCCGGACTTCGCACACCGCCTGCGGATACAGAAAAGGCGGTAACAGACGATTATGTCAAGGCAGTAAACCTTAACTATCACATTAAAGCGGCGGCACAGGTAGCACAGCAGAGCTTGTATGAGATGTGCAAGGGCTTTAAAGAGATGAGGGACAGCAAGCTCTATAAGGAACTGGGGTATAGCACATTTGAGGATTATTGCAAACAGGAAACAGGACTAAAAAAAGTTCAGGTGTACAGTTACATTAAAGTTATTGAAAAGTTACCCGAAAGTTTTGTTCACTCGAGTGAACAAATCGGAGTGAAAAAGCTCTATTTTTTATCTTCCCTTTCTGAAGAAGAACGTACTGAGATAACCGAAAAAAACGACCTTGAGAACACCTCCGTCCGTGAACTTGAGCAGCAGATACGGCAGATAAGAGCGGAAAAGGACAAGGCGGTAGCTGATAAGTCAGCGGCAGAAGCCGAAGCATCCGCCGCCGCACAGCAGGCAAAGTCACTCGAAAAAGCTAAGAACGCATTGTCACAGCAGATAGCGGCGCTCGAAGCCGAGATAAAGGAGCTTGAAAACCGCCCTGTTGAAGTTGCGGTCGAGCCGGCTAAGGACGGCGTTATGGACAAGACGGCGTTTGATAATATCTGCAAAACTTACGAGCAGCAGCTTGACAAGGTGCAGGAGGACGCATTACAGGACACTATCCGCTTAAACCGTGAGCATACGGAGCAGATGAACAGTCTTAAAGCCGAAAGCGAAAAGAAACTTGAAGAACTCCGCAGTCAACTTGAAGCTGCTAAGCGTGAGCAGTCGGAACTTACAGTGAGCGTACCCGACAGCAAGGAAACGTTCAAGGCATACCTTGCAACAGCTATTGATGCAGCGAAGCGGTTATGCGAGTTCATCGGCAATAATTCCGCAGACAGTAATCACGATCTGTTTGTCAGCAAAGCAAAGCAGTTTTTCGAAAAAATGACGGAGGAAATCGTATGAGCAGTACATTATATGATATAACCGGCAGATTCGCCGAGCTTTTCGATGCGTTTGACGCTATAAATGACTATGAACCGGATACCAATGCGGACGGTGAGTATATAGACGATGACGGCGAGGTCATTGCTGACCTTGAAGCATACAAGGCCGATATGCTGACGATGTGGTTTGACACTCTCGAAGGCATCGAGGGTGAGTTCGGCGAAAAGGCCGAAAACGTCGCCTGCTTCATTAAAAACCTTGAACGTGAAGCGGACAGCCACGAGCTTGAAGCTAAGGAACAGACGGCAAGAGCAAAGACAAAGCGCAAAAAGGCAGAGTTTCTGAAAAAGCGTCTGTTACAGGATATGCAGGCAATGAGGCTGAAAAAGGTCGATATGCCGAGAGCAAAAATAACGTTCTCAGAGGGACGTGACAGTGTGGTTATTGACGATGAGCGGCAGTTTATTGACTATGCCGAAGCATTCAACGAATCGCTGATAAAGTACAGCAAACCGACCATATGCAAGTCAGAGGTCAAGAAGTTGCTCGACAGCGGAGAAAAGCTCCCTGCCGTACATCTTGAGAAAAAGCCGTATATAACGATAAAGTGAGGTAGCTATGAGCAATATATTTACACCCGTAACAAGAAAGAAATCAAAGGCGAGAATTGCGGTCATGGGACCGTCGGGAAGCGGTAAAACGCTTTCGTCGCTCTATCTCGCAAAAGGCATAACGGGCAACTGGGGCAAGGTTGCCCTTATAGATACAGAACACGAGCGTGGCAGATTCTATGCCGATCGTCACGATCTCGGCACGGGAGAATTTCTCTACGCCCCGCTTACACCGCCGTATTCGCCCGAAAAGTACATAGAGTACGTCAGACAGGCGGCTGAGGCGGTCGGGGAGGACGGCGTAATAATAGTGGACAGCTTTTCACACGCATGGGATAACGAGGGCGGAGTGCTTGACATCAAATCACAGATAGCACAGCGTCAGGGAAAGAACGATTATACCGCATGGGACGAGGCAGGAAAGATACAGAACAATCTTGTCAATACCATACTGTCGGTCAACTGCCACACAATCATTACACTGCGTACCAAGATGGGCTATGCTATGGAAATCAACGACAGGGGCAAGACCGTTCCCGTCAAGATAGGACTTGCGCCGGTGCAGCGTGATAACACCGAGTATGAATTTGACATAGCATTTCAGATAAACCGTGAGCATATCGCAAGTCTTTCAAAAGACACAACATTCCTCGATAAGTGGTCGGGTGTTATCACCGAAGATTTAGGTGCTCAGCTCGGCACATGGCTCAGCGAGGGTGCAGAGCCCAACAGATGTGAAGAATGCGGCGCTGTCATTATGCCGACACCTAAGCATACGGTAGCGGAAATGGTTGAAAGCTCGGTTGCAAAATTCGGCAGAAAGCTGTGCATAGCGTGTGCAAAGAAGGAGGTCGAAAAGCAGAATGCCGCTAAGACCGTATCAGAGTGAGCTTGTCGAGCGGACAAGGCAGGCGTGGCGTGAGGGTTATCACGCTCCCTGCATTGTTCTCGGGTGCGGCGGCGGTAAGTCGGTGATAGTAGCGGAGATAGCACGGCGGACTACATTCAACGGGAAAAAGGTAATGTTTCTTGTACACAGGCAGGAGCTTGTTCAGCAGATAATAAGGACGTTCATACGCTGGGGCGTTGATATGAACTACTGTGACGTGATGATGGTGCAGACCGCAGCACGGCGGATAAAAAAACTGTCAAAGCCTGCGCTTATCATTACAGACGAAAATCACCACAGCCTTGCGCTGTCGTACAAGAAAATCTATGACGCTTTCCCCGATGTGCTTCGTGTGGGGGTAACAGCAACGCCTGTCCGCCTGAACGGTGACGGTCTGGGTGATGTCAACGACAAGCTGATAATCGGGCCGTCTACCAAATGGCTTATTGATCACAACTGCCTTGCGCCGTATGACTACTATGCGCCGTCCGTAGCCGACTTATCAGGGCTTCATATCAAAATGGGCGAGTTTGTTACGGCGGACGTTGAAAAGGCAATGATCAAAAAGGCTGTATTCGGTGATGTTATCGGATACTACAGACAGCTTGCAGACGGTAAGAAAGCCGTCTGCTACTGCTCAAGCGTTAAGCACTCGCTTGCTACCGCCGAAGCGTTCCGAGAAGCAGGCATAAACGCCGTACACATTGACGGTACAACTCCCGATGCAGAGCGTAATCGTATTATTTCGGATTTCAGAGCAGGACGGATAACGATACTTTGCAATGTCGATTTAATATCGGAGGGCTTTGACGTTCCCGACTGCGAATGTGCGATATTGCTCCGTCCCACTCAATCTCTTACGCTGTACATTCAGCAGTCAATGAGATGTATGCGCTATCGACCGGGCAAGCGTGCGATAATTCTTGATCATGTCGGCAATTACGCACGCTTCGGAATGCCCGATGATGACCGCCTGTGGTCGCTTGAAAAGCGCAAGCGCAACATAAAGAAAGAAGCTGCGGAGAATGCCGAAAAGGTGAAACAGTGTCCCGAATGTTACTATACATTCGGAGCGCCGCCACCCGGTCAGCCCTGTATCTGCCCTCACTGCGGATATGTTTTCCCGGTAAAGAGCCGTGAGATAGAAACAAGCGAAAGCACCGAGCTTATTCATATCGAGGGCTTCAGGCTGGATTTCAGCAGTCCCGATGATTGTTCGTCCTATTCCGATCTGCTTGCATACGCAAAGAAGAAAGGGTATCAGAGGGGCTGGGCGTTTTACGAAGCAAGAAAGAGAGGTTTTATCTATTGACAGAAGAACACAGTATCCAGAATGCTGTCAGACGTGCGCTGTCCGAGAACGGCTGTGTGATATTCCGCATTAACGTCGGCAAGGGCAGAACATTTGACGGCAGATATTTCGACACGGGCATACCGGTCGGATTTTCAGACCTGTTCGGCGTAAGGCAGTCGGACGGAAAGGCAATATTCATAGAGGTAAAGACAAAAACGGGACGTATTCGCCCCGAACAGAAGAATTTTATTGAAAAAATGCGTCGTTCGGGTGCTGTTGCAGGTATATGCAGAAGCACAGAAGACGCAATAAGACTTATAACGGAGGATAAATAATATGGCATTTTCACAGAACAATTCAGCGGCTACGAGTGCGCTCAAGCCCGAAGGCAGATATGAAACGATAATCACAAGCGTAGACGAGAAAACATATAAGAGCGGCAGTACATCGCTGAGCTTCAGACTGACAATAAGGAATGATATTCCGGAGCAGAAATACGGCAACGCCTGCCTGTTTTATCAGATATGGAAGGCTAAAGAACCTACAAAGGAAGACCTTGCGGTAAACGGTTATACGTTCGGCAGACTTATGGCAGTAGGCAAGGCCGCAAAGCTCACTGACGGCAAGGAATACAAGGATCTTGCGGAATACTGTGACGATCTTGTCGGCAAGTGTGTGATAGCTGTAGTAAAGCACGAAACGGACGATAAGGACACCACAAGAGAAAAGGTAAGCTATCTTGAACCGACACAGCACCCCGACTGCAAGCATAAGTTCAAGACCGCCGTGACCGCCGATACCGTATCAGCGCCGAAAAATGAGAGCTTTGCGGCAACCGCAGCAACGGAAGCAGTTACGGAAGATGACGGTGACTATCCGTTCTGATGGGGGAAATAATGTACGAATATATTCCCGATGAGCTTAAAAAGCTCTCAAACTGGGTGTGCTGGCAGGCTGTACCCGATGAGGCAGGCGGTAAGATAAAAAAACTTCCGATCAATCCTCATACGGGTGACCTTGCCCGCTCCAACGATCCGTCCACATGGTCGGATTTCAATACGGCTGTAGCGGCTTCGGCAGGTTTTGCAGGTGTCGGATTCATGTTCGGAAACTGCGAGTATTTCGGTGTGGATATTGACGGAGTGGGTGACGAGATAGCCGCATTCAAAAACGGCGAAAACAACATTATCACCGAATTTATAACAACACTCCAGTCATATACCGAGCTGTCGCAGTCCGGCAAAGGCATTCACATAATCTGCAAAGGAAATCTGCCGAAGCAGGGACGCAGACGAGGCAATGTCGAAATGTACGAAACAGGCAGATTTTTCGTTATGACGGGCAATCCGTGCGCCGAATATATGGATATAAACGAATGCACAGAGGCTATCAAGGCATTGCACGAAAAGTACATAGGCGGAGGGCGTGAGCCTTCCGCTGTACCCCGTGCTTATGTGCCGGCACTTCCGGCAACCGCAAATGATATTATTACTCTCGCCGGAAAAGCAAAGAACGCACCACGCTTCAATGCACTTATGCAGGGCGATTATTCAGGATATGTGTCACAGTCTGAGGCTGATATGGCGCTTTGTAATATGCTTGCGTTCTGGTGCAGGTGTGATGCGGATATGATGGACTGTATATACAGACAGTCGGGGCTTATGCGTGAGAAATGGGACAGACGGCAGTCGGGCAGTACCTACGGTGCAATAACGATACAAAAAGCCATAGCCGACTGTGAAAAGGTATACGAACCGGCACAGAAATCACCGCAGTTTACGGCAAGGTTCACAGGTGAAAGCTCTGTTGTACACGCAAAGCTCGATACGGCACAGGACGAGCCTGTAAAGCTGTACACATTTGACGATACAGGGAACGCAGAACGGCTTATAGACTTATTCGGCAAGGAGATCCGCTACAGTTATACAGACAAGCGCTGGCTGTATTATGACGGCAGGAAGTGGTGCTACGACAACAGCGGAACAATAGAGCGCATAGCCGATAAGGCTGTACTTGCGATGAAGGCAGAGGCTAAGGCATATGAGCAGATGGACGCTGAGGACGGCGGAGATATGGCAAAGAGCTTTGAAAAACACCTGAAATCAAGCCGAAGCAACAAATCGAAATCTGCAATGCTGAAGGAAGCACAGCATCACGTTCCGATAGTGCCGGCACAGATGGATAAGTACAAGATGGTGCTTAATACTCCGAGCGGCGTTCTTGACCTGAAAAGCGGTACGCTGAGTGAGCATAAGCCGGAAGCATATTTTACCCGTATCACGTCGGCGGAGTACACGAGCAACGCCGACTGTCCGCAGTGGCTGAAATTTCTTGACGAGATATTCGGCGGCGACAAGGACCTTATACGATATGTTCAGAAGGCGGTCGGCTATTCGCTGACAGGCTCAACGGCGGAGCAGTGCGTATTCTTCTTGTTCGGCACGGGCAGAAACGGTAAATCAACGTTTCTTGATATTATCCGTGCAATTATGGGCGACTACGCAAGCAATATCCAGCCGGAAACAATAATGGTACGCAGTAATCAGAGCAGTGCCATAAACAGCGATATAGCACGTCTTAAAGGCGCAAGGTTTGTTACGTCTGTAGAGCCTAACGAGGGCGTGCGTATCAACGAGGGTCTGCTGAAGCAGCTTACAGGCGATGATATAGTTACTGCCCGCAAGCTGTACGGCGATGAGTTTGAGTTCAAGCCCGAATTCAAGCTGTGGATGGCGACTAATCATAAGCCGATAATCAGAGGCACAGACACAGGTATCTGGCGCAGAGTGCATATGATACCGTTCACTGTACAGATACCCGAAGAAAAGAAAGACCCACGTCTTAAATATAAGCTGTGCCGTGAGCTGCCCGCTATCTTCCGCTGGGCAGTAGAGGGGTGCGTACTGTATCAGGCTGAGGGACTGCATATGCCAAAGGCGGTAGTCGCTATGGTCAAGGAGTACCGCAGAGAGATGGATGTTATCTCCGCTTTTGTCGAGGACAGGTGTACAGAGGGCAAGGACTGCTATGCGCAGGCTAACGTGCTTTATGCGGCGTATGCACAGTGGTGCGATGACAATAACGAGTATAAGATGTCAAATACGAAGTTTGGTGTTGAATTGTCGAAAAAGTATCCTAAGGTGCGAGCAAAAAACGGTAATTGTTACATCGGAATAGCTATAAGCTGAAAGGAGGGTGAAGGGTGGTGAAGGGTTTAAGGGTTTTTCTAACCTTTCATACGGAAAATGAAAAAAATAAATATATATAAAAGGTGTTGGAAAACGGGCAAAACCCTTCACCACCTTACACCGAATGATTATGAAGAAGATAAATTTCAATGATCCGGCAACATTTGAAAAGCTGGAGCATATGGCATACGAAAACACGCTTGATTATACCGACTTTCCGCCTGCCGAGTATAAATACTTCGATAAGCTGTCACAGCTTGGTAGTATCTACCGCAGCGGTCAGCTTCCGAAGGGACTTTGCAAAGAGCGTAAGGACGCATATCTTTGTGATTATCGCAAGGACGCAGACAAAGCACGGAAAAATCACGAGGCGGAGGTCGGATACCAGGAGAATATACGAAGGTCGGACGAGCTGAGATGTGAGATCAACAGCACAAGAAATCACGATGTCAAGCTGATGCTTGCGCTGAGGTGTATCGAGCTGATGACCGGCGAGGAAGGATTTGAAAGGAGAAATTTAAATGAGTAGTTTTTACGAGTGCGAAATGAGACCCGGTTGCGTTGCCAGCCACAATAGGTATGGCAGTGTTACGCTTGTCACAGCTCTTGTGACGGAAGATTATCCTCAGCTGTGGGCTGTAGAGGCAAGAGATGGTGAGTTAAAAATTGTGCGTGAGGATGATTTGTACGATTTCGGATACTATGGGGAGTGATAGAATGACAAAGCAGAAACTTAAAGATTACCGTTACACCTGCAAGTGTAGCAAGCAGGAGGAAAAATATGAGTGAATGGATAAGCGTGGAAGATAGACTTCCTGAAAAACAGTCGTGGAATCACATCGCCATCCTTGACACAAAAACAGGCAGAATCAGTGTAGAGCAAGACTTATATGCTATTGAAACGGCCGAAAAATTTAAGCAGAAAAAAGGGTTTTGCAAAGATGGAAGATTTAACGGCCGTGAAGTCGTCATTGCTTGGATGCCGTTTCCTGAACCGCCGATAAGTAAGCAGGTAACGAGTAGTAAACGCAAACCCGCAACCGAAACCTGCCTGTTCTGTGGGCGCAAAATTCCTGACAGAAGCAACGCAGACACAATCAGAGAGTTTGTCTGCCGTTTTCAGCAGACGGCAAGTGAATCGACAACGACATTACTTGGCACAAGCATTGTAACTTACAGAATATCGCCAGAGGAGCTTGAGGAACTTATGGATAATATGATAGCGGAGGTAATTGGAGAAGATAGCATGATGAAAGCTTGGTTTGCAAAAGAAACTGTTAATTTTAGGGCAACAGTCGTCTTTGCTGAAACACGAGACAAAGCAAAATCAGCCGCATTAATTACCGATTGCTGTGAAGGTGCAAATTTCTGCGATATTGAAGTAAGACGAGTACCGCAAATGGACAAGTATTACGTCGAAGGTAAAACAGAAATGGACTGGTCAGATCCGAAAGACAGAGTTGCTTTAGTAAAAGAGTGCGGTTTTTGTTGTAGACATCCGATAGCAGAAGATTGCAAATCCTGTCCTGCAAAAGATTTTTGCGATGAGGCAGTTCAGAAAGAGGAGGAAACATGACCAAACAAGAACTCCACAGCATCCGTTCGCTCCGTGACGAGATAAAATTCTGGGAACGGGCGCTTGAGCGTATAAGAAATAAATCTCCTGTCGGTTCTCCGCAGTTTGATACTATACCCTGCAACAGCGGAATAAGCAACAGGGTACAGGACAGAGTGGAAAACACGAGGTCGATCGAGGAAATAATAGCGGAGAAAAAGGCAGAGCTTGAAGCGAAGGAGCGTGAGCTTATCGAGTACATAATGACGGTTGATGACAGCCTTGTGCGCAGGGCTATGTATCTGCGCCACGTCTGCTGTAAAAGCTGGAATGCCGTTGCTATGGATATAGGCGGGGACAACACAGCCGATACGATACGGATGGCTCACGATCGCTTCGTCAAGAGAAATCTGTAAAGCTGTTCGTTTTGTTCGTTTTTTCTGTGGTATAGTGTAAAATGAAGAAGAAAAGAAAGACAATAAGTTTTCCTCCTGAAGCCCGGCACAACGGTGTCGGGTATTCTTATACCCAAAAGAAAGGACGGTGTACCGCCAATGACCGAAAGACAGAAGAAATTTTCCGAATATTACGCTCAGTGCGGTAACGCCGCTCAGAGTGCAATACAGGCGGGATACAGCGAGAAATACGCAGGTCAGAACGCTGACAAATTACTAAAAAATACTAACATAGCAGACTATATCCGTGAATTAACCGAAGCCGCCCAGACTGCCCGAATAATGACGGCAAGAGAACGTCAGGCGATACTTTCCGATATAGCTAAGGATAAACATAACAAGCTGTCGGACAGAATACGGGCAATAAACACGCTGAATAAGATGACGGGGGAGTATGTTGTGAAGGTCAGCATTGACGGAGATGTGGGAGTGAAGATAGTTGACGACTGTTAGGCTCAGCGAGGTTATTGCGCCCTCGTTCTACGATTTGCACAAGGACATCAAACAGGACAAGCACACCCACTACTGGCTTAAGGGCGGCAGAGGCTCAACGAAATCCTCTTTTGTTTCTGAGGAACTGATCACCGGCATTATGCGAAATTCCGAAGCAAATGCGGTTGTTATCCGCAAAGTGGGCTTGTATCTTAAGGACAGCGTTTATGAGCAGCTCCTGTGGGCAATATCAAAGCTCGGAGTAGAACGTTACTGGCAGGAAAAGCTTTCACCCCTTGAATTGGTTTACGTTCCGACAGGTCAGCGCATTATCTTCCGCGGAGCCGATAAGCCTAAAAAGCTGAAATCGACTAAGGTGAGGAGCGGATACATTCGGTATGCCTGGTATGAGGAAACTGATGAATTTAACGGTATTGAGGAAATCCGCACGATAAATCAGTCCCTGCTGCGCGGCGGAGAAACTTTCACGGTTTTTTACACATTCAACCCGCCAAAATCGCAGCGTAATTGGATAAACAGCGAGGTGCTTGTTCCCCGTTCGGACAAGATAGTGCATCACAGCGACTATCGTTCTGTGCCGGCAGAATGGCTCGGAGAACAGTTTTTGATTGAAGCAAAGCACCTTGAGCAAACAAAGCCGGAGCAGTACAGGCATGAATATCTCGGAGAGGTGACCGGCACAGGCGCAGAGGTGTTCACAAACATTACTATCCGTCCTATTACTGACGAGGAAATAAAGTCATTCGATCATATCAAGCGTGGTATAGACTGGGGTTACGGCGCAGATCCGTTTGTATATATAACAGCTCATTTCGACAGCAAGCGAAATAGGCTGTTTATTTTTTACGAATTTTTCAGGTGCGCCGCAAAGTATGACGTTATTGCAAATGCAATCCGCAAGGAGAACACGCAGAACGGTACAATCATTGCCGAGTCTGCCGAGCCACGCTCAAACGATGAGCTTCGGGACAGGGGTTTTCGCATAAGGACGGCGGTAAAAGGTCCCGGAAGCGTCGAGCACGGTATAACGTGGCTTCAGAACCTCGAAGAAATCGTTATTGACGGCACACGTTGCCCGAACGCCGCCCGTGAGTTCAACGAATATGAACTTGATCGTGACAGCAGGGGAGAACTGAAAGCGGACTTCCCCGACAAGAACAATCACACCATAGACGCTATCCGTTATGCCCTTGAGGACTATATCGGCAGGAAGATAGTGAAATCAACGCTCAGCAAGCGAAAATTAGGAATCTATTAAGGAGATTTTATGATAACATCACCGATTTTCACAACGGACAAAACGGCGGAGATGATAACGCCGAAAATAGCACGGGATTACATAGAAAAGCACGATAAGTACGAAATGCCACGCCTTACGATGCTGGATAATTACTACTCTGGCAGACAGCATATCTGCGACAGACGTAAAAGTGACGATATGCTGTGCAACAACCGTGTTATGATAAACCACGCCGCATATATCGCAAAGTTTACATCTTCGTATCTGATAGCTACTCCTGTTTCTTACAGCGGTAAAGATGATACGGATATTACGGCAATAACCGATTGCCTTTCTTATGCTGACAGCAGTACGCAGGACGCAGATCTTGCACTCGATGCCGCAATATTCGGCAGAGCATACGAACTTATCTATATGGACACTGACAGCCGTCCGAAGCTTGCCCGTATCACTCCGCTGTCCGCATTTGTCGTTTATGATGAGACTGTAGAACAAAATCCAGTATTTGCGGTGTATTACTATCCAGTTTTCGAGCCGGGCAACAGTACGCCTGAGTGCTTCAAGTGTCAGCTTATGACCGATACGATAACGCAGGACTTTGAGCTTACAAGCAACTTCGGACTTAAATCGGAGGGCGAGGCAGTACCGCACTATTTCGGCAAAGTGCCGCTGAATGAGATTTATAATGACGGTCAGCGACAGGGCGATTTTGAGCAGGTTATAAGCCTTATTGACGCATATAACACGTTGCAGTCAGACAGGGTTAATGACAAGGAGCAGTTTGTTGACAGCCTGATGTACATTAAAGGTCAGATACTCGGTGAAACCGACGATGAGAAGGCTGAAACCTACAGCGATATTCAGCGCAACAGGGTCGTTGAGCTGTCGCAGGACGGCGAAATAGGCTTTCTGACACGGCAGTTTGATGAAGCAAGCGTGGAAGTGCTGAGAAAGAGTATTGTTACCGATATTCACAAGATTTCTGGCGTACCCGATATGTCGGACGACAATTTTGCGGGTAACGCTTCAGGGGTGGCAATGAAATATAAGCTCCTGAACCTTGAGCAGATTACCAAGACGAAAGAGCGGTATTTCACAGAAGGCTTACGTTACCGCCTTGAGTGCCTTTCCAACATAATCAGTATAAAAGGCGGTCATATCGACCCGAAGCTGATAGACATAACCTTTACACGTTCACTTCCTCAAAATGAGCTTGAATTATCCCAGGTGGTGGCAACGCTTGACGGTAAAGTGCCGCAGGAAACGCTGCTCTCGCTCCTGCCGTTTGTTAAAGATCCTCAGAGTGCTGCAGAAGAACTCCGACAGCAGAAGCAGGACGCTATAGCGGCACAGCAGCAGATGTTTATGAACACACCGCTTGCAAGGAGCGAAAGCAATGAAGAATCCGAGTAAGAAATATTGGGAGGACAGAGCCGCAGGACGAATGGTAAGCTACACGGCAAAAGCGGAAAGCACCGCCGATACTCTCGGCAAGGCTTATTACGCAACAGCACGGTATCTGCAAGGGGAGGCAAATGACGTTTTTAATGCCTTTACAGATAAGTTTGAACTGAGTATTGCCGAAGCCAAAACAATGCTCAAAAACGCACCGGGCAAGTCTATGTTTGAACAGATGAAGACCGCTCTTGCCACCTGCACCGATGAGCAGAGAAAGCAGGAGCTTGAAACGCTGTTGTCTTCACCCGCATACGCCCACAGAATAGGACGGTTGAATGATCTTGACAGCAAGATAAGTGATATGTGCTCACGCCTTGCAAACGCCGAAATAGGCGTTGATACAGCGCATCTGGGCGATATAATTCAGAGTGCGTATATGCAGACGGTTTTCGATGTGACGAAGGGTGCGGATTATCGTGCGGCTTTTGATTTAATTCCCGAAAGCCGTGTTAAAGCTATTCTGTCTACCAACTGGAGCGGTCAGATGTTCTCCCAGCGTGTCTGGGATAACACAAACGCACTTGCAGACGGACTGAAGCACGATATGCTTGTGGGCATTATGGCAGGAAAGTCCGAGCAGCATATGGCGGACGATATAATGAACCGCTGCGGTGTCGGCGCTTTCGAGGCACGCAGGCTTGTCCGGACGGAAACCACCTGCGTTGCGAATATGGCGGAGCTGTACGGCTACAAGGAGCTTGACATTGACGAATACGAGTTTTCCGCCTGCCTTGACAGCCGTACAAGCGATCTATGCCGTGAGCTTGACGGTAAGGTGTTCAAGCGTAACAGCGCACAGGCAGGTGTAAATCTTCCGCCTATGCACCCGTTCTGCCGTTCTACAACGCTCCCTGTTCTGCCGAGCGAGGAGGATCTTGATAAAGAGCTTGCCGAACTGGGCGATGAGATAGGCGCAGATGTTGACTTTGACGAGTGGGAGCGGAACTTACAGCAGGGCGAGGACGGCAAGTGGCGGTACGTTGCAGGAAGTGAGGGTAAACCGATGAGGTTTGCAGGGGATGGTGTTGATTATATGTCAAAATCATTCAGACCTGATTATTCTGATAGTACGCCTATTTCCTTTAGCACGTCCGATGGAATCAAAAATATTGAAGTGAAAAAAGTCACCAATAGCCAATTTGATATGGTAACAGATAACGCTAATCGCAGGAATAAAGCTGTAAGGCTTGCAGAAAAGAATTTAAAAGCCGTTAAGAAAATGTTACCGGAAGGCTATGTAATGCCCAAAGTTGCTGTCGTAGATTTTGATAAGTGCGGTTTAAATGTTCAGGCAATAGGCGGATACGATAAAGAAACAGGCATATTGTATCTGAACAGCAAATATAACACATCCGGTAAGATTTTAGACTTTGTAAATGAAAAAGCGGGGTATTTTGCTAATAATACAGAATTTGCTCCGATTTTGCATGAACTTGGGCATAAATATTATGAGGACTGCGTGAAATCCCTTGCAATTTCAGAAAATATGGAGTATAATAAAGCAAAGAATATAATCGATAGCAAGCTATATGATTATGTTCATTCTAAAAATAACGATGGTTTGTTTTTGAAGAAAAACATAAGTTGTTATGCAGATGACGGATTCTATAACAAAAAATATACTGAGATTGTTGCAGAATGCTTTTCTGCGCAAAAAGAAAATATCTTTGCGAACGAAATTATAAACATACTTAGAGGTGATGGCATATGATGATTAAATTTACGAAAGAACAGGTTGAATTATACGATAAACTAGAAAAAACAACCGACACCGACGAAATAAAAAAAATTAGGAAACGACTCCACGAAATATCTATTGAACGTGACAAAGAACTAGAGAATTGCCCTTTTGTTCATTAATTTGTTACTTGACTTTTATGTGTTTAACCGCCCACAGCAGTGAGCGGTTTTGTTATATCTGCTTATTGATTATCATACATATGTGAAACTCAACAATGTTAATGTTGTAGAATTGGACAATTTCAACAAAAAAGTCAAAACGGTATTGACGTTCGACATCGAATGTGATATATTTATCGCAGGAGGTGAAAAAGTGTCAGATGTAAGAAAAGTGTTTATAACCCGTGAAGTAGCTGATGAACTGAAGCTAACTCCGACATATCTTATAAAACTCGGCAAAAAGATAAAGTTGAGCGAAGCAGAAATGAGAGAAGCAGGGAATAGAAATTATTTATTCAGTGAAGAGGCTGTTCAGAAGTTAAAAAATGCTAAACAACAAAAATAACGGCAACGCCGCACCGTAGGAAGTAAAGCGTTACCGTTATCCACCAGACAGATTGCTCTATCTGAAATCTATTATACTCGGATAGAGCCTTCCTGTCAAGTTAGAAAGGAAGTAATATTATGAGTAATTTAATGGAACTCGAAGAAGCTACGAACAAAAAACACGGCTATTGCGCAGGGTATTGAGCTGATGAGGCTTGCCGCTATGGCTGATGAAGAAGTTGAATTGTCAGAGTTCACTGATTTCATTCATTATCTCGCTATGATTGCGACTAAGAATGCAGATAATCTTGAGAGAATCAAAAATACGGCGTTTAAAGAAGCAAGAGAAAGCAAGGCTAACGATAAAAAGGCGGTGAGCGCATGAACGAGTTGCAGACATTCGATTATAACGGCTCACAGGTCAGAACGGTGGAAAAAGACGGTGAAACTTGGTGGGTGCTTACAGATGTATGCAGAGTACTTGAACTTTCAAACCCTCGTATTGTTGCTGACCGTCTTGATGAAGATGAACGACGTAAGTTAGACTTACGCCGTCAAGGTTCTACTTGGGTTATCAACGAAAGCGGATTATACAATGTGATTCTTCGTTCCGATAAGCCGCAGGCAAAACCGTTTCGTAAATGGGTGACTTCCGAAGTCTTACCGACAATAAGAAAGACGGGTCAGTATAATGCAAAACCGAACAAGGCGCTTGAGATAAAGGAAACCAATGCAAGAGTGCGGTTATCAAATGCGTTTTTAAAACTCGCAAAAGTTGATACGCTTTCTTCGGAATACAAAAATATACTGGTAGCGAAAGCCGCCGAAGCGTTGACAGGCTTTCAGCTTATACCGCTTCCCCAGTCGGAACAGAAGATGTATACCGCTACCGAAATAGGAGAGATGTTCGGCGTATCAGCTCAGAGAATCGGCAAACTGTCGAATCAGTACGGTATGAAAACCGAAGAATACGGTACTTGGTATCGTTCCAAATCACAGTACAGCAATAAAGAGGTTGACAGCTTTATGTATAATGACAAGGCTGTGGAACGCTTTAAGACGTTAATTTAAATCAATCAATTTAATAATTATACCGCCCCTTTTGGAGCGGTATTTTTATACCCAAAAACAATTTATTCCGAACGTTGTGGGCAATGAACGCAGTGGGCGGAGAAAGGACAGAAACATGAACAACAGAAGAATTTTCATCGGCTTACAGCACTTCGCAGAGGGCGAGGGGGACGGTGGTACAAGCGCAAACGTTCCCGGCAATCAGACTGCCGATAACGGCGGTGACGCTCAGGATAACGCATCGCAGAAGCCAACCTTTGACGATATGTTAAAGGACAAGGATATGCAGTCTGAGTTTGACAAGCGTGTAAGCAAGGCACTGGAAACAGCAAAAACAAAGTGGCAGAAGGACGCAGACGAGAAACTCTCGGAGGCGAAGAAGCTCGAAAAAATGAACGCAGAGCAGAAAGCCGAGTACCAGCGTAAGCAGACTGAGGAAAAGCTTGCAAAGCGTGAGGCGGAGGTTACAAGGCGTGAGCTTATGGCGGAAGCTAAGGTACAGCTTGCGGATAAGGGACTTCCTGTAGGGCTTGCCGCTGTGCTTGATTATACCGGTGCGGATGAATGCAAGACAAGCATTGAAACGGTCAGCAAGGCATTTGCCGAAGCCGTTGAATGTGCGGTCAACGAAAGAATGAAGGGCAATCCGCCGAAAATAGGCGCATCGGGCAAGGGCAAAGCTGAACCTGCCTCTCTTGCCGAAGCCCTGAGAATGAAGCAGGCAGGAAAATAATCAGAAAGAGGTAAAAAATTATGGCAATCACACTTGCAGAAGCAAAAGTCGGTATGGCTGATAAGGTGGATCAGCAGGTAATCGACACATTCAGACGTTCAAGCCTTCTCCTTGACAGACTTGTATTTGACAATTCAATTTCACCCGGCACTAACGGTTCAACGCTGTCATACGGATATGTACAGCTAAAAACACCTGCTACCGCTTCGGTGCGTACCATAAACAGTGAGTACACGGCAAGCGAAGCAAAGAGAGAAAAGAAAACGACTGAAGCGGCAATCATGGGCGGTTCGTTTGAGGTTGACAGAGTTATAGCCAACACAAGCGGCGCAGTTGATGAACTCGCATTCCAGGCAGAGCAGAAGATAAAGGCAACATCCAACTATTTTACGAACCTTGTTATTAACGGCACATCTGCCGCTTCGGGCGCAGGCTATGTAACAGGCACGTTTGACGGATTAAAGAAGATACTTTCAACAGCAGACACAAAGGTAACGTCAACGGCGGACCTTTCAACATCGGAACTTACCGATACTAACTATAATGCGTTCCTTGATGAGCTTGACAGCTTCCTTTCACTGCTTGACGGCAAGCCCGATATGCTCCTTATGAACGGAAAAATGCTGGCAAAACTCAGAGCGTGTGCAAGGAGAGCAGGCTATTACAGCAGAAACGAAGATTCATTCGGTACTCCTGTTGAATACTACAACGGTATAGCACTGCTCGACTGCGGTGAATACTACAACGGTACGGCTTCGGTAGATATTGTTGACACAACAACACCTTCAACTACCGCTTACGGTACAACGGATATTTACGCAATAAAGATAGGTCTTGACGCTTTTCACGGTATTTCGCCTACAGGTACAAAGGTAATATCCTCTTATATGCCCGACCTTACAGCGCCCGGAGCGGTAAAGAAAGGTGATGTTGAGCTTATCGCCGGTGTTGCGCTCAAAAACACCAAAAAAGCAGGTGTGCTGACCGGCATTAAGATACTGCCTAAGTCAACATCGTAAGGAGAAACGCAATGACAGCACTGGAAACGCTTAAAATCCGTCTTGGCATTTCCGATGAAAAGCAGGACGGACTGCTTGCCGTGCTTCTTGACAATGCAGAGGACACTATCCTTGACGTTATCGGCAGAGATGAGATGCCTGCAAGGCTTATCAGCGTGCAGACAGAACTTGCGGTTATAGCCTATAACAGACAGGGAGCAGAGGGAGAAACCGCTCGCAGCGAGGGCGGTATTTCCCGTTCCTTTGTATCCGATCTGCCGCCCGATATGCAGAAACGATTACAGAATTATCCCAGAAAGGTCGGTGTTATCCGTGCGAATGATGACGGTTGATACAAGAACGCTTGCGGTGTATCGCAAGGTATCAAAGAAAAGCGACTATGTGGGAACGGTATCGGAGCTTAAACAGGTAGCGACAATATCCGCTGTTGTAAAGCCGGTAACCGACAGCGTTTCTGTCGAGCTGTACGGCGAGAGAATACACGGTATGCTGACGATAGCAACAACGGATAAAGACACGCTTAAAGTCGGAGATATAGTAAGGTGTGACGGAGCAGATTATAAGATACTCTCCGTTGCACATTACACTATGCACGACAGCGCAACGGCAGAAAGGACATAAGCATGGAAGTATCAATCGAAGGACTTGAAAGTTTAATGGCAAAGCTCAGACGGCTCGGCGGAAGCGTAGATGCGGCAATGAATAAAGGCTTAGGCAGAGGAGCACAGAAGATAAAGCGTGACGCTAAAAAGAACTGTCCTTACGATACCGCAAGATTGAAAAATAGCATTGAATGTACAAATCAGGAGTTTCATTCTTTCAGCTATGCAGACAATAAAAAGAATGAATATACCGGCAGTGTGTCAGGCGGTGGCTTTAAATGTTGGGTGGTAGGTACAAACGTTGAATATGCCATGTTTGTAGAGTTCGGCACAGGTCAGCTCGGCGCACCGGGTGTACCTCACACGATGCAACCGTGGACTTGGCGTGATGCGGACGGCAATTATCATACAACGTATGGTGCGCCTCCCAGACCGTACCTATATCCTGCATTATTGAGTAACAGAGAATATGTTTTTAAAATGTGCCAGTCAGAACTCAGAAAAGCGATAAGGAGCGCAATGGCATGATAGATATTATACCCACAATTGCTGATATGCTTGCCGATATAGGCACGGTGGAATTGCAGTTTCCCGACACCACAGCCGATTTTCCCGTCATTACGTTAAGTGAGATAGCAAATCAGAGCGATACCATACTTCACGGTGCGGAGCGGCTGTCGGTTATCACGGTACAGATTGATGTATGGGATAAGGCGGACACGCCTGCTGTTGTAGCCGATATGTCGGCACGGATAAGCGCTGTAATGGTATCAAAAGGCTTTCGCCGTATATTCGGACAGATGATGCCCGACGGCGAATTACAGCGTAAATGTATGCGGTTTTCCGCAAAAATAGATGAACTGAATCACAGGGTTTATAACTCTTAGACAGAGGAGAAAAAAGTATGGCATTAGTACCGGCAGTTTTATACAAAGATGAAATCAAAAAGCAGATATTATATCACGCTTATGATGACGAGATGTTCTTATACACAGGAACAGTCGGCTTCAGTTCTCCGGAAATATCGGATGATGGAGATGGCACTGTATATCAGTATGCTATAGTAGATAGAAAAAAGCTAATAGGCTATTTTTCTTATTTTCTTGATATGTATTCTTCTAATGCGAATTGTTTTAGCCTTTTTTCTTTTGATAAGGGAAATCCAATAATCGGAATAAGTGTTTTCAGAGAATTGGAAAAACTGATTAATTCATATCGTGTTCATCGTTTGGAGTGGAGAATGATCGAAGGAAACCCGGTAGAGCGGCATTATGATAGATTTTGTCAGAAGTACAGCGGGAAAAAGCATATACTTAAAGATGCTATTCGAGATAAACAGGGTGTATATCACGCTGATGTTATTTATGAAATTATAATTTGATGCACAAAAAAATCACATTTACGTTTAAAACAGTACTGTGAAAGTGCAGTTTATACAGAAAGGAAAAATCAATATGGAACTTTTATCAAAAGGCACAAAATTACAGTATGCCGACACAAAGGCAGGCACATATAAGACGCTGTACGGCTTACAGTCAACTCCCGATATGGGCGGCGATCCCGAAAAGGTCGATGTAACGAACCTTGCGGACGGTGCGAAGCGTTACATACCCGGTGTCAAGGACTACGGCGATCTGGACTTCACGTTCTTTTATAACGATGAAGATGAAAATCCTGCCGTGTCGGAAGCGGACGTAGCGGCGGCGTATTCCACGCTGAGAGCGTTACAGACATCGAACGCAACAGTGTGGTTCAAGCTGATTTATCCGGATAATACGGGCTATCAGTGGAGCTCGAAAGTGTCGGTAAAGCGTTCTGCGGCAGAGGTCAATGCGGCGCTGAAATTCACGCTCAGAAGCACACCTCTTACAGAGCTTGAGGACGTAACTGCTGCGGCATAGCTTGACATTTATAACCCTTCGTGATATTATAGATACAAATATAGTATCACGGAGGGAATATAATGACTAAGCAATTAGAAAACTACCTTAACCACTACAACTATGTTGTAGGTGAACCTTGCGGCGAAAACGTACAGGCGGCTTGTGCCGAAATAAAAGCAAGCGGCGGAGAATTGCCCGATAACGTATATTTCTGCGTCAAGGAGAACAAGTACTACGAGATTAAGTCAAACGATGAAATCACGCAGTTATTACTTATCGAGAATGCAAGAACAAATGACAAGCTCGAACAGCTTGTAAGCGAGCTTGAGGGTGAACACGCACAGCAGGCAAGAATGAGAAAAGATGTGAAGTCAATCAAAAGCGTAGCGCTTTTCTTTCTGATTATCTCGATAATCGGTTTTGCTGTAATGTTCCTTAACATAGCGAGTATCGCACGAATATTGCATTGATGAGTAAGCGGTGAGGTATAAGATTAAGCACATCTGAGAGGGTGTGCTTTTCTTATGCAAAAAATCAAACGGAGGATATTAAAATGGAAGAAAATAGATTACCCTATGAAACACTGAAAATCGGTGACACTGAGTACAAACTCAAAATCTCGGCTGCATCGGCAATCGAGATCGAGAAGAAAACAGGCAAGTCGCTTGTTGCGGGTATGGCGGATTTTGATAAGCTCGAAACAGTGACGCTGTATCTGTGGGGCGCATTAAATCGCTTCCAGGCGAATATTGACGTCAGAAAGGCGCAGGAGATCTATGACGATTATATAGACGCAGGCGGCGACCTTTCGGATATGGCGGAAATACTCTTCAAGACGCTTACGGTGTCGGGTTTTTTCAAGCGTCAGCAGGCAGAAAAACTGCTGGCGCTCGCAGAAAAGGCAGAGAGTGGAGCAGTGCAGGAGAGCTGATAACTAATCTTTACCGCCCGGCACTGTCGGTAGGAATAACACATAAAGATTTCTGGGACTTATCGGTACGGGAAATAACGCAGGCGATACAGGCAAAAAATGAATACGACAAGGCACACACCGAGCTTAACGAACGCTTGATGTGTGCCTTTGCTTATAGCATCGGTCAGCTTGTTGCCATAGGTGTCAACGCACCAAGGCAATATCCGCACAGCATAGAAAAGGCATTTCCTAAGCTGTACGGACGTGATAAGTCGGAGGGAATACCTGTGTCGGACTGGGAGGTATCAAAGCAGAATATGGCTGAATATGCGGCGGCTACGAAAGGCAGGTACAGTAAGTGACAGTAGAAGAACTGAACGTTATAGTCAGTGCAAACAAGGATGATTTTGACCGTAAGATACGAATGGTGAATGAAAACCTTGTGAATGTAAAAAAGCAGGCGGAAGACACCTCTGCCGGAACGCTGAGTGCTTTTAAGACACTTGCTTCTGGATTATCTGCGCTCGGTATAGGTGCAATGATAAAGAATGCTATCAGCCTTGCAGGTGACCTCCAGCAGAACATAGGCGGTTCGGAGTCGGTATTCAAGATTTATGCCGGCACGATTCAGAAAACCGCAGAAACTGCCGCTTCTTCGCTTGGACTTTCACAAAGCAAATATCTTGCAACTGCTACAAAGATGGGTGCGCTCTTTCAGGGCTCGGGCTTTTCGGTAGCACAGTCTGCCAATATGGTAACGCAGTCTATGCAACGAGCGTCTGATGTGGCGAGTATTATGGGCATATCCGTTGACAGCGCAATGGAAGCGGTCACAGGTATGGCTAAGGGCAACTTCACAATGATGGATAATCTCGGTGTTGCCATAAACGACACGAACCTGCAGATATACGCACAGGAAAAAGGTCTTGGAAAGCTTGAAACCACACAGCAGAAGGTCAATGCCGCTATGCAGATGTTCCTTGATAAGTCGGACTATGCGGCAGGAAACTACGCAAAGGAAAACGATACCTATTCGGGTGCACTTGCGACATTCAAGGCAGAACTTGAGAATTTTGCCGCAGAAGCCGGTACAGCACTCCTGCCGCTCGCTCAGAACGTCCTTCCTGTGCTGTCAAGCTCACTTAATGCATTAAAGCCCGTGATAATGACGGTAGCAGAAGCTGTCGGAGGGCTTGGTGGTATTGTAGCGGATATACAGGCAAAGGTCGAAGCGGCAACACCTGCACAGCGGACAATGCTGAAAATTGCTATCGGTATGGCTGTGGCAATACCGGCTGTAACAGCGGCAACAAGGCTTATGAGAGCCGCAAAACTTGCATATACCGGCGTACTGAACATACTTATACCAAAGCAGTTGACGTATGCGAGCGCATTAAAGGCAACTATGGGCTGGATAGGAATAATAGTCGGTGCGCTGGCACTGCTTGGCATAGCCACGAATAAAGGCACTGAGGGCATAGACGACAATTCCGAAAAGCTGAAAGAAGAAAATGAAGCGGCAGACAAAGCGGCGAAAGGCGTTGATGATGTCGCAGAAAGCACAGATAATCTTACAGACAGCGTAAAACGCAGTCTTGCAGGTTTTGACGAGCTTAACAGACTGTCGGGAAATTCCGGTACGCTTGCTTCAAGCGTGGTATCAAGCGATGATGTGGATAATGCGGAGAGCCTTGCTGATGCGCTGAGTGATGTGCAGGAGAAGACTAAAAATATAGATTTAGGTTCGTTATCATTTGATATTGATTTTTCTAATATCTGGGGCGAATTAAACAAGCTCTTGGGAAAATTGAAAAGCGGTGAAATAGGTAATTCTATTAAATCATTATTTAACAATCTTAGCACTACGTTAAAGCCTTTCTTTGACGGAATAGATGAAATGTTTGGTTTTAATCTTGATAAATGGCTCAAGGATTTAGGCAATTTTATCGGTGACATAGTTACGGACATCAGCAATGGAGATATAGACAAGGCGATTGATGATGTATTTGCATTTGTAAAAAATTCGTTTATTAATATAGCACCCAGTATAACTACAATTTGTAGCAAAATCATCGGTGAAGTTGACAAACTGCTTGGCACATCATTTCAAAAGTCATTTGACAAATGTGCTGAGTTATGCTATCAGGCAGGTGTAATGCTAAGTAATGTAATAAATGATACTGCCGGTAAGACGGAACGTAGTCAGAAATATAACACCACATACAGCGAAATGCTGACGTATATGCGGGATTGGATGGTGAAAAACGACAGCACAAGTGCAGATGACGCATATGGCGAAACAGTCAGTCATTTTAACATTAACAATGACGAAGAACTGAAAAAATGGTTTGATGAAGGCAATTACGGTGCTTCACTTTATGAGTTTGCAAAAACAACGGCTATGCGCATAAAAAATGACGAGGTTGACCCTGTTCTTAAGCGTCGTCTAAAAGGGCAGTCTACATGGGCAGATATAAGTTCACTCGGCATTCTCGGTTACGCCGACGGCGGTTTCCCCGACTATGGCGACTTATTCATAGCTAACGAAGCCGGCCCTGAGCTTGTCGGCACTATCGGCAACCGTACCGCAGTTGCGAACTCGTCAAGCATAGAAACAGCAATATATAATGCTGTACGCTCGGCTATGTATGATAGCAACACAGGCGGTCAGACCGCAGATATACACGTCACGGTCGATATAGACGGAGACACGGTCGGTGAAGCCGTAGCACGCTATAATGCCGTCAGAAACCGCAGACTTAACGGAAGGAGTTAATATGCAGACACTTATAAAATTCGGCAGCTTCACGCCGATTTCGCCACGCTCATACGCTGTACAACGTTCCGACCTTGACAGCGAGGACAGCGGCAGAAGCGAAACAGGCAAGATGTTCCGCAACCGTATCAGAGCGGGCGTGTATAAGATACAGGTAACTTGGAGGGTGAACAGGTCGCAGCTTTCCGCTATAGCAAATGCGATTTCTCCCGATTCGTTTTCTGCAACATTTTTCGACCCGACCACAGCAAGCACAAAGACCTGCACGATGTATGCCGGCGACAGAAGCGCAACTATGGTACTTAACGCCGACACTGCCGCAGAAACGCTGTGGGATTTAAGCGTAAACTTTATCGAATATTAAGAGGTGATTCTATGCTTGATGTATCAGCCGCTTACACGGCGGCTATTAAGGATAAAAACCGCACAGACCGCATTACCGGCGCAATTAAACTCTGTGACGGCGAAACGATAAACATAACCGATGATATTATCGTGAACAACAGCGTCACCCTGAAAGAACAGCTTGTATCGGGTGATACTTTTGAAATAGGTACGTTCTACACAAATCAGCTTGATATAACGGTGTATGACAATAACTTTTTGTCAAGGACTTATGCGAATGCAAGGATAACGCCGAAATACGAAATACAGCTTGCCGATGGGACTTGGGAAAGTGTTCCGCTCGGAATATTTACGGTAGATAACAGCCTTACAAAGCGTAAGGGCAGTATTCACAAGCTGACCGCTTTTGATGACAGCACAAAGTTTGACGTTGATATATCGGTGTATTCGGGCGGAAAAAAGACGGTGCAGCAGCACATAAAGGATCTTGCCGCAGATGTCGGAATAACGCTTGTTACTACAGATTTCAGTTCATATCCGAACTATGATTTGACAGTGGATTCAACGGTTTCTTCGTCCGTGCAGACGTACCGTGATCTTATCGAGTGGTGCTGCGCACTTATGGCGTCATCGGCAAGAATCAACAGGTACGGCAAGCTCGAAATTGTTAAACTCAAGGAAAAGAAAAAAATCGTTGACGGTGCGCTTGTATACGATGCAGACTACACTGTCGAGGGCTATGAGCGTACCGGCACGGAGTTTTTCGACCTCAGAGCGCTGACGAAGTATTTTTCTACTGCTTTTGATGGGGAACCGTATGTTTACAAAAATCATGCGGTGCTTACATTACCGGATGCCGCTGCCCGAAACGCCACAATGTTTATACCGGAAAATCCGCTTTTGCAGTCTGTATCAGACGCCGAGCGTAAGACAGCTTTTGAAACGTGTGTGAACACGATTTATATCGCACTGCGCCGTGTGGAATTTTCTTTCAACGGAAATCCTGCTATTGAGTGCTTTGATACGCTGTTCGGTAATGGCGGAAAGATAGATATAAACGGCACAATAGCTTTCTTCCCGACTTTGCTTGTATGGAAATACAGAGGGGCACATAAGGTAAGCTGTGCGTTTGCGGAACTGACGGATGAGGCAACAGAGAGCGCATCTGAGGCGGCAATATCAGTGGTGAATGCGAGCACAATAAACAAGATGCCTGTGCAAGTAAAAAGCAAGACGGAAAAACGTCTTGATGGGGTGGGTAAAACGGCTTTTGATGCCAGCAGTGTCGGCAAGTTCACCGCTACCGGCATCGGCTGTGAGATATTCAACGACTATGAAAATAATATCGCAAGCTCGCTTTACGCACACGCTGAAGGAAACGGCACGAAGGCAACAGCACCAAGCACTCACGCCGAAGGGAACAGCACCACAGCAAGCAGCACATACGCACACGCTGAAGGATACGGCACCACAGCAAGCGGAACAAGCTCGCACGCTGAGGGAGAAAACACCACAGCAAGCGGCGCATACGCACACGCTGAAGGATACGGCACTGTTGCAAGCGGCGGATACAGCCACGCAGAAAACAGCAATACAACGGCAAGCGGTTGGTACAGCCACGCAGGCGGTATTAACAGCGAAGCGAAAGCAGAAGCGTCCTTTGCTCACGGTATGTATGCGGTATCCGATTATCGAGGCGGGGCGGCTTTTGGCATAATGAACAAGACTAAGGACGCCCTTTTTGTTGTCGGAAACGGCTCACCGAGAGGAAGTTACGAAAGCGATGCACTGGTGCTTGACGATGGCGGGAATCTGTGGGTGGCAGGCAGTATAAAGTGCGGCGGTGACAGCGGAGGTTATACCTTGTCGCCTGCGACAGCCGACACGCTCGGCGGAGTGATGATAGGCGATAACATATCGGTAACGGCTGACGGGGTTATCTCGGTGAATCTGTCGGCATATCTGAAAAACACGGATATAGCGGACTGGGCAAAAGCTGAAAGCAAGCCTGCTTATACGGCAAGCGAGATAGGGCTTGGCAATGTAGACAACACCGCAGATATAGACAAGCCGATATCTACAGCGACACAGACAGCACTTGACAGTAAGGCAGATACAGGACACACGCACACGGTATCCGACATCACAGATATGCCTGCATACTTGACACAAGAAACCGATCCGACAGTGCCTGCGTGGGCAAAGGCTGAAAGCAAGCCTACATACACAGCCGATGAAGTCGGGGCGGCGAAAAAGAATCATACACATAACGTGTCGGATATCACAGATATGCCAGAATGGGCGAAAGCCGAGAATAAGCCTGTATATACGGCGAGCGAGGTCGGAGCGGCAACAGCGGCAGATATTACCGCGGCGGTGAATGCTGTCGAGATCGGCGGCAGAAATCTGCTGTATGACAGCACCGGAAATCTTAAAAAAGGCTGGAGCGGTAACACTATAATAACGGTTGATGGCGGAATATCAGGAAATAGCC
>ERZ827458.1032-NODE-1032-length-25467-cov-4.664647_pt1 | contig 25467 bp, 15 predicted proteins | sample MGYA00519706_ERZ827458 | MGnify/ENA primary metagenome ERZ827458 (study PRJEB31778, sample SAMEA3449309) | human gut metagenome | biome: human gut; feature: human-associated habitat; material: faeces | place: United Kingdom | collected 2010/2012 ...
CCCGCCGGGACGGTTCTCTTAAAAACACCATATAGATTTTTTGTACGCCGCCCGCCATCGAGCAGAGTTTTACACCTAATTGGGGATAAAACAGCTCATCGCCGGCGGCGGCGTTGCGCTTGTCGGCACGACGCTCGTTCCGCTGCTCTCCAGCCTTTTCTAAGCGTGGTGAAGAAGAAAATTACGGGAACGCTGCCGCGCACCCACGCGGCGGCGCTTGCCCCGAAAGAGGGTGATCCTCTTTGAATTTTATCTGGGATAAACTCACGGAATGGATTCGGGAGCTGCTCATCGAGGGTATTATGAATAACCTGACGGGGCTGTTCGACCAGGTGAATACCCAAATCTCCGGTATTGCCGACAACGTAGGCAAGACCCCGCAGCAATGGAACGGCAGCATTTTCTCCATGATTCAAGGTCTTTCGGATCATGTGGTCGTCCCCATTGCGGGCGCGATTCTCGCCGTCATTGCAACGCTCGAACTCATTCAGATGATCATCGACAAGAACAACTTTCACGATTTCGATACGTTCATCATCTTCAAATGGGTGTTCAAAACCGCCGCGTCGGTGCTGATCGTCTCCAACACATGGAACATCGTCATGGGCATCTTTGAAGCCGCGCAGAGCGTGGTCAGCCGGGCGTCCGGGCTCGTCATGTCGGGCGCACAATTGTCCATCGAAAGCGCAATTACGGGCATCGAAGCGCGTCTGGCCGATATGGAGCTGGGCGCGCTTTTCGGTCTCTGGTTTCAGACGATGCTCATCGGTTTTACCATGTGGGCGCTGGTGATCTGCATCTTTGTCATTACCTTCGGCAGAATGATCGAAATCTATCTTGTCACGTCTATCGCACCCATCCCTATGGCTACGATGGTTTCCCGTGAATGGGGGCAGACAGGTCAAAATTACCTGCGCACTCTGTTTGCGCTGGGCTTCCAGGCTTTCATGATGATCCTGTGCGTGGCGATTTATGCCGTTCTGGTGCAGAATATCGCCGTCACCGCGGATGTATCCGTCGCCATCTTTACCTGTATGGGATATACCGTGCTTCTCTGCTTCGCGCTGTTCAAGACCAGCAGCCTGTCCCGCAGCGTGTTCGGCGCACATTAAAAGGAGGAATTGATTGGCTTATGTCCCCGTACCGAAAGACCTGACGCACGTCAGGCAGAAGGTACTTTTCAATCTCACCCGGCGGCAGCTCGTCTGCTTCCTTGGCGGTGCGCTTGTCGGCGCGCCGCTTTTCTATCTGCTCAAGCCATATGTGGCTTCAAGCGCTGCCTCGTTCGTCATGGTGCTGGTGATGATCCCGTTCATCCTGCTGGGCGTATATGAAAAAAACGGCGAACCGCTGGAAGTCGTGCTGAAGCATTTCTTCACCGCCACGTTCCTGCGCCCGAAAAAACGTCCGTATCAGAGCGAAAATCTGTATGACGCACTGGAACGGCAGAGCGCGCTCCAAAAGGACGTTGCCCAAATTGAGAAAAAGAAGAAGCGCAAAAAGCTCTCCCGCGAGGAAAAGAAGCTGATCCGCACCAAAATCAAAGAAGCGGATCGCCGTCAGGAAACGCCGCATACCGCGCAGAAAACCATCCCCTATCAGCGCATGTACCCGGACGGCATCTGCCGCGTCACGGATACGCGCTATACGCGGACGATTCAGTTTCAGGATATCAACTACCAGCTCTCTCAAAACGAGGACAAACAGGCGCTCTTTGACGGCTGGTGCGATTTTCTGAATTACTTCGACCCGTCGATTCACTTCCAGTTCAGCTTCTTTGATTTGGCAGCAAACCCGAAAGTCTTTGAGCAGCGCATCGACATTCCCGCGCAGAACGATGACTTTGACAGCATCCGCGCCGAGTATGCGAATATGCTGCGCAGCCAGCTCGCCAGGGGCAACAACGGATTGCAGAAACAAAAATACCTGACCTTCGGCATTGAAGCGGATTCCTACAAAGCCGCCAAGACCCGTCTGGAACGCATCGAGCTGGATTTGCTGAACAACTTCCGCAAGCTCGGCGTGCAGGTAAAGGCCCTCGACGGCAAAGCGCGGCTGGAGCTGATGCACGGCATCTGTCACATGGATACGCGGGAGCCGTTCCGCTTTGACTGGAGCTGGCTGGTTCCATCCGGGCTGACAACGCAGGATTTCATCGCGCCGTCCTCGTTTGAGTTTAAGGATAGACGGACGTTCCGCATCGGCAAGACCTACTGCGCCGCGTCCTATTTGCAGATTCTCGCGCCCGAACTCAGCGACCGCACGCTGAAAAACTTTCTCGATATGGAAAGCAGCCTGCTCGTTTCCATGCACATTCATTCGCTCGACCAGGCGGAAGCCGTCAAAACGATCAAGCACAAGATCACCGAGCTTGACCGCACCAAAATCGAGGAACAGAAAAAAGCCGTCCGTGCCGGATACGATATGGACATCATTCCCTCCGATCTGGCGACTTACGGCGAGGAAGCGAAAAAGCTGCTGCAAGACCTGCAAAGCCACAATGAGCGCATGTTCCTGCTTACGCTGGTCATCATCAACACGGCGGACACGAAGCGCCAGCTTGAAAACAACGTCTTGCAGGCACAGAGCATCGCGCAGGCGATGAACTGCTCGCTGATCCGGCTGGATTTCCAGCAGGAAAACGCCCTGGTTGCCAGCCTTCCGCTGTGTCAGAATCCGTTGAACCTCTGCCGTGGGCTGACGACCAGCTCGGTTGCCATCTTTGTGCCGTTCACGACGCAGGAGCTTTTCCAGACCGGCAGCGAAGCGCTCTATTACGGGGTCAACGCGATGAGCAGCAACCTCATTATGATCGACCGCAAACTGCTGAAAAACCCCAATGGTTTGATTTTGGGCGTTCCCGGCAGCGGCAAGTCGTTCAGCGCCAAGCGCGAAATCACCAACGTGTTTCTCGTCACCAACGACGATATCCTCATCTGCGACCCGGAAGCCGAGTATGCGCCGCTGGTTGAGCGGCTGCACGGGCAGGTCATCCACATTTCGCCCACTTCCACCGACTACATCAACCCGCTGGATTTGTCGATGGATTACTCGGACGAGGAGAACCCGCTGTCGCTCAAGTCGGATTTCGTGTTGTCTTTATGCGAGCTGATTGTCGGCGGCAAGGACGGCTTGCAGCCGGTCGAAAAGACCATCATCGACCGCTGCGTCCGGCACCTGTATCAGGATTATCTGGCAAATCCCCTGCCGGAAAATATGCCGATCCTTGAGGATTTGTACAACCTCCTGTGCGCCCAGCATGAAGCCGAAGCGCATTATCTGGCGACGGCGCTTGAAATCTACGTCACCGGTTCGCTGAACATTTTCAATCATCGGACGAACGTGAACATTCACAACCGCGTGGTCTGCTATGACATCAAGGAGCTGGGCAAGCAGCTCAAAAAGATCGGCATGTTAATCGTTCAGGATCAGGTCTGGAACCGCGTCACGAGCAATCGGGAAAAGCATCAATGCACCCGATACTATGTGGACGAAATGCGCCTTCTGCTCAAGGAAGAACAGACCGCCGCCTATTCCGTGGAAATCTGGAAGCGTTTCCGCAAGTGGGGCGGCATCCCGACCGGCTTAACCCAGAATGTGAAGGATCTGCTGGCTTCCCGCGAAATTGAGAATATCTTTGAAAACTCCGATTTCATTTATATGCTCAGTCAGGCATCCGGTGACCGGCAGATTCTCGCCAAACAGCTCGGTATTTCCGAGCACCAGCTTTCCTACGTCAAGCAGGCCAATGCGGGCGAAGGTCTGCTGTTCTACGGCAACATCATCCTGCCGTTCTCGGATAAATTCCCGCGGGATACCGAACTCTATCGGATTATGACCACAAGGTGGGCGGATACGCCCGCCTGATTCAAATGGAGATGAAACAAAATGATGACCATACTCACCATCGCCGGCGTTCTTGCCGTGTGCATCATCATCCTGCTCTTTGCCTGCTGCAAGGTTGCGGCAGACGCAGACCGGCAGTCTGAGCGGGATTATGCACGTCTGATGCGCAGAAAGGGATATCTGCGTGAAAGCTGAACGCCTGCGTTTTGAGGAAGAAAAACGCCCTTCGCCGCTGAAAGCCGAGACGAAAACCATCGCGCCCATCCCCTGCAAAAAGCAGCGGCGGCACAGCATGTTGGAACACGCAAAAAAGCTGACAGAATCCGCCAACGACGCTTTTCATCAGGAAACGGATAAAGCCGACACGCAGAACGTCAGCACCCAGGCCGCTGAAACCGGGCTGGACGTCGCTCATCACGCCAAAGCCGCAGTTCACAGGCTGTATGCCACGCAAGCCGATGCACGCCGCGCCGTCAAACAGACAGAAGCTTCCGATTTGCCGGGGGCTTCTCCTGTTTTGGTGGAACAACGCGCGGTTTCTCCGCATGTCGCTCCTGATTCGCCGCCGGTCAACCGTGAACCCGCGCTTACCGGCAAAAAAGAGCAGTTCTCGCGCAGCCATGTTCCCGACGCGCAGGCGCAGAAAAGCGTCAGCAATCCCCAATCCAAAGCCCAGCAGAAGAAAGCCATCCGCCGCCAGTACATGCAGGCGGCGAACGGGCAGCCGCTTCCGCCGAATGCCCCTGTTTCGCGTGCGGCGGAAAAAGCCGTCGAAACCGGCGCTTCCAGCGTTCAAAAGCAGGTGCAGACTGCCCGGAAAAGACGGAATATCTTTACGTTTATCCTCTTTGCCGCGCTGCTCTGCTATGCCCTCAACGCGCTAAACGGGTGCGCGCCGATTCTGGAATCGACCATGCAGGTCATCGCCATGACCACCTATCCCGCCGAGGAAGATGATATTCTCGCCGCCGAGCGTTATTACGCCCAGCTGGAAAGCGATTTGCAGCATGAATTGGACGATTACGGCGCACTGCATCCGGGCTGCGACGAATACCAGATTGAACAGATGGACATCTGGCATGACCCGTATGTACTGATTTCCATCATCAGCGCTGCCATCGGGGACGAATGGAAGGTAGACGACGCTGTGCCAATCATGGACAGGCTTTTTGCCCAGCAGTACATTCTTACCTCATCCATTGCCAGCGAAAAGCGCTATCGGAAGGAATGGAAAACAGGTTGGAAGCAGGAGCTTGACCCCGCAACCGGCGTTCTGGAATGGATACCGTATGACTACGAGGTGGATGTGCCGTACATCTACAAGACCTGTACGGTGAAGCTCGTCAACAAGAATCTCTCGCACCTGCTCTTTAACGTCATGAGCCGCGAGCAGGTCGGCATGTACGCGGTATACATCAGCACCCACGGCAACATGCCCGACCTTTTCCGAAACAATCCGTATGCCGGTGAGCTGAAAGACCCGCTGCTGTATGATGTGCCGAAAGAATACAAAGAAGCCGATTCCAAGTTCGCGGCGATGCTGGAAGAAGCCGAGAAGTATCTGGGCTATCCCTACGTCTGGGGCGGCTCTGACCCCAGCACATCCTTTGACTGTTCGGGCTTTGTATCCTGGGTGCTGGTCAATTCCGGCGTGAAAGATGTGGGGCGGCTGGGTGCGACCAGTCTATACGGCGCGCTGACCCCGGTTCGGGAGGATGAAGCCCGCCCCGGCGACATCATCTTTTTTGAAGGAACGCTGGGCGAAGGCGTTGAGGGCAACGAGGGCATCACCCACTGCGGCATTTATGTAGGCGACGGCATGATGATTCATTGCGGGTCGCCGATTTCCTACGCCGACCTTTCCCGAAGCTACTGGCAGGAACATTTCTACGGCTACGCGAGGGCGTATTGAGGGGAAACGATGGGGCTTCGCCCCAAACCCCAGCAGGGAAATTATTTCCCTGCACCCTTTCTTCGCTTCGCGCAGCACAGCCGATGATATTCACTCAAAAAAGGAGTTTACCCAATGAGAAAACCGAGAACCAGACGAACGAACACAAAAGCCAACTGGCGCGCAGAATTGCAGGCTATGAACGAGCGCCTGCCCAAACAACTCGCCTTGCGCGACAAGATTCTTGCGCAGACCGAAGCGTTTCTGGCACGCAAACGCGAGCTGGAAGCGCTGGCTTTTGAGCAAATCTGTCTGAGCGAAAAGCTGACGCCCTTTGAGCTGGAAGCCCTGCTCCGCGCGCGTCATGCCGAACCCAGCGAACCGACCGAGGAGGTGTCCATCGACGATGATGACCACAATGAATCTGAAACTGCCTGATCCGCGCCGCTTTTTCAAGTGGATGCTGCTGATCTGCGCGCTGTCCGTGCTGCTGCTGGCGATTGTCTGCGCGATCCCCACGCCGTTGCAGGCGCGTGCCGAGGGGTTTTCCGAAACCGCGGCGCAGGAAGAAACGGAGGAACCCGTTCAGCAGCCGACGGAAGAACCAACTGTCAAGCCGACCGAGCAGCCGACGGCTGAACCGACGCAGCAGCCCACCGAAGCGCCGACCGTCGAGCCAACCGAGCAGCCCACGCAGGCGCCGACTGCCGAACCGACGCAGCAGCCCACACAGGCTCCCGAACCGCCTGCCGGCGCGTATACGATTGCAATCAAAGCGCCGTCCGGCTGGAAGCGGGACAAAGCCGACGTGACCATCTCCATCGCGGACGATAACGGCACGGGCTGGGCGCATCTGCGCATCCTGATGGCGGCAGGCTCCAAATGGACGACGTTGGTGGACGGCGGCGAATCCACGGACACCTATCACGTCGAAATCCGTGAAAACTGCTCCATCTATGTTTCCGTCACCGATTTAGCGGGCAACGTTCACGCCAAAAGCACAAACATCATCTGTTTCGACACCGAAGTGCCGCGTGTCAGCGCAGGCATCAGCGGCGATATGCTCTGTATTGAAGCCACGGACAGCATCAGCGGCATTAAAGCCGTGTACATCAACAACCATCGCCTGACGCGGCTTTCGGGCGGAACGCTCGACGCGCGCATCAGGGACTACGCCGACGGACTGGAATACATCAGTATTTACGCCGTAGACAACGCGGATAACCGTTCTGAGATCGTCAAGGTCAAAAACCCGTATTACGGGCAGGATGAGCCGGAAGAAGAAGCCACGCCGAAACCGACGAAGAAGCCGTCCTCCGGCGGTGCAAAAGCATCTGCCAAGCCGACCGCAACGCCCGTGCCTACGGATGTGCCGCAGGCGACGGCAACGCCTGTTCCGACCCATGTCATGCTGCCCGACCTGATCCCCGACGGAACGGGGACGGCATATTCCCCCTCCGGCAACATGAAAACACTCGACCTTTTGTACTCCAAGGCGACCCACAAGCAGTTTATCACCATTGAAACCCGAAAAGGTGAAGTCTATTATCTGGTCATCGACTACGACAAGCCCATTGACGAGGACGGCGAGCGTTACGAAACCTACTTCCTCAACGCCGTAGACGACCGCGACCTGCTGGCTGTGCTGGATGAAGCGGACAAACCCACGCCCAAACCGACCGCCAGCCCAACGCCCAGACCAACCGCAACGCCCAAGCCCGAAGCACCAGAAGAAGGAAAGCCCTCTCCCGCGCCGGTTTTGGTGCTGATGCTGCTGATGGCGCTGGGCGGCGGCTTGGTCGTGTACTTCGTCATGCAGAAAAAGGCGGCAAAGCCCAAGCCGCACCCTGATTTGGACGATGAGGACGAAGATGACGAGGACGACCAGTGAGATATTTTACGGACAGTCCTTTTGAGCGGCTGATGATAGAAGCGCCGCACGGACACAGCCTCGCCGCAGAAGCGGCATGGCGTCATGAACAGCAGGCGACCGGGAAACCGGCCGCTTTTTCTCTGACTTCTAAAAGTGAAAGGAGGAGTTCGTTGAACTCTACGCTTATTATCGCCGAGAAGCCAAGCGTCGCGCTGGCGATTGCCGCCGTCGTCGGCGCAGACAAACGAAAAAACGGTTATCTCGAAGGAAACGGTTATCTGGTTTCCTGGTGCGTCGGTCATCTGGTTTCGCTGGCGCAGCCTGAAAACTATGACCTTCGGCTGGCGCGTTGGCGGCGCGCGGATCTGCCGATTCTGCCCGATCCGTGGCAGTACGTTCCCAATGAAAAGACGAAAAAGCAGCTTGATTTGCTTTGCAGCCTGATGAACCGCCCGGATATCGAAACCATTGTCTGCGCGACGGATGCCGGACGCGAGGGTGAGCTGATTTTCCGTCTGGTTTATGACTGCTGCCGTTGCAGCAAGCCCGTCAAGCGTCTTTGGATTTCCTCGCTGGAAGAAAGTGCGATCCGCGAAGGCATGGCGCGCCTGAAGGACGCGGCGGAATACGATCTGCTGTACGAAGCGGCGCTCTGCCGCGCCAAGGCAGATTGGCTGATGGGGATAAACCTCACGCGCCTGTATACGCTGCTCTACGGCCCGACGCTCTCCATCGGGCGTGTGATGACCCCGACGCTGGCGATGATCGTCGAGCGCGAAAAAGCCGTTGCCGGCTTTACACCCAAGCCGTTTTATTCCGTGCATCTGCTCTGCCCCTGCGAAGCGGTAAGCGAACGCTTTGAGGACGAGCAGGAAGCGCAGGCGCTCGCCGACGCCTGTAACGGGCAGATCGCAGAGATTATCCGGGTTGAAAAGAAAACACGGTCGGATCGTCCGCCGAAGCTCTACGACCTGACCGCGCTCCAGCGCGAAGCCAATCAGCTTTTCGGCTACACCGCCCAGCAGACGCTCGATTGCGCGCAGTCGCTCTACGAAAAGAAGCTGGCAACCTATCCGCGCACGGACAGCCGCTTTTTGACGCACGATATGGCTTCCGTGCTGCCCAATCTGGTGCAGACCGTCGCCGCACTGCTTCCCTTCGAGCAGGGGCTTTCCCTGCCGGTTCATGCCGAGCAGGTCATCGACGATGCCGGGGTTTCCGACCATCACGCCATCATCCCGACGCAATCCGTCACCGCAGAGCGGCTGGATACCTTAACGAATGAGGAACTGAACATCTTCAGCATGCTCGCCGTCCGTTTGCTGTGCGCGGTCGGCGAGCCGCACGTTACCGAGGAGCGCACCCTGACGCTTTCCTGTGCGGGACACATCTTTACGGCAGCCGGCAAAACCGATACCGCGTTGGGCTGGCGCATCCCGGCAAGCACATTTTACAGCAGCATCGGGCATCCCCGCGAGCCTGATGAACGGGCAGGCGTTGATCCGGCGCTGTATGAGCATCAGCGTTTCTTCGGGGTGCGCGCCGTTGTCAAAAAGGGACTGACGGCCCCGCCGAAGCGCTACACCGAAGCGACGCTTCTGGCTGCAATGGAAAGCGCCGGTGCAGACAGCTTCCCCGACGAAGCCGGGCGCAAAGGCATCGGCACGCCTGCGACCCGTGCGGGCATCATTGAAAAGCTGGTCAAAGGCGGTTTCATCGAGCGCAGGGGCGAAAAAATCAAACAGCTTTTGCCGACCGACAAAGGCAGAAATCTGATTGCCGTTCTGCCCGAAACGCTCCGTTCCCCGCTGTTGACCGCTCAGTGGGAAAATCAGCTCTTCCAGGTCGAACACGGCAATCTCGCTTCCGACGCTTTTCTCTCGTCCATCGAAACCATGATTCGGGATCAGGTTGACCACGCGCAAGCCGATCCGCAGGCATTGACGCTCTTTCCGACCGGCAGACGCAAAGTCGCCAAATGTCCCTGCTGCGGGTATCCCGTCAGTGAAACTGAAAAGGGCTACTTCTGTGAAAACCGCGAATGCAGCTTCGGTCTGTTCAAGGACAACAAGTTCTTTGCTGCTCGCGGTAAAAGGCTGGATGCCGCAACCGCCGTCGCTTTGCTGAACGACGGCAAAGCCTCAGTCAAGGGCATGATTGCCAAGTCGGGCAAGAAGTATGACGGTACGGTCGTGATGGAGCTGGATGAATCCGGCAGACCGCGCCTGCGCGTTCTGTTGGGATAAAAAGCGAGGAACAATGAAATGCCCAGAATCAATGATTATGTACAGCTTGCCGCGCAGACCGCATGCGAGATCGCCGCCGACGGGGAAACGTGGCGCTCGTTTCTGCAAACGGCTTCCACCCTGTACAAATATGATTTTTACGACCAGATGATGATCTACGCCCAGCGCCCGGACGCGACCGCCTGCGCGTCGTTTGAGCTGTGGACGAACACCATGCGGCGGTATGTCCGGCGCGGCGCAAAAGGCATCGCGCTGCTGGATATGACCGGCGACGTGCCGCGCTATCACTATGTTTTCGACGTGTCGGATACCGGTACCCGGCAAAACGCCCGAACGCCTTTTACATGGACGATTCGCGAAGAAAACAGAGCGCCCATCGCCGCCATGCTGGAAAAGGAGTATGAGGTTTCCGCCAATCACGGACTTGCGGGACAGCTCGAAGAAATCGCCATGCAGAAAGCGATGGATTACTGGCAGGAGCATCAGGACGAGCTGCGCGACATCGTTGACGGTTCACTCCTCATGGAGTATGATGAACTCAACCTCGAACTGGCTTTCCGGAATACGGCGACGACGGGCGTTCAGTATATGCTCCTCAGCCGCTGCGGACTGGCGGAAGAACATCGGTTCGAGCCGGAAGATTTCGCGACCATCCTTGAATGGAACACGTCGAGAGCGCTCAGCGCGCTGGGCACGGCGGTCAGCGAAATCTCCGAGGAAGTATTGAGAAGCATCGAGCGGGAAGCGCGGAGCGTTGAAAGGAGCAGGCCACATGCTGAATTACAAAACGGTGAACGGTTATCAGATTCCCGACCTGAAAATCCCGGACGAACAAGTGACACTGGGCAGGTACGGCAGGATGCGCAAGGCGTATCTGAAGGAGCACAGAAAGATGACGTTCAACAGCCTGCTGCTGACGGGCGAACTGACGGCGCATCTGACGGAAATCGACCGGACGGCGGGCGAGCGGGTGAACCGCATGGTCAGCGAGATGGCGGCGGCGCAGGGCGTGAACGAAGCGCTGAAGGAACGCGACCCGATGACGTGGGTCGGCGCGATGAACAGCCTGAAAGCGCAGGCAGAGGAAATCGTACTGAACGAGCTGGTGTACGCTTAAATCCGGGGCAGACGAGCCTTTTTGAAACGATAACCGAATATGGCGAGGGAGCGGATGACCGAGCGGTTTCCGCTCCTTCTTTTATATCCAAAGCGCTTGATACGGCACTGCGGTTCGGCGGCAATGGCGAGGATACCCGCATGGAGCTGGCGTTTGACGCGATGATCGGCAAAACGGACGAGGAAATCGCGCTGCGAATGAAGACCCTTTACCACGACGGCAACGGCTTTGAATTGGACGGGCGGCGCTTTTCGGTCTGGTTCGACCCAAGAGGAATCCAAATGGCCGCCGGAGATCGTGCGCGGTATGCCAACAATGCGCAGGTCATATCGTGGACGGATGCCGCAAAGCGCGTCGGTGCGCTGATTGAAGCCGGGCAATTCGGCACACAGCTCGAAAACGTGGAAGCCCCCGGAACCATTCGACGGAAGGTCGCCGAGCGGCTGATCTATATGTACCGCGACAGCGCCGCAAGAGAAAACGGGTATCTCTCCCTGATGACAGATATGCCGCTGATTTTCCCGGATTGCGTCAATCATCTTTCCGAGAAGATAGAGCAGCCTGAATTCCTGCACGGGTTGATCCGGCAGATGGAGGTCTTTGCGGATGCGGTCGCGATGCAGCCCGATCTGATGCGCTTTCGTTTTCTTCTGCCGAAGGACATTCTCCCTCGTCTCAGGGATTTGGCATTGGCGCGGAAGGAGCTGCCCGAAGGCGAGATACTGATGCCCGATGTTCGCGGCTTTATGACGCAGGATGAAATCGACGCGGTGCTGACCCAAAGCGCTCCGATTGCGGGCGCGGGCAGCCGAATTTACCAGTTCTTTTCAGCACCTCACAGCACCAATGAAAAACTGGAATTTCTGAAAAACGAGTACGGGATAGGCGGGAAAATGCCCGGCGTATCGGGTGAACGCGGGAGTTCGGAAAGCCACGACGCAAAGGGGATACAGCTCAGGAAAAGCAACTGTCCCGATGTGCTGCTGAAATGGAATCAGGTTGCCGAACGGATTGACAGGCTTATTCACGATGGGCATTATCTGAAATCCGACGCGCCAGATCGAAAAGAGCCGGAAATCAGCTTTACGCCGGATGTGGAGGCGTATAAAAAGCTGAAAGATGAACATCCCCGGCGGTTGGTCGGCGTAAGAGTGGACGATACATTGCTCTTTTACGGAGATGACGCAAAAACTGCCGCACCGCTGATGGATACCCGATTATTTGAACGAAATATCCCCGGCATGGGCGCGATATCGGTTACGGGGATGCCCTTCGGACGGTGGAGCGTTGCGGCAAAAGCGTTGACGGAAAACGGACACGGCATCTACTTTGCCGAGCCTGCCGAACAAGGCGGATATGAAGTCGTCAAGGAGCTGGACGGCAGGCGGGATGAGCCGTCCTATCAGGTAGGCGATACGGTCTATCTGGGCAATACGGCGTTCCTCATCGAAGAAATTACAGATACGCACGTAAATTTGCGCGACCCGACGCTGCTTTATCCGATTTCAAGGGTGGAGCGGCGGGATGTGTTTGAGCAGATGCTTGCCGAAGATACGCGAAACGATGAACTGTTTTACAAGCAGACGGATGCAATGCCTGCGGAATCTGAGAATTTCATACTGACAGAGGAAGTGCCGAGTGATCCAGCGCCGCAACAACCGCAGGAAGAGATTAGGCTGCACAACCTCGTTATCGACCTGACGGGGCAGGAAACGGAGCGCAAAGAAGCCGAGCCGTACAAAGCGCAGAACTTCCGCATCACGGATGACCATCTGGGCGAAGGCGGCGCAAAGACGAAGTATGCGTTCAACATTGCCGCCATCCAAACGCTCAAGCAGATTGAAGCGGAGGGCAGGCAGGCGCGCCCGGACGAGCAGGAAATCCTCTCCCGATACGTCGGCTGGGGCGGTCTGCCGCAGGCATTCGACACCGAAAATGCGAGTTGGCAAAAGGAATATCAGCAGCTCAAAAGCCTTTTGACGGACGAGGAATATGCGGCGGCGCGCGGCTCCACCCTGAACGCCCACTATACCAGCCCCGTCGTTATCAGGGCGATGTATGAAGCCTTGGACAGCATGGGCTTTCAGGACGGAAACGTGCTTGAACCCGCCTGCGGCGTGGGCAACTTCTTCGGTATGCTGCCGGAAAGCATGAGCCAAAGCCGGCTGTACGGCGTGGAGCTGGACAGCATCACGGGACGCATGGCGCGGCAGCTCTACCCCGATGCGAGAATCGAGATCACGGGTTTTGAAAAGACCAACCGCAAAGATTTTTTTGATGTCGCCGTCGGCAATGTACCTTTTGGCAATTACAAGGTGGCGGACAGGGCGTTCGACAAGTACGGGTTTCTGATTCACGATTATTTCCTTGCCAAAACGCTGGAACAGGTGCGTCCGGGCGGCGTGATCGCGTTCATCACGTCCAAGGGCACAATGGACAAGGCTTCCCCTGATGTGCGCCGATACATCGCGCAGCGGGCGGAGCTGCTGGGCGCGATTCGCCTGCCGAACAACGCCTTCAAAGCCAACGCCGGAACGGAAGTCACATCGGATATTCTCTTTCTTCAAAAGAGGGAACATCCCATCGACATAGCGCCGGATTGGATCCATCTGGGGCAGACAGCGGACGGCATCCCCATCAACAGCTACTTTGTCGATCATCCCGACATGATGCTGGGCAGGATGCAATGGGACAAAAGCATGTACGGAAACGAGAAAGAAACCACATGCGAACCGATTCCCGGCGCAGACCTCGCGCAGCAGCTCCATGCGGCTGTGCGGAACATCGACGGGGAATATAAAAGGATAGAAATATCTGAAATGGATATAAACGAAGGACGGACGATTCCGGCTGATCCCGATGTGCGCAATTTCTCGTATGCGCTTGTGAATGGTCAGGTTTACTACCGCGAAAATTCGGTGATGACCCGTCCCGTACTCAATCAGACGACGCAGGAACGCGTCAAGGGGATGATTGAGCTGCGGGATTGTGTGCGAAAATTGATTGATTTGCAGCTTACGGACGGCAGCGACGCGGAGATCAGGGCACAGCAGGCGGAATTGGGGCGGCTGTATGATGCGTTCAGCGCCGAATACGGGATCATCAACGGCAAAGCCAACGGGCGGGCGTTTGAAGGCGATTCTTCATACTATTTGCTTTGCTCGCTTGAAATATTGGATGAAGACAGGAAGCTCAAACGCAAGGCGGATATTTTCAGCAAACGAACAATCCGGCGGAGGAAACCGGTTACGCAGGTGGACACAGCGAGCGAAGCGCTTGCGGTATCCATTGGAGAGCGGGCGAAGGTTGATCTGCCGTTTATGGCGCGGCTGACGGGCAAAGCGGAGGATGAAATCGTTGCGGACTTGCAGGGCGTTATCTTCCTTGACCCGCTGGAACAGACGTGGCAGACGGCGGATGAATATCTGTCCGGCAACGTGCGTGCCAAGCTGCGCGTGGCGCAGACGGCAGAGGAAAGCGACTCGTCCTTTGCTGTCAACGTTGAGGCACTCCAAGCGGCACAGCCCAAGGATTTGGACGCATCCGAAATCGACGTGCGGCTCGGTACGACATGGGTGGACAAGGCGTACATTCAGCGCTTTATGATCGAGCTGCTGGGAATTCCCTATTACGAACGGCGGCGAATCCACGTGAATTACGCGCCGCAAACGGCGGAGTGGTCGATAGACGGCAAGAGCCTTCTGTCGGAGAACGTGAATAACCACATGAAATACGGCACCAGACGTGCGCCTGCGCTCAAAATTCTGGAAGACACGCTCAACCTGCGGGATACGCGCGTATACGATGTTGTGCAGGATGAAAACGGACGGGAAAAGCGGGAACTGAATCAGAAGGAAACGACGATTGCCCAGCAGAAGCAGCAGGCGATCAAGGACGCTTTTCGCGACTGGGTATGGAAAGACCCGACCCGCCGGCATGAGCTGGTGACGCGCTATAACGAGCTGTTCAACTCGACCCGGCCGCGCGAATACGACGGATCTCATATCGTGTTTGACGGGATGAATCCGGAAATTACGCTGCGGGAACATCAGCGAACGGCGATTGCCCATGTGCTGTACGGCGGGAATACGCTGCTTGCACACCAGGTTGGCGCGGGCAAGACCTTCGAGATGGTAGCGGCGGCGATGGAAAGCAAGCGATTGGGGCTTTGCCAGAAGTCGATGTTCGTTGTGCCCAATCACCTGACGGAACAATGGGCGAGCGAGTTTTTGCGGCTCTATCCCAGCGCGAACATTTTGGTGACGACCAAAAAAGACTTTGAAAAAGCCAAACGCAAGCAGTTCTGTGCGCGCATTGCGACGGGCGATTATGACGCGGTGATTATCGGGCACAGCCAGTTTGAAAAGATTCCGATTTCGCAGGAGCGTCAGGAGCGGCTGCTGCGCGAGCAGATTGACGAGATCGCGGCGGGCATCGAGGAAATGGAGCGGGAGAATGGCGAGCGTTTTACCATCAAGCGCATGGAAGCGACGCGCAAATCGCTGGAAGCAAGGCTGGAAAAGTTGAAGGCTGACGAGAAAAAGGATGATGTCGTGACCTTTGAGGAGCTGGGCGTGGACAGGCTCTTTGTGGATGAGGCGCATGCGTTCAAAAACGGCTTTCTGGCGACCAAAATGCGCAATGTGGCGGGAATTGCGACCAGCGAATCTCAAAAATCGACCGATATGTTTTTGAAATGCCGATATATGGATGAATTGACGGGTGGACGCGGCGTTATTTTCGCGACGGGCACGCCCGTGTCCAATTCCATGACGGAACTGTATACGATGCAGCGATATCTGCAATATGGAACGCTGGAAAAGATGGGCCTGATTCATTTTGACGCATGGGCTTCGACGTTCGGCGAAACGGTGACGGCGATTGAGCTTGCGCCGGAGGGGACGGGATATCGCGCGCGGACGCGCTTTGCGAAGTTCTTCAACCTGCCGGAACTGATGGCGATGTTCAAGGAGGTTGCGGATATTAAAACGGCGGATCAGCTTCATCTGCCTGTGCCGAACGCGCACTATGAGACGATGGCGGTCAAGCCGTCCGTCTATCAGGAGGAGATGGTGGAGGCACTGTCCGAGCGCGCTTCGAAGGTTCATTCGGGCGCGATTGACCCGAAGGAGGACAACATGCTCCGGATTACGTCGGATGGACGAAAGCTGGGGCTGGATCAGCGGCTGATGAACCCGCTGCTGCCCGACGAACCGGGCAGTAAAGTCAACGCCTGTATGGAAAACATCCTGCGCATCTACAAAGAAGGGGATGCGCAAAAGCTGACGCAGCTCGTGTTCTGTGACCTGTCCACGCCGCATGGGGACGGTTCGTTTAACGTCTATGACGATATCCGGGGCAAACTGGTTGCAAGCGGGATTCCGAAAGAGGAGATTCAGTTCATCCATGACGCGGATACGGAAATCAAAAAGAAGGATTTGTTCGCCAAGGTCAGGAGCGGACAGGTGCGGATTTTGTTTGGCAGCACACAAAAACTTGGCGCAGGCACCAATGTTCAGGACAGATTGATCGCGCTGCATGATTTGGATGCGCCGTGGCGGCCGGGCGATTTGGAGCAGCGAGCGGGGCGCATTGTGCGGCAGGGCAACATGAATCCGGACGTGCATATATACCGATATGTCACAGAAAAATCGTTTGACAGCTATTTGTGGCAGACCATCGAGAACAAGCAGCGCTTTATCAGCCAGATCATGTCCAGCAAATCGCCCGTCCGTGCCTGCGATGATGTAGACGAAACCGCGCTCTCTTATGCAGAAATCAAGGCGCTGTGCGCAGGCGATCCGCGTATTAAGGAAAAGATGAATTTGGACGTGGAAGTCGCTAAACTGCGGCTGATGAAAGCCGACCATGAATCAAAACGCTTTCGTCTGGAAGATCAGCTTGTTCGTTTTTATCCTGAACAGCTCCGTCAGCAGGAGGATTATATCGCCGGGTTCAAAGCGGATATACAGACGCTTTCCGACCATCCCGTACCGCAGGAGGATTTTGTGGGCATTGAGCTTTTGGGCAAGGCTTATGCGGACAAATCTGCCGCAGGCGAAACGCTGCTCGCGTTGTGCAAGACTGCGCCGCACGACCACGATATCGCAATTGGTCATTATCGCGGTCTATCCGTCACGCTGTCCTACGATTCATTCAACGCGCAGTTTCAGCTGCTGCTGCGCGGCGAAATGACGCACATCGTCAATCTAGGTGCAGACGCACGCGGCAATCTGCTGCGTATCGAAAATGCGCTGAACAATATTCCTGTGCGGATGCAGAAAGCGCAGGAACAGGTGGACAGTCTGCATCAGCAAATCGAAGCCGCCAAACTCGAAATCACTCAGCCATTCCCGCAAGAGCTGGAGCTGACAACAAAAAGTGCGCGTCTGGCAGAACTGGATGCGCTTTTAAGTATGGACAAATCTGCTCCAATGAACAGCAAAAGCGAAAAGCCTTCCGTTCTGGCTTCGCTTGAACGCGGCTCATCCGGGATGCAGAAGGATACGCCGCAAAGACGCAGCGACCGTCCTTTAGATGCGGCGCTGTGAGCCATTTTCTCAATCACAGGGGTACATTTCCCTGTCCGCATATGGAGATAAGGGCTTAAAATCGACGTTTTTTTCTTGCTTTTTTGAAAGAAGGGATGATAATATGACACCGATTTATACCGAAACCGCCGCGTATGCGAAAAGCGTCGGCGAGCTTGACCTTTACCGTGTCTCGCTGCATGAAAACAAGAATTGCAAAAATGCAATCGACAAGGCTATCTCTGAGAACTTTGATGGTTTCCGTCTCAAAAAGGATTGCTATAAGCCCGTCATTGAACAGTTTGGTCAGGAGCGTATGCTTTATGTATTAGCCAACACGCTTCAACTGCGCGGCTGGGATGGGCGTTTCTCTCGCGACAACAAGGCATGGGCGGAACACTTCTCCATTCCGGGCGATCCGGCGACAGGCGGCGAGCATCGCTTCCTGTTCCAGTGCGAAAGCCATCCCACCGTTTTGGATGGATTCATCAGCCTGACGCGCCGCGAACTGGAAAAGCAGAAATCCTCCGTTCTGGACTTGCTGAAAAGTGCCGCTTCCCCATCCAGAGATCTTCCGCAGGGCCGGAAAGGGATTGAGCGCTGATGGCAAAACGCAGCCGCGATAAAATGATTACTTTCTGGGTAACGGAAGATGAGCTGGCGAAGATCAACACAAACATGGAAAAGCTCGGCACCTCGAACCTGAGCGCGTACCTGCGCAAGATGGCGATTACCGGCTTGATTGTTCAGCTCGATATTCCAGAACTCAAGCAGATTGTTTCGCTGATGCGCCGCACGAGCGCGAACATCAACCAGATGGCAAAGCACATCAATCAGGGAGATCCGGTTGCTGTGCAGCAAATCGACGGCTTGCATGAGCAGCAGGAGGAAATCTGGTCAGGTGTTCGGGGCGTACTTCAACAGCTGAGTACGCTGCAATTTGAATAGTGCTGAAAGGCGAGCCGTTCTTTGCGATGGCTCGCCCTTCTTTTTTTGTTGGGTTTCTGTTTCAGCCCTTTCGGATAACAGGACGCTGTTTGACCTTTTTCCCGATCTGCCGTCGCTCCAGCGCAAAGACCATATCCGGGGTTCGTTCAAAGAACCCGATGTCCTTTTTCCAGCTCATCCCGCAGCGGCAGTGCTGCAAGCCGATGAACTGCTGTTTCATCTTCCGCCCACAGTTTGGACAAACTTTGTTGCTTGCACCCATGCTTCTCCTTGTACTTCAGTCAAACGTATGAACGACAAACTTGAATTTAATAAATCAATTTAAACATCGTTTAGCAATATCTATAATCACTTGAGTTGGGAATTCCTTACTATATGGGAGATAGATAGCATCTTTCTTAGTGACAAATTCGTTTAATTCAGATGAAAATTCTTCAATGACTTCAGCACCGACATAAAAACTAACATGCTTTTTAAAAGCAGCAAAAGAGATTGATTTTTCTCCTTTTTTATAATATGGCATGCTCCATAAAATACATTCATGCACATATGGAACATTATCCCGTATTGCAGTCATCAACTCTTTTAAATGAGAATGGGTTTCAGATGGTTGCAAATCTATATATTCCGACACTGTTTCAGGTGCTTTTCCACAGTAGTGTCCTTGATTGGTTCTTTTAAACTGCCTTCCGCATTTTGGGCATATCCACATATTTTCTTCCTCCATAAATCCCGATTTGTTGAACTGGTTTGAGTATACCACATCAACGGCTAAAATACCATTTGCACCCATTTGATTTTTCAGAAAGGAGTCCTGCCTATCGCTGTCACACGAATCATCCCCATGCACATCAGCAAAGGCAAAACCGTCTTGCAATCCCTCTCAGCTCGGCTCGACTATGCGACCAACCCAAGCAAAACAAAAAACGGTGAACTCGTCACCGCTTATGCCTGCGATCCGCATACCGCTGACGCAGAATTTGCTCTATCGCGTCGCCAATATCAGACCTACACTGGGCGAACGCAAAAGCATGAAGTTATCGCCTATCAGGTGCGTCAGTCTTTTAAACCCGGCGAGGTTACGCCGGAGGAAGCCAATGCCATCGGCTACGAATTTGCCAGCCGTTTTCTGAAAGGCAATCATGCTTTTATTGTAGCAACTCATATAGACCGTTCCTGTGTACATAATCACATAGAGTGGAACGCCGTTTCACTGGATGCCCATCATAAATTCAAAGACTTCTCGTTTTCAGCTCGTGCGGTTGCCCGCCTTTCGGATATGATTTGTCTGGAACACAAGCTGTCCGTCATCAAGCACCCGCAGCATACCGGCAAGACCTACGATAAGTGGCTTGGAGATCGAGCTGTCCCCACGCATCGCGATATTCTGCGCGCCGACATAGATCGAGTGCTGGAACAGGAACCCCAAAACATGGGTGCGCTGCTCGATGGTTTGAAAACGATGGGCTATGAAATCAAGCACGGCAAACAGCTTTCCTTCCGAAAAGCAGGGCAGAAACGGTTTATCCGCATGGACACATTGGGCGACGCATACAGCTATGACGCGCTTTCCGCTGTACTTGCCGGTTCGCAGAAGCACCGCCCGAAAACAAAGCCCATTCAGCAGAACGAGCTAATCTCCAAGGTTATCGACGCACAGCGAATGGAAGCCAAGGGAAAGGGTTACGCCTATTGGGCAAAAAACTTCAACAGCAAGCAATATGCCAAGTCCATTCTTTTTCTGACGGAGAATCATCTTTCCATCGACGATCTGCCACGCGCCGTCGAAGAAGCCTGCGCGAAAGCGGATGCTTTAACCGCAGAACTGAAAAAAGTGGAAGCACAAATCGCTTCCACTTCGCAGCTTATCGACCAGGTTCGGGTCTATCTGTCGTCTGTTTCTACCTATAAAAAGTACAAGGCTTCCGGCTGGTCGCGATCTTTCTTCGCGGAACACGAATCCGAAATCCGGCAATACAAGCAGGCGCTCCTCACATTCGACGAAGCTGGCTGCAAAACCGTCCCCAAGTTCAAGGCACTTTACGATACGCTCGGTCAGCTCAAAGTCCAGCGGCGGAAGCTAATTGGGGATTACGCCGCCGCAAAAAAGACCAAGCAGGAGCTTCTAACCGTGCAGGCTAACCTCAACGCATTGCTTCCGCAGAACGAAAAAGAGCGCATCCGTTCCGACGCTGAGCGTTCGTAACTCAAGCGTCCGAAGGATGCGCTGTCCATCCCGCAGGGATGGCTCAAGGGGGATTGGGGGAATCTTCCCTCAACAAGCAGGTTTGTCTATACACAAACACTGCTTGCCGCTTTTATCGGAAATTTCTGATAATCATGGTTATCAGAAAAATATTTTTATCAGAAACAGGAACAAAAGACCTTGAAATCACAAAAAAATGGAAAATAGTTTCTGATAAAAAAGTGGGGGATGGCCATGTTCCGTCCATCCCCCAATCGGTCACAGGACAGAAAATTTCTGATAAAAATCCTCCCTATCTCAGCCCTGTTAACTTCTTCAGCATTTCTTCATCTGTTACTGTATATCTCGCGGAATTCAACTTAGAATAAAGCGGATTATCCTGCGGTGTAGACGCTTCGATCGCTCTACGCTTATGCTCCGTATCTGCATGAGCATAAATTTGAGTGGTCTCCAACTGTGAATGTCCCAGCCACTGGGATATGAGCGTCAGGTCCATTCCTTCCTGGTAGAGGTGCATTGCTCGGCTGTGGCGGAACAGGTGCGGGTGGACATTGGGAGGGATTTCTTTGCAAACTTGTCGCGCCTGCTCACCATATTTTTGGAGTATGTATTGAACCGTCCGGGATGTGAGCGGATGTTTTTCTCCACGTATCACAGAATAGAACAACGTCACATCCTCCTCTGAAGCATTGTCCGCATGAAATTCCAGCAGATACTTCTTCAAATGCTGGGCTGTCTTTTCCATCAAAGGAACAATTCTGGTTTTGCGTCCTTTTCCAAACAATGTGACTTTGGGCAGAGGTCCCAGTTGTATATCGCTCAGACGAATGTTCAGCATTTCCTGGACCCGCGCCCCGGTATCATATAGCAGGATCATAAAAAAACGGTCGCGCAGTCCTTTGGAGGTAGTTGCATCCGGCTGTTCAATGATCGCGGTAATTGCGGCCATGCTCATATATTCCACTGCAACTGCTGTGTTGTCAGGCTTCTTAAACGGGATCTTCTTCAGCTTGTTGAGTCCGGCAATCAGTGTCACATCGTGATCGGCTGCGTAATCCATAAAAGCACGGAGCGCAGCAAACCGGGCATTGCGAGTAGAGACAGAGCATCCTTTTTCCGTTTCAAGGTATTCAAGGAAAGAGAGGATTGCATTTGCTGTCAAATGTTCAAAGGTTATCTGCCCCAGCGGTATCTGCTCATGTTCTTTGATGTAGTCCAGCAGTTCCTCCAATGCCTTCCGGTAAGATCGGACAGTATTGTGACTGACATTGCGCTGTTTCGGAAGATATATTTTCAGATAATCATGTACCAACGGAAACAGTGTGTTCTCTCCTGACCTTATCATTCTATCACCTCCGGAAACATGGCGTTAAACTTATCCCAGTCAATCGCGGAGGACTTTATGATGTTTTCCGGGAGGACATGGATGTAGTACGCTGTTTCAGAAAGGCCGTTGTGCCCCATATATTCACGGAGGAACGGGAGCATGGCCATCAGGTTTTCCCCATTGTCGAGCCAGCGGTTTAGGCAGGCCGAAGCGAAGCGGTGGCGGAGATCATATACGCGGACTTTCCTTGGATATTTCCCAGATAGGTCTGCATGGGCCCATGCTTTGTTAAAAGCAGAATGCACTGTCTCCGCAGCTAGTGCGCCACCATTCGCAGACGGGAAGAAGTATGGGTTTTCACCGCAAAAAATTTTTCGCCGCTGCCCATACTTTCGGGCAAACGCCAGCATATCATCGGACATGACCACCAAGCGCTCCTTGTTGCGCTTGGTATGGGTGATGAGAATTTCCCCAGTCTCTAAATTGACATTTTGCTCCAGCAGCTCCCGCCCTTCATTCGGGCGCAAGCCACAGGTATAGATGAGCCGGAACAATACAGGTGCAGTTTCATTCAAAAAAGGTTCCTTTTTCGTAGGTGGAAGCTGGTCAATAGCTCTGAAGAGAGCTGTAAGTTCTGCATCGGTAAAGATATACGCCGCTGCTTTGCTCTTAAGAGGGGCGAATTTCTCCGGTAAAATATATGCTTCTTCTCCAATGGCGCAGAGGTATCGAGCAAACTGCCGTATGGAAGCGACCCGCTGGGCAATATCATAGCTGGAAGCAGAAGCATCACCGATCCAGTCGAGGACAAGCTCGCGGGAAAGCAGAGCTTGTTCCGGATGTGCCTGCATACACCAGCGATCAAACTTTATGAGATACCGGAGATGGGTCTTCCTCTTAAAACCACGGGCTGTGCGGTAATCCAGAAAGTTGGATATACGGCCGCCAAATACGCTTGAAAATTCCGTCATTCAGCAGCACCCCCTGTCTGGTCGATCCCTTCAAAGGATAAGGCACACATTTTGAGATGCTCCATATCTGTAGCAAGGTATGGCTTTGTAGAATTGATGTTCCTGTCCCCGAATACCTGAACAACATCATAGACCGAAACGCCGTTTGCCACCATGGATGTTCCCAGTGCGCGGCGCAGGTTGTGGAACCGTTTGCTGGCAGGCAGACCGGCGGCAATGCAGCAGTCCCGGTAGATTTCCCCTACTGTCACAGCAGCGGCAAGCTTCGTATGCGGTGCGTTGATACGGAGAAAAATCTCACTGTCCGCCGTATCTGACCGGGCGTTGAGAATGTAATCTTTTAGAGCTTCACCCACATCTTGTGTCAGCGGCAGAATGACCGGATTGGATGTTTTGGACTGCATTATGCGGATCTCGCCGTGAAGCCAGTCAATATCAGTCAGTTTTAGCGTGACAATATCGCAGGCCCGCAGCCCGAGAACTGTTCCCAACAACATGATTGCATAGTCACGTTTGCCCTTGACCTTTGTACGGTCGATAGCGTCCAATAGTTTTGCTATATCTGATTTCGGCAGGACCGGGAAAACTCTCTTTTCCCGGTTTACCACAAAGCTAAACAGAGCAGAATAGGAATCATCCGCCAGTCCGGTTTCATACAGAAAAGCATACAGTTTTTTGAGATATAGCCGTATATCATGGATCGTGCTGGGGGCGTAGTGTTCTGAGCAGTCTAGAAGAAACCTTTGTATCTGCGCCGCACTGACACCAGACAGGTCGGTGAAGCCCTGTTCCTCAAGCCATCCAAAGTATTTGTATGTTACCCATCGTATATCACAACGAGTATTCGGATGAAAATCGCCTGCAATAAATTCCTCCGCGATCCGCTCAAACCCTGGTGTTAGCTTCTGTTTTGCTCCACGGAGAGGGCTTGGTAGCGCGCCGCCCTTTCCAGACTGGACATAGCAGACAAAACGATCAACCTCGCCTCTTAGCCTGTCGTAGTATTTTTTCTGCATACCGCCCTTAAAATAGCTTTCATCAATTTCGCAGATATACTGGTTGACGATAGCCTGGTTGAAATACACCAGCCCCTTATCCTGGTGCCGTTGGATAATCAAACCCGCACGTTTTACGAACAGCAGCTTTGAGGTGATGCTGTAGCCCAGCTTTGTCAGCGCCGATTCATAGCTTTCCAGCAGCCCCTCAATCGGTATTTTATTGTGTTGTGTTGGCATAGTAATTTTCCTCCTGCCATAATAGTCAGGGACGTCCCTGCCTCTTATAGCATACAGAATAATGATTGCTATACCTATTTTTATCAGAAATTTTCTGCCCTGCAATTGGTTGGGGGATGGACGGAACATGGCCATCCCCCACTTTTTTATCAGAAACTATTTTCCATTTTTTTGTGATTTCAAGGTCTTTTGTTCCTGTTTCTGATAAAAATATTTTTCTGATAACCGCTTTTATCGGAAATTTCTGATAATCATGGCAAGCAATGCCTCTGGTTATCCAGAGGCGCTTTGCTTGTTGGGGAAAATCTTCCCCAAACCCCATTTTCGCATGACAAGTCATGCGGCTGCGCTCACCCTTCGGGGCGCTTTTCGAAACGGAAGAACGCCGTCAACGCTCTTTTTTCTTCTCTATCTGCTGTCCTTTTTCTTTTTCCTCGACGCCAAGTATCCGTTCCACATTGGCACGCACCGTCAGCAACTGCCGCATTTCATCCTGCGCCTGATGATATGCTGCATACGCCTGCTTTTTCTTCTCTTTCAGCTCGTCATACTCAGCTTGAATCTCTTTTACCTTCGGTATCTTTTGTGTACCAAGTGCCGAGAAAGCCTCCTTTGCCGCCTGATGCAGCTTGATCTCCTGTTCATGCTCTGCTACAAACTTCTTTGAGTACCCTGCCATGCGGTACGCAGCATAAACCTCCCGCGTCTTAACGTAATTGATGATGTGTCCTTTCAACGTATGGAGTTCTGCCATGCGCTTTTCCGTTTCGCGAATCGTGACTTGCAGCTCGTGAACCCGTGCAATCGCCGCATCCGTTTTCGCCGTCAAATCCTCAATGTTCATCAGGTTGTTCTCAGACAGGTAATTGAGCGTCTGAGCCATTTGTTTAAGGTTAAAGACCTTCGCCCAGCGCTCATACCCTGCGCCTTTTCCCGCTTGCAGCTTTGCCTGAATATCAACCAACAGATTGACCTGCCGCATCGGTTGAACCGTTTTCTTTTCTCTTGAATGATGCTCCTTCTCGCCCGCGATTATTGCTCGAAGTGCCGCTTCCGAATAGTCCTCTCCCAGCGAATCCAGTCGTTTGAACCGCTCCTGTCCTTTCCCTTTCAGACTGATTCTCTTTCCCCGTTTAATCTCCCATCCGTCTGTTTGGAGCATGGTCAGCAATTCTTCAAAGTCTTTCGGGTGACGTTCCAATGCAGCATCAATCGCTTCCCACAGCACATCCCGCTGAGAGGTTTTCGCTTCATTACCCAGCCATTTATTATAGCTC
>ERZ827458.1036-NODE-1036-length-25327-cov-6.503680_pt1 | contig 25327 bp, 20 predicted proteins | sample MGYA00519706_ERZ827458 | MGnify/ENA primary metagenome ERZ827458 (study PRJEB31778, sample SAMEA3449309) | human gut metagenome | biome: human gut; feature: human-associated habitat; material: faeces | place: United Kingdom | collected 2010/2012 ...
ATTTCATAGTCTTTATCTATATTATTATTTATTATACTTAGGTTAGATTTTTGACTCCCCCCCCATTAACTTGTGGTTAACTTCTACAAATAATACTTTTTTCATAAGAGGGGCCTCCTTTCCGATTTGCGAATTATTTGGGATCTTTTTCGTAAATCTTTTATCTCTTACTTATGTATAAATCATATCATAAAATTAAATTAATTACAATATTATTTTATTTATTTTTTTCTATATCATCTAGGATCTCTTTAATTTTTCTAAATCTATGATTTAATCCAGACTTAGTAATTTCAGTACCTGTTTCAAAAGACATAATTTCCGCTAATTCTTTTAAAGAACTTTCTTTATACTTCATTCTATACTCTATAACTGTCTTTAACTTTTCATCAAGTAAATCAACCATATCTAATTCATATAATTTTTCTATATCATTAATTTGCTTATTCGCAGTCATAAACACTTTATCCATATTAGCTTGTTCACAGTTATTAAGCCTATTAGTCATATTTTTATGATCTCTATATATTCTAATATCTTCAAAATACATAACCGCAGAAAATGCCTTTATAACTCTTAAAAAATCACTTATCTTTTCTGCTTCTTTTATATATACAGTATAATTCTTTTCTCTTTTAATTATTTTACTATTTAAGTCATAAGTATTAAGTAATTTATTAATAAAATTAGCATATTCTTTTGTATCTAATATAAATTCCATATGATATCTACTAGTCTTTGGATCATTAACAGAACCAGATACTAAAAATACTCCTCTTAAATATGCTCTTAATTGTTCTTCGTCTGATATTAAATATTCTTTAGGAATACTAAGATATTTATTATTATCAATAATAGATAAATCTTCAAGTATTTCTTTTACTTTATTATTTATATTTAATATATAAGTTAATCCTCTACCTAGTTTCTTATTTCTAACTGTAATAGAAGGACTAATACCATATATTTCTTTAAATAATTTAAATACTCTTCTTGCTACAGCATTATTTTCAATAGTAACATTTATATTATTATTTATATTACCCGCTATTCTTATAATAGCGGATAATTCAGATATATCTTCTAATCTAGTAGTTTCTATCTTTGAAGCTTCATCTTTAACAACCATTGTAAAACTCATTATTTTAACTCCTTAACTATATAATTAAATATTGCAAGTGCTGTTCTATATGGATCATGTCTAACTTTTTTCTTATCACTAATATAAAGAAGTTCATCTTCAATTATTTCAACATTCATATCATTTAATACATCATAATCAATATCAATTTGACCAGCTGTTTCTCCTAAATATCTTTCTTTTATATCATCTGGTACTTTTTTATTATTAACAACTACTACATCCATTAAATCTTCTTTAACATAAGAATTAATTTTTTTAATACAATCTGATACTTTATAATTATCTGTCTCTCCATGTTCACTCATTATATTACAAACATACATCTTCTTAGCTTTAGAATTCTTTAAAGATTCTACTACTTCTTTAGATAATAAATTAGGAATTATACTAGTATATAAACTACCAATACCAAATATAATTAAATCAGCTTCATCTATAGCCTTAATTACTTCTTTAGTAGGTTTAACTTCATTTTTATATTCAATATAATCAATCTCTTTACCAGCCTTAGTAATATTAGATTCTCCTTCAATTATTTTACCATCAGTAGTATGAGCTATTAATACAGGATTTTCTTCAGTAAAAGGAAGTATAGTTCCTTTTATATTAAATATTTTAGATAAAGATCTAAGTGATTCAGTTAAATTACCTGTAATATTATATAAAGCAGTTAACAGTAAATTACCCATCGGATGATTATTTAAAGAACTATCAGTAACAAATCTATATTGTAATAAATCCTCAATAAGTGGTTCTACTTCAGATAAAGAAACTAAAACATTTCTAAGATCACCTACTGCAAATATATCAAATTCTTCTCTAAGTCTTCCACTAGAAGAACCATCATCAGCAACTGTCACAATAGCGGTAATATCAAGAGGAAACTGTTTTAATCCTCTAAGAAGCACCGAAAGCCCTGTTCCTCCACCTAAGACAACTATTTTTTTCATTATGCACACCTCTTAATACATTATACTATAATTAAATAGAAAAAGAAAGAAAATTCATTCTTCTTTTCTTTCTTGTATTAAAGAATTTACAAATAAAATACTCTTAGTAGGAACAATCTTAGTAAGTAAATGATTAAATTTCATATTATTAGGAATAATAAGTAATTTATTCATAAACATACCATCTATAGCTACTTTACTAGCATATTCACTATTAAGAGAAGAAATATTAAATTTAACATCCGCTACATTATTAAAATTAGTATTAACTGGTCCAGGACAAAATATAGATATTTTAACATTAGATTTATCTCTTTTTAATTCTTCATATATAGCTAAAGATAAACTAACAATATAGTTTTTAGTAGCATAATAAGTAGCCATATAAGGTCCTGGCATAAAACCAGCCATTGAAGCAACATTAAGTATCCTACCATAATCTCTCTTAACAAAATCTTTTAAAAATAATTTAGTAAGTATATGATATGCTTTAATATTTAAATCAATCATATCCATTTCTTTATCTAAACTAGTTTCCGTAAAATTACCAGCATCTCCAAATCCAGCATTATTAATTAATATATCAATATTTTCATCTTTTAATTCTTTATATAATTTAACACATTCTTCTTCAATTATTAAATTATAACCATAAGTATGTATATTTTTATATCCTTTAAATTCTCTATTTAAATCTTTTTTATTTCTTGCAACTAAATATAACTCATATCCTAATGAATATAAATATTTAGCCATATCTCTTCCCATACCAGAAGAAGCTCCTGTTACTAGTGCTTTCATATTATCATCCTTTCAAAAAAAATAATCAATTACTGATTATTTTTCTTCTAATTTATCAATTACTTCTTGTGCCACTGAAATAGTTTTTTCCTTTAAATCATCTGCTATTCCCTCAAGTACAGGAGTACCCTTTTCTTTAGCAAGTTCTACTAATTCATTAGCTTTATCTTTAAGTTCATTACCCTTCTTTTTAGCAGCTTTTAAAACAGTTTCTTTATCTAATTCATCAAGGCCTTTTTTAATTTCATTAACTTTAGTAGTAAACTCATCTTTAATTTCTGAAACAGTCATATCATCTACGCTTTTCATAAATTCATTAATTTTCTTCTTAATATCATTTCTTAAGTCACTACCTTTTTTAGGAGCAAATAATAAAGCTAAAGAAGCACCAATACCAGCACCTAATACTAATTTACCTAATCCTTTTTTACTCATTTTTATCATCCTTTCTTTTATTAAATATTTTATCAATAATCATACTGATTATATCAACAACTTTATCAGTAACAAATGTAACTTTATTACTAACTAATGAAGCAACCTCAAACACCCCATCTAAGGATTTAATCTTAACAGTAATATTATCTACAACTTTTTCTATTTTATCCATAGTAATAATTAATTTTATAGTTAATACTATTAAAGCTACCAATAAAATAGCACCTAAAATATATAAAACAATTGGTAATACTTCATTAACAGTCATTATTTTTCCTCCTCATCATACATAGAATCAATTAAATTAAATATATCATTATCACTATCTATTGCATTATCACTAGTATAATTATTTAATATCTCATCGGCGCCTTCCTCATCATGTACTAATTTCTTTTCAAATTCAATAGTATCTTCTAATTTTTTACTAGGAGTTTTTCTCTTAGGAACCTCTTCTTTAACTTCTATCTTTTCAGCAGAAGCTTCTTCCATATTATGATTTACTATCTTAATATCACTATCTCCTGCATCTAATTCTACTTTATTAGTATTAATCACAACCTCAGTTTTCTCTCTCTTAGGTTGTTCATAACTAACACCAAAATCAAAATAATTGTCTTCAGCATCACCTAAAGTAACATCCTTATTACTAGGAGTATCTTCAGTCATATCAACAAGTAAATTACTATCATCAATTACTTTCTTTTTATCAGCATTCTTAGTAATTTTAACTTCTTGATATAATTCACAATTCTCACATAAATTATTTCTAATATCATCAGTTAAACTTCCATAAGCTTTATTTCTAACTGTTTCAAAATCTATTTTTTTACTTGCTCTAGGTATTTCATAAGAACTTTCATCCTGTAATTTAACTTCATCTTTAGTATAATTCTTATCAAGTACACCATATACTGGTGATATCACTGGTGTAGGCTTAAATCTTTTAGGTTTAGGTTCTTCTTTTTTAGAATATAAAGTAGAAACTTTCTTTTCTTCTTCTTTCTTCTTTGCTAAAATATTTTGATTACTATATTTAGGTACCTCAAAAGTATCAGGCTCATCCATTTCTATAGGAAATGCAAAATTATTATTAGTTCTAGTTTTTACTATTTCTCTATCACTAATTATTTCATCAGAAACACCAGTTCTAGTTTTTTTTACTTCTTCTCTTTTCTCTTCTTCCTCTATTTTATTTCTCATAAAAGTAGGAAGCTTATGTTCTTCTTTTTCTTCTACTTCTATTTCTTTAGTTTCAACAACCTCTTCTTCATCAGAAAATAAATCCTTTATCTTATCTAAAAATCCCATATAGTCGCTCCTTTTCTAATATTCAGGTAAATCCGGAATAATACTATCCTCTTCACCAACATACTCACTTAAATATTCTGAAAACTTACTTTCAGCATCTTCTGGCTTTTTAATTTTATATTCTTTAAATGAACTAGAATAATAATCATCTTGAAGAATTTTTTCAATTAAATTATCATTATAATTAATACTATTAAGTATAATCATAGAATAAGATAAAATATCTGCTAACTCATACTCCTCTACATAAGTCTCTATTTTAGCATAATTATAAACTACTTTCATAAAATACTTATCTTTATCTTTAGTTATCTTAACATATCCGTTCTTCTTATTATTATTAATTTTATAATAATAATAACAATCACTACTATCTTTATCATCTAAATTTAAATTATTCTTATAATAATAACTAATAACATCAACATATAAATACATATAAGTATCATTAACTTTAAATATTTGATTATAATCTTTATCATAAACTTTATTAATACTAAATGGTAAATAATATTTATATCCTAAAGAATTAGTATTATAAATATTATTACTATTTTCAATTACATCATTTACAATAACATCATAATTATTATTATTTATCCTAGTACATCCAATACATAAAAGTAATACCATTAATAGTAAAAACTTTTTCTTCATATCATATTATACCTCTTCTACATTATAACAAAAAAAAAACTAAAATGAAATAGTTTTTTTATTATTTAGTAAAAATTTGCTTATATTTCTTGAATTACAGTAATAATCATTGGCTTATTACCAGTCTGATTAATTAAATATTTACTAAGTTCATCTCTAATAGTATTTTTAATTTTATTATATTCAACATACTTCATTCCCTTAGTATTATCCACTACTATTTTTTCAGAAATCTTTTTAATCTCATTAATTAATTCATAAGAATCTTTAACATAAACAAATCCTCTTGTTAAAATCTCAGGGCCAGCCATAATTTCTTTAGTTTGTTTATTCAAAGTAACAGAAATAATCATAATACCATTATCACTAAGCATCTCACGATCTTTTAAAACAACTTCCCCAATATCATCACCAGCAGTACCATCTATTAAAACAGAACCACTATGAACCCTCTCAAAAGTATCTAACATTACACCATTTTTAAAAGTAACAACATCACCATTTTCTTTAAGAATAATATTACTTTTAGGTATACCAACCATTTCTGCTAATTCAGCATTCATAACCTGATTTTTATATTCACCTCTTATCGGAAAATAATATTTAGGATTCATCAAATTAATCATAGTCATTAAGTCTTCATTAGAAGCATGATGTGATAAATATTTTTTAGAAGATAAACTAACAACATTAGCTCCTGTCTTAGCAATATCATCAAGTAAACTATAAAAAGTTTTCTCCCTATTATCATAAATAGGAGTAGCTAAAAACACAGTATCATCTTCATTTAACTTAATAAATTTATCATAGCCATTAACGATTCTCATAATATTGTAATATGGTTTATCTTTCTCATTAGCATTTAATATTACAACATTCTTATCATTTATATTAGATAAATCACCAATAATATCTTTAGATATATATAGATAATGATTTTCAATAGCAAAATCAATTATCTTCTTAAGTCTTTTACCCATAATTACAATTTTTCTATTGGTCTTCTCTACTTCAGTAAATAATTCCTGAATACGATATAAATGAGAATCTAATACATTAAAAATAATTCTACCATCACTATTATTTAAAGTCTCTCTAATTAAAGGTGCTATTCTATGTCTAGGAGAAGTAAATCCTTCTACACCAGCATAGAAAGATTCAGTAAGAAGACATAATACATTCTGCTTACCAATATAAGCCAACTTACCAATATCTGTCTTATAAGCCCCTTTCATAAGTGAATCAATAACATAATCAGAAGCATAAAAAATAACTCCATCTTTAGTATATATAGCATAACCAAAATTATCAGGTGTAGAATGAGATAAATTTACAGGAAAAATCTTAACATTACCAATCTCTATTGGTACATAAGCCTTTATCTCTTTCATATTCTTATACTTAATATTAGAATTATCAAATTCATCTTTAACAATCTCTAAAGTATATTTAGACCCATATATACAAGGATTACCTAAATCATCAACAATATCAGTTAAAGCCCCTATATTTTCATCATGACCATGTGTTAAAAATATTCCCTTAATTCTTTTTTTATTTTCTTTTAAATAAGTAACATTAGGTATAATATAATCAATACCAAGTGTTAATTCATCAGCATATTTAAGCCCTGCTTCAAAAACAAATATATTCTTATCAACTTCAATAACAAACATATTTTTACCATTTTCATCTAGTCCACCTAGTGAAAACATTCTAATTTTACTCAAAATAATTCTCCTTTCTTTAAAGTAAAAGACTTAAATAATTATAGCAGAAAATTATCATTTTGTAAAGTAACCCCCACTTCATAGAAAAAAGAGACCAAAGTCTCTATAAATTTCTAATAATTTCTTTAACATTTTCAAGTAATTTAGAAGTAATACTACCATCAGTACCTCCACCTTGAGCAAAAGACTTATTACCTCCACCATTACCAGAAGATCTAACAGCCAAATCCTTAACAATATCACCACAATTAACCCTATTAGAATTAGATTTAGCAATATAATTAACCGAATTATCATCATTAATATTAGCAAGTAATATAAAATTATTATCAAGCTGATTACTAAGAGCACTAACAATCTGTCTCAAAGTATTAATATCATAACCATTAGTAATACTAATAATATTAGTAATACCATTAATATCTTCTTTAATATCTAAGAAACTAGATAAATCACTAACAGACTTCTCACTCTTCTTAGTATTAAATTCTTTCTCTAACTTCTTAAGTTCTTCTCTTAACATAGCAAGTTCATTCTTATTATAAACAATATCTTTATAACTTTCAGGATCACTATTATCAATATTAAAATTAAATTCAAGATCAATATCATTTTCCTTAGCCTCATTAATAATTCTCTTAGCCTTATCAAGTAATCTAATCATCTCTTCATTATATTTAGATATCTCTTCCTTAAGAATAGGAACAATATTATTATCAGTAGCCGCTGTTACTCTATAAGTATCAGTACCCTTATTCTCAACTGAAGCAATAGCAAACCTGCCAATATTCTTAGTATTATCAATATGCGTACCAGCACATAACTCAATAGAATCACCAATAGTAACTACCCTAACAATATCTCCATATTTATCAGAGAATAAAGCCATAGCACCTTTCTTAATAGCCTCTTTAATAGGTAAATACTCAATAGTAACATCATACCCAGCATTAATTCTCTTATTAACAAGTTCCTCTACTTTAACAATAAGTTCATCAGATAACTTACCTTGATAATTAAAATCAAATCTAAGCATATTTTCATCAACTTTACTACCAGCCTGATGAACACTATTACCAAGTAATTCTTGTAAAGATCTTTGAAGCAAATGTACAGAAGAATGATTCTTCATAATAGCAAGTCTCTTTTCTTTAAGAACATGAGTAAGAATCTTATCTCCCTTATTTACAGTACCATCAAGTACCTTAACATATAATAAATGTTGTCCATTAGGAGCCTTAATAACATCCATAACCTCTAATTTACAATTATCATTTTTTAAATATCCCGAATCAGATACCTGACCACCACTCTCAGCATAGAAAGGATTTTCCTTAAGAAATATATAGCAGTCCTCGCTAGAAGAATCCACAAATACATTATCCTTCATAATATCCATAACTTCAGTTTCTAATCCCAATTTTTCATAACCAACAAATTTACTTTCTTTCTTATAATTAATAAGTAAATCATTCTGTAAATTCATACTAGCTTCAACTTTTCTATTATTTCTAGCAAGTTCCTTTTGTGCACTCATATAAGCATTAAAACTATCAGTATCAACCTTAAATCCTCTTTCCTCAGCAGCTTCAATAGTAAGTTCAATAGGATAACCATAAGTATCATATAATTTAAAAGCATCTTCTCCGCTAATAACCTTAGTACCACTATCAAATAATTCCTCTAATCTCTTTTCACCCGATAATAAAGTCTTTTGAAATAATCTTTCTTCTTTAGCAATAAGTTCTTTAACTTTACTCTTAGTACCAACTAAATCAGGATAAGTATCTTTATAATTTTCTACTACTACATCAACCATATCACTTAAAAACTCTCTATTAATATTAAGTTTCTTTCCCATTCTAGAAGCTCTTCTAAGAAGTCTTCTAAGAACATATCCTCTACCTACATTTTCAAATACAGCTCCATCAGATAAGGCAAAAGTAAGTGTTCTAATATGATCTGCTATTACCTTAAATTCCATTTGACCCATATATGGAATAGAACAAATTTCCTCTATTTTCTTCATAATAGGCATAAATAAATCAGTCTCATAATTAGTCTCAGTACCTTGCATAATACAAGCCATTCTCTCAACACCCATACCAGTATCAATATTCTTACTAGGAAGTTCAGGATATTCTTCTCTCTTCAAACCTTCAGTAGCATTAAACTGACTAAGAACATTATTCCATATCTCAATATAACGATCATTCTCTATTTCTTCTTGTAATAACTTAATACCCTTGCCTTCTTTATCATACTTTTCACCACGATCATAAAAAATCTCCGTATCAGGTCCAGAAGGTCCTGGCCCTATCTCCCAAAAATTACCATCTAATTTAACTAAATGAGAAGGTTTAACACCTAAACTAATCCACTTATTATAAGAATCAACATCATCAGTATAAACCGTAATATATAGTTTATCTTTATCCATATCAAAATATTTAGGACTAGTAAGTAATTCCCACGCCCAAGTAAGAGCCTCATCTCTAAAATAATCACCAATACTAAAATTACCTAACATCTGAAAAAAAGTATGATGTCTAGCAGTCTTACCTACTTCTTCTATATCCCCAGTTCTAATACATTTTTGACAACTAGTAAGTCTCCTATTACTAGGTACTACAGTTCCATCAAAATATTTCTTAAGTGGTGTAACACCAGCATTAATCCAAAGTACTGTTGGATCATTCATTGGTATTAAAGGAGCAGAATCAACTTCTGTATGTCCCCTCTCACAAAAGAAATCCAAATACATTCTAATAATTTCTCTTCCTGTTAACTTCTTCATATTATCTCGTCTCCTTATATATATCGTATATATCTTTTTCTAATTTATCTAAAGTATCATTAGTAACAATGTAATCAACATCATTATAATTATCCATAGCTATCTCTGTAACATGTGCCTGTTCTTTACTATCTAAACTAGTTTCAAAATTAATTCTCTCTACCTTAATAACAACCACATTATCAAACTTCTCTCTAACACTATCTATCTCTCTAGGAAGTCTAATATCCGGTACAATAATGGCATCATAAAAATAAGAATAAATCTCAATATCATCAAGTTGTCTTTCAATAAACATCTCAGCCTTATTAAGTTTATTTCTAATAACATCAGTTCCAAGCTCTTGAAGTAATTTTCTAGGTTTAGATTCCTCACTACCATCCCAGTCAGTCATCTCCATTGCATAAAACTTAATATACTTACCCGCTCGTGAATAAATAACCTTTTTACCATCTTCTTCATAGAACTTCTTAAGAAATCCCGCTATCGTATCTTTACCATGTCTAGCCCTACCACAAATTAAATAAATTTTAGGTTTTTTATTTTCAATATTCATACTATTCCTCCTCAAGATATTTCCCTTTAATTATACCAAATAATAAGGTATAAGTAAATTATTTTTTTCATATTATTTTACTAAAAGTTTACATCTAGTAAATTTATTAAAAAAACTTAATATTTTTCTTGATAAAATTCCCTATAAAATGATATAATCTAATTAGAGGTGGAAGATATGAATAAAAAGAATAAAAACGGAAGATTAATTGTAATTATGGGAGCTATTGCTATTATCATAGTAACAGTATGTGCTTTTAACAAAAATACCCTTAGATATAAATATTATGAATATTCAATTGAAAAAAAATACTCTTCTTCCACTACTAACGAGTATTATGTCGATGATAACTTTAACTATGTAGATAATTATACCGGTATGGGCATAAATAATCATAAAGAATTAATTAATTTTATATACTACACCTTAAATAGTGGCATTCATCATACCGAAAGATATATCACTAAAGATTATACAAACTATTTAAATGATATTAATATGTTAACAATAAATAATGGTGAAGGCTTTAAAGAAACAATATCATTACTAAATAATTTTGTTCATCCATATAACAGTTCAAATAATATCAAATTAAATTATGGTGGTGAATATAAAATAGGAATAACCATAAACAAAGCCTATAGCAATGAAGAAATAACAAAAATAAACGAAGTAGTAGATAAAGTAATAAAAGAAAAAATAACCAATAATATGCCTACTAGAGAAAAAATAAAAGTAATTCATGACTATATTATAGATAATGCCGAATATGATAAATTAAAATATGAAAACAAAAATGATACCACTTACAAATCTAACACTGCATATGGAGTCCTAATTGAAGGATACGGTACATGTAATGGCTATGCCGATGCCATGGCTATCTTCTTAAATAAATTAAATGTCATAAATTATAAAATAAGTAATGAAGAACACATTTGGAACCTAGTATACCTAGATGGTAAATGGTATCACCTAGATTTAACTTGGGACGACCCAATAAGTGATATCAATGTAAATAGAGATACTTACTTCTTAATAACTACTAATACTTTAGAAAAAATAAATGATGGTACCCATAAATTTGATAAAAGTATTTATATAGAAGCAAAAGACTAACAATTTAGTCTTTTTTTCATTATAACAATAAACATAAAACTACCCACTACTGTACATATCATATCACCAATAGTATCATATAAACCAATATCCAAATATCCACCATATCTATCCATAAAATCAATATCATTAACCATAACCTTATCAACATATATATCATGAGATAAATACGTAGAACTAATATTCCTAATAACAGTATCCTTCTGCATATCAGTACCAATAACCCTATCCATCGAAAACTCAAATATCTCCCAAATACTTTCAGTCATCATAGCAAAAGAAAAAATAAATAATATCACAAAATAAATACTTTTCTTAATATTAAAATATCTTATCAAATATAATCCAGCATAAGAAATAACAAAAGAAAAATAAGTATGCATAACAATATCAAACCACCATACATCAACATAAAAATGATATATTTCTCCCAATATCTCAGTACCAAGAATAAAAACATATATAAGTATCTTAATACCATTACCAAACCCTATCTTCTTACTAATAACATTAGTAATAACCATAAATATCAAAGATAATACACAAGCAAAAATAGTAGTCATATTCCACTTAATTAACCCACTAATCAAATAAAACATAACTACTATCAAATATAATAAATCAATTTTTTTCATATACTCACCTATCAAAGTATATGATTATTTTTCTTCCATATCAGTAATTTTTTTATAATTACTTAACTTTCCTCCTATTAAATTAAAACTATCCTTATAAATAACCTTATCTAATGAAACATCAATATTCATATAATCATTCTTAACATAAACATTTCCATTACCAAGTTCTATAGTAACATATTTATCATTACTATAATCATAGTATTCAACCATATTAAGATAAGAACAACTAACATAAGACATAGGACTAAGAATAATTTCTTTATCACCAACAATCAAAGTAACCTCATCAAGGAAGAAATATAAATCCTTACCATCATATAAAAACATATGGTCAAAAGACTTATCTAGTCTTTTAATTCTCAAATAATTCAAATCATAATTAGTATATACTTCAGATAAAGCATCAACAACATATGCTTTATCATTTAAAGGAAAGAAAGCCATCATCTCCTTAGGAAATATAACATCTGCTCCTTCCTTCTTTTTAACATATACTGGAGTACTATCTAAATTAACAGAAAAATCTTTAGCCTCAAAATTAAGAATAACTTTCTTTCTATTCCTACCAACTTTAGCAGTATATTCCATCTTATTACCAGAAAAATATTGATAAACCTTAGTATCAGTAACAATAGCATACCTATTATTTTTATATTCCATAGCATAAAGAATAACCGCTATCAAAATAACAATCACTAAAAATGCTGGAATCAAAATACTATAATATTTTTTAATAAATTCTTTCATAACAATACCTCCTAGTATATAAATTTATCACTAGATCTAACACCACTAATAATTCTTCCACCAGCTTTAATATCAGATAAAATAAACTCAACCATATCACCACTACTAGCAGAAATAGAAACACTATCAGTAGTATTACCATTAATACTAACACTATTACTACTAACAACCTCATTATTAACCTTAACAGTAAGTATACCGGATTCAATATTATAGCTATTATCAGTAGTAATCAAATAACTAATCTTACCAAAACTAACATTAGTAGCCTTAATATTAACCTTAGGTCTCTTAGTAGCAATCGTAATATCATCAAAAGTATCTATAACCTCATTACCATCCTCAATATAAGAATATTTAAACTTAATTCTATAATTAGTATTAGGAAAAATGTTAGTAAACTCATACCTAGTATCATTTTTATTTAAATAAATAGTATTAATCTTATTACTACCAGCTTCCTCCACTTCCATATAAACATTAGTATATTCATTATAAGGATCATATACAACATAATCAACTACAATCTTACTAACACTACTAGTAACAGAAATAACTGAAGTTCTCTTAGTAGCCTTCTTAATTTCTTCAATAACATTACCAGAATTATTATTCTTACCATCATCAGTACCCTTATTATCTCCTGTAGCATCATTACCACCAGTAGTATTATCAGTAATATTAGTAACCCCATCATTAGAAGAACTATTATCATTTTCTTCAGGAATCAAATCTTCTTTAGTATAAGTATTAGAAGAACCAATAATTTTCTTTAAATCAATCTTATTACTACCATAAGTAAGAATCTCATTAGCAATATCAAAAGTATAATTAGAAGTAACAATAGAAGTAGCTGCAAATGCCTTTAAATTAACCTTATGATTAACTAAAGTAGCATTACCAACTTTATCCAAGTCAATCATTAAAAACTCATTAGTAGATAAAAGACCATCAGAAGTTTTAATATCTTTATCAACAACCAAATACTTTCTATCCGCTAACTTATAAAACTTCGTAATAACCGAACTCTTAATAACAGTTTCACCATCAGTAACATCAATCAAATCACCAGAACCAATTTCATAATATTTTCCATATAAAATAATTTCTCCAGTCTTTTCATTATAACTAATAGCAGTATTACCAAGTTCATAATTATTATCTTTAAACTTAAGATAATACTCATTATTCCATTTTTTCTTAATAGTACTATCTTCAGTAACTTTAATAATAGACTTATCCTTATCAAAAACTAAAGCCCCATCATGAACAGTATATTCCTTTTTATCACTTGATAAAAACAATTTAATAACTAGAGAAAACATGATTATAATTATAATCGAAATTCCTATAATTATTCCAATGTTTCTCTTATTCTTAATATCATATTTTCTCATATTATTTTACGACCTTTCCTATTTATTTTCATTTTTAAACGAATAATCAAATGTAGTCTTATCTCCTAATTTAAGAACACTAATAGTACCATCATTATCCAAATAATAATAAGTAATATTAATAGTATTATTAACACCAAGTTCCTTACCATCAGGAATAGCAATATCAAGATAAGGATATCTATCACTATCTAATTTAAATGTAATCTCATCACTACCAGTATTAGTAGTCTTACCAATAACACCAGAGGCAATTCTTTCACCACCCTGAACAGTAATACTATATTCAATACCTTTTATCTTTTCATTTAAGTTAGCAGCTCCTACAAATGTAAGATGTACCTCTTTTTTAGAAACTGCAGTTGGAGTAACAGCTCCAAGAGAAAATCCTAAATCACTCTTAGTATATTGACTCTTTCTAACATATACTTTTGATAACTTTTCACTATCATTAAGTGATACATTATTGCGATAAACATCAGCATAAGCATATATAACATAATTAGTATCAGCCTTCAAATTATCAAAAGTAACTTCTACCACTAAGCCATCATTAACAGAATTAACAGTACATGATTTACCATTACCAAAAGTACAAGTATTATTTTTCATATCAACAGTAACTTGACAATCTTTTGGATTAGAACAAACATTTTTATAAGAAGTATCTTGAAGTTCAATATAATATTTACCATCAGTAATAACTCTATTACTATCAATAACCGTAATCTTATACTTAATACTGTGTTTATAATCTTCAGAAATAATAGCCTCTTGTTTATTAACCGTAATAGATGGATTTCTAAGTTCAGCAACATCCATATATATTTTATCAGTAGAAACCTGTTTAATAACATCATTATATAATTCTAATTTTTTATGTAAATCAGTAGTAACAGCATAAACTTTTAAAGTATAATAATTAGCTCCAAATACAAAATCATTACCAGAAATATCTTTGTCATAAGAAGCAGATATAGCTCCACTTTTAGATACAGAGAAATCACCATTAACAATAGTACCATCATACTTTTTATTACCATCTATATCATATATTTCATATAAAATATCAAAATTAACATCAGTATAAAGATTATATTTCATATTTAATACTCTCTTACTATAAGTATCATCCCCAATACTAGAAGTATATTTAAGATTTAAACCTTTAAGAATCTTATCCTTATTTAAAGTACTAAAACTACTCTTAAATTCAACATATCCACTTCTACCATTATCAAATAAAGGTGTTTTAACCTTAGTACCATTTTTATTCATATCAGCAGATATCTTATAAACATAACTAGTATCAGGATCAAGTCCAGTAACAACTACCTTACCTAAATCATCATAATAAGTCTCTTCCGTTTTAACAAAAGTTTCATCTTCACATTCAGTTCCCTCTTCACAAGCATTTTTCTTATAAATATTAATATAAAATTTATACTTACCATCAGTTTTAACAAAATCACTCTTTAAAGTTTCCTCATCAACTGATAAATCAATATTAAATATACCACCATTAATTAATGAACTAACACTAGCACTAACTTTAGGAGTAAAACTAGTAAATTTAAAATTATTATTATCAGTATTAATATCAACCATATCAACAACTTTAAGATTAATACTACCTACATCCGTTCTAAATATACCATTTCTAATAAATGCAAATCCCGTTTCTAAAGTATTAATATCTCCAAAAGAAACAAACTTATTATTATCAATATCAATCATATTATTTACATTAAATTTCCAAGTAGCAGTACCAACATCACCTTTAATTAATTCACTTCCTAATATTCCCATAGGCTTAATAGAAGTATTAAATACAACATTACTACCATTACTCTGAACATAGATATATTTACCATTACTATCAGTACCATTATTTTGATATAAATAACCAACCTTATTAGCATCTTTATCAGATACCAAACCTAAGTTTTTAAAGTAATCACCTACTAAAGATTTTTGACTAAAACCAACATAACCAGTATCATAAAAAGCCTTTAAACTAACCTTAACATCCTTACCTTTTAAATCAACACCAGTCTTATTTTTATCGCTCTTAGTAAGTTCAGCATAATCCACAATAAAGCATTTCTTATCACCACAATCTTTAATATCACTAGCTTTAAAATCAGAAATAACTTTTTCATATTTATCTTTACCAGAACTCAAAGTAAGTAAATAAGCTGATACCCTATCCAAGAAATCATTATCCTCTAAAACAATCTTTAATCTATTATCAAAATTACCATATTCTAAACTATAACTTAAATTAGCAGTCTTTCCATCATGATATCCATCAAAATAATACTTATCTAAAACAACTTTACTAGCATCACTACCCTTTAAATTTCTTCTACTATAACTAATAGAATATATATCAGAAGAATTCAAATTAGATAGAGTAACATCTTTAAAAGTATCTGCTACTTCTATTACACTAGAATAACTATTATCTTCAATATCATAATATAATAAGTATTTACCAGATTCCTCATCTTTTTCTAAAGCATTATCAATATCAGTAATTAAATATTTATAAGTAATAGAATTACTAGTACTATTATCAATATATAACTTAAATACTGGATCTTTCTTTATGGCATTAAATAGTCCACTAGTAGGCATACTAGAAGGAAAAGTACTATCAGCTTTACCATCGTTATCAGTATCAAGATTAATAATAAAAGCAAACTTATAAGTATTACCTCTTCTAAGATCATTATCTTCTACTGAAGAATCAGTACCATAATCCAAGAAGAAATAAGCATCAACAGTATTATCATTATTAAAAGCAACATCTTTAGTAGTAATAACATTACCATCTTTATTATAAACATAGAATTTAACATTCTTAATAGGATTATCAACTAGTTTAAGTACACTACTAATCTTGTCACTATCAAAATTAGCAGTTACTTTATATCCTCTTATAGTATCTTTATCAAGTCTACTATCATATGAAATACCAGCATAATCACCAGAATTAGTCATATTATTAGTAATTTCTTTAACAATAATTTCCGGATTACTAACCTCATCTTCAAGTAAAAGAATAGAAGGTGTATTAAATACATACATATTATTTAATATTGTAAACTCATTAGTCCCAGTTTCATCTAAAGCATCAGTAACTTCTATAGTATAATTCTTATATAATTTACCACCAGATATTTCTCTTAAAGCATCTAAGTTTTCAATACCAAACATATTAGAAGTTAAAGTAAATTCCTTATTATAATATAAATCTCTAATATTTTCAGTAGTAGTAAAACTACCAATAGGTTCAGGTAAAGAAACATTTTTAACATTACCTGCATATAAATTAAATGTAATAGAAGATACTTTATCAATAGAATTATCACTAGGCTCAGTACTTACCATTTCAGTATTAACAGAAATTGGCGTATCAAAACTATAATTATTATCTTTCCAATTTTGCATAATTAAAGCCTTAGTACCATCAGTCTTAGCAGTAAAACTACCAATATATTCACTACTTCTAAGTCCTTCACCATTTTGCATATCAATATCAGCATAAACTTCAAAAGTATATAAAGTATTCTCAGTAAGACCTTTAAGTAATAAATCATAAGTTAATGTATTATCATCATGATTAGTAAATGATACACCATTAATAGTCTTCTTAACATTATCAGGTCCATAATACTTAATAATAAAGTCATTTTCTTTATTAGCACATTTTCTCTCATTATTAGGTATTGTACATCCCTCATCTTTTATAGTAACAATACCACCAATTTGATTAAATGAAATAAGTTCACTATCTGGAGTAAACTCTAATGTAGGTTTACCAACAATTTGAAAATAATTACTATATCCAGTTTCAATTTGATTATTCTTATAATTATCATAATAGTCCACTACTACTTTGAAACGATAATCAACATTACTAACAAGCCCATTTTCACCAAGTTTTAATTTTTGTTCTTTTAATTCATTACTACTAAAACTATAAACAGGTTCAGCAGTAGAAATACTCTCCTCATTTATATCTTTAGCGTTATATATTTCATAAGTATACTTAGTAATACTCTTATCTTCATCAGTAGGTTTATCCATCAAAAGAGTAAACTCTTTACCATCATTACTAACCTTTACAGAAATATCACCAAGTACAGGTTTTTCTTTTAAAGTAGTATCACTAATATTAATAGTATAAACATCAGAATAATTCAAATTATTAAATACTACAGAATCAACTTTAATATTATATGTAGTATTTTTTTTCAAATCATCAAAAGTAACAGTATTATCATCAGAATTAGATACTATAACAGGTTCACTACAAGATTTACCATCACTACCACAAATACTTACATTAGCAGACTTAACATTACTACTACCAAAATCAATTGAATAAGATAATGTATCAGTAGTAACATATTCTCTAACTAAACTTAAGTCTAAAGTATCAGTTCTAAATATCTTTTGAAAATATTGAATACCAGTACTATTATTTTCTTCACTAACAGTCATAACATAATTAGTATCAGGACTCAAAGAACTAATAACAACATTTTGAATATCACTACTATTAGCAAGTATCTTAGTATAAACAGTTTTACCAGTAGTAGTATTAACAACATTAAATATTAAATTACCTTTAATAAAATCTCCTGTATCAATTACTTGAAAATTAGCTTCAAAAGAATTAATACCTGCTTTCGCACTAACTAAATCAACAGAAACCTCTTTCTTAATAACCGTTTTATTATCATCTGGATTTTCATTATCATCTACTTTGTTATCACCATTATTACCAGGAGTTGTATTTTCTTTACCTTCAGTACCATTGCCATTTGGATTATTACTAGTATTATCTTTACCTTCAGTATCTCCTTTATTATCTTTTTTGTCATCTTTAACTTTACCATCACTAGGAGTAATATTAATATTTTCATTACCATCAATTGTCATCTCATTAAGTGATAATTTACTATTGTCATCTAGATAAACATTTTTATCTCCAAGATCAATTTTAATATTATTTCCCACATAAATAGTAGTACCATCACTAACAGTCTGATAACTACCCTCTTGATTTTCTATTTTAACAACTCCATCTTCTACAAATAATATTTCAAAATAATCACCACTTACTGTTTCATTACTACCAGCAAGTTTAATTTTAATATCTTTTCCAACAACAATATATTTATTATCAGTAATTTTACCAAGAAAATTACCAAACACTAAAGTTTTATCAGCGGTTTCAATATAATAACCACCATTATTATACTTAATAATAGAAGCATCAGTAATATTATAATATGGTACTAAAGAAGTACTAATATTATCTAAATCTAATATAACACCATTTTTCATAAAAGATAAAGAATTATCTAAATAATGAATAAAATTATTCTTATCAACATTAACTTCTTTATTATCTACATTCTTAAAAACATATTCTTCAAAAACATTTTCTTTATATACAGTATTGTCTTTAAAATAAAGTTTGTCACTCTTACTAGCAGTACTATTAATAATATATCCAGCACTATAAAATTCTTTACTAGATTTTCTAGTAAGAAATATAACTCCAATCGTCAAAATAATTAAAGCAACAATACTAATAACTAAAATGATCCAAAAACTTTTTCCACCAATTTTTTTCATTTTTATCACCGATACCTATTCTTATTAAATTATAACAAAATACACTATAAAAGTCAATTAGTACAAAATAGAAAAAAATAAACTTTTTTTAATTTAGAGGTTTACAAATAAAAAAAAATATAATATATATTAAATGTATTTGACAGATGTCTCCTTAGCTCAGTTGGTAGAGCAACTGACTCTTAATCAGTGGGTCTAGGGTTCGAATCCCTAAGGGGACACCATTTTTATATTTTTTAGAAAAAAAGGCTTGTCAATTCATTATATATATGATATAATGAATGAGCAAACAAAAAATGGGCTTGTAGCTCAGGTGGTTAGAGCGCACGCCTGATAAGCGTGAGGTCGATGGTTCAAGTCCATTCAGGCCCACCATTTTTTGGCCAGTTGGTGAAGTGGCTTAACACACTGCCCTTTCACGGCAGCATTCATGGATTCGAATTCCATACTGGTCACCATTGTAAATATTAAAACTCTTGAATAATCAAGAGTTTTTATTTTTCATCAAAGACATTAGAAATAACTATTCCACATATCATAAATATAATTCCAATAATCAAATCACTAATATATACCTTAGTTTTAAATATCTGTATAATAAGAAGAACTACACTAGAAATAAACATTCCAAGTATAAAAGCATACATCTTATTATTATGTTTTCTAAATAAATAATCAACAACTTTAACAAGTAAAATAACTGTAACTATAGTGCCAATAACAAAAGGTATAATAATTCTAATATTAGTAATATTACCAATAGAATAAACAATAATATCATAAGTACCAAACAACATAAGTAAAGCAGTTCCACTTATTCCCGGTATAATACTACCAATAGCTTCAAATATACCAGAAACAAAAAACATAATAAAATCAAAAAAATTATTTTTAATAACATAACTATTATTAATATTTAAAATAACAATAAGAGAAAAAATAATAAAACTAATAATACTAATATAATAATCACTCTTGTTAACCTTATTAACAATAAAAGAAAAGCCTCCAATTATAAGACCAATAAAGAAAAGCATCGTTATAACATAATACTTATCTAGACATAAACTAATAATCTTACTAAATAAAATAATTGATACTATAACTCCAATACCTATCGGAAATAAATACTTAATAGCAGCTTTAATATTATTCTTAAAATTACAAATATAAAAAATAGCCTTATCATAAACACCCATAATAGTAGCAAGCATAGCTCCACTTACTCCTGGTATAATCTTACCAATACCGATAATAAAACCTTTTATAAAATTTATCATTAATGTATCTCTTTACATACTCCAGGATTTGGTTTATAAAAACAATGATTTTTATATTTACCGGCAAAATTCTGCCCCCACCAAGTACTAGTACAACTAGTTCCACTTTTAGGAGCATAAAACCATAAGGCATTAGTAGCAGGATAATAATATTCTCCTCTTATAACTCTCTCGGCAAGTTCACTTTCTTTAGCAGTAGGATTACCATAAAATAAAGAACTACTAGTTCCTGAAAAACCACCTGGACTTTGATAAACCATCTCTGAGATAGTTCTAATATCTTTAAAAGTAAGACAATCCGCTAGTACTCTATTAATACCAACATTACCAACCATAAGCATACCAAGGTCTCCTTCACCAACTGCTTCTGCTCTCATAAGTCTAGCAAGTAATTCTTTTTCTTTAGTAGTATATTTAACAATCATAACATCACCACTAAATTATATGATAAAATTAAAAAATAAATCAAAAAAACTCACACTATGGTGAATTTTTATTATTCTAATATCAATTTAATAGCCTCTTGAAGTTGATTGTCATTCTCAGTAGTAGGATTATTAAAATATTCCTCATTTAACTCAACAACCTTAGTAGGAGTAACACCAACCCCATTAATAGAATTACCATCAGGAGTTAACCATTTCTGAGTAGTATACTTAATCATACTACCATCTAAAAGTTTCTTAGTTTGTTGTACAGTACCTTTGCCATAACTATTAGTACCAACAATATCTCCCCCATAACTTTCTTTAATAGCGGAAGCAAGTATTTCACTCGCCGAAGCACTACCACCATTAATAAGAACAACAATATCGTATTTTCTTTTTTCTTTAGTAGTATCCTTCTTCTTAACCTTTCCCTTAGAATCTTCTAACTGATAAATAACCTTTCCCTTATCTAAAAATAAATTACATATATCAGTAACTGAAGATAAATAACCACCACTATTATCTCTAACATCAATAATAAGATCATCAATATTACTCTTTTCTAATTCATCTAATTTATTCTTAAATTGTTTATAAGAATTACTAGCAAATAAAGAAATCTTAATATATCCAATTTTCTTACTATCTTGTTCAATAACTTTACCACTAACATGAGGAATTTCAACTTTACTCAAATTAATAGAAATATCCTTTTCTTCATTATCTCTTTTAACAGTAAGAACAATTTTAGATTTACCACTATTCTTAATATAATTAGAAATGTCATTACTATTTTTACCTTCATAACTTTCACCATCAACCTTAAGAATAATATCTCCTACCTTAAGTCCTGCTTTATAAGAAGGTGAATCTTCAAACATATCAATAACACTAATAGTACCATCTTCTAAAGTAGCAACAGTACATCCGATACCTTCATAACTACCATTAATAGTTTCATCAAAAGAACTAGTACTATCTATATCACTATAACTAGTAAAAGTATCACCTACTGAAGAAATCATTCCTTCTACTGCCCCATCTATTAGTTTATCTCTATCAAGTTCTCCATAATAATTATCAACAATAGCATAATACGTATCAACAACCTTCTTTAAATCTTTAGTAACTGCTAAATAATTCTTCCCAGTAATTATACTAATACCCCCAAAACACATAAGAATACCAATACCAATAGAAAATATCATTACAATAATAACTTCTTTTGAAGTATATAATTCTCTCTCTTTATTCTTATTATCATTAACTATCTCTATTTTTTTCTCTTTTACTTTTTTATTACCATCTTTTTTCTTCTTTATGTCTTTTTTATTATTAATCCTAGTCACACTATCATCTCCATACTAATTTTACCACATAAAAAATAAAAAAGATATAATTAAATAAATAATTATACACTTTTTATAATAAGATAATAACCCAAATAACTAATAATACCACATATATAAAATACCATACTTATAACTAAAAACTGATTAAATATAACATTAATAACATTACTAATATTAATAAAATAAATATTACTCTTAATAATAAACTTAAATATTAATCCAATAACAATAATAAAACTACCAGAAATAATAAAAGTATCTCCTAATCTTCTTAATATATTAATCTTATTCTTTTCCAAAACAAATAATAAAGCAATAATAACAAAAATAATTATAAATAAAATAATCATAAATCACTAATAAGATTAACATCTAAATCATAAATATAATCACTAATATCACTTCTATATACATTACTCTTATCAATTACCTTATTCTTAAGTATATTATTAATACTATCATCATTATTAACATCATTAACAATCATATTATAAATATCATCATTACTAAGTTTAGTACCCCCTCTTAACTTATAACTAACAACATTATCAAGTACTATCTTAAAACTATCATTAAGATAACTAGAATTCATTAAAACATCCATCTCACTATCACTAATATTAAGTTCATCCCTAACATCATAATAAGTACTATTATAATTACCATTATCATCACTAAGTAAATCCTTAATATTAATAACATTAACTATCTTATCTACTCCATTATCACTAACAACATTAATAATAACAGCATAAGTCCCCATAATAGTACTAACCCCCACAAGTAATACTAATAAAACACTAACAATAATCTTCTTCATATATATTTCACCATTATTATTATCTACAAAATTTTTATTAATATTCAAAAAAACTTAATTATATTAAATTAAGTTTCCATAATTTCTTGATTAAGATATTTTAAGAAACATCACCTTTTGAATATAAAATTGTACATACTGTACTAGAAGTGACACTATTTATTTTTGCTGTTACATTCTGCATATTTTTTAAACCGGATACTTCACCATTAAATTCTAAAGTTGCTACTTGATTATTTGTACATGAAATTGATGATGGTTTATAAGAATTAGATAAAGTAGAAGCTGTGAATGAATATGCAAATGCTAGTGTTGGAGCAATAGATTTAGATGTCATTTGAGTAATTGTTCCCGAAACATTTTTTTGTAATACAACACTATATGCTTCGACAACAGTTCCTGCTTTTTGCCATATGGCATATAATGTAGTATTAGCATCAATAGTAAAAAGTTCTCCAGCACTATAAGTTGCAGTAGTGGCATTTTTAGTAGTACTCCAACCTAAAAAAGTATAATTACTTCTAGTAGGTGTAACATTACTTAAAGTTATTGCTTCACCTTTAAGCTTTGTTTGAGGCTCTGGAGTACTAGAAGTTCCTCCATTAAGATCATAACTTATAGTATATTCTTTTGTTTCAGTATAAACAGCCTGTCCATCAATAACAATCTTAGAATTAAAAGTCTTACCTATCTGACTATTAGGAGTACTTATACTAAGCCATACTCTAACGCTAATATCTATACTCTCACCAGCAGCTAGTGTAACATCTTTTTTTATAATACCATTAGATAAACTAGATAAAGTAGTAACACTACCATCATCTACTTTTAATTTAATATATTGTGAACCAATAGTAGTAGTACTACTACCAGTAGACAATAATTTAATATTAAACTTATAATTCAAATTACCAGTATTAGTAATAGTAAAAGTATAAGGTGTACTAGTAGAACCAACACTATCTTCTACCGGTAAAGCATCAGATAAACTAATAGTACTACCTTTACTACTAGCAGTTATAGATAAAGTACCAGTAGAATATCCTTCAGTATTCTTAGAAGTTTCTTCATGATAAAATAATGAATAAGTAGAATTAAGTAACGAAAATCCTATCAAAGAAACTGCAATAGCAGCAACTACAATAATAATCTTCTTTTTATTTTTTATAAAAAACTCTTTATCCATAATTATCCTTTCCTTTCATTATTTAGATTCAATATACACTTTCATAGTCCCAACAAAACCACTATTCATATACTCATTAGTTATATCTTCATAACTAACCCACATACCAACTTTAACAGTTAATTCACTTAATTTATCAATCTTACCCTCATAAATTAAATAATTATTTTTACCATTTTTAATACCACTAGTATTATCTAATTTCTTATCAAGAACATTATTAATAATCTTATTACCATTAACATATATATTATAATTAATATATTTACTAGATAATTTTTTACTAATTTTATACTTATCATAATTATTACTCTCTTC
>ERZ827458.1043-NODE-1043-length-25154-cov-5.765250_pt1 | contig 25154 bp, 27 predicted proteins | sample MGYA00519706_ERZ827458 | MGnify/ENA primary metagenome ERZ827458 (study PRJEB31778, sample SAMEA3449309) | human gut metagenome | biome: human gut; feature: human-associated habitat; material: faeces | place: United Kingdom | collected 2010/2012 ...
AGCGTCCCAAAACAAGCCTTTCGGGCTTGTGTGCTCTTGTCAACTGATGGTAAGAAAAAATTAACATTTTTTGGAGATGATTACAGTTCGAATTGAATGCTTGCAAGAAGCGGTCAATTTTGCTATGCTTATCCTCGGAAAGGGGAAATAAATATGACTTTGGGAGAATTTTTTAAGGGGCTTGCAGAAAATCGCCCCCTCGTGAGCGCGGTAACGGCATGGGCTGTTGCGCAGGTTCTGAAAACGATAATAAACTATCTTATAAATAAAGAATGGAAGGCGGAGCGGCTTTGGGGCAGCGGCGGAATGCCCAGCTCCCATTCGGCAACGGTGTGCGCGTTTCTGGTGGCTACAGTCTTTAACTATGGCCCGGCCTCCTTTGAATTTGCTATGGCGGTCCTGTTTGCAATAGTGGTGATACACGATGCCCGGGGTGTGCGCCTGGAGACCGGCCGTCAGGCGGAGATACTGAATTCCATAACCCGCTTTCTGCGTTCCAGAAACAGCAAGATAGAGCTGCCGGAGGAGGAGCTCAAGGAACTGGTGGGCCATACGCCTTTCCAGGTGGCAGTAGGCTCGGCCATAGGCATAATAGTGGGGCTTCTGATACATTAAAGCGGCGCGAAATGTGCGACATGTACACAGGGAATACCGAAAGAGGTATTCCTTTTTTGATTGAGAATTGCGGCGAGGAGGAGTGTGGTGTTAATATATGTTCAGAACAAACGTTCGAAACAAATACAGCAGGAGGGAAACATGATACACAGGCAATTCGCGCAAAGGCGCAGGCTCATGGCGGGGGAAACAGTTAAGATGGTCACGCTGACGCTTACAGGAAGCTTTGATAATTCCGGCCTGTTTGGTGAAAGGTATGTGGCTGTAGACGGGGAGATCATAACGGAACTGGGCACGTACAAGGTGAGGCAGGGCAGTACCATAATACTGCATACAAAGATAAGCCCCATCATGGGCGGAAGCGAGAAGTACGGCATATTCGTGAACAACAAGTGCGTGAGGACTGCTGCAAACTGCACAAATCACGGCCCGGACTACGAGTATACCGTCACATGCAACTGCACGATAAACGGTCAGGGAAAGGTACACGCAAGGGGCGGCTATGCCAGGATAGACGTCACGACTGAAGAATAAGCACATATTAACAAACTGTGAATAGCGGGCGGCAAGCGTTGACATATATAGAATGCCGATATAAGATATGTATAGAATTCCGATATATGGAGGGAGCGCATGGACAAGACGCTTGTGACCCGCAGCACGGGTATGCTGCTGCTTAAGCTCATTGAAAGCGAGGATATGTACGGCTATCAGATGATAGAGGAGCTGGCGAGGCGGTCTGACGATACCTTTACGCTAAAGGCCGGAACGCTCTATCCCATGCTCCACGACCTTGAGAAGGCGGGGCTGATAACCGCATACGAAAAAACGGCGGATACCGGCAGGGTAAGGAAATATTACAGCATAACAAAGGCGGGCAGGGCGGAGCTTTCCGCCAAAACCAGGGAGTGGCGGGAGTTTTCCCGCGCCCTTGACAAGGTGCTTGGAGGTGTGAGCTATGCCTTCTGACAGGGTAAACGAATATCTTAAAAGCGTATGCGCCGAGGTACGCTGGAGGCAGGCGCACGACGCGGTGCGGGAGGAGCTTGCCGCACACATAGAGGATCAGACCGAAGCGTATATGCGCTCCGGCATGGAGAGGGAAACGGCGGAGCGGAAGGCAGTGGAAAGCATGGGGAGCCCGGCGGAGACAGGACTTCGCCTTGACGCGAGCTACCGGCCCAAGCCCCAGTGGGGGCCGGTGATCATGCTGACAGCACTGCTTATGATAAGCGCCGCCTGCAGATTTATGGAGTATGGAAACGGCGGCAGCTCATTAGGCAAATTTATTATTGCCGCCTGTATAGGCTGCGGGCTGTTTGTCTGGCTGTATAATGCAGACCTTTACCGGCTGGCGGGGCTGTCGTGGCAGGCTTATATTGCGGTGATAGCACTATGCCTTGCTGCACTTCCGCTGTGTTATTCCAGCGGACCCAGCGAGATGATAGTGCTTCAGACGGCTGCCATAACCATACCGGCGCTGTTTGCAGGCTGGCTGTATGTATGCAGGGGCTTTGGGGGGCTGCTCACAGGCGGGGCGATGCTGGTGATACCGATAGCGGGAATGCTTATGGCTCCATATACGGGAGCAGCCGTTAACGTCGCCGCTGCGTGCCTTGCGGTAATAGCGTTTGCCTCGGTATGGGGGCTTTGCGGAAAGAACAGGTGGCTGCCCATAGCGTTAAGCTGGGGCAGCGTGCTGTGCGGCGGCTATGGGCTGCTCAGGTCAAATGCGCGCTGGTGGCAGCGCGTTGCGGTGATGCTGCGCCCGGAGGCGTTTCCCGAGGATTACAGTTACCAGATAAGGGTGATAAGGGATATGCTGCGCGCCTCGAGGCCCATAGGCCGCGGACAGGATACTGAAATGATGAGGTATTCCATGCTCTTTAAAAGGGACGGGAGCATAGACCGCGAAGCGTATGTGGATTTCATGCTCACCACAATAGCCCACCGTTACGGCTGGGTGATAGCCCTGATAATAGCCGCGGTGCTGATAGGGCTCATAGCGATGCTGTTCTTTAAGGCGCTGAAGCTTACGAGCCTGTTCGGTAAAATGATGGGCTGCGGAATATGTGCATCGCTTTTGATGCAGACGGTGCAATACATACTCGGCAACTGCGGCATTACGGTTATAAGCTGGCTGCCCCTTCCCTTTCTTTCCTACGGCAACACATCGCTTGTGGTGAATATGGCGATGATTGGGCTGCTTTGCTCCCTGATGCGCTCTGACGGGCTCTATGCGGACAAGGAGGCAAAGCCCCTGAATAAGCTCAGGCTACGGCTGGAGTGGGAAAAATAAATTAAGGGACTGCTGTTGCAGTCCCTTAATTATTGTATATTTATTCGGCAAAGCTCACGACGAGATCCACCAGCACATCGGTTATCTGATCCAGGCTCCTTGCGGGTATCCATTCCCGCACGCCGTGGTAGTTGTAGCCGCCGGTGGGCAGGTTGGGGCAGGGCAGTCCATCCCATGAGAGATGTGCGCCGTCCGTGCCGCCCCGTATGGGCACGGTGCGGGCGGGTATGCCGTTCTTTTCAAAGGCTGCTATGGCCTTATCGATGAGCTGCATATGGGGCTCTATCTTTTCCTTCATGTTGTAGTAGCTGTCTGTGACGGCGGCAACCGCGGTGCCTTCGCCGTAGCGGCGGTTTATCTCGGAGGCGAGGGCGAGGAACAGCGCTTTGCGGGCCTCGAAGCTCTTTGCGTCGTGGTCGCGGATGATGTAGCGGAGGGTAGCCTCGGTCACGCTGCCCTGCATATCGTGAAGGTGGAAGAAGCCCTGATAGCCGCAGGTGTTCTCCGGCACCTCGGTCTTGGGCAGCATATCGTGGAACTCTATTGCGACGGTGGCGGCGTTGACCATTACGTCCTTTGCCTCACCGGGGTGTACGCCCACGCCGTGAACAGTGAGCACGGCGGAGGCGGCGTTGAAGTTTTCGTATTCTATCTCGCCTATGGGTCCGCCGTCCACGGTGTAGCCGAAGTCGCAGCCCAAAGCCTTTACGTCTATGCCCTCTGCGCCCCGTCCTACCTCCTCGTCGGTGGTGAATATGACCTTTACTTCCCCGTGGGGCCTGCCGCTCTCCATGAGCCTTTCAACGGCTGACATTATCTCCGCCACGCCCGCCTTGTCGTCGGCGCCAAGCAGCGTCGTGCCGTCGGTGACTATCAGCTCCTCGCCCACATGCTTGGAGAGGCCGGGGCAGAGGGCCTCATTCATTACCACGCCGGATTCCAAGGTAAACTCGCCCTCCGGGCAGGTGATAACAGCGGGACGGACGTTTTCGCCGGGCGCGTCCGGGGCGGTGTCCACATGGGCTATGAGCGCGATGGAAGGCGCACCCTTAACGTTGGCGGGCAGCGTGCCGTATACGTTGCTGTTGGAGTCAAAGGATATGTCCTTTAAGCCAAGCTCCCCCATCTCGCGGGCAAGCTCGCGGATAAGCTCCTTCTGACGCTCGGTAGAGGGGGCGGTCTCGGAAAAATCATCGGACGTGGTGTAGTATGTTACATAATGAAGAAAACGTTCCCTTGGGGTCATAATATCCTCCCGAAAACAGTTTATTTTGTTCACCTCAAAGGTTAGCGCATTTGCGGGGCAAAGTCAACCTTTTGCCATATCGCCCAACTGATGGTATCATAATAACTGTAATGATTTTAAGGAGGGTATTTCTGTGCGGGTACTGGATATTGATCTGGACTTTTTCCTTGCGGGCTGTTGTCCTCTGGCCGATAAGGGCAGGCGGCCGGAGCTTTTGGGCCATGAGCCGTGGGAAAGCGGGCGAGTGCGGCGCTTTCTTGAGGGCAATTGCGGATTGAGCAAGGACAGGCCCATACCCGGCAGGATATTTGAGACACATGACTCTGCGCTGGAGCTGTGGCGGGATATGCTGGAAGCAAAGCGGCTTACAGCCCCCTTTGATGTGACGCACATCGACGCACACAGCGACCTTGGCATAGGCTATCCCGGACCGGGGTATGTGCTCAACGGCGTGCTGCCTATAAGATACGACAAGCGGATAGACGCGGAAAAGTACAGAAGGCTCAACGAGCTGGATGAGGCGAATTATCTGCTTTTCGCTCTGGCCTTCAGGTGGATATCCTCTTTGGAAAATGTGCGTAATCCAAGCTCCCGACCCGATATACCAAAGGAAATACTCGTGCCGGGCAAGGCAGATTCAATACAGCTGAGCTCTTTTACCGCTGCCCTTTCTCTGGGCATAAACGGCAAAGAGCCGGTGATACCATTTAATGTATATGAGGATTATAATGGGTTTAAGGCAGAGGAGAAGTATGATTTTATGTCCGTAGCCATATCCCCAAGATACTCCCCAAAGGAGGCGGACGTGCTTCTGCCGGTGTTTGAGGAATATATGACGCTGGTATAATTAGAGACGGATATTGTATAAAAATAAATAATATATTATTTTTGAAAAAGGTATTGACAGCTTGAAAAACACGGAGTAGAATGTAGCCAATATTTGAGAAAGGACGCGTAAGAAGATGAAGATGTTCGCTGCTATAAAGAACGCCGGCATTTATTACTATTACTTTTATGCCACAGGTAATGGTTGTTTGTGCTGCGCGTCGAAGGCGAACAGATAAAGCTTACGATGATAAAAAGGCCGCATGAGCAACCGCTCATACGGCCTTTTTGTTATATTTTAGAAAATTTAATTTTCAGGAGGAAAAAACCATGAAAAAGACACTCGCTATACTGATGGCGGCGCTGATGCTGCTGGGCCTCACCGCCTGCAGCTCCGCACCCGAAGCGACCACTGAACCTGCGGCCACCGCAGAGCAGACCGAGCAGACTGCCGCTCCCGCAGAGGAGAAGCAGAGCTATACCGTAGGCATTTGCCAGCTGGTTCAGCATCCCGCTCTCGACGCTGCCACACAGGGCTTCAAGGATGTGCTCACCGAGCAGCTGGGCGACAGCGTGACCATCGAAGAGGGCAACGCCTCTAACGATATCCCCACCTGCGCTACCATTGTGAACGGCTTCGTTTCGTCTGAGGTAGACCTTATAATGGCAAACGCCACTCCTGCTCTTCAGGCGGCTGTAGCGGCTACCAATACCATACCCATACTGGGCACTTCCGTTACGGAGTACGGCGTTGCGCTGAGTATTTCCGACTTCTCCGGCACCGTGGGCGGCAACGTATCCGGCACCTCCGATCTGGCTCCTCTGGATCAGCAGGCGGCAATGGTAAAGGAGCTGTTCCCCGATGCAAAGACGGTGGGCATACTTTACTGCTCCGGCGAGGCTAACTCCGTATACCAGGCAAACGTTGTGAAGGAATGCCTCGAAGCCGACGGCCTGACCGTAAATATATTCACCTTCGCAGATTCCAATGACGTATCCACCGTAACCACCAGCGCTGTTGCCGAGAGCGACGTTCTGTACATTCCTACCGATAACACCGCCGCCTCCTGCACCGAGGCCATAGCGGCCGTTACTGTTCCCGCCGGCGTACCTGTGATAGCGGGCGAAGAAGGCATCTGCAAGGGCTGCGGCTTGGCTACCCTGTCCATCAATTACTACGACCTTGGCCGCACCACCGGTGAAATGGCAGTTAAAATACTCAAGGGCGAGGCCGATATCTCCGAGATGCCTGTAGAATACTTCCAGGGCCCCGTAAAGAAGTTCAACAAGGATATGGCTGAAAAGCTGAACGTAACTATCCCCGACGAATATGTCGCTATAGAGGATTAACAGGAAAAACTAAAAAGAAATTAGACAGAGCAAGAGGAGAAATGAGATGAACGCAGCGGTTTGTTTGGGGCTTCCCAGTATCGCCAACCTGATATCCAGAATGCCGGGCGGTATTGCCCAGGGAATAATTTGGGGCATAATGGCACTTGGCCTATACATTACCTTCCGGTTGCTGGATATTGCGGACCTTACGGTGGACGGTTCCTTCGCAACCGGCGGCGCAGTAGCCATAATGCTCATAACCTCTGGCTGTCCTGCCTGGGCCGCGCTGATAGCGGCCCTTCTCGCAGGAACTGCTGCAGGGCTATGCACAGGAGTGCTGCACACACGGCTTGGTATTCCCGCCATACTTTCCGGCATACTCACCCAGTTTGCGCTGTACTCCATCAACCTTCGCATAATGGGCATGTCCGCAAACCGCTCAGCTAATCCGGATACCTTCAAGCTGCTTATCACCATGCGCAGCGTACCCAAAGCCATACTGACAGGCGCTGTGTTAGCTGCGGCCATAGTAGCGGTAATGTACTGGTACTTCGGTACAGAGCAGGGCTCCGCCATCCGCGCCACCGGCTCCAACCCTAACATGAGCAGGGCCCAGGGCATAAACACCGATAACATGAAGCTCATCGGCCTTGCCCTTTCAAACGGAATGGTGGCCCTCGCGGGGGGGCTTATGGCCCAGTATCAGGGCTTCGCCGATGTAAACATGGGCAGGGGCTCCATCGTTATAGGCCTTGCCGCCATAATAATCGGAGAGGTTCTGTGCGATGCCGCGTTCCGCAAGGGCTGTGAGTTTTACATGAGGCTGCTGTTTGTGATAGTCGGAGGCATAGTGTACTACATCGTAATGGTGATAATACTGTGGCTCAAGCTTGATCCAAACGACCTGAAGCTTTTTACCGCCATAATAGTAGCCGTATTCCTTGCGGTGCCCCATATACAGGCGGAGCGAAAGAGCTCCTTCAAGATGGCGGGTAAGCGCAGCCTCAACGGGAAAGCCTGATGAAAGGGGAGAGTAGATATGCTGAAGCTGGATAATATATGTAAGACCTTCAATCCGGGTACAATAAACGAAAAAAAAGCGCTGCAAAACCTATCGCTGACCCTTAAGCCGGGCGACTTTGTAACGGTGATAGGCGGCAACGGCGCGGGCAAGTCCACCATGCTCAACGCCATAGCCGGCGTATGGCCTGTGGACAGCGGCTCCATCACCATCGACGGCATAAACGTTACGGGTGAATGCGAGCATAAGCGCGCCGCGTATATAGGCCGCGTATTTCAGGACCCGATGCTCGGTACCGCGCCAAATATGCAGATAGAGGAGAACCTGGCGCTGGCAATGCGCCGCGGCAGGCGCCGCGGGCTGCGCTGGGGCGTCACAAAGGCCGAGCGGGAACAGTACCGGGACAGGCTGAAGGGCCTGGGTCTCGGCCTTGAGGACAGAATGACGGCTAAGGTGGGCCTGCTCTCCGGCGGTCAGCGTCAGGCGCTGACGCTGCTCATGGCGTCGCTGCAAAAGCCAAAGCTTTTGCTCCTCGACGAGCACACCGCCGCCCTAGACCCCGCCACCGCCAAGAAGGTGCTGGACATATCCGACAGCATCATCAGGGAGAACGGCCTTACCGCACTGATGATAACTCACAATATGAAGGACGCCATAAACCACGGCACGAGGCTCATCATGATGAACGAGGGGCATATAATACTCGACGTGGAGGGCGAAGAAAAGAAAAAGCTAACCAAGCAGCAGCTGATGGAAAAGTTCGCCGAGATAGCGGGCAAGCAGGTGGAATCCGACAGGATACTGCTGTCGTAAGCTTCTGCTCAGACAGAATAGGGGGCGCCGCCTAAAAAGCGGAGCCCCTTCAGTCTGTCGAAAAACCGTGGGGTTGTTAAGGGGCCGCAGCCCCTTAAGTTAATTCCGGCTTTGACGACATGTGCGTCAAAACGGATGAAAACCGGAGGTTTTCGCACTTTACGGGTTTTGCCGCTCGGGAACGAATGTGAGAGGCAAAACCCGCAAAAACTCGAAAAAGTGGTCTTTAGCCACTTTTTCGACACTCTGTAGGGCCCCGCCCGATAAAAGCGGGACCCCTTTAATATCGACATTTTTGCAGGGCAGCGTCACGCGCTGCCGAGCTTAAGGCGAATCTTACATATCCGCGCAGGGATTATTGGCCGGGCCCATGTTTAGGGTAAGGCCGGCGGTTATGCTGCTTTGCAGAATGTTCAGGCACTCGCCGAAGCGCTGGAAGTGAACTATTTCGCGTTCCCGCAGAAAGCGCAGGGGGTTAATTATGGCAGGGTCGTCCGTGAGCACCATCAGGTGTTCATATGTTGCTCTTGCCTTCTGCTCTGCTGCTGTATCAAAAAGGCAACATTTTTTGCATCTGTATTAAAAGCTCCAGTGTATTTCCACAGGGACCTCCCAGCTGCCGGGAGAGCGCCTTCCTATATATATGCGCTCTATCAAAGCTCCTAGGGCAGCATTGTCCAGAGCGTTGAGCAGGACCGGGATATCTTCCCTGGTTGATGAGGGGCTGATTTGCTTCAGCTCTGCCGTACCGCTTGCGGCGGATAGCATAAGCCGCTGCTTTTCAGATGAAATGCGTTTGAGGGTATCTGAAAAGTCAGCCTCGCTTATGGAGCCTTCCGCCCTGTGGAGGTAAAGCTTTGCCATGGCTTCGGAATATATGTCGATGCGTCCCTGCAGCTTTGAAATGCGCTTCGACAGCTGTATCTGCCGGGAACTACTGCACTGAATGCATCGTTCTTTTAGCATATCCGCGTCGAGGTGCTCTGAGGCGAGCCGGTTAAGCTCACACAGCACGGTATGCTCCAGACGCTTTACGGATATAAAGCCGCCGGGACAGGCCGCCTTTGATATATAGCGGCGGCTGCATCGAAGGTAGCTTTCGCCGTGGCTCCTTGCGGAGCGCATGGGACTGCCGCAGCAGGCGCAGTAAACCCTGCTGGCAAAAGCGCCTGCCTTATTGCCGGCAAAGGGACGTGATTTTTCGGATATGAGCCGCTGTACGGTCTGCCATTGCTTTTCATCTATTATTGCCTCGTGCGTGTTTTCCACCCTGAACCACAGTTCCGGGGGTTTTGGCATGTTGCGCTTGATCTTGTAGGATACGCTGCCGTACCTGCCCTGAACCATATGGCCGATGTAGACCTCGTTTTGGAGCATACGGGATATCGTGGCATACTGCCACAGCCCGCCGCCGGGGGAGGGTATGCCCCGGGCGTTGAGCTCCCGGGCTATAGACGTTTTTCCTTGGCCATTGGCGAATAACGAGAATACTTCCCGTACTGTAAAGGCCTTTTCCTCATCGATGATGAGGTGCCCTTTTTGAGCCGGATCCTTGGCGTAGCCGTAGGGCGCGGAAGAACCTATGTGCAGCCCAAGACTCCTTCGGCTGTTCAGTACGCTCTTTATGCTCTCGGACATGTCCTCGAGATACCACTCGTTCACGAGGCCGTTTATCTGGCGCGTCTTTTTGTTGCCCGGGTCGTCGGTATCGCAGTTGTCCGCTACGCTTACGAAGCGTATGCCCCAAACTGGGAACAGGCCGTGTATGTACTTTTCTACCAGCTCCAGCTCCCGGGTAAAGCGGGACTGGGTCTTGCACAGCACTATGCCGAAGCGCTTTGCTTCCGCATCCCGCAAGAGCCTGTTGAATTCCGGCCTGTTCCTGTCCGCCCCGGCATAGTCGTCGTCGCTGTATATATCGTATATCTCCCAGCCTTGCGCGTCAGCGTACTGAGTGAGCAGCATCTTCTGGTTTTGTATGCTTCCGCTGTCCGCGCCATCGGCCTTGCCCTTATCCTCCTCGGACAGCCGGCAGTATATGGCGGCCCTCATATACTGCGCCTTTTGTTGAGCATTTGCAGCCATTTTTCCGCAAACAGCTTTTTATCCGGGAACCGGCCATTTTTAAATACGCTTTTGCACATGGGTGATTTTGCCAAAAAACAACACCTCCTGTATATAAATATTAGGGTAGGATGCCGGTTATAATATGGATTGCTGTCAGTTTGTGATATTGACATAATAGATAACAAATATCGCATTATCTGGAATTCGAATGAATAACTGATGGGAAAAGAATTTGCGTTGTTGTATACTATATGTGATTAAGGATAAGGTGGGTTTGATATGGACATCAGCCTTCGGCAGCTTGAGGCATTTATAAAGGTAGCGGAGCACAGAAGCTTCTCAAAGGCTGGGGACGAGCTTTTTTTGAGCCAGTCTACCATAAGCAGTCATGTGGCACAGCTGGAACAGTCGCTTCAGGTGACGCTCATAAAGCGCCGCGAAAAGAAGAACATAGAGCTGACGGAGGAAGGGCAGCGGGCATATCGCGCAGCCCAGATAATAATCAATCAGGCGGAAATGCTGCAAAACATGTTCCGCAAGGAGGAGGCCGACCAGCCCCTTATATCCATTGCCGCCTCTACGGTGCCTTCGAGCTACATACTGCCGGGCATAATGACGGGATTTTCCGATATCAGGCCGGAATGCAGGTTCTCCGTTCTTGACGGAGACAGTTCCTTTGCCCTTGAGCGGCTGCAAAACGGCGAGGCTGTGTTTGCGTTTGTAGGAACCAGCAGCCGCAAGACCATATTCAGCTATCATACCGTCTGCCGCGACAGAATGGTGCTGATTACCCCAAATAATAAAGAGTTTGCCGAAAAAAAGGAAATGGGCGTGCTGGGCAAGGAGCTGCTGGAATGGCCAATGATAATGCGTGAAAGCGGCAGCGGCACTCGCCGGGAGACGGATAACTATCTCAAGAGCATAGGTATGTCCTCAGCGGATCTTAACGTGGCCGGCTACATGAACAACATTGAGGGGATAAAGAGCATGGTAGCTGCCGGAAAGGGCACCACCATACTTTCAGAGCGAGCGGCGGCGGACGCCATACGTGACGGCCGGGTGCTGTGCTTTGATCTTGAGGAAGACGGACCGTATCGCGACATATACATCGCCTACCTCAAGAACCGCAGCTTTACCCAGACGGAACAGGCATTTTTGAATTACGTAAGGAACCGCAGCGGCGAAAAGCCGAAGCAGAACAAGAATAACAAGAAACCACTTAAGGAGGAATAACAAAATGGCAAACGTAAAAGTAAACGCGGTAGGCGATCAATGCCCAATACCGGTAGTAAAGGCTACCAAGGCTCTTGGCGAGTTCAAGGAAGCAGGCACCCTTGAGGTACAGGTTGACAATGAGATAGCCATACAGAACCTTACCCGCCTTGCCGACAGCAAGGGCCTCAAGAGCAGGAGCGAAAAGCTGGGAGATAATCTTTTTGCCATTACTATGGAAGTGAACGGCCCCCTGACCATGGGCGGCGAGGATCTTTCCTGCCATGTCGATAGCAGGGGCGATTTCGTGGTTGCAATAGATACAGATGCAATGGGCCGGGGCTCCGATGATCTGGGCCGCACACTTATGAAGGGCTTCATTTATGCCGTATCCCAGCTGGAGACCCTGCCCAAGACAATACTGTTCTACAACGGCGGCGCCAAGCTCACTACCGAGGGTTCCGTATCGCTGGAGGACCTCAGGAGCATGGAAGCTCAGGGTGTGCAGATACTCACCTGCGGCACCTGCCTTAACTTCTATGGCCTTACCGATAAACTGGCGGTAGGCAGCGTCACCAATATGTACGTAATAGTAGAAACTCTGGCTAAGGCCGGAAAGGTCATCAAACCGTGATATATCTCGACAATGCCGCAACTACCCTACATAAGCCTCAGCAGGTAATAGACGCGGTAGTACATGCAATGCAATCGATGGGCAACTGCGCCAGGGGCACCCATGAGGAGGCCCTTGACGCTGCCCGTACCGTATACGACGCCCGCGTAAGGCTGGCGTCGCTTTTCGGTTGCCCGCGGGTGGACCATGTGGCCTTCACTGCGAACTCCACCGAGGCGCTGAACATGGCTATAAACGGGCTTATCGACCCGGGCGACCATGTGATATCAACGGACCTTGAGCACAATTCCGTGTTGAGGCCCCTTTACCGCCTTGAGGCGGAGCGGGGCGCAGAGCTGAGCTTTGTGCCGGCGGATAAGCTTGGCAATGTGGATTATGCGGACTTCGAGAGGCTCATGAAGCCAAATACAAGGGCCGTAGTATGCACCAACGCTTCAAATCTTACGGGAACCGTGCTGGATATAGAGCGCATAGCAAAAACAGCCCACAGCCACGGCGCGTTAGTGATAGTGGATGCTTCTCAGACGGCGGGCTGCTGGCCCATCGATATGAAAAAAATGGGCATAGACGTGCTGTGCTTTACCGGGCACAAAGGGCTTATGGGCCCGCAGGGTACCGGCGGTATATGCGTTAAAGAGGGTATAGAGATACGCCCCTTTAAGGTGGGAGGTTCCGGAGTACAGTCCTACAGCAGGACGCACCCGGCCGAGTACCCCACCCGTCTGGAGGCGGGAACGCTGAACGGCCACGGTATAGCAGGACTTGGAGCTGCGGCAAAGTTTATATCCGAGACCGGCGTAGAGAATATACATGCGAAGGAGCGCTCGCTTATGCTGCGCTTTTATGAGGGAGTGAAGAATATCGAGGGCGTCACGGTCTATGGCGACTTTACAAAGGACAAGACCGCTATAGTCGCGCTTAACATACGGGATTATGAGTCCGGAGAGGTGTCTTATGAGCTTTCGCAGGGCTACGGCATAGCCACCCGACCTGGAGCCCACTGCGCGCCTCGAATGCATAAGGCCCTCGGCACGGCTGAAGTAGGTGCGGTGCGGTTCAGCTTTTCTTTTTACAATACAGAGGAAGAGATTGATGAAGCGATAAGAGCGGTAGCGGAGCTTGCAAAATGAGAGAAAAGAAGCTTTGGCTTATAATAACCTTCCATACAACTACGGCCGCCATGGCCATGGAGAGTCTCTGTACCGAAAAGGGATTGCCGGGGCGGCTTATACCCGTACCCCGGGAGATAACCGCCGGCTGCGGAATGAGCTGGCGCGCGCCGGTGGAAAATAAAAAGGAGCTTATAGAAGCTGCCGAGCAGGCGGGCATAGCTACGGACGGCGCATACGAAATAGTCATCTGATGCTGCCTGCATACGCGGATAGGCAGCGAGGTGAAAAGAAAAGGTATTTACCATCGGGCGTTATCGGCATGGGCCATAACGCCCCTTTTAATATCGTTTGTATGAATTTTATCAATATCGGGCGCGATGGTATAATAGTATTATCAAGGCGCGTGCGCGCCGCTTATCAGTCAAAAGATCACCATCAAAAACCAGAAGCAAAAAACAAATCACACGGAGGTATTGTAGATGTCAGATTATGTACAGATGTGGAAAGACCTTGGAATGGATCTCGAAAGCCATGATATGCTCTGTCAGGTGCTGCCTACGGCGGTAGGGGATGTTTTCCTTACCCAGAAGAACAGGCCGAAGGCCATGGATTTCTGGGATCTGGTAATATCCGAGGTACACGGTATCCGCCCCGCCGAGCTCATAGCCGCGCAAAAGGAAGGCCGCAAGGTATTCGGCACCTTCTGCGTGTATGTGCCGGACGAGGTTGTCATAGCCGCAAACGGCATAGTCACAGGACTCTGCGGCGGCAGCCAGTTCTGGGTACCGGGCGGCGAGACAGTGCTGCCCAAGAGCACCTGCCCTCTCGTAAAGGCCTCCGTAGGCGCCCGCCTCGGCCGAACCTGCCCCTTCTTCCGCATAGCAGACATGTACGTCGGCGAGACCACCTGCGACGCCAAAAAGAAGGCGTATGAGATACTGGGCGAGGACGTTCCCCTGTATGTAATGGACGTCCCCCAGATGAAGCGCGAGAAGGATATAATCAAATGGAAGGACGAGATAGCGGAGTTTGCGAAGAAGGTGGAGGAGTTCACCGGAAACAGCATAACCCCCGAAAAGCTGGGCGAGGCGATCAGGATAATAAACAACAAGCGCAAGGCCATGGCGAGGGTATATAATGCGCGCAAGTCCGAATGCCTGCCCATATCGGGACGCGACGTGCTGCTCATGACGCAGATATCCTTCTTCGACGATCCCGTCCGCTGCGCGGAGATGTGCAACAGGCTGGCGGACGAGCTGGAGCAGCGCATAAAGGACGGCGTATCCGTAGTTCCCGAGGGCACCAAGCGCATACTCGTCACCGGCACGCCCATGGCGGTACCCAACTGGAAGCTGCATAATATAATAGAGACCAGCGGCGCGGCAGTCGTATGCGAGGAGATGTGCACCGGCACCCGCTATTTTGAGAACCTGGTGGACGAGACCAAGACCACGCTGGACGACCAGTTCATGGCGCTGTCCGAGCGGTACATGAAGACCAACTGCGCCTGCTTCACCCCGAACCATGGCCGCATAGACGATCTGCTCAGGATGGTGAAGGAATACAAGGTGGACGGCGTTATCGACTGCAGCCTGAAGTTCTGCTGCCTGTATGATACCGAGAAGTACAGCGTGGCCCGCGCCCTCAAGGAAGCCGGAGTACCGGTGCTCGGCCTTGAAACGGACTATACCGATACCGACGCCGAGCAGCTCCGCACCCGCATAGGCGCGTTCATAGAGATGCTCAATAACAGATAATGTCTGACGTAAGGTACTATGTGCTCTTTGCAAACTATGAGCAGGGGCTGAAGCTGCACGGCATACTGGATGACGCCGGTGTGCAGAACAGGATAGCGCCTGCGCCCCGCTGCATACAGGGGGAGCTTTCCTGCGGTATGTCGCTGCTCATCGAAAAGGAGCACATCGACGAAGCCAGAGAAGCCATAAAAGCCTCCGGGGCGGAGTATCACGATATTGTTCCGCTGGAGGGGCAGATGAAGGCGCATAGGGATAAGTATTGTTAGGGATACGGCGTTATCGGCTTTGACGATAACGCCTGTTTTGTTATTGTTTGTATGAATTTTATCAATATCGGACGCGATGGTATTATCGTGAAACAGATATTCGCCGCTTATGAACGCGCCCATTTGACTGATGCCGCAGGGTGGGGCTGGTGTTCCAGAGTCCGTCGCCATTCCCGTTTTCCATTTACAAAAACATGACTTACGGGTTAAAATACTACGGTAAAACCGGCAGGAAGGAACTGGAGAGCGCAGCAATAGAGAAGCTCGGAACCGTCGGCCTGTATGATGAGGTAAAGGAAGATCTGAACAAAAGCGCCCTGAAGCTTTCAGGCGGGCAGCAGCAGAGGCTATGCATCGCCCGTGCGCTCACCGTGGAACCGGAGGTGCTGATGATGGATGAGCCCTGTTCGGCGCTCGATGTAAAGGCCACGGCAGTAATAGAGGATATGCTGTCGGAAATGAAGAAGGATTACTCCATAGTGATAGTGACCCACAACATCGCTCAGGCAAAGCGTATAGCGGACGAAGTTGCGGTGATATTCGATGGCAGGCTAATAGAGAACGGATCAGCAGCTGAAGTCTTTGAGCTGCCTAAACAGCAGCTCACCCGCGAATTCCTTGCGGGAATATACGGATAGGGAGAAAGCATGATAAGGATAGAAATACCCGGACGGGATATCATAGAGATAGAGCATGTAGTGCTGGATTACAACGGCACCATAGCCCTTGACGGGCAGCTCATAGAAGGCGCGGCATGGCGAATAAGGGAGCTTTGTAAGAGTGCCCATGTTTACGTGCTTACAGCCGATACCTATGGCACGGTAAGGTCACAATGCGACGGCTTAGGTGCCGAGGTGAAGACGTTCCCAAGGGCTAACGCCGCAGAATGTAAGGAAGAGATAGTGCGCGCCCTTGGCGGCAAGGTTGCCTGCGTAGGCAATGGATTCAACGATATAAAGATGTTTGATATAGCGGATTTGTCCATTGCCATCATGGACGGCGAGGGAGTGTGTGCCGGCCTGATAGCTCACAGCGATGCATTGGTGCGCAGCGCAGAGGAAGGCCTGGACTTGCTGCTTAAGACGGACAGACTTCGTGCGACTCTTAGGACATGATCTGGCATAGAAAGAAATATAATTGATAAAAACGATAACAGCCAACATGATATCATACCTGTGTATTTGTAATAAGCCAAAATAAATGCTATTATAAATACGGATAAAGAACCGGCTGAAACAAAAACCTCTTATTCTTATTTCTTACTTAAATTAATACAGCGGAGAAAGAAGCACTGCCATGCGGGGCAGTGCTTCTTTTTTTGCGCAAAATGTTGCCTTTTTGACATAGCAGCATCTGCTGCCATGTCCTCAGTAATATCGGCTATTGGGTCGCCTGTGCACTGCAAATAGGCCGCAGTGAAGGGAACACCGTTGGGGTCGGCAGGGTATACGCCCTTGGAGTGCATGGTGTAGTAACCCATTAGTCCCGCGGCTTCAATGTCCTTTAGTGTAGCATCGCGCAGGCACTGATGGATCATGGTTCCTATCATTTCCCAGTGGGCGATTTCTTCAGTACCTATGTCGTTACAGGTGGCCTTTACCCGGTTATCCGGCATGGAGAAGCGTTGGGTAAGGTAGCGGCAGCCCGCCGCCAGTTCTGTGTGAGCCAACGAAGAGCATATTTCTAAAAAAGATGGATTTTTCGCTCCAAAAGTCCAAACAACCTGTTAAATGGAGCCCGGACGTAAGCATCCATGTGTATCTGGAAATCTCTTAAATTAGGGTGTTTTTAAGGATTTGGACAAGCACGATATAATCTTTGTTCAGTATACCCTGTGGCAGCTTGCATGGTGTCTGCAACAGTTCGAAAGAGCAAGTTGGAAATTATAATTGATGATTATTTAAATTGAAGAAGGCACAACCGACGTTTTTTTCGGCTGTGCCTTTTTATTATTATTCTCAAACACCTTATTAATTGTTGCAATATGCTGAGTATTCTTGGGTGGATCTGTAGAACAATCAGCTGATAAATGATGAATTATACATCCTCCAGCTCAAAAGCGGATATAAATTTCTGCTTTGGGCTACGAGGCTTATCTGGAAGTGTCATTCTAATTGCCCCGGTTTCAATCAAGGGTTCAAGATACCGCTTCAATGCATATTGTGCAGAAGGAATATTTAAGAATTCAATGATTTCTGCGCGAGATTTTTCAGAACGACAGAATTCAATCAGCCCTTTTTCATCTATGATATTAGACTTATATGTATCTTGCTGCATATTAGCATGAGGCTCGGTTTTAGCGGTGGTGTTATAAAGTGTTACAGAGAATTCACCGCGAGAGTCTTTAAACAATGGCGCTGGAAGAGCGTGCTTTTCCATTGCATACTTAATAGTAGGTATGCCTGAATAACGGTTTTCGGTTTCGCCAAGTGTTTCCATCGCGGTAACAAGTACCGGATTTCTTGTGTCTGGCTGCACATTTCCTAACTGATCGATGGTCAAACGACCATAAAGCCCGTCCGGATTGGTGATTTCCATGCGATCGGAAAACATTTGCAATTGAATGGGCATTCCTTCTGTATGAAAACTGTAATCTCTGTGAACCAGCGCATTTAGTATGGCTTCGCGTACGGCATCAATGGGATATTGTGGTAAATCGACTCGCTTACCTGTTTTTGAATCGATTTTTGTAGCAACACGCATGTTTGTACGGACAAAAGATAAGGCACCATCTAACATATCAGGCAGGGTTCCTTCGATGCGTTTGCTATCTATAAAACGGTTTCCTTCTGCGTCTACAATGCCCATTTTGTTGCTTGGCACATGAGTGGCAATAATACTAAGTTGAGGATAATATGCCTGTGGGTATAAACCAAAGAGCAATAATGCAGTCATAGTGATTTGACCATCTCTAGTAATACCGGTCAGTTCATATTGTTGTTCTATAGATGCAGATGCAAGATGTGGACGTTCACGTCTTTTCTTAAGGAGATAAGACTCCAGTTTCTCTTGATCAAGTGCTGAAAAAGAAACACCTGCGGCAGGGCGAATATCGTCTCTGTATTTTTTTCGAAAAGCTTCAAAGCTATAGACTTCGTATTCAGTCATAGGTTTATCGGCTTCGCCTACTCGTATATAGGATCCTTGCAGCCTACCTTTGGCGGTTTTGAAGCATGGACGATCTGTAATGTCTACAGGTGGAATCTCGGCGGATAAGAAGACAAGGGTACCTTCATTACAGATGGTGAATACAGGTCGAACAACGGGGGTCATTTGTTCGCAGTATTCCATTACCTTTTTTTGCAAATCTTGAGCATCGTATACTCCGACCTTTTTAAATCCTTCTTTTTCGTCTAGGCCAAAAAGAAAAGTACCGCCGTTATTTTGATTGGAGAAAGCAGAAATTGTGTCATATAGCTTTTCAGGACATCCGTAATGGGCGGATTTAACTTCCATGGTTTGTTCTTCACAACCTCGGATTTGGATTTGCTTGATAAGGGCATGAAGTTCTTTTTCTACCATTCAGCTACACCTCCTATTGTCTTATGTTAACATAAGAAACTAAAGAAGTAAACAAGAAACATAAGACAAAAACCTCTGATTTTCTTATGTTTCGTATAAAAATAACATAAAAACACTTATGTTATTATATTGTTTATTATGGAATGTTATAGAGATGTCATGAAAAACACAGAAAGAATATAATTGTACAAAAATACTATCTTATAGAGAAGAATTGGATTTATATTGCTCATTCCTCATCTGACATACTGTACTTATTGTCAAGGATGCAATATGCTCTTTGTTTCAAAACTTCCGTGTCAGCCCACGAAGAGCATATTTTTGACTGAACTTCAATTTACTGTTCTACCGAGTAAGATTCAGGTGAAATGGAGCAGGAATTTAAGTGTGCGTGTGTATATGGAGTGTAGTTGAAGCAGGGTTTTAAGGAAAAGTCAACACAATAGAACAAAACGGGAAAAGATAAAAATGCTTTTATGTCGATAAAAGTCGCTCATATTTTTGTTGTAAAGCTTGAAATTATCACTCATTTTTTGTATGATAGTTCCAAGCGAAAGGAGATGCTTTTATGGCAGAGCTGTATTTAACCCGAAAAATAGATAGCTATTTAAAAAAATGGAAAAAAGATGCAGACAGAAAACCTCTGATAGTTAAAGGCCCTCGTCAGGTTGGCAAAACGGAATCGCTGCGCCGTTTTGCCAATGCAAATTATCAGAGCGTTATTTATATTAATTTTGTGGAAGAGCCAAAATATAAGTTCATCACGGATGACGGCTATGGCACGGATGACATCATCAAGAATATTTCGCGTATTGATCCAGCCAAACGATTTGAACCCGGCAATACAGTTATCTTTTTTGATGAGATTCAGGACTTTCCGCAGATATCAACCGCTTTAAAGTTCTTCAAAATTGACGGTCGATTCGATGTTATTTGCAGCGGTTCTCTGTTGGGAATTAACTATAAAAAAATTGAAAGCAATAGTGTAGGATATAAAACAGACTACACCATGAATTCTTTGGATTTCGAAGAATTTCTGTGGGCAAAAGGCTATCAGGCCGATACCATCCACGATATGCTTTGGCATATGGAAAACTTCAAACCATTCAATCAACTTGAAATGAATATCTATAGTGATCTGTTTTTAGACTACTGTATTCTTGGCGGCATGCCTGCTGTTATTCGGCAGTATATCGAGAAGGGTACGTTTGAAGGAACACTGGATATTCAGCGGCAGCTTATTGAAGACTATAAAGAGGATATTCGGAAATATGCGGACGGAATGGATCAAACAAGAATTCTGAACGTTTTTGAGCAAATCCCCAATCAGCTGGCAAAGGACAATAAGAAGTTTCAAATATCTAAAGTGGCCCATGGAGCACGGTTTAAAGATTATCGCGGCTGCATTGAGTGGCTGAGAGATGCGGGAATTATACAAGTTTGTTATTGCTTGAACTCTCCCGATCTTCCCTTAAAGGGAAATTATGATGACAGAAAGTTTAAGCTTTACTTTTTTGATACCGGATTATTTGTTGCCATGCTGGATGAAGAAGCACAGGAAGATTTGCGGGCAAACAAGAATCTGAATGTGTATAAAGGTGCGCTCTACGAAAATATTGTTGGTGAAGCGTTAGTAAAAAGTGGATACTCTCTGTTTTATTACAAGCGAGAAGATTCCACTTTGGAAGAGGATTTCTTTGTCAGAACTTCTCAGCAGCTGTTACCAATCGAGGTGAAAGCAACACGCGGAACTGCTAAATCCTTAAGAACATTGATTGCAAGTAAAAGTTATCCTGATATTCAATATGGGATTAAGCTGACCGGAGGAAACATAGGGTATAGTGACAATGTTCTGACATTTCCTTACTTCTGCGCCTTCTTGTTGAAGGAGTATCTCAAGAGAGGCGAGCTTAACATTCCAGAAAAGGAATACTCTGATAATAATCCTGAATAGTACAGAGGCAGCAAGAAAATAACTGTTTATAAATCCTATTTTAGAATCATACCAGAATAACCGCCTATACAGGCGGTTTTTTCATGCTCAAAATTCAAAAAGGAGGTGCCCGTATGGCTCAAATCATCGCCATTGCCAACCAAAAGGGCGGCGTTGGCAAAACCACCACATGCGCCAATTTAGGCATTGGCTTGGCGCGGGAAGGAAAGAAAGTGCTGCTCATCGACAGCGACCCACAAGGATCACTGACCATCAGTTTGGGCTACGACCGTCCTGACCAACTTCCCATCACCCTTTCCGACATTATGGAAAAGGTTATGGACGAAAGCACAATCGCCCCAAATGAAGGGCTTCTCCCTCATGAAGAAGGTGTTGCACTCATGCCTGCCAACATCAGTTTATCCGGCATGGAAGTATCCCTCGTCAACGCTATGAACAGAGAAAAGATACTCAAGCAATACCTCGATAGCGTGAAGTGCCAATATGACTACGTGTTGATTGACTGCATGCCCTCTCTTGGGATGTTGACCATCAATGCCCTTGCTGCTGCGGATAGCGTGATTATCCCTGTGCAGGCGCAATACCTTTCCGCCAAGGGTTTGGAACAGCTTTTGCAGACCGTCAACAAGGTGCGGCGGCAGATCAATCCCAAGCTGAAAATCAGCGGTATCCTGATCACCATGGTGGACAACCGCACCAACTACGCAAAGGAGATTGGCAGTTTACTTCGGGATACCTACGGCAGGAAAATCAGAGTCTTTGCAACGGATATCCCTCGTTCCGTCCGCGCTGCTGAGATCAGCGCAGAAGGCAAAAGCATCTATGCCCATGACGCCAAGGGCAAAGTTGCGGAAGCATATCGAGAACTGACCACGGAGGTGCTGAAGATTGAAAAACAGCGGCAAAAAGCTAAGTCTGACCTCTTACGATGACATCTTCACCACAGAAGATGCAAGGCAGGAAAATCAGCGAGAGCGAGTCATGGAAATTCCTCTGGACAAGCTCCAACACTTCCGTGACCACCCTTTTCAAGTGCGCCACGACCAAGCTTTGCAGGATATGGCAGACAGTATCAAGGAATACGGCGTGTTATCCCCCGGCCTTGCACGACCGATTCCTGATGGCAGCGGATACGAAGTAATCTCCGGCAACCGTCGATTGGAAGCCTGTATCCTGGCAGGCATGGAAACCATGCCTGTTATCGTTCGTGATATGAGTGATGATGAAGCTATTATCGCCATGGTGGATGCCAATTTGCAGCGGGAGAACATCCTGCCAAGCGAACGTGCATTTGCTTACAAAATGAAGCTGGAAGCCATAAAAAGGCAGGGAGCTAGGACAGATTTAACTTCTATGCAAGTTGCACAGAAGTTATCCGTTGAGATGGTTGGAGATGCTGCAGGTATTAGCAAGGATCAAGTACGCCGTTATATTCGCCTGACAGAACTCATCCCACCCATACTGGATATGGTGGACGGCGTTGCGGAGCGGAAGATTTCCTTTAACCCTGCGGTAGAGCTTTCATATCTTACCCTTTCAGAGCAGACCATGCTGCTGGATGCCATGGAAGCCCAAGAAGCTACACCATCACTATCTCAAGCGCAGCGGCTTAAGAAGTTCAGCCAACAAGGAAAACTGTCTGAGGACGTTATGACGGCAATCCTGTCCGAGGAAAAGAAAGAGGTTGACCGCATTACTCTTACCACAACCACGCTGTCCAAGTATTTCCCTAAGTCTTATACGCCGAAGAAGATGGAAGAAACCATCATCAAGCTGTTGGAACAGTGGCAGCGAAAACGACAACATGAGCAAGAACGGTAGGCATAAGAAATACCGTTTGCATGTCTTACATCTTTCATGTATGATAAACAAGAAAGTGTGCAAGATAATGCGCAAGTTGTAATGAATATAGGCAACCTTAGATGGAGAATATCCCATAAATAGTTACTAATATCTTATCTAACGCTCGATTTATTTCATTAAAACTGCTAAAATTTTAACCATAAGCATAGAACAAAAATTCGGAGGATTTATAATGGCTAAGCTGTTTTTGATAGGGGTATGCCACAACGATCCGTTCGGAGCTGAAAAAACACGGTATGCGTTGAGGCTTGCGCAAGAAAACAATTTCATTCCAGACTGTATTGCTGTCGAATGGAGATCAGATTATGCTAACAGGGTTATTTTACAGAGGGATACATTTGGAAGACTCTTAGCTCAGGAATACCCGAATATTACTGATGGAGAACTACAAATCATTCAGTCCTCTCTTGCGTTTGAAGCGGATGCCCATATAGGTTTATATCCGGAGATTCCTATTATTTGGCTTGATGAAAATAGAACTGTTAAGGATGATATTATTGAGAATTATGCAACGTCTCGTTTATCTATAATAAAGAGTGCTGTGCGTAAAAATGATGAAGCATTTAACTTATGGAATATTTCATATTGCGTAAGACAATTATCCCAAAGTGAGGCAGTACCTAGTGAACGAGATAAGATGTTTTTTTCATGTATCCAAGAAGCTGTTGCCAACGGATATCGGAATATTGCTTGTGTTGTAGGAACAAATCATACGAAACTATCCATAAAGGGAATGTTTGGTGAATTGTTAAAAAACGAAGGACATTCCATTATGATATACAAGACGGATGAAGAAACTCCGGTGCTCATGAAGACTGGTTTTATGACGGCGTAGAATAAAGTTAAGCTACTCTACTCCAATCGAGAAATAATAATATAAAAAAGAACATGCAATAAAAAGGCGTTCTGGGTAGAACGTCTTTTTTATATTTAGAGAAGGAGATAAATCAATATGGCAGTCTTTCGCATAGAAAAAACACGGGATTATACCGTTATGGCGAACCATCATCTGCGAAACACGGAGCTTTCTCTTAAAGCAAAGGGGCTACTTTCCCTTATGCTGTCTTTACCGGAAGAATGGGACTACACCACAAAAGGTCTTGCCCGCATCTGCAAAGATGGCGTTGACAGCATTTGCGCCGGAGTGCGTGAACTGGAGGATCATGGATATGTGGTGCGTGAGCGCATCCGCAATCCCAATGGACAGTTGGGAGCCATAGAATACACGATACTGGAGCAGCCTCGCACCTCGGAACCTAAACGGGAAAAACCTGAACGGGGAAATCCGGTTCAGGCAAACCCTGTCTTGGGAAAACCTGAACAGGAAAACCCTGCACAATTAAATACTTATAGAACAAATAAAGAGGAATCAAATACGCTCTCAATAAATCCTTATCCAATCAATTCCTATCCTATCAATCCCGTAACGGATCAGATGGGAATAGATAGGATGGATATTTACAGAGAAATCATCAAAGAGAACATCGAATACGACACCATGAAAGACAACTTCCCATATGACTATGAGCGGCTGGATGAAATCGTAGAGCTCATGGCAGAAACCCTTGCTTCTAAGAAAGCCACCTTCTGCATTGCCGGTGATACCTATCCCGCTTCCACGGTAAAGTTCAAGCTGCTCAGAATCAACAGCCTGCACATCCAGTATGTGTTTGAATGTTTGAACAAAAACACCACCGAGGTGCGAAACATCAAGAAGTACCTGCTTGCCACTCTGTTCAATGCTCCCAGCACCATGGGCAGCTACTACAAAGCGCAGGTCAATCGGGATATGTACGCATACTAACCATTTTGCTAATTACGACAGAAAATTTCTACATTGTTTTTATGACTTGTGGTATGTAGATATACCGTGGATGAAAGCACCAATGATCACATTGATGTGCAAACGACTTAGAAGCATAATAAACCCTTTGAAATGCATCCTGATCGAAAAAAGCGAAAGAAAACTTAAAACAAAAGAGGAAATAATCATTAGCTATCCTTTTCGTTAGCTATATGCTATTATTCCATTAGCAAAAATGTAATTCTTTATAAGTTGGAGGATAAGTGATGGATACAATACGATATATAACAGACGATTTAAGCGACGTTGATACACAAGAACTACTAAAGTGCTTGCCCAATTACTTTGAACCTTTAGGGGAAGGGCCAAAAGGGGTAGCATTTCTGAATTGGAGGATTGATAAACATACCGCTTTAGAGGAGCAGTTTTTCAATTTAGGAGATGGTTATTTTCAAGCTGCGGTGAATTTAATTGATAGCTGTTTGAAGGATGGATCCTCAAACAGTGCAGATATTTTGATTTTTCCGATCATGTTTTGTACTATCCATGGTATTGAAGTATATCTCAAGGGATTCAATTCGCAATACAAAATATACCATGGCCTCCAAGCCGGAGAAAGTGTAGAAAGCAAAATTGATGTAACTCATAATATTAGGCGGCTGTGTGAAGTTGCCATAAGTCTGGTAAAAGACAAGGGCGATAAGGACTTAATGCGAGAATTATTATTTGTTAAAAAGTTTGTTGATATTCTATATGCTAAACATCGGTGTACAAGGGGTACAAACAAGATAAAATAGAAATGAGGGGCGATA
>ERZ827458.1049-NODE-1049-length-25003-cov-22.591230_pt1 | contig 25003 bp, 18 predicted proteins | sample MGYA00519706_ERZ827458 | MGnify/ENA primary metagenome ERZ827458 (study PRJEB31778, sample SAMEA3449309) | human gut metagenome | biome: human gut; feature: human-associated habitat; material: faeces | place: United Kingdom | collected 2010/2012 ...
TATTACCCTCCAGATAAGAGGCACCAGTCAATCGGGAGAGGTTGTCATAGGAGAAATTATAACCACGAGCCTTATCACCGGATGCCTTCCAATCAATACCGGAGATATTACCGTTATAACACGAGACATTCGTGCCATTGGAGCGACGATCATTATAGTACAGACTTTCATTGAACAAAGGACAAGCAATGCTCTTTACCCAGGAACGGACATTATAAGTGTAATCTGTCTTCAAATTTGGATTACCATTGCGGTTGTTGGATTTTAAACGCCCCAGTTCATCATACTCATTAGAGACCAGAACGACAGGTGAACCGTTATTCAATTCATGAGTGGTAGTCAGCAAACGACCCGCATGATCATAAACATAGGAGTATATTTCCGTCTGTGTGGCTTTGCCTGTAGCAGAATGAACATGTTTTCGCTTGATCGGCTGGCCGACAAAATTATACGCGATATATTCCGTATCTTTTCCGTCAGTAAGATGATTGCTGGACTTGGATTGAATTAAACGGCCATAAGAGTCATAATACATCACAGAATAATCATAAGAAGGAGTAGCAGAATCATCAAGACGTGCGGTCAGCATGCCCGTCAGTAAACCTTTATTTTTATATTTGTTTGTTATCTGATGATCTCCGTAGCATATTCCATAACCAGATTCTGCAGAATATTGAGTATCAATACTATTAGGGACTCCATTATTACCAAAGAAAGTATAGTCATCATAGTAATTGACGGATAATATCACTGGACTAACTAGATTAATACCACTAGGCTGAGCATACCCTTTATAGACATTAGTGGTATCAGACCTGTTCGTTTCCACTACCACAGCCGCCAAGGGGCTAGCAGCGTAATCAAAACTGTTATTGCATCTACCCGACAGTACTATCCGTCCAAGCGCATCAGGAATAGAGAATGCCCATTCACCTTTGGCCCTCTGTTCACCATCCTGACTAAATATCAGCCGATCTGCCTTATCATAGATAAAATACATCCAGTCGCAACCAGGTATTTTCTTAGCTATACATCGGTTACGATAGTCATATTTATATAAATAACAATAATTATTCACATCTATGTCAGCGTCCGTCCAACCCGAAGAGTTGGATATTAATTTCCTAGCAGCTTCAGGAGGAACTACAACACGAAGATTACTTAGATTATCATAAATATAATATGTATCAAGAATGTCATCATTATCTATCCTCCGCATAAGAATAATTTGATCATGTACATTTTTAAACTCGAAACTAACATTACCATCTTCATCTTGAACACGAGTAACAGATAATTCACCTGGAGTATAATTGTCTGTACGGGTTATATTAATCACATCTGGGACATTGGATATTTTATATTTAGCACATATTAATGAATCTGCAACTGTAAGCTGAAGTCCAGGTTTATACCAATTAGTATAGATGTTTGTATAAACAGCCTTATTATTTTTATACCAATCAATACCAGGAGAATGTAGTGCAACAACTCTGTTAAGCGGAGAAACATCATAAATTGTTTCAGAATAGGGTTTCTGATCATTATTAGTTGCTCCAGATATTGCACTAGACATAATAATTGAAGGATTTGAATAAGCGCCTTCGTCTGAAGACAATCCAGGTAGCCATTCTTTTGACAATCTCCCATGAATATCATATTCTTGTAGTGTGACCAAGTCTTTGTGCAAAGGTGTTACATTCTTTTGCACAAATTGTTCCGGGCGTCCTAACCCATCAAAATATTGTATTTTATCAAGATAACTAGTTCCATTGCCTGACGTATACGTACGGGTACGTACATAATTTCTATTGGCTGATTGTGAAAAAAGATATTGAGCAGTCAATAAAAAGCTTGAAAACAATAACAAATATTTTACATTCATAATATAAAATATTATTAGTTCTGATAATTATATTCATAAGACTCAAGGAGTTCTCCTTCTGCATTCTTTATGCTGTTTAGACGCCCAAAAGTATCATAATCATAATAACGAATAATACCCTGCGGATCAGTAGCGGTTAACATTCCTACCAATGGTTTATATGTATAGGTTGACACCAGCGCTTTTGGAAGTAGTATTCGCAAATTATTTATCATCTCAAAATCAGAGGATGAAGGCTCATTTTTAGCAGCAATTGCATCAATAGTTTGTTGTCCACCAGCAATCTTACTTAATACATCACTGTAGGTAGCATTTCTAATCTCTGCTATTGGATACAGTCCATTATATCCCCATAAATAAACTATTTTCTCCACTCCATTTTTCGTTATAGAAATGGGACTTCCCAGAGAATTATATTTATCAAAAGTCAATCGCGTTTCTAAAGTATTATTATCGGTCTTTGTCTGAAATGATAATGGTAGAAACAAGCTAGCAGCTGATTCATAATAGTTTGTTTTTTGAAGTACCATATTGCCATTTCTACTAGTAACTTTTTCGATTAAAGGTGTCAATATATTATAATCATTTGCCATCTTTTTATATAAAATGGAGGAAGCTGACAGATCTCTTGAGTACTTATACGTCTCTATTATACAGTCATCCATCTTACTACTGCATATTTTTTTTAATTTTAAGAATCCTTCATTATTGTATTCATAATCTGTCTTTTTCTGTACCGGGATTCGATTTTTTGAATCAGTAAACATTTGCTCATTTACCGACTTAACAAATACTTTCCCTTGAATAATTGGAAAAAAATTCGTCTGCATATAATGACCCATTTTTTCAGGTGTAAATGCTTCACCAAAACTATCATTACACCACCTCGATTGTTTTACACCTGGGTTAATTTTAAATCCCCAATATGGTTTAGCATTGAATAGAATATATTGATATGTTGTATTATTAATCGGATTTGACTGATCTTTTTTATATATTATTTTACTTTTTAAAAAACCATTAGTGAGGTGAGATGTGGGAGGTATTCCTGGTATAATATTGGGACCAACACTATATACATTATCCGGTTCCATATGATAATTATAGTCAATCCGGCCAAGTTCTCCATTGGAGAATATTTCTGATACGTCTTTATAACCTACAAGATTACCGTTTGCAGAAAAAGAGTAGGGATATATAGCATTTTGCATAAGATAATAAACCTGCCTTTCTATGGTATTACAATAATGAGTCGATTGATCAGTATATGTGTGATTAAAAAAGTAAGTATAGTAAAATGTGGGAGTAGTGGCTAATACCCCATTGCTATATACATATGAAGTTGCTACACTTTTATTTGTATTCACATCAGTTTTTGATATTTGCTTTACACGAAGCCCCCCTGCATAATTTTTTAAATAAATATTTTGAGTTATAAGTGTATCATATGTTACTGATATTGAAGCCATATTTGCTCCATAACCACCATACTTTGCATCTCTGTCTGGGAAATTGGCTGTAAGCCGATATATACCAGGTTCTAAAATTTTATTTTGTAATCTTTTCTCTACAACATATGAACCATTACTAGCTAGGTCATTCCAACACCATACCCAGTCTGTATGGAAAGACCACGTCTTAAGAGATTCATCATATTTCTCCATTTGAGCATATAGAGTATTTATTCTTGTTACAAATGGATCAGAAATAACAGAAGTGTTGCTTTTTAATAATAGTATATTTATATCGACACTGCCGGATTTAACAGTAAATGTTTGTTGACTCTTGCCTACTCCAATATCAATCGCCGATGCTGTTTTTTTCTCAAATACTCCACTACTAGACAACGATGCTTTTGTCTCATTCGGCTCGAATTCGAAAACAGTTTTTCCACCTGTAGGATATCTTATTTCTTCAAGCATACCAGCCTTTATGGCATTAGGATGAACATCTCTTTTGCCTCCTTCTACGTTTTTAAAATAATCAGGCAGATTCATTGAAGATGCGTATTTACTAAAACTTGGCAGTAATGATTTATTAATGCTATTGTTATAATATCCCCAAAAATCCTGTGAAAAAGATGTTTTATATGGTAATTTTATTTCCTCATAATACTTAAATGAATATTTCTCCTCCCTCGTATTAATATTATTTCTTTCTGACATTGAGATTAGTTTTAGTCTTCTTTTCATAAAATCTTCTGGATAATTACTTTTATAGTTCCTTCCTGTCAAACTAGCGGTAGACACTTCTTCTCCTAATCCAGGTTTATTCGCAACAAAGTAATCATAATTAAATGAAATTGATTTTATAATCTCACCATTCTTGTTTTTAACATAAATATTATCAAGTTTGAAACCATACATATCTTCCCTTCGTCCCTTTTCAAATTCAATAGTTCCATATGGAAACTCTATTTTTTCTAATTGCACCATTGTTGTTAATGTATGAGACATTTCTCTAACATAATTCCAGTCATCACTTGGTCCATAGACAGCAACATTTTTATTCTTTACATATGAATAGCACTCATATAAAGAAGGAGGCAATGGATAATAGCGATCATCTATATGTAAGAAAGGAGTCGCATAATAATTAGGATAGTATGTCCCCCACTGTTTTTCTTCGCATTTCTGTTTAAATGTTTTATAATAGAACTTTACTAGTTCTTTATTTGTAGTTACTATTTCAGTCAGATAATAAGCACTCACCTTAGGCATTGTCGTTTCCATATCAAAAAAATCACCCGACTCTGGTGCTCCGGTAACACTTATAGTACGCTCAATATCTTTAAACTTATATATGGCTCCATCAGGCGTTCTAGCTACAATGCTATCATTGTTTGGCCCATAACTAAGTTTAAAAACTATATTGTTACAACTTAGATCTATTTCCTTATTTTGATAATAAATAAATTTTCCTGAATAATTGCCTAAACTATACATATACAAATCCGGCTCACCATCAAAATCTAATTCACAGAATTCATAAGAAACATCTTCTAACTCGCCATTTTTATTCGGAAGCTTTAATCCATAAATACAGGTACCAGGATAACCGTCAAGATATTGTTCATTTCTTTCATTATTTGTATATGGATAATAAGAACCAAAAAATCTGTTTGCTGTTAGCTGATCATCTTTCCCATTTATTTGATGACTTATCACACCACCAGCATCTAAGGCCCATCCTAACCCTACCCAACTAGCATCCTCAGTAACACGAATGCCACCTGTATGATATCTCAAGGTTATAGGAATTGTGATATTCTTCAATTTTATTTCATACAAGGGAAGGGAGACATCAACATTCCCATTAAACAGACTGACAGGAAACTCTACGAACTTATTTATAGCTGCAATATCAGGATTTTGAATAGGTACACTAGACATTTCCTTTATACTTTGATCAATATTTTGAGAATGCATGTTAGTATTGATACTAAACAATGCAACAAATAAGAGTATATATTTATAATTTATTCTCCCCATAAATCCTTGATTAATAGCTGATTTCTGTAGTATAAGCCACACTTTATATTGAAGTCAGAAAAAAAGCATACCAGATGAATAAGAATTAAAGTAAAAATCAATATTATGATAAATACTTATATAAAAGCACATAATATCTAATAGTATTAGAGAGCTTAAATTCACTAAATTAGATAATACAACTACAAGTAATAATTTTCTTTGTGCTTTCATAATTCTTCAATTTAACAATTAAACATTATTCAATACATTTATTTGTATGATTTATTATATCTCATCTAGTTTATCCCCATAAGTCATTATGTATTAGAAGTATGCAATTTAATGTTACATATCTCGCTTGTGCGTTTTTCAAACTAAAAATAAAAGTAATAAATATATTCAATATAAAAAATATTTTAATCACTTTTTTTACTTACAACCTCAATATTGTACTTTCGGAAAAACTTTAGTACTACCTGTCTCAAACTTGATTATTGCAAAATACACTTCCCGGCAATCGAATTCAATAGATTTATAAATTACAGCAACAGTACAAAAGAAGAAAGATTTTGGAGTGGTTATAATGAAATAGTTACGGAGTATATTAATTACAGGCACTAGCTAGCCCTACAAATTATGAGAGAATTGAAATAAATCAAATGAGAGTGCGCATACATTGATTGTAAATAACATCGAATAAAAAAAATAAAGCGAATTCATACCTTAAATATTTTCACTCTATTGCCATGTATTTTAATTTTAAGTCCTCCATTTATACACTCAATCCATATTTGGACAGAATGAACAAAGAAACAGAAGACAATTGTCTTACGAATGAGCAACTGCCTTCAATTTTGAGATTTATAAAACACCCGGTATCTTCCTATTGATGTGCTTTCAAGTAATCGTACGCTTCCCTAGCTAACTTATATCCTAAAAACAATCCAAATAAAAGGAAGAATAAATAAGACAGCAATATAGGAATATTCCATTTACCTTGTTTATTTATAGCACTCACTTCTGATGATAATATTTACATAGCATCAGCACCACCCGAATCAACACTGGTAAAACGTCCAGAAATAACATCCATCTGTCGGGCATCGTAATCATACAGGTTCAATCCATTATCTGTATCCAACTCCATGCCGTTATACTTATAAGGCTGCTTTTAAACCACACCTTGTTTTTACATTTTTTACACAAATTATTATTACATATACACCAACTAAGTTTACTATCAATCAAACTAACCACACTATTGTTGCAAACTTATAAATCCATATATATAAAACCATGGTTATAAACTCTACACCCTAACAACAGGATAATTACTTAAAATATCTTGGGTCTGATATAATAAATCATCAATAGATGCAAAGTCTGTCCTTATTGTAAATGTCAAACAACTATCTCCATATGATGGTTTAGCCGTCCCAATCCATTGAATATTTCCACTCGTATCAATTATACCCTTTAGAAATATACCTTCTTCAATTGTAGTAAATTCAATTTCATTCGATTGAAATGTCTTTAACTGTTCCAAGCCATTGTTAAAACGGCTAAAATCATCTGTTCTTAAATTCGCACCATAACAACCATTAAAACCAGGAACTGCTATCCTAATCTCTGTTTCAATCCAGTTTGCATCTTCAAAGTCCAGACTTTCAGGGTGACTTCTTCGTAAAATAGTTATTTCTAAGAATCGACCTTCTGCTTTAAGTATCATAATATTTTTTTTAATGCCAGATGACAGTTACTATATCTCCAGCAGTATTTGTTACAATCTTCAAATTATCTCTAATATATACCATAGTACCCAATGTTCTACCTGGTAACACTTGGGCGGGATGTCGAATAACATCGAGAACAGCACTTGGGGAAATAATCCCCCTTGCCTGCATTTGTTCAAGAGCATGAGCAGTAAACTTTGTCCCGTCAATAATTGTAGGAGAACTCTTCGCTACAGAAGTCATTACATTCCCACTTCTTCCAACCGGCGTTCTTGCTATATTCGCCCCTTCCCTTACAGTCTCATTTATACTATTTGCTAAGGCGTTCCCTGATTTGAGAAGTGGTACAGGCATAATTGTAAGTGTCGCAGGCTGGAGCATTTTAGCAATAGCATCTGAGCGACTTTCCGTTCTCACATACTCCATCCCATGAGTTTCACAAAGATCTTGAAATCTAAGGTCTGCAATATATGCGTTCCATTGCTCCTCAACTCTTAAATCTCTACCCGAATTTCTTCCGCTCCAGTCAAATATTCGATTTACGGTAACCCCGCCCTCATCACCTGAATATTCAGTTTGAGTACTTACAAAGTATTCACCACCTGTATCTTTTAATATTTGATCTCCTCCATTAAATAGTTTATATAGCCATGCTCCAAACCTTGTCGAGAAAGTTCCTGTGGGATCAACAACGTTTATGGGATTGTCCATACAATAAGCATATGGCGACCAGCAATAATAATATTCCGCCATCGGATCAACACTGGTGAAACGCCCAAGAGTTGCATCCATCTGTCGGGCATCATAATCATACAGATTCAGTCCATTCTCCGTATCCAGCTCCTTGCCGTTATACTTATAAGGCTGCTTGTCTGCAAAGGTGCCCTCTGCGAAAGACATGCCATAAGGATAGTAGTGCGTCGTCTGGACAACGGTTCCATCGGACTTGGCCACAACACGATTGTTTCCCAAATGATCCTGAAGATAGAAATGATATGTTCCATTCTCAATATAACCGCCATCTACCAGGATACGCTTCAAAGAACCATTCTCATAAATCATATTACCAACGTAATCGGTACGCTTCTCAGTAGATGACCTATGAATGACGGTAAGTTTCTTACCACCGGCTGAGTAAACATACTCATTTACGGGATTGTTCAAACCGGTAAAAGTTACACGTCTCGGCAAATTTAAGGAATTATATTCAATCATGCCAATTCCCTTATTCAAATCTTTCACCATATTGCCGTTACCGTCATAAGCATATTCAACCGATTCGTGCGAACCGCCCTTGAAGTCCATAGACATGGAGAGACTGGGATTGGTACCCTTGTCCTCGACACTAACCAGCTGGTTTCCATTGTAACTCAACGTCAGGTCATCAACAATACCGTAGGCACTTGTTCCTATATTACCATGACGACTCAAACTCTGCATATTGCCATGCTTGTCATAACTGTAGGAAGTACTGAACTTGTCACTGGGCGCATTACCCTCAAGATAAGAGGCACCGATCAATCGGGAAAGGTTGTCATAGGAGAAGTTATAACCACGATCCTTATCACCGGCTGCCTTCCAGTCAATACCGGAGATATTGCCGTTATAACATGAGACATTCGTTCCGTTGGGACGACGGTCATTGTAATAAAGACTCACATTGAACAAAGGACAGGTGATACTCTTCACCCACGAACGGACATTATATGTGTAATCGGTCTTCAGGTTGGACAGACCATTACGGTTATTGGATTTTAAACGTCCCAGTTCATCATACTCATTAGAGACAAGAACAACAGGTGAACCATCATTCAACTGATGAGTGGTAGTCAGCAAACGACCCGCATGGTCATAAGTGTATGAATAGACCTCTGTCTGTGTGGACTTGCCTGAAGCAGAATGAACATGTTTCCGCCGGATTGGCTGACCCACGAAATTATATGCGACATATTCCTTTTCTATACCTCCAGGCAAATGATTATTTGATTTGGTTTGTATCAAACGACCATAAGAGTCATAGTATAGCACAGAATAATCATAAGAAGGAATAGCGGAATCATCAAGACGTGCGGTCAGCATGCCCGTCAACAAACCCTGCGCACTCGCTGTATAGCGTTGCCCGAATCCTTCAGACTCGGCAGCAGTATCATAAGAAACACTTGAGTCAGTCTCAACAGGAATGCCATTCTTACCTAAGAATGAATAGTTATTATAATAGTTAACTGACAACACTACAGGATTAACCAAAGTAATACCAGTCATAGCATATCCCTTTGTCACATTTATATCTCCCATCCAAGTCACTTTTACCGCAACCGTCTTTAAAGGATCAGCCAAATAATCAAAAATGTTTTTACAAAGCCCCGTCAATACAACTCGATTGAATGAATCAAATACATTGAACATCCATTGTTCTTTCCTGCGTTGCTCACCATCTTGAGAAAATATCGGCCTATCACTTTCATCATATATATAATAGACCCAGTCACTACCAGGCATCTTCTTGGCTATACATCGATTGCGCTCATCATATCTATACTGAAATGTAAACTTATCAAGGTTAGCCTGTGAATAACCTTCATCGTCAACTCTTGGTGGAAGTACAAAACACAAATTACTATAATCATCATAGATATAATATGTGTCGTACATTGTGTGATCTATTATATTTCTAGTCAATACCAGCCGATCCTGTTTATCTTTAAACTCATAAAACATTGTTCCATTCTCGTCTCTGACTTCTGTTACATATAGCTCTCCATTGGTATAGTTACCATTTTGGTTCAATAATGGCTTCTGTCGGCTACCACCTACTTGATACAACTTACAATTCAACACATCACTATTAGACATATTAGTATTGTAAGTTGTGACAACCGACTTATTGTTATTATGCCAGTCTTGACCTGCACCATATTGTTCAAGTACACGATTTAGAGGAGAGTTCTCATATATATTTTTTGAGTAAGGAAAAGCATCACTATATAAAGCATCAAATCTATTCTTTATTACAGCAGGAGAGAGATAATCTCCTCCATTGTTTTGAATGGAAGCCGGTAACCATTGATTAGATATACGTCCAAATGAATCATACTCTTGAAAGGTTATAAGATCAGTATCCCAGTGCGAATATCCTATAATCGATTGTTCTAGCCGACCAAGACCATCATAATAATCAATCTTATCCTGATACGTACTACCGGAAGAATCAGTAAATATACGATTCAAAATACAGTTGTGATCACTGCTTTGAGAATAAACATCTACACATATTATACTCAGATAGAGTGACAGGGTAATTATTATCCTGCAACACGAAAAATCAAATTTGCTCATTCTCATATATTTATTTCTAAAGTTAACAAGAAAACCAAATAATCTTTATGCTTAACATACGAAAGTAAGAAAAATTTTCCATACAAGAAATTATATTTACATGTTAAACAACATGCATAGAATTTATCTGTATAATTTTCTTTTCTGTAATTTTGAATATTTATATTAAACTGGATATCAATCAATTTATGAGAAAACTAAAAGCCTCTTCACTTCCGACAGTACTGGTCATTAGTATCTTACTAATGATATTGATTTTGATGGCTTTTGACTTCTGGAATATAAACTCTTTCTATTATATACGATATCATTCTGCGAAGCAACAAAAAATACATCTTTCTTCAGCATTATCAATATTTTGCAATGACAGTCTATTATCAGAACAAATGAAAATTAATAAGAAATATCAATTATACGAAGAAGATGAGCATTCTGCTGTCTATATAGATGTTTACCCATGGGGATTGTATGAATGTATAAACATGTATAACTTTGATAAATCTATTCATACTGCACATATTATTGGAAAATCACAAGATATATACCGTTCTCCAACAATATGGGTTTGTGATCGAGATCATCCTATCTCATTATCCGGTAAAGCAGAGATAACCGGAGGGCTCTTTTTACCTAAAGATGGCATTAGCTATATGGAGTCTAATTTGGGTTCTTTTAGTGGAAAAATTATTCCGACCACAAAAATTCAGACCTCAAATAAAGATTTACCACCTATAGATTCAACTTATCTACAGCTTATGAGGGATTTAAGAGACCTTCCTGTATCTAATTCGCAGATTCCACCAAAATATCACAGTTTCTCTAATGATATTATTTACGCATCAGTAAGTGATAATGAGGACATTTATGCCAAAGGGAAAATAGTTCTTTATGGAGATAAAGTTCGAATAAACTCATCTAGTGATATATCAGACATAATACTTATAGCTAGGCATGTAAGTATAGAGTCCGGTTTTAGCGGAGCATTACAAATTATGGCGAGTGATACAGTAGAAATTGAAAAAGGGGTCTATTTACATTATCCATCTGGAATATATATCCATGGGGATAGGGATAAAGCTTTTCTACATATAGATTCAAATTCAAATATAGAAGGATATGCAATTATAGAAGGAAATGTGGAAGGAGGAAACGGTTTTGTGGTTGATATTCATTATCGACAAGAGCAAGGTTCACAATTAACAGGCCTATTATTTGTTGATGGAATTGCACATTTAGAAGGCTCTGTTTCAGGAGCTACTTATCTAAAGGAATGCTACTATCTTTCAGGAGAGAATATGTATTCTGGACTGATATATAATGCAAAGATTACAAGAAATAAAAACATAGCTTTCCCTTTCTTATTCCAAGAAAGCAAGTTCTACAAAAAGAGTATAAAGAAAGTTGAATGAGTTCGCGAAATAATAATTATCATTTCTTTTTACTTAAAAATGGAATATTTCTAAATATCTTCTGAAAACTTTGTATTAACAACATATAATGGTAAAACCATAAACACTTTCACTCAAATACTCAGACATATATTCCGCAGCTAAAATTGCAAGCATAAACAACATCTCTAACCACTACTATTATTAGTAGCTATCCTTACAACCCTCCTAACTATGAAATATTGGCTTCCAAACTATTTAGCAGAAAAATAAAGATTTAAAAGTTCCTACAATTACCTCTCTAACAAAAGTAGTATACAAAAACTATTATTCAAGCAGTAAATTATATTTTTTTATTTTCTATAAAAATATTGCACAGTTTGAAAAAAAACAATACCTTGCCGTTGTATCTTATTTACACATATAATTTTGATTATTATGTTACTTAATACTATTAGAAAAACAAAGACTAAACACGTTAGAGGGTTCTCTTTACCTGAATTACTCGTTGTTATTGTTATTATTGGTATTCTCGTTTTAATTGCTCTGCCAAATCTGATGCCACTTATAGCTAGGGCTAAAAGTGTTGAAGCGCAACAGCAATTAATATTTCTCCATTCATTGCAAAAAGCGCATTTTTATACTTATTCGAAATACTCGTCTTCATTGGAAGAACTGGGCTTCGAACAGCAGAGCCTGACAACGGATGGAGGAAATGCGAACTATGTTATTGAGATAACAGAAGCCACAGAATCCGGTTTTAGAGCAACTGCGACTTCCGTTGTGGATTTTGATCAAGATGGGGTTTATAATGTGTGGGAAGTGGATCAGAACAAGAAGCTAGTAGAAACAGTAAAAGATTAGACATGGTTATTCTGCTGATAATAACTCTCGTTTTTCTGATAATTAGTGACTTTAAGAGTCATTATGTCTATATATGGCAGATTATACTCTTTGGGATTACCCAGTTTATCTATTGTTTTTTGACATTGGAAAAGGGAGTCCTAGTCCAGAATATATTGGTAAATAATATGTTTCTTTTGGTTTTATTTTTATCGGTAGGAATTTATGTCTTTTTCCGATTTCGTGAAAAAAAAGACTTAATAGGATGGGGAGATATTCTTTTTATAGTTTGTCTAGTTCCCTATTTTAGTTTTAACCGGTTCTTATACTTTATGATAATATCTTTGGTGTTTTCACTCGGCTATTGGGCTATTTCCTATTTATTTGGCCAGAGATCTAGGGAAATACCTCTGATATCAACATTGGGAATTTGCTATAGTATTTTATTAATATATGATAATGTTATTGCATAATGACTATAAATGAGCATATACCAACTGAAATAATTCAAACCTTTTCATCGTCAGAGGTTTTTAAGTATCATATTATTCCCTATGAGAAGGAAGGGGCTGATAATCTTAAGTGTTATGGTAAAGAAGGGGTTGATTATGCATCACTCATTAATGAAGTAGAAGTTATATATGGTATTTCAGTAACACTGACTTTATTGAATGAAACTGAATTTGACAGAGGACTGAATTTGTATTATCGGAAAGGTAAAACATCACAATCCAATATTAATATTTCTCAAATAAATGATAGAGGATTCATAAATTCTTTGATAGAAGAAGCAGACTCTTTGCGTTCAAGTGATATTCATATTGAACCTTATGAAAAACAGTGCAGAGTCCGTATGCGTATTGATGGCAAATTAGTAGAGAGGTATATCATAGAACAAACTGACTATCCAGCATTAGTTAATAAGATTAAGATTCTGTCTTCTCTTGATATTTCAAAGAAACGATTACCACAGGACGGGAGAATTCTTTTTGAACGTGCAAATCAGAAGTTTGATGTCCGTGTTTCTGTTCTTCCAACTATATATGGGGAGAAGATCGTGCTTCGTTTATTGACACGTGAACAAAACTTGCTTGAGATACGTAACTTAGGATTTTCAGAAAAGCAATATAATGATTATATAAGCTCCGTGCAAAATCCTCATGGATTGGTTTTAATTAGCGGTCCTACCGGTTCTGGAAAGAGTACGACTTTGTATGCAACCCTGCGCTATTTAAATAGAGAAGACAATAATATCTTAACAATTGAGGATCCTGTAGAATATACTTTGCCAGGTATTAACCAAGTTCAGCTTAACGAGGAAATTGGACTAACTTTTAGCAAGGCCTTGCGTACTTTTCTTCGCCAGGACCCAGATATAATTATGTTAGGTGAAATCAGGGATCAGGATACCGCTAATATGGCGATCAGGAGTTCACTGACCGGTCATATGTTATTATCCACAATACATACGAACAGTGCATGGGGAAGCGTCACTCGTTTAATCGACATGGGAGTACAACCTTATTTGATTTCTGATACATTAATAGCTTGTGTGGCACAGAGACTTGTTCGTTTATTATGCCCTCATTGCAAAAAACAATACAAATTGGATGATAACATCTGTAAAGCATTGAATTTGAATAGTCAGTCAATATTTTATAAGGCTGTTGGATGCGATGAGTGTTATTATACAGGCTATAAAGGACGAAAAGCTATTTATGAAGTAATCAAAATGGATACTTATTTGGCGGATGCTGTTAGGTCAGGCGTTACCGATGTAGATAATTATTTCTTAGAGAAACAAGTTACTACCTTAAAAGACTCCGCTTTATCTCTATTACAGGAAGGAGAAACCTCTTTTGAAGAAATATATATAAATGGTTACATGTAATCAAATAAAAACAAGATGTTAAACTTATACTATTTTGGACTATGCAAAAACTTATACTAACATTTCTATTCTTTTTTATTCCTGCCCTTTCCTGTTATTCGCAGGATCGCGATTCGTTACGTTGGGAGGCTGTAAAAGAGAAATTAGATCAGATAGCCAGAACGGATTCGAATTTTGTAAATAAGGTGGATATTTCTGTCGGTCGAATACCTGTAGTAGAATTACTTAAAAATATAGGTAAGGCAAGTCTGATAAATATTAATGCCAACTTACCGACAGATCGGATGGTCACATGTAACTTTAAGCAGATACGGATTGTTGATTTGCTTTATTTCTTGTGCAAGGAATTTTCTTTAAATGTAGAGGTCGTGGGAAATATCCTGACCCTTACTCCGTATATTGAAAAAATAAAAGATCCAGAAATTAACATAATATTCAATCCAACAAACAAAAAAGTTTCGTTTGACTTTACTAATGCAAAACTACAACAGGTTGCTAGAAAATTTTCACAGATTTGTGGATGCAATATAATTGTTCCACAAAATATGTTTAGTCAGGATGTTTCTGGATATGGAAATGAAATGAGCATGAATGAGGCTATTTACACTTTGGCTGCAGTGAATTCGCTTTGGGCAAAGAAAAAGAGCGAAGGAACATGGACCTTGTTCCGCGAGGAAGGAAGTGTTCCGGAAACAAAAAGTTCTTTTTTCAATATTGATGAAGTCTCAGTAGACAGTCTTGGGTTGATAACAGCAAAAGTGACAAACGGGAACATACAAAACATGGTACAAGAGATAGCTCGCAAACTCAAACTGAATTATTTCTTAGCAGATAACTTATCTCGCCAAACCAATATTTTTGTAGAATCAATCGAGTTAGAAGAATTCTTGAGGGTACTTTTTACGGGAACAAATTTTACTTGGAGATGTGAAAATGGGATTTATATTTTTGGTGTGGTAAAGCCTGAAGAGAAACTTTCTTCAGTAAGAGTGTTTTCTTTGCAGTATCGCACTGTTGACAAAGTTAAGGAATTGATTCCTGAGGAACTGAAGCAAAATATGGAAATAACAATCTTTCCTGACCTGAATAGCCTGATCATTAGTGGGGAACAGAAGAAGACATTGCAAATTATTCATTTTTTGAAGGAAATAGACAAGAGTGTGCCACTGATATCTATCGATGTGATAATCGTAGATGCCAGTAATGAGTATACGCAGGATCTTGGAATATCCATGGGATTAGGAAAAGAACCTACTATAACTTCCGGTACAGTAAGTCCGGGAATAGATCTCTCTCTTGGAGCTGGTTCAGTAAATAAGATAATTGATTCCTTTAGTGGGTTTGGTCCACTTAATTTGGGTAAAGTGACTCCTAATTTCTATGCTAACTTGCAGATGATGGAACAGAATGGTTATATCAATCTACGTTCAACTCCCAGGCTTGCGACTCTTAACGGGAATAAAGCCACATTAAAAAGTGGAGCTACACAGTACTATAAGGAAATTCAAACTAATATCATCGGTTCCCAAAATCCGATGCAGTCTGAATCGTATCAATGGAAATCAATAGAAGCTAATTTTACTTTGGATATAACTCCTTTTGTCAGTCTTGACAGCTGTATAACATTAACTATAGATCTTACCCAGAGCGAGTTTACTGAGATGAATACTAAAGCGGAAGATGCGCCTCCAGGTACAACGACACGTAGCTTTAATTCGATAATTAAGGTGCAAAACCAGGATATGGTTCTGTTAGGTGGAATTGAGAAGACTCTGACTCGTCGTACTTCAAAAGGACTGCCGTTTATTTGTCGGGTTCCTGTATTAAGATGGTTGTTTGGAACTACCAATAAGAATAAAAGTAGCCAGAAGTTAAATGTTTTTATTAAACCTACAATTATACAGTGAGAATCATGAAATTAACCTCCTTCTTGTTTCGCAAAATAGTATTGATCCATGTTGAAATGGGTAAAAATGGGATAGAACGGAAAGAAGAAACCTCTGTTCGTTTTTCGAAAGAAAAAGCCGTGATAGGCAAATGGAAGGATTTTGAGATTGATACAATCTCAAAATGGAAGAATGTACCTGTATTAATCATTATTACTGGAGAAGGTATAATCTCAAAGATATATGATAAACAAGACATCACTGACAAGAGGATAATAAAAGATCCTGATTTTATATGGAACATAGAAACAGAAAATGGGCAGGGGCAGATACTGTCCTTTCTCCGCCGGGATAAGCTGTCGAATTTGTTGCAGGTTTTCAAACAACATCATCTAGTATTAATAGATATGTGGATTTATGGTACTGGTGTAAAATATGATGTTCAAAAGCGTTTGGATAAGCTGTATATTGAGCATTTTAAATCAAGCATGTTGTTGAAATCTCCTGATTATAAAGACATCTTAGCAAATGTCATATTCCAAAAAATATTCTTTCCTGTGCTTTTACTCTTTTTTACTTTACTGTTAGGTAATTATTTTCTTAATTCTTACTATACAAAACAATATCAGCAGATGCAGAGTGTAATTCAACAGGATGAAAGAAAGAACAGAGTAAACTCTTTGGAGGAGCAGAAAAAGAATCAGCTTTTGGCAGGATATAACCAGATTCCGAATCAATCCTTTGCACTTCTGGCAGATCGCATAGCCTCTTATGTCCCAGCAAATTTATACCTGACATCTTTGAATATATTTCCCATAGAAAAGAATAGTAATACTAGAGATAAATCAACATTGCCTTTGGATTTTCATATTATACGGCTTAAAGGTACAGTCGAAACTCCTGGTTCTGTAACTTTGTTGAGCCAACTATTGGAGAGTGACAGTTTATTTGAAAAAGTTAAGGTTGTCCAGATTGGGCGAATGAAAAATACAAATCTGTTTGAATTTGAACTTGAAATAAATTTATAGAAAATGAAGAAACATATTGGAATCATAAAAATTATAGGCTTATTAATCATTTTTCCTATAACAGTATGGGAGCTTACTTTAAAGAAAACTTGTTCCATTTATAGAGAAAACAAACAATTGGAATCGCAAGTAGCGGCTATAGGTAATATTCGTCCTAATTCTGCAGTTCCTGCTATATCTGCTACTTCTCCACTGTTGAGTAACGGCAAATTGCTGGAAATAATAACTGATTTTTTTAAAGAGGAAAAGATTGAAATAGTCAATTACCAACCTTCATTGATAAATGAAGATAATACATACAGACTTTATGCAGGTACCATGGTTATACGCGGTAACTTTATTAGCTTGGTCAAAGCAATTGACTCGATCGAGAAGAAGAAGCTCCCGGTTAAATTGTCGTCGGTCAGTTTCTCTTACACTCCTGCAAAAGGAACCGTTGCAGGAAATACTATTGAACTGACTTTAATATTTCAACAAATAGAAGGTTAGTTGATAGTTTGGCCTAATTTAAACATTGGCAGGTACATGGCAATGAGTACAAATCCTACAATTGTCCCGATAGAAAGAATTAAAATAGGTTCTAATATGCTTCCTAGCCGTTTTAATTTATGTTCTAATTCCTGGGTAATGTCATTATAAAGGTTGGAAAACATTTTATCCATGCAGTTTGTTTCCTCGCCAACATGTATTAATGCTGTCAATTTATGACCGTATATATTTTTGAATTTATCCAAATTTTCAGAAAATGTATCTCCTTGCTTCAATCCTTTGCTAATGATTTTAAAAGATTGCGAATATGGATAAAAAGAAATTATATCTTTCAGCATGTCAAGCGAGACGGTTAGTTGCACATCAGAACTAATCAATAAATAAAGTAATTTACAGAATTGTGCCTGATAGTGAGTTTTTATGAGATTGCCTATCAATGGAATACGTAAGAGCATCTCTGATGTAATTTTCTTGTATTCATCTGTTTCACCCCATAATAGGCGTATAACAATAAAACCGATGCCAATGAAAATGCAAGTAACACAGAACATAGGAAACTTTGCTGATAGATTCATCATGAATTGCGTCATTTCTGGCAAGGTACCTCCCATACGGGAATACACCTGTTCAAACATCGGTATAACTACCGTTATCATAAAAAATAAAACAAAAACAGCTGTTACTACAATGACGATTGGGTAACTTAATGCACTGATTAATATGCTCCGTTGTTCATTTTTCTTTTTGTAGTAATCACTGAGAAACTGTAAAGATTGAGAAAGTTTTCCGGTTTCTTCTCCAATTCTGATGACTCCTGTATCTAAACTTGAGAAGCCTTGAGAAGCTTCCATGGCTTTCCAGATTTCCATTCCGTTTATTATATGAAGAAACACATTCTCAAGGATTAATACTACATTCTTTTTATTCTCTCCATTGATTAGCATTTCAAATGAACTACTGAAGCTAAGTCCTGCTGTTAAAAGAGAGTTTAATTCAGAGAATATGATGTATTTTTTTTTATCAGAAACCAGATTCTTTTTTCTATTAGATAGTTGCATATAATCTATTGTTTTTTTATTAAATGATACATGGATGAGAGACCGTATTTTAATGTCAAGGTATCGTTATCGATGGGAACTATGACTATGATTGAGTCTATTTCATGTTTTTCTTCATCGATATATCGAAGCTCCCAATCTAAATTATTGATAAATATTGTATCTTGTAATTCTTTGAATAAAACTTGAAATCCTTCATTTTTTAGTATTATTGAATGTCTTATTTCCCCAGTTTTGTAGAAAAGTAGTATATCGTCTTCTTTAGCCTTTCTTATGCTGTCTGTTTCTTCCAATATTAACTCGAGGGTGGAATGACTATAGAATAATTCATTTTTTTTTATGAGTCTGTCTTTCAACATATAATTGTATCTATTAACAATATTCATTCCTTCAAATAATATCAGGAATAAAACACCTGATAAGATGATAACAATGAGTATTTCGGGGAGCGTTGTTCCTTTGTATCTCATATAGAATATATGTGGCACATGATGTTTCATTCATCAATATCTTCTTGAGTCAGAATGTAGCGGTAGCTTATTCTTTTCTTTTCGTTAGTAGTTGCATTCATCTCTATTTTAAACAACTCATTTCCATAGTCAGTGATGTTAATTTGTATTTCACCCCAATCGAATGTGTATACTTCACTTCCAGCGGTTAAGCTTTTTTTTCTTATTTCCCGTTTGCATTTACTAAAGGCACTTTCTATAATTAGATTTTCATTGTCTTTATGATTTGAAATTACTATACGTGTCAGAATATCCATGGCCATACTAAAAACAAGCATATAAATAATGCAAGCTACTACCGTTTCCAATATTGTTGATCCTGGTAGTCTAATGAACAATTTCTTTTTACTGGATAGGAATCTCATATTTTTTTCGATCTTTGGTCAGTATTATTTTAACATCATCCATTTTGATCAGTTTATACCCTTCGATCTCTTCACCGATTTTAATAGTGATAACCTTATTGTCCTTTTGCAAAATAGCCATTGAAATTTTGCCAATATTCATTGCTCCCTTATACTGTACTTGTGGTACTATAGGTTCTGCTTTTACAAGTGAAGATGCTACAACAGATTTTCTTCTAGCTGATATTGTATCTTTTACCACAATAGTGGAGCTATATTTACCTAAAAATGGATCTCTGTAATTAAGTAATAATGTTGTTGAATCTTTCTTGTTAATGATTGCCTCCTTCTTTATTGTAGGTATCTCGGGCTGATTGTAATTGAAGGCACTATAAAGTTTCCAGCCGATCCCCCCCCAAAGTATAATACTTAGTACTAAAAGAAAATAAGTGATTTTTTTATTCTTCATCAACTTTAATTTTGAAAGTCAGATAATTAATCAGAGATTTATATCCAAAATTTTCTGCCTGAATGGACCATTGATAGTCGCCTTTGGGTAATTGTAATTCCATTTTATTACTTGTGAGAATGGTATCACAGACAAGTTGTTGGGCTTTATCAAAACTCGGCGACACAATGACAACATGGTATTTTTCAACGCCGTCTTCTTCAGACCAAACAAAAAAAATCTTGTTTGATGATATTTCAATTTTGTCAGAAGGACATATTACCTGAATTGTTTTATCTGAAATATCATCCTCGAAGAAATCATCACAAGATGCCAATAATAAAGAAACTATTATAAGTAATTGAATGAAATAAAAAAAAGAATATTTCATAGCTTTTCATTTAGTATTAGAACTATTATAAATCCAACGGCAATTTAAATAAAAAATATGAAATGTGCAAGTATTATCATTGAAAAATGAGATTGGAATCAAATAATAAAATGTTGTAAAATAAAACACAACAAATGAAGAAATAATAATAATATCAATACATAATATTTTTATATCCGCATATTCAAAATTCAACACGCAACTTTTACTATGTCAATAATTCAACAAAGATTTTCGAAGTGTATTTAGATATATCTATAATTCGATATAATCTCAGTTAGAAAAGTGATTTATTACATCTCCTAATATTTGGAAGCAACAAAATGAATACATCTTATTTCAATTTACACTTCAATCATGCATCAATTTAATTAGTATTAAAAAGATTGCTAACGAAGCCAATATAATTTATAGTTTACATTAAATTATTTAATGGCATTAGATTATCAAATTTTGATAAAACATTACCACTATCAAAACATACATGTAAAATTATGTTATATAGCATGAATACGAAAACAGTATTCCTTTTATTTTTAATATCGAAAATATATTAATACATTTATATTATAAATAAAACAGAATACATATGAGCGTACTACAGATTATTCCTCTATCACTCCTATATGCTGGAGAATGTCGCCAAGGATATTTTAATGTTCTTAGTCTGGAGGATAATACTCTCGGAAAAAACAAACTCATTTGTGTCTATTTATATAATGGACTATCAAAACAGTCAATTCCCACAAATATTTTCAAGACCAAAGATTATAAACTAACATTCAATCTTCTCAATCATATATCCGAAAGTAATCTGTACTTTTATCCTAATTGGATAAATCCCGGTTACTCCTCACATACAAATGAAATATTAAACTATATATTTAAATGGCATGATGAAAAACAATCTGATATTTTTGTATATCAATGAAAGTTATAACCATTCATTTTTTATTATATAGATAATTATCAAGCTACTCAAATAAAATAGTATATACTTAAAAAAGATATCTATCATTTTGATCATTATTTCTATTTTATGATTTTTATTTCACGATTAAAACTAATACGCTAAAAATTAATACTATGAAAAGAGTATCACTAATTATTGTTATTCTCATTGTAGGAGTACCTATGATAGGATTGAGAAATTTTACAAACTTGATAGCACAAAGTTATTCCGCAAATAGTTTTATAAATTATTATTTCGAACCTAAGAATCTAGGCTTTTCTACTCCTCAAACAGCTGAATTGACAAAATATTCGCCGACAACTATAGATTATTATAATGGGCTATTGAATTTTGAACTACCTATATTAAATTATAGAGACAATTCTTTTGATATCCCCATTAACATCAAATATATTTCTGACGGTTTTAAACCAGGAAGAAGACCCTCTTTAATAGGTAATAATTGGAGCTTAAATGTAGGAGGAGGAGTAATAACTAGAAATGTATTTGGCAGACCTGATGATGAAAATGGTATAAATCAGAATATGTTTCGAGATGGGCTTTTAGCTGCAATAAGGAATGGTAAATATAGATATTATAACAAAGAGGAACTATTTAATTTGACTGTAGCCCAAGCAGACCCTAAGGATTTACGTAATATTGGAGATTTGGAACATGATTATGCCCCAGATATCTTCAATTTCTCCTTCGGTGGCTATCAAGGCTTTTTTTTCATTGGGAATGATGGAAAAATTAAATCTTCTTTAGGTGAAGGATTCCAAATCGACATAGACAAATTATCCATTCAAAATCATCTTACGACAGATTATACTCCTATAAACTCTACTATAAAAATTACAACTCCTGATGGGTACATTTATGAATTTGGTGGAACTCAATCTTATCTTGAATACAATATTCCAAACAATCCTTCATCGTCTAACCCATCTAGTATCCAAATTACATCTTGGTATTTAAATTCTATTAAGAATGCCAATAATAAGAGACATGTATATTTTAACTACAAAAAGTATATACAAAGGAACGAATATAAAAACTTTATAGCATACTACACCGAATCATATATAGAACCGATAAACCATTGGATTCCTGGATATCCAATGACTAACAAAGATGAATTATCAGATGGTTATACATTTAAGGACAATTTGAACACCCCCATTATTAATGAGATAATTATCGATGACGTTCATATTAAATTTGAAATCGGCACATTCAATAAATCATTTTACAATGAAGGAAATTATGACTTATTATATTTAAAAGAAATAATAGAATCACATGATACTACAGAAAAACGAATATCTTTTGAATATTTGCACAACGGAAACTATTTTTTCCTACATCATATAAAGCTAAATAGTCAAGCTACAAATCCTGACATTTATTCCTTTGATTATAATCTTAATACAACTTTACCAGATACTCGAACAATATCTGTGGATCATTGGGGGTATTGGAATGGCGCTTACGCTATTGAGGAAGAATCTAAAAGCTATTTAAACAACATAGAGAATAGAAAAGCTGTAAATACAGCTGTTGCCGATGCGACCATGCTAACCAACATTACATTTCCAACTGGTGGAGAAACAAAAATTACATATGAGCCTAATTACTACAATTACTGGTATAAAGGAAATACTAGCGATAAAATTGAATGGAAAAAGGAGTATAGTTCTACCCCTATCCCTTGTGGAGGGGTGCGAATAAAAAACATTGTAGACTACAACCCTGTAAGCAAAAATGAAATAAAAAGAACGTATAATTACGTCTCGCCAGATGGTAAAGGCAGCGGTGTGATAGGCATTTTACCAAAATACAGATCAGAAGAGCAAACGACACAAACAACACAAGGGCAATATATTAATGGCCAATGGAATAGTTTCAGAATAACTGGTTATCACACTTCAATTAGTAGCAATACCATTGGAAGACTATACAATATTTCCGAACATCATGTTGGATATAGTGATGTTAATGAACTTTATAGTGACAATAGTCGAGTTTCATATCATTTCTCGTCTAGAATAGATATACCAGATGATGAAAATATAAATGGTAAGGCTACAACTCCTAGCGCCGATATACATATTATTTCTGATGAGATGGATCTTTTAGAAAAATATGGATTATATAATTCAAATGATATGTCAGAATATAGAGGTAAGTTACTTTCAAAAACCACATATTCTAATAAACAGAAGATGTTGTTAATGCAATCTTACACATATAACATTGATGAATGGCTCAACAATTATGAGATCTCAATATCAACTGCACCTTGTGGACTAGTCGCCAATCGGATATATTACACTCCTTGCCGTGTAGTAGAAGAGTCGCAGACCGACAATAACGAAGTAGAAATTCATAAAATATATTCTTACAATTCAAAAAATTTGGTGTCGGAAGAACGGATTGTACAGAGTAATAAGGATACACTGTTCTTATCCTATATCTATCCATTTGAGAATTCTGCTGTAATTGCTGAAGCTAATCATTTACCTGACTTAATTAATATCAACAAGATTGCTGAGCCAGTTTTAACATTAAAAGCCATACAGCGAAACAACAATAATAGTAGACAGTTATTAGCAGCTATCAAATACAATTATGGAAAATTCAACAATCAGTTTTTAAAAAGCTCTTTGTCTGAATGGAACATTAATACTCCTGTTAACGGAAACTACTCATTAGAAAAAGGACAATTTACCATTAAAGAGCAGTACTTAAACTATGATGATTACAGTAATATCACTTGTTTGGTTGACAAGAATAAAGATACAACTGTTTATATATGGTCATACCAAGGAAAGTATCCCATAGCAGAAATTAAAGGACCTACACATTCTCAAGTTAACTTGGCACTCGGCACCTCCCCTGAGTCATTATCAAATAATACTATTCCTGATATGGATAAGTTAAATGCTTTACGTAGCAAATTACCGAATTCATCTATAAACACTTACACCTATTCACCGTTAATTGGATTAACGACTTCCACTAATCCACGAGGTATTACGACTTATTTCGAATATGATTCTTCTGGAAGATTAGTAACCACAAAAGATAATAATCTAAATCATATCAAAAAGTCCTACTATAAGTGTTATAATCAAAGTTTTGAGGACAATCCATATAAAGGCAAGTTTTGTAATGTAACTTTTGACACGTCCGGCCCTGGTGGAGATGGAACAATAAAAACAGTGAAAATGCAATATGGTGAATTACTCCCCATCCCTACTCCAGCGAAAGGATACAATTTTGAAGGGTGGTATGATGGCAATACAAAAATCACAACCGTACCGAATAGTCCTAACAGAACTATCAC